>Ga0268299_1000814_pt1 | contig 76939 bp, 71 predicted proteins | sample NOBtaG_FD_193484 | JGI IMG/M metagenome (GOLD analysis project Ga0268299, IMG submission 193484) | Activated sludge microbial communities from bioreactor in Nijmegen, Gelderland, Netherland - NOB reactor | ecosystem: Engineered > Bioreactor > Aerobic > Activated sludge | place: Netherlands... | reverse complement strand
GGCCTCGCGCATCAGGCCGCGATGAATCACGGCCTCGCCGTTGCGGTCGATGGTGACGATGGCACCGGCTGCGGCCTTCACGTTCGCGCCGTAGTCCTGCAAGCCATCTTCCAGCGCCTGCAACTGTTCGCCCACGGCTTCGCCTTCCTCCTGCAAGGCGTCGGCGTCGGCCTTGTCCTCGTCGTCGGCGTCCAGCGCGGCATCCACGGCTTCGGCCAGTTGGTGCATCCGGGCTTGCAGCTTCTCGATGCGTGCGGCTTCGCGCTTGTTCGGCTCGCGCCGCTCTCTCGGCGCACGCTGGAAAGCGTGCAGGTCGGCATGGGTCACGCCCGGCGTGGCATCCACCCAGGCCCAACCCTCGGCGCGGACAGTGGCGGCGATGCCCGCCAGCTTGTCTTGCGCCAGCCGTTCCAGCAGCGCGGCATCGGTCAGATACACACCCGCATCATCTTCCGCGAACAGGTCACGGCGCACGCCACCGCCTGCGGCCTCGTAGCTGTCCAGCCCGACAAAGCGCACCAGCGGATGCCGGCAGGCGTCGATTTCCCTTTCGGTCAGGCGTTCGCGCAAGTGGGATGGGTGGCGCTGCCACTGCGGTGCATCGTAGAACGCGGCTTCCTGCGCGGCGTGGTCATCGGTGATGGCAAGGGCCATCAACTGATCGAGCGTGACGGCATCGGCCCGGTAGTCGGCCATCAGGCGCGGCGAGACATTCGCCAGCTTCAAACGGCGCTGCACCACCAGCGGCGTAACGGAGAAATCCGCCGCAATGTCCTCGATGGGTCGGCCTTCGGCCACCAGCGCCGCGAAGGCTTCAAACTGGTCTGCCGGGTGCATGGCTTCGCGCTGCACGTTCTCGGTGAGGCTGGCCGTGCGGGCCGTGCCATCGGCCACCAGCAGGCAAGGCACCTCCCAATCCTTGGCGATGCGGTGTTTCTTCGCCAGCAGCTTCAACGCGGCGAGGCGACGGCCACCGGCCACAACTTCGTAATGCTCGCCATCGGCGGATGCGATCACGATCAGGTTTTGCAGCAGACCCACACGCTGGATGGATGCGGCCAGTTCGGGAATGGACATGCGCGGGGTCTTGCGCACGTTGCGGCCAGCGGGGCGCAGCACCAGCCGCGACAGCGGAACCAGAATCAGGTTCTTGGTCGGGTCGGCAGCTTCCAGCGGAATAGCTGCGGCGGTATTGACGGCGCGGGCTTCGGTTTGGGTGATGGCGTTCATGGTGACTCTCCAATCGAGTGAAACAAGGGAATGGAGGGGAAGCCGCCCCTCCGGCGGGGGAACGGTTCAGGCTTTCAACTGGCGCAGGCCATCGGCCAACATCCAGAGGGCGCGATTCAGGCGCACATCGGAATCAATGCCCTGCACGGGTCGGGTCTGCTGGCGGCGTCCGTTGGCGCTGCGGCCATGCAATCCGCCCTTGGTCAAGTTCTCCTGCGTGCGGTTGAACACGCTCCACAGGTCGGGGCGTCGGTCATCAAACCGGCGCGGCATCAGGATTTGCGACTCCGTGATGGGCGCGGGCTTGTTGTCCGTGGGGTCGTACTTGAGGGCCAGCGCGGAACGGGCGAACACTTCGGCTTCGCCTTCATCCAGCGTGATAGCGCGCATGGCATCGCGGGATTCCTTCACCCGCTCGAAGCCGCTCAACACCTCGAAAGCGCCTTCGATGACGGAACCGGCCACGTCGCCCTTATGGGGTACGCGCACGTCCGCCACGGTGTCGCCGCACACAAGGCCATTGCTGCACACGAACCGGAACATTCCGGCCAGCATCTGATAGCTGCTGGTGCCATCATGGGAGTTCAGCAGCACGATTTCGTTAGCCTCCGCGCCGTTGATCTGGCTGGCATGGCGCAGGCGCAGCATGTGCTTGGTGTGCTCGCGCTTGCCTTCATCGCGCACGCGGGTCTGCGTCACCATGAAGGGTTGAAACCCCTCCTTGCGAAGCTCGGTCAGAACTGCCGCCGTGGGGATATAGGCGTACCGCTCGGAGCGGCTTTGGTGCGGGGCATCCGCGAAGATGGACGGGGCTACCCTGCGAATCTGGTCATCGGACAGCGGGCAGTCGCTGCGCAGCGAAGGGGAACGGGAAGCGAAACGGGATGCGAGTTGCATGTCTTTCTCCTGAACAAAAAGGCCGTTGAAGAAAACCGCACACCGGATTCCTAGATTCGGAGCCCAGCCTTTCGGCTGTTCGGTGCGGTCGGCACGAGGAACCCGGTTGGCCCTGTTGCCACCGTCTTTCCTGAGTTCATCGCCCGCGACGGAAGGGAGCCCGTGGACGGGGGCCGTCAAGGAAACCAGCGCAGGGTTGGTGCGGCCCGCAGGCGCAGCCGAGGACACGGCCCTGCGCGCCTTGACGGCACCAGGCCGCGGGCTACAGTCGCGGACAAGGTGATGAAGTCAGGGAAGACGGCTGGACATGGCAACGGCCATCCCTGTGTGCCGACCGCACGCAAGCGAAGCGCGCAGGCCCGAAGCTGGAAGCCGGGCCGGAGGCGTCAGCCGAGCGGAGCGAGGGAACGATGGAAGCCCGACAGGGGCGAAACCCCGCAGGGGGTTCGATGCGAAGCACGACAGCGCGCCCGGCCATCTCCCAGGTGGCCGGGGACGCCCAGCCTTCAAAGCCGAAGAAACAACAGAATCAGGACGAGCACACGCAAGGCATCGTGGATCTGCTGCGAATGCGGTCTGGCCGATCCGGCGCAGCCGGGTCGGCGGTCTTCGAGGGGCGCCAAGCCTGCGCGGCGGGGATAGCCCGCAGGGCTTTTCCCTGGAGTGCAAGCGCAGCGCGCAGCGCCGCAGGCGCGAAGGTATCGGCACCGGGCGCAGCAAGAAGAAAGGTGCGCCGCTCCCGAAGGAACGACGCACCGAAGGCAGCGCGGCGCGATCAGCTCGCCGCCGGCGCCGTCATCGACTGCAACTGCTCGATCACGCCAGGCTCAACGAACACGCAAGCCTGCTCGTCCGCGATCGGTACGTTGAACATCCGCGCGAACACCGTGCGCCGCAGATGGGCCAGTCGGCCCGTCCGATACGCCTGCTCGGGCTTCATGCGCCCGCCGGCCTGCGAACCGCTGCGCTGCGGATCGCATTCGACCAGCGCCACAAAGCCATCGTCGGCCAGCTTCTGATGCTTGGGGCACAGGCCCCAGCCGGTCGCCGTATGGCGCTCCATGCTCGCGCGCAGGCGCTTGTCCAGCAGGATGGCGCCGGTATCGAACGCCGTGCCGCAAACGAGGCAAACATGCTGTTCGAGTGAAACGTGTGATTTGTCGTTCATGACGGTCTCCGGTTGCACGGGCGGAATTGCCCGGAACCGTCGCCCTCACGGCGCAGCGCAAGCAGTCAAAGATCGAAGACGGCCGCCAGGCCGCAAGCGTGCCTGCACGCGCAGTCATTGACGGCGAGAACGCCGTGATACGGTGAAGGGACACAGCAAGACCGCTCCCTCAAACCACCCACGCACCCGGCTTTCGGCAAGCGGAGCGCGCAGGCCCGAGAGGGCCGGAGGCGTCAGGGATCAAAGCCGGATGGCCGCGATTCGGCACGAAGCGCGGGGCGCAGCCCGCGAGCCCGACGGCGGCACGCCGGGACGCCCGGTTATTGCTTGCGCTTCTTGGGAGGCACCGTCACGCGAGATTCGATCAGCCGCCGCGTGTTCTCCAGTTCCTTTTGCAGCACCTCGGCATCCGGCAGCACCATCTTGTAGTTCGCCGCCATCACCTTGTTGGGCAAGCCTTCCAGCGCGTACCGCGCCAAGGCGTGCCCCTTGTCGGCGCAGAGAATCAGGCCCACGGGCGGATTTTCCTCGGGGAACGTCCAGTGTTCCTTCGCATAGTTGCAATACAAGTGCATCTGGCCCACATCAGCATGGGTCAAAGCACCGAGCTTCAAGTCGATGATGACCAGGCAGCGCAAGCGCCGATGGAAAAACAGCAGATCGACGCGATACCACGTCTGGTCGATGCGCAAGCGGCGCTGCCGCCCGACGAAGGTGAAGCCGTCGCCCAACTCCAGCAGGAAATCTTCCAGCCGTCGAATCAAGGCTTGTTCGAGATCGGATTCCGAATACTCGTCCTTGAGATCAAGGAACTCCAGCACGAGCGGGTCTTTGATCGCATCATCGACCGTCACGGCATCATCCGGCTTCGGCACGGCGCTCTTGACCAGCATCGCCGCCTTGTTCTTCGACAGCGCCGTGCGCTCGTAGAACTGGCTGCCGATCTGCCGGTCGAGCTGGCGCACGCTCCAGCCGCCGCGCAGGGCTTCGGCTTCGTAGAACTGGCGCGCGTGGTCGTCCTTGACCATCAGCAGCCGCACATAGGCCGACCACGGCAAGGGGAAGACATGGGCCAGTTCGTCCAGCCGCCCAGGGCGGCCCTGCGCCAGCAGGAAATGCCCTTGCGACGGCGCTAGAGAAGATTCGCTAGACACTGTCTGGCGAATTGGCCGGGTCAGGAAGAACGACCGCATCTGCTGCAAGTTCGGGCGGCTGAACCCACGCCCGAACTGCGCAGTCAAGTCGGCAGACAGCCGTTCGATCAACTGCTCGCCGTACCCTGCGCGGCGCTTGCCCTGCTGCTCGGCCTCCACGATGCGGCGGCCGATTTCCCAATAGCTGGCCGTCATCAGCGCATTGACGCTGCGCGCTGTTGCACGGCGTGCAGCGTCAAGCAGTTCTACGATGCCGCCGTGGATGCCGGCGTAGCCGGCAGGCAAGGCGGCAGCCTTGGCCGCCACTGCGGGCGATTTTGTGCTGTTCATGCTGTCGCCTCCGCAGGCTGGCGCGCACCCGTGATGGCCTGCCGCCGGCTGGCCACCAGCTCGGCCGCATCGCGCACTGGCTTGTCCTCGGTGTGGACATAGTGCATGAACATCGCCACGGTCTTGTGGCCTGTCAGCTTCATGCCCACCTTGGTCGGCACGCCCGAATTGGCAATGTCGGTCGTCGATCGGTGGCGGATACCGTGTGTGCCGACATGAGCCACGCCCGTGGCCTTGAGCACCCGGCACCAGCCACCGTAGTGCTCGCCAAAGGTCAAATGCTTGTCCGGGTCGTTGGGCGACGGCAGGACGTAAGGGCAGCCTTCCCGGCGTGGTGCCGTCGCAAGCAGCCGATAGGCTTCCGCGCTCATGGGCTTGGAGAGGCCACCGGTCTTGCTGTCCGGCCACACCACGCGCCGGTTCTCCAAATCAACCCACTTCCATTCGAGGGTGCAGATTTCGGAGCGGCGGCCCGCGAACTCGAATTGCAGGCGAATCGCCAGCGGAATGACGTAGTTCTCCAGTCCTTCCGCCTCCAATTTCTCCAGATGGCGGAAGATCAGCGCCAGTTCGTCGTCCACGATGAGCCGGGTTTCCTTGCCGGGCGGGAACATCGGAACGTGGCGGCACGGGTTCGTGCCGTCGGGGCGGTAGCCCCACACCTCGGCCAGGTTGAACATCTTGCGCAGCACGCCGAATGTGTTGTTCGCCTCGGCGGGTTTGTAGGCCAACTTCTCCATCAGCCCGGCAACGTCAGGCCGCTTCACGTCCTGCACCTTCTTGCGCCCGAGCAGCGGAACAATGCAGCGATCAATAACGGCCTGGTAGCCGCGCCGCGTGCTGGGCTTGTTGCGCTTCTTGGAGTAGTCCTCCATGAACTTCTGGCACAGCGCCTCCACCGTGGGCGCCTTGCGCGCCTCGGCCTTGGCGCCGCCGGGATCGCCGCCCCGGCGAACTTCAGCCAGCCAGTCCTGCGCCATGACGCGGGCCTGCTCGACGGTCAGTTCCCCGAACAGGCCCAAGGCAGGTTTGCGACGCTCGCCCGCGTTCGTGCGGTACTGGAGCATGAATACCCGGCGGCCCGCCGGGGTAATCTTGCACAGGAAGCCGGGCACCACGGTGTCCCGCAGTTCGATGTCCTGCGCCTGGGGTTGCGCCGTCTCCACGGCGGTCTTGGTGAGCTTGATCTTGGCCACGATGACTCCTCGGAAAGACCCGGTTTCCAAGAGCCACATAGGGGCCGCGAGAGCGGAAGCCGGGTCAGGTTTCGGAAAGCACCGGCATATGATGGACGCGCGTAAGTTATTGATAAACCTGCTGTATCGGGCTTCAGCGCAGTCCAGCGAAATGTCGGGCTGGGGTCATCGTCAAACAAAAAACCCCGGGCGCCTTGTGGGCCCCCGGGGTTTTCTTCGAACAGGAACGCTGAGGTACTCAGCGCCCGGTCGGGTCCAGGTCGGCGGACCTTACATCATGTCCATGCCGCCCATGCCACCCATTCCGCCCATGCCGCCCATGCCGCCCGGCATGCCGCCGCCGGCTTCCTTCTTCTCCGGTGCTTCCGCCACCGCAACTTCGGTGGTGATCAGCAGGCCGGCGATTGAGGCAGCGTTCTGCAGCGCCACGCGCGTCACCTTGGCCGGGTCCAGGATGCCCATGGCAACCATGTCGCCGTACTCGCCGCTGCCGGCGTTGTAGCCGAAGTTGGCATCCGAGCCCGAGCGCACCTTGTCCAGAATCACCGACGGCTCATCACCGGCGTTGGCGACGATCTGGCGCAGCGGCTCGTCCATGGCACGCAGGGCGATGCGCACGCCGACGTTCTGGTCTTCGTTGCTGCCCTTCAGGTCCTTGATCTTGGCCGCCGCGCGAACCAGCGCCACGCCGCCACCGGGCACCACGCCTTCTTCCACCGCCGCACGGGTCGCGTGCAGGGCGTCCTCGACGCGCGCCTTCTTTTCCTTCATCTCGATTTCGGTGGAGGCACCGACCTTGATCACCGCCACGCCACCGGACAGCTTGGCCGCGCGCTCCTGCAGCTTTTCCTTGTCGTAATCGGAGGACGTGTCCTCGATCTGACGGTTGATCTGCTTGATGCGGGCCTGGATGTCCTCGGCCTTGCCGATGCCGTCGATCAGGGTGGTGTTGTCCTTGTCGATCTGCACCTTCTTGGCCTGACCCAGGTCGTCCAGGGTGGCCTTCTCGAGGGTCATGCCGGTCTCTTCGGCAATCACGGTGCCGCCGGTCAGAATGGCCATGTCCTCGAGCATCGCCTTGCGACGATCACCGAAGCCCGGCGCCTTGACCGCGCACACCTTGACGATGCCGCGAATGTTGTTGACCACCAGGGTCGCCAGGGCCTCGCCCTCGACGTCCTCGGCCACTACCAGCAGGCTGCGGCCAGACTTGGCGACCGCTTCCAGGATCGGCAGCATCTCGCGGATGTTCGAGATTTTCTTGTCGTACAGCAGGATCAACGGGTTATCCAGCTCCACGTTCATGGACTGCTGGTTGTTGATGAAGTACGGCGACAGGTAGCCGCGGTCGAACTGCATGCCCTCGACCAGCTCCAGCTGGTTCTCCAGGCTCTGGCCTTCCTCGACCGTGATCACGCCTTCCTTGCCGACCTTGTCCATGGCATCGGCGATGATGTCGCCGACCGAGGTGTCGGAGTTGGCCGAGATGGTGCCGACCTGGGCGATCGACTTGCGATCGGTGCAGGGCTTGGCCAGCTTCTTGATTTCCTCGACCGCAGCGGTGACGGCCTTGTCCAGGCCGCGCTTCAGATCCATCGGGTTCATGCCGGCGGCCACCGCCTTCATGCCCTCGACCGCGATCGACTGCGCCAGCACGGTGGCGGTGGTGGTGCCGTCACCGGCCTCGTCGGAGGTGTGCGAGGCCACCTCTTTCACCATCTGCGCGCCCATGTTCTCGAGCTTGTCGGCCAGCTCGATTTCCTTGGCCACGGACACGCCATCCTTGGTGATGGTCGGCGCGCCGAAGGACTTCTCCAGCACCGCGTTGCGGCCCTTCGGACCCAGCGTGACCTTGACGGCATTGGCCAGGGTGTTGACACCCCGCATCATGGCGGTGCGGGCATCGGACCCGAAATGCACCTGTTTAGCAGCCATTGTTCAATTCCTCAGTGAATGGTTGGGTATGGAGGAGGTTCAGCCTTCGACGATGCCCATCAGGTCGTCCTCGCGCATCACGAGGACTTCCTTGTCGCCCAGGGACAGCTTGACCTCGGTGCCGGCGTACTTGCCGAACAGCACCTTGTCGCCGACCTTGACCTGCAGGTGGCGCACTTCGCCGTTGTCCAGGATCTTGCCCGGGCCGACTGCGAGCACTTCGCCCAGGATCGGTTTTTCGGTCGCCGAGTCGGGCAGTACAATGCCGCCTGCGCTCTTGCGTTCCTCTTCCATGCGACGGATCACGACGCGGTCGTGAAGGGGACGAATGTTCATTCATGCCTCCGGTAATGAACTGCGAAAAAAATCCAGCCGGGCCCGCACGTTTCAGGAACGGGCTGCCGGGGTGTATTAGCACTCTCGTGCCAAGAGTGCCAAATGATAGGCGCAACGCCCCTCGCGTCAAGGGGCGCGCCGATCACCCGAACCAGATGGGGCTCTGAAGAGCCCTTTGCAAGGCCCTGCTGCCGCCGAACCCCACGCCGAGCCCGCATGACCGATGCCCTGCCCTATCGCCTGCTGCTGTCGGCCTGCGCCGACGCCGACAGCAGCGCGCGAATCGCCGATACGCTGGTCGAGGAGGGCCTGGCGGCCTGCGTCACCCTGCTGCCGGGCGTGCGCTCCGTGTACCGCTGGCAGGGGCGACTGGAACGGGCCGATGAATGCGTGCTGCTGATCAAGGCACGCGCCGCCGACTACCCGGCGCTCGAACGCCGGCTGCTGGAGCTGCATCCCTATACGGTGCCGGAGCTGCTGGCGCTGCCGGTGCTGGCCGGCAATCCGGCCTACCTGGCCTGGCTGGAGTCGGGCGGTGGCTAAAGCGGTGGGTAGAGCCCTGGCGCTGCTGGCCGGCTGCCTGCTGTTGCCCGCTGCCGATGCCGACCTGGCCGGGCTGCTCGGCGACCAGCCGGCCGTCCTGAGTCCGCAGCAGGCCTTTGCGCCGCAACTGGCGGTTGGCACGGACGGCAGGCTTCAGGTGCAGTTTCATATCGCGCCCGGCCATTACCTGTACCGCGACCGCCTGCTGCTGACCGACGCCACCGGCACGCCGCTGCGTGCGCAGCTGCCGCCGGGCGAGCCGTATGACGATCCCGAGTTCGGCGCGGTGGCGGTCCTGCGGGGGGTCCAGCACATCCCGCTCGACCTGCCGGCCAGCACCGGCACGATCGTGCGCCTGCGCTACCAGGGCTGCGCGCAGGGGCGTTTGTGCTACGCCCCGGTCCAGGTTGACCTGCAACAACCCGGACCGAACCTGCCATGAGCCTGCGTCACCGGTTGGCAATCGCGGCCCTGCTGCTGCTGGCGATGGGCGCCGGCATGGCGGTGCGCTCTTATTGGTTGCCCGGGCCGGGGCTGCAGGCGGTTGACCAGGGGGCGACCGTGGCGGATTTCTCATTGCCCGATCTGACCGGCCAGACGCGCCGCCTGTCCGAGTTCGCCGGCAAGACCGTGGTGCTGAACTTCTGGGCCAGTTGGTGCGGGCCCTGCCTTGAGGAAATGCCGGACTTCATCGCCCTGCAAAACCGCTACGGCGAACGCGGCGTGCAGTTTCTGGGCGTGGCGGTCGACGAGGTTACGGCGGCGCAGAACCTGGCCAGCCGCCTGAAGCTGAACTACCCGAGCCTGGTCGGCGACCTGGAAGCCATGGACATTGCCCGACAGCTGGGCAACACGGCCGGGGTACTGCCCTACACGGTCATCATCGGCCCTGACGGCAAGGAGCGGGCTCGCCTGGCCGGGCGGGCCGATCCGGCCGACCTGGAAGCCTGGCTCAAGGCCGCCGCTGATCGGTAACGGATCGTTGCTGCGCCCGCCGGAAAACGCCGAATGAATCAGGGTTTCCCTAATCGCCGCGCAGGCTTTGCGCGGGCGGCGTGGCCAGCACGCGCCGGGCGCCCAGGCGTCCGGTCAGGGTCACCAGCGCCGTGGCCAGCAGGAGCGCACCCAGCAGCGTGCCTGCGTTCGGCTGGTAGGGAACTTCAAGGTAACGGGCGCAGGCCACCGCGCCCGCCGCCACGGCGGCGCCACTGCCCAGCAAGGCTGCCGCCCCGCCCAGCAGCGCAAAGCGCAGGTTGTAGACCGCGCCCAACTGCCGGCGGCTGGCGCCCAGCGTGCGCAGTACCGCCGCTTCGGTCAGCAGGCGCGTGCGCTCGGCCAGCACCGCCGCCAGCAGCACGGCCAGGCCCGCCAGCAGCGTGAAGCCGGCCAGAAATCCGGTGGCGCGGGACAACTGCGCGACCAGGCCCTGCAGGGTGGCGGTCATCGCGTCCAGGTCGATCACGGTCAGGTTCGGGAAGCGCTGCACCATCGAGCGCAGCAGGTCATCGGCCTGCGCCGGTTCGACGCGATAACTGGTGACGTAGGTCGCCGGCAGGGCGTCCAGGGCGCCCGGCGAGAACACGACGAAGAAATTGCTGCGCAGGCTCTCCCAGTTCACCTCGCGCAGGCTGGTGACGGTGCCGGTCACCTGCTGGCCGCCGACCTCGAACGTGAGCGTATCGCCCAGGCCCACACCGAGCGCCGCCGCCCATTCCTGTTCGAGCGAGATCTGCGGCTCGGGCGGCGCGCCGGTCCACCAGCTGCCGGCCACCAGACGGTTGCCCGGCTCCGGGTCCGCCCGCCAGGTGAGGTTGTTCTCGCGCTCCAGAAAGCGCCGCGCACGATCGTCCTGCGCGGCCGGCGGCGGCTTGCCGTCGATGGCGGCCAGGCGCGCCCGCACCATCGGCCGCAGATCGACCTCGCCGGCCCCGCCGGCGGCCAGCAGCTGCGCCACCGTATCGCGCTGATCCGGCTGGACGTCGATCAGGAAGCGATTGGGCGCACCCGGCGGCACGCGCATCTGCCACTGGCGCAGCAGGTCGGTCTGCACCAACGCCGGGGTCAGGATGGCGAGCATGCCAAAGCCGAGCGCTGCCACCGCCAGCACCGTATGCGCCGGCGCCCGGCCGAAGGCGGCCGCCGCATAGCGCCAGGCAAACGGCCCACGGTGCGCCAGACTCCTCGCCACCCGCGCCAACAGCAGGGCGCCGAAGCTGAACGCCAGCGCGGCACCCAAAAGCACGCCAACGGCCAGCAACCCGTGCCGGACACTGCCGCTGAGCCATGCGTAGACGGCGCCACACAGCAGCAATGCCAGCGCCAGGCCAGCGCCCTCGGTGCGCGCAAAGCCGCGCTCGGCCTCGCCTTGCGCGGGCGCGCGCAGCACCACCGCGGGCGGCGTCGCCCCCAGGCGCAGCAGCGGCGGCGCAGCCACGGCCAGCGCCACCAGCAGGGCCAGCAGCACCGCCATGGGCAGCATGCGCACATCGGCCGGCGGCAGGTCGGCGGGCACCAGGCCGCTGAGCAGGACCGGTAGCAGCCGCTCCAGAAGGCTGCCGGCGCCCGCGCCGCACAGGCCGCCCAGCAGCGCGACCGCGGCCACCAGCCCGGCATAGGTCAGCAGCACCAGGCGCCGGCTGGCGCCAAGCGCCTTCAAGGTGGCCGCCGCCGGCAGGCGTTTTTCGGTCAGGTTCGAGGCCGCCAGCACCACCGCAGCGGCCGCCAGCACCACGCCGGCCAGGGCCACCAGACGCAGGAAATCGGCCGCCTGGCGGGTCATGTTGCGGGTCTCGTCGAGGCCCTCGTCGGCCGTTTCGACGTTTGTGTGGGGCGGCAGTTCGGCCTTGAGCGCGGCCACCAGACGATCGGCCATCGACGGCGGCGGGTCGTAGAGCAGGCGGCTGCGCACCCGGCTTTGCGGCGACACCAGGCGCGTGGCCGGCAGATCGGCCAGGTTCATCAACACCCGCGGGCCAATGCTGAAAGCCCCGGCCACGCGGTCCGGTTCGTTGGCGATGACGCCCGCTACCGTAAACGCGCTGTAGCCAAGCTCGACGCGATCGCCCGGCGCGATGTCCAGCTGCGCCAGCAACACCGGCTCCACCCACACCGTGCCGGGCGCCGGCGCGCGCCGCGCCCCCTGGCCCTCGATCAGCAGCTCGCCCAGCAGCGGGTAGGCGGCGTCGACGGCCTTGAGCTCCACCAGGCGCAGGCGCTCGCCGGCGGCTGCCATGGTCGGCAGCTCCAGCACCGTCGTGGCCGGCCGCAGGGCGGGCGGCAGGCTGGCGGCGACCGGCCGCAAATCGCGCTGGGCGGTGATCCGCACCGAGCCGCCGAGCAGGGTCGCGGCGCGGGCGTCGATGGCCGCCTGCACGCGCTGCGCGAAACCGCTGATGCTGGTCAGCGCCGCCACGCCCACCGCCACCGCCAGCAGCATGGCCAGCAGCAGCGGATCGGGCCGGCGCAGTTCGCCGCGCAGCAGGCGGCCGGCGGTACCAAGCTCAGACATGTTCGGTCAGCCGGCCGGCGTCGAGCGTCAGGCGCCGGTCGACGCGCGCGGCCAGCGCCTCGTCGTGGGTGACCACCACCAGCGTGGTGCCGGCGGCGCGGTTCAGGTCGAACATCAATTCGAGGACGGCCTGCGCGCTCGCACGGTCCAGGCTGCCGGTCGGCTCATCGGCGAACAACACCCGCGGCTGGCCGACGAAGGCCCGCGCCAGCGCCACCCGTTGCTGCTCACCACCGGACAGGGTGGGCGGATAGTGCCGCGCCCGCTCGGCCAGGCCCACCTGCTCCAGCATGCGGCGGGCACGCTCGCGCGCATCGCGCTCACCGCGCAGTTCCAGCGGCAGCGCCACGTTGTCCAGCGCGGTGAGGTTGCCCAGCAGCTGGAAGTTCTGGAACACGAAGCCGACCTGCTCGCGACGCAGCGCGGCGCGCGCGTCCTCGTCCAGCGCGGTCAGCTCGGCGCCGGCCAGCCACAGCCGCCCGGCGCTGGGCAGGTCCAGCCCCGCCAGCAGGGCCAGCAACGTGGTCTTGCCGCTGCCGGACGGGCCGACGATGGCGCAGCGCTCACCGTCGCCGATGGCCACATCGACCGGCTGTAGTATGTCCAGCCTCCCCTGCGGCGAGGTAACCCACTTGGCGACTCCCTGGGCGCGTATCACCTGCGTCTTGCTCCTGTTGTTGGCCGGCTGCTCGCGGGCGGCAACGCCATTGCCGGCCGGATCGATCCTGGTGCTCGGCGACAGCCTGAGCGCCGGCTACGGCCTGCCACAGGGCGCCGCCTGGCCGGAGCGGCTGGCGGGCGCCCTGCGCGAGCGGGACCAGCCGTGGACGGTGGTCAATGCCGCCATCAGCGGCGACACCAGTGCCGGCGGGCTGGCCCGGCTGCCGGCGCTGCTGGAGCGCCATCGCCCGACGCTGGTGCTGATCGAACTGGGCGCCAACGACGCCCTGCGCGGCCAGCCCCTGAATGCCACGGCCGCCAATCTGCGCGCCATGATCGCGGCCGCGCGGGCGGCCGGTGCCCGGGTCGGCCTGATCGGCATGCAGATTCCACCGAACTTTGGCCCCGTCTACACGCGCCAGTTCCGTGATCTGTACAAACACGTGGCGCGCGAGGCGGACATCCCGCTGCTGGATTTCCTGCTCGAGCCGATCGTCGCCGACCCGGCCCTGTTCCAGGACGACGGCATCCACCCCACCGCGGCGGCGCAGGGGCCGATTGCCGACCACGTTGCGCAGTGGCTGCAGGCCGCCTTCGGCCTGCCGGATCTGAGCGTGGCCCAGACCAGGCCCTGACCGGGCCGGCCGGCCCGATCGGCTCTTTCAGCCGCGCGCGCCGGCCGCCGGCTGATCCGGCAGGGTGATGTTCAGCTCCAGGATGTCGCAGTCGCCCAGGTGCTCCACGTCCACCTTGACGGCGCTGTCGTCCACCGTCACATAGCGGCGCACCACTTCCAGCAGGTCGCGCTGCAGGCTGGCGAAGTACGGCGGCCGGCCGGCTTCGCGCCGCTGGTGGGCAACCACGATCTGCAACCGCTCCCTGGCCAGCGAGGCATTGGCCTTGTTGCGCCCATTGCGCAGGAAATCGAAGATTCTCACGCGCGGGCTCCGAACAGTCGCCGCAGCAGGCCGCGTTCTTCGGTGATGAAGCGCAGCGCCTTTTGCTCGCCCAGAAAGCGCGCCACCGTGTCCGCATAGGCCTGCGCGGCGTCGCTGGCCTGATCCAGGATCACCGGCGTGCCGGCGTTGGACGCCGCCAGCACGCTGGGCGACTCCGGAATCACGCCCAGCAGCGGGATGCCCAGGATGTCGCCCATGTCGTCCAGGCTCAGCATCTCGCCCTTGCCGACGCGCTTTGGCGAGTAGCGCGTGACCACCAGGTGCTCGCGCACCCGCCCGCCCTGCTCGGCGGCGCGCGTCTTGCTGGCCAGCAGGCCCAGGATGCGGTCCGAGTCCCGCACCGACGACACCTCCGGATTGGTGACCACGATCGCCTCGTCGGCGAAGTACATGGCCAGGTGCGCGCCTTTCTCGATGCCGGCCGGCGAGTCGCAGACGATGTAGTCGAACTCCTTGGCCAGCTCGTCCAGCACCCGCTGCACGCCGTCCAGGGTCAGGGCGTCCTTGTCACGGGTTTGCGAAGCGGCCAGGATCGCCAGGCCATCGACCCGCTTGTCGCGGATCAGCGCCTGATTCAGCTGCGCCTCGCCGTGGATGACATTCACGAAGTCGTACACCACGCGCCGCTCGACGCCCATGATCAGGTCCAGATTGCGCAGCCCGACGTCGAAGTCGATGACCACGGTCTTGTGCCCGCGCAGGGCCAGGCCGGTGCCGAAGGCGGCGCTGGTGGTGGTCTTGCCGACCCCTCCCTTGCCGGAGGTGGTGACGATGATGCGTGCCAAGTCGTTGTCCTCTGTGTGCCTAGCGGTGCGCCATTACAAGGGTGCCGTGACCAAATCCTCGCCGTCGAGAAAGACCTGCGCCGGGCGACCGCGCAGCGCCGGATCGATGTCCTCGGCGACCTGAAAACAGCCGGCCACGGCGATCAGCTCGGCCTCCAGCGCGCGGCAGTAGATGCGCGCCTGTGTGTTGCCGCGCAGCCCCGCCAGCGCCCGCCCGCGCAGCGCACCGTACACATGGATGTGGCCGTCGGCCAGCAGTTCCGAACCGGGGCTGACGCCGGCCAGCACGATCAGGTCGCCGCGCGAGTACACCTGCTGACCGGAGCGCACCGGCTGGGTGATGACCCGCGTCGCCGGCGGCTGCGGCGCCTCTGCAAGCTCGGCCGAGGTGGGGGCAGGCTCGGCGCCCGACTCCACAGGTTGGGAGGCGGGTTCCTCGACCGCCGCCGGGTCTGGCGGCAAGCGACCTTCGCCCAGCACCCCGAGCCCCAGCGCCGCCGCGGCGGCGGCCATGAATTCGCCGCCACCGCGCACGGCCACCGGCACGAAGCCGAGCCGCGCCACCAGCGCGCGCAGACCCGCAAGATCGAAGGCCTCTGCATCGGACAGATCGGCCAGGTCCAGCAGCAGCGGCGCGCGGTCGAAAAGAGCCGGCGCCTGCGCCACCCTGGCGGCCAGACCGGCGTCGATTGCGGACAAATCGGTGCTCAGCGGCTTCAGTATGGACAGCGTTACAAGGCTGCCCTTGAGCCGGAAAGGTGGACTCGCGGCCATCTGGAATTCGGGTTGGAATGCGCCACGCGTCGGCGGCGCGGCTACCTTAGCAGAGGGCAGGCCGGGCGCCTAGGAGCGCTCGAGAATATCGATGCGGGATGTCTTGACGCTCGCCGAACAGCGTTCCGTTCAACGAAACCCGCCGCGACTGCGCCGCGAGCGGCGGCCAAGCGCCCCCAGAATCAGCCCCAGCAGCAGGCCCGTCCCCAGAACCGCGGCGCCGGTCACGAACCAGCGGCGGCGGTCATCGGTCCGCAAGGCAGTCGCTTCGTCACGCAGCCCGTCGACCTGCGCCTGCAGGGACTGGATCTGCTCTTCCATCTGCCGGTTCTGGCTGGCCAGTGTCGCTGCCTGGCCCGCCGCTTCCTGCAGGGCCGGTTGCTGCGCCACCAGGGCGTCGTGTTCGCGCTGCAGGGCACGCAGCGCCTGCGCCGGCTCCACCGTCGGCGCGCGCGCGGACTCCTGCCCAGGCTCCAGGGCCAGGGATTGCCCGCTCACCAGCACGGCGAGCGCGAACATCGATCGATTCAAGGTCATGGGCGGCGGGTCTCCGGCAAGGCAGCGCGGCATTCTAGCAACCCGGCCCGGCCAGCCCCGGCCCGCGCCTTACAATGCACACCAAGCCTACCCGCGGTATGCGCCCGCCGATGATCCGCCCCGCCACGCTGGACGACCTGGACGCCCTGGTCGAGATCGAGGAACGCTGTTTCGACAGCGACCGCCTGAGCCGGCGCAGTTTTCGCCACCTGCTCACGCGCGGTCATGCCGCCACGCTGGTCGCCGAAGAGCACGGCTCTGTCCGCGGCTACGGCATGGTGCTGTGCAACGCCGGCACCTCGCTCGGCCGCCTGTATTCGTTTGCCATCGACCCGTCATGTCAGGGTCGGGGCCTGGGCCATCGACTGCTGGAAGCCTGCGAGCAAGCGGCGCTGGCGCGCGATTGCGTCACGCTGCGGCTTGAGGTTCGCCCCGACAATGCCGCGGCGATCCGGCTGTACGAGGCCCACGGCTACCGGCGCTTCGACGTGGTCGAGGATTACTACGAGGACCACGCCGAGGCGCTGCGCTACGAGAAGCAGGTCGCGCCACATCTGAAGCCCGACCTGGTGCCGGTGCCCTATTACCAGCAGACACTGGACTTCACCTGCGGCCCGGCGGCGCTGCTGATGGCGATGAAGGCCCTGCAGCCGACGCTACGCACGGACCGCAAGCTCGAACTGCGCCTGTGGCGCGAGTCGACGACTGTCTTCATGACCTCCGGCCATGGTGGCTGCGGCCCCTACGGCATGGCGCTGGCCGCCTGGCAGCGCGGCTTCGACGTCGAGCTGTTCGTCAACGACGAAGGCGCGCTGTTCGTCGATTCGGTGCGCAGCCCGGACAAGAAGGCCGTCATCGCCCTGGTGCATGAAGATTTTCTGGACCAGCTGCGCGCCCTGCCGGTGCGGCTGCACCGCGGCGCCGCCAGTCTGGACCGATTGCAGGCGGAATTCGCCCACGGCGGCATCCCGATCGTGCTGATCAGTTCGTATCGCATCTATCACGAGAAATTTCCGCACTGGCTGGTGGTCACAGGCTTCGACGACCGCTACGTGTACGTGCACGACCCCTTCGTGGACGTCGAGGCCGGCAAGACCCGCATGGACTGCATCAACATGCCCATCCTGAAGAAAGACTTCCAGCGCATGGCCCGCTACGGCAAGGCCGGCCAGCGCGCCACGCTGGTGATCCGCCGCCGCGCGAATGCGACCGGCGTGCCGGCCGTGGCGGCCGGCTGAGGCGCCGATGTCGGTTCATTTGATTGTGGTGGAACACCGCCGGGACTGGCCGACCCACTTTCCGCCGGCGATGGTGGTCACGGTGCAGGACTACCTGGCGACGCCCGAGTACCAGAAGCTGCGCGACGTGCGGGTGCTGAACCTGTGCCGCGGCTACCGCTATCTGAGCTTGGGCTACTACTGCTCGCTGCTGGCCGAGGCGCGCCGCCACCGCGTGATCCCGGCCATGCGCGCCATTACGGACCTTTCTGCCAAGGCCATCTACAGCCTGGGCGCCGAGGATCTGGACGCCCAGGTGCACCGCTCGCTCTCAAGGCGTGTCGCGCGCGAGGTCGGCGCCAGCGAGTTCGAGATCGACATCTACTTCGGCCGCTGCGCCGACGAGGCGCTGCAAGATCTGGCCGAGGAAATCTTCGACCTGTTCCCGTGCCCGCTGCTGCGGGTCGAGTTCGAGCACGACAGCAAGTGGCGCATCAGCGCCATCCGCCCGCTGGCGCTCAGTGCCCTGCCGGGCGACGCGCACGAGCTGTTCGTAAGCGCGTTTGAGGCCTACGTCAGCAAGCGCTGGCGCTCGCCCAAGGTGCGCGAATCGGCGCGCTACGACATCGCCATCCTGCACAACCCGGCCGAGAAGCTGCCGCCGACCAGCGCGCGCGGCCTGCAGCGCTTCATCCGTGCCGGCAAGAAGCTCGACTTGTCGGTCGATCTGATCGAGCGCAAGGACTACGGGCGCCTGGCCGAATACGACGCGCTGTTCATCCGCGAGACCACCGCCATCGACCACCACACCTACCGCTTCGCCAAGCGCGCGCAGGCCGAAGGCATGGCGGTGCTCGACGACCCGGACTCGATCGTCAAGTGCACCAACAAGGTCTACCTGCACGAGTTGCTCAGCGCCAACCGGGTGCCGGTGCCGCGCACGCGGGTGCTGCAAAAAAGCCAGATCGAGAGCCTGGCGCTGGACGCGCTGACCTACCCGGCGGTAGTGAAGATTCCGGACGGCTCGTTCTCGCGCGGCATCCACAAGGCCGAGAACGGCCGGCAACTTGAGCAGTATGCGCGCGAGCTGCTGCGCGAATCGGACCTGATCCTGCTGCAGGAATTCGTGCCGACCGAGTTCGACTGGCGCATCGGGGTGCTGAACCGCCAGCCGATCTTCGCCTGCCAGTACTTCATGTCCAAGCACCACTGGCAGATCGTCAAGCACGGCGCCGACGGCCAGTTCACCGAAGGCAACGCGCGCACCGTCGCCGTGCAGGACGCGCCCGCCGAGGTGGTCAAAACCGCGCTGGCCGCCGCCAACCTGATCGGCGACGGCTTCTACGGCGTCGACATCAAGCAATCCGGCGAGCGCGTGGTGGTGATCGAGGTCAACGACAACCCGAACGTGGACCCCGGCGTCGAGGACGCCGTGCTGGGCGATCGCCTCTACGAGCTGATTCTTGAAGACCTGACGCGGCGCCTGGACGAGCGACGCGCCCGCTGAGCCTCGATGCGCCCGGGACGTGACACCTAACGCAGCGTCAGGCCGCCATCGGCCACGATCACCTGACCGGTGATCCAGCGCGCGTCGGGCGAACACAGCAGGGCGATCACGCGCGCGATGTCGTCCGCCTCGCCCACCCGGCCGCGCGGCGTACGCTCGACCCACTCGGCAGCCGCGGCGGCGTAACCGCCCGGCTCGTGCGTATCCGCCCACAGGCGCGCCGAGTCGGTGGCCACGAAACCGGGCACCACGCAGTTGGCGTTGATGTCCAGCGGCGCCAGTTCTGCCGCGAGATAACGCGTCAGCGTCTCCACCGCCGCCTTGGCGGCGCCGAGCAGGCCGTGCCCCGGCAGGCAGCGCAGCGTGTCGAAGCCCGACACGGTGACGATGCTACTGCGGCGCCCCTGCATCAGCGGCACCGCCGCGCGCACCAGCGTCAGCAGCGACTGCACGCTGGTGTCGAGCGTCATGCCGATGTTGTGCGGGGCCAGTTCCAGCAGCGGCTTGAAGGCGGTCGAGGCGGCATTGGCGACCAGTAGATCGAGCTGCCCGAACTGTGCGCCCACCTGCTGCACCAGCCCGGCGACGGCCTCCTGATCGCGCAAATCGGCCCGCAGGGCCACGGCCCGCACGCCGGCCGCGCGCGCCTCGCTGCACACCGCCTGCGCCGCGGCCTCATCGCGCCGGTAATGCACCGCGATGTCCGCGCCGCGGCGCGCCAGCAGGAGCGCCGTGGCCCGGCCGATACCGCGCGAACTGCCGGTGATCAGCGCCACCTGGCCGCCGAAGCTTTGCTCCGCCATGCTTCCCCCGATCGTTGTCATCGCCGCGGCGTGCTGTTGCAGGCCTGTAACAGGCGGCTTGGCCGGACCTGCACACGCCGCCGGCCGGCCCGACGCTGGTGCGCCGCGAAGCTCACTCCTGCGGGCCCGTCAGGCGCTCCCAGTCGTAGGCCAGCGGGCGGCGCTCGAGCGTGCGCTGCACGGCGTCCTGATAGTAATCGGTGCTCATGCACACCGCCTGGGCGTGGCATTCCAGGTCTTCCAGCGCGTGCGCGTCCAGGTGCTGCGCCTGATTCAGGATGTTCTTGGCAAAACCGAGCGCCGCGCGCGAGGCGTGCGTGAAGCGACCGGCCAGCGCGCGGGCAGCCGGCAGCAGTGCATCGGGCTCGTGCAGCTCGTAGACGATGCCCAGGCCGAGCGCCTCCGGTGCCGGCAGCACGCGGGCCGAATAACTCAGCTCCTTGGCGCGGGCCAGGCCCACGATGCGCGGCAGCAGGTGCAGCATGCCCAGATCGGGCACCAGCCCAAGGCGCCCGAACACGGCGCAAAAGCGGGCACGCGGCGTGGCCAGGATGAAATCCGCCGCCAACGCCAGCGAAAAGCCGGCCCCGTAAGCGCAGCCGTCCACGGCGGCGATGACCGGCATCTCCAGGTCCACCAAGTCGCGCAGCCAGCGGTGCATGGCCTTCAGTCGCCCGCGCGAGACCTGCGCCGGGCGGCGGCTTTCGGTCATCGCCCGCAGGTCGCCGCCGGCACAGAAATGCTCACCGGCGCCGGTCAGGATCAGCGCCCGCACGTCAGCACTGTCCGCCAACGTCCGCAGGACCTGCGCCAGCTCCGCGCGCAGGGTCATGTCCAGCGCGTTGCGCGCCTGCGGGCGGTTCAGGGTCAGCGTGGCGATACCGTCGGCGACGACGAAGTCGAGCGTGGTGTAGGGCATCGGACGGACCGGTTCGGGATGGGTCGCGACACTCTACTGGCGGGGGCCGCGTCCAACAAACTCCGTGCCGCGAGCCACACGTGACGCAACACCGGGCAGGTGGTCGACGTCAGGACGTCCATTTGTGCGGGATTAATTCCCAAACTCTGCGCTAGCGAAAGCCGCGGCTTCAGGACGCCTCGTCTTCGAAATAGTCGCTGTCAATCTTCGGAATCCTGACGGTACGCGACGAGATGCCGACCTCATGGTCGATCATCAAGCCGGCCAGACGGGCGCCATCGACCAGCACGATGCCCTCTACCGATTTTGCAAAGTCGACCGCTTGGGACGAATACGTGGACGTGGTGATGAACACGCCTTTTTTTGCTTTCTGCCCGGCCAGAGCGCCGTAGAACGCCTGCAACTCAGGGCGGCCAACGCAGGCTTGCCAGCGTTTCGCTTGCACGTAGACCTTCTCCAGCCCCAGGCGATCAAGCGAGATGATTCCGTCAATTCCGCCGTCGCCGGAGCCGCCCACGCGTTGCAGGTCCGCACGGTTCGTGCCGTATCCCATGCGATGCAGCAGATCGAGCACGATCGTCTCGAAGAACGCCGGCGACACGCTTGCCAGCACCTCGAGCAGCTCCGCTTCGGCCGACTGGCGCAGCTCCAGCAACGCCTGACTCAACCTGTCGTCGGGGCTGGCTAACGGCTCGCCGAGCCGTGGCGGCAGCGGAGGTAGCGGCGGCTCGGCCCGCGCCGAGCCGTTCGATGGGCGCAGCTTGACGTCGATATAACCCAAGGCAAGCTGCTGCTTCAGGTCCGCTGTGAATGGATCGGGATGGTCCGCGGCGAATCTGAGCCCTTCCGGCGTGGCCTTCCAGATGCCCCGCCGCGGGCTGCCCGATAGCCCGGCCCGTTTCAGCCGGTCGTGCGCCCACCCCGCCCGGTTCTTGTAGATGAGCTGCGCGCCGCTGGGCAGAGGTTGGAGCCGGTCTTCCTGCGTGAGTCCGAGGGCGCTCGCCGCCGCGTCGTGCACGTGTCGGGCGGGCACGCCATCGGGGTACTGCACCAGGCAGCGCAGTACCGGCTCGATGAACTGATCGTAGGTCGGGACGGGCATGTGCAGGAACGGGCGAACAGACGGGCCCCGAATTTAACCCACCAAGGAAGCGCGGGTTTACCGGCGCTTCCTTGGTGGGGCAGGCAGCAGCAGCCTGCATGGAGCGCATGAGCGCCTGATGCACACGGCCCAGGCCCCTGCCCTCACTCCGCCGGCGGCAGCCCGTAGCCGAGCATGCGCCGGCGCTTGATGTCCTCGTAGAAGGTCTCGATGCCCTCCTCGCGCAAGCAGTGGCCGAGCGTCGAGCGCGGGATGCCGCCCAGCACGTGGCGGCCGTCGGCCACCAGCGCCGGGATACGCAGGATGCCGTAGCGGGCGGCGCGCTCGATGTCGTCCGCCAGCAGCGTGCGGGCGTGCTCGCCGAACACGTCGTGCTGCCAGCGCGCGCCGTCGAGGCCGATGTCCTCGGCGCACTCGCGCAGCACGGCGTAGTCGGCGATGTTGCGGCACTCGGTCAGGTGCGCGCGCTGCACGCGGTCGAAGAAATCCCAGTGCGCGCGCTGGCCGCCCTGCATTTCGGCCGCCTTGGCGCCCAGCTGGTTCGGCAGCGAGTAGGGGTAATCGAAATCGCGCGTCATCATCAGCTCGCAGTCGATGCGCGGGTCCGGCTCGAAGGCGCGCGCGTCGGCCCAGTGCACCATCACCACGTCGCGCTTGGCCTCGCGCTTGTCGGCGTACAGCTGGCGGTTGAACAGCATCGGCGAGACCGCCAGCGGGTAGCAGCGCTGCACCATGTGCACGTCCGGATGCGCGGCGGCGAAGGCGCGCAGGCGCTCGGAGGCCTTGTAGCACCAGGCCGAAAGGCAATCGTGAAAGAACTCGATGACGATCGGGTGGCTGTCGGTCATGGCGGCGCTCCTCGTTGTGGTGGTGGCTTGCAGTGTCGCGCCGGGGTGCGCCGCGCTCAACAGTTTCGCAACCTATGAGCGTTCATCCCGGCCGCACTGAGTGCCCAGCGCGTATCGAACAACGTGGCTTCACACCGCTTACCGGCCGGGACCAAATCGGGCTTCAATGTCCATGGACGAGTGCAACACACGCAAGACGTCGATGCCATCGGCAAGCGCTACGTAAAAAATGACGTAGCGCCCGAACGGAAAACCGCGCACGCCATCGGCCAGTTCCTGGCGCTGCCGGCCAATCAGGGGTTGTCGCGCCAGCAGGTCGAACTGTTGGTCGAGGTCATCGATCCAGCGGTCGGCGGCCGCGGGCTGGTCCCGCGCTATGTGCTGCCAGATTTCTGCAATGTCCGCCGCCGCCTGGCGGCGATGCAGAACCCGGCTCATTCGTTCAAGATCTTGCCGGCGGCAAGTTGCCGCTTCATGGTCTGCGCATCCCACGGCTGCGCCGGGCCGCTGTCGAGCCCGCGCTGGATTTCAGCACGCAATTGATCAAGGCGCAGGGCGCGCATCTGATCGTGTTCCTCCATCAGGCGCAGCGCGTCGCGCATCACTTCGCTGGCCGAGTTGTACAAACCCGAGGCGACCTTGCGACGCACCAAGTCTTCCAGATGTGGCGTGAGGTTGACGTTCATAGCCATGGCGGCTTTGTCCTGCAATCAGTTCCAAGTGGTTCAACGTGGCGCCCCCAAGATAGCAATGATTGACAAACATGGACAAATCGTTCGCGGGGGCATCCGCCTGCCGCAGGCGCTCAAGCGCCTTGACCGCCCGGTCGGCGGGCGGAATGATGGCCGCTGGCCCGCCGTTACACGGATGCTCCGGCTCGCCCCACCGTACCGACATACAAACATCCCGGCGAGGAGAAACCCCCATGAACCACGACCTTCTGATCCGCGGCGGCAACGTCGTCGACGGTACCGGCGCCCCGGCCCGGCGCGCCGATGTGGCGATCCAGGGCGATCGCATCGTCGCCATCGGCAGCGAGCTTGGCGACGCGCGCGAGACGCTCGACGCCGGCGGCCTGGCGGTGTCGCCCGGTTTCATCGACCCGCACACCCATTACGACGCGCAGTGGTGCTGGGATCCGCTGCTCAGCAGCAGCGCCTGGCACGGCGTGACCTCGGTGGTGATGGGCAACTGCGGGGTCGGCATCGCGCCGTGCCGGCCGGCGGCGCGCGAGATGGCAATGATGGACCTGGTGAACGTCGAGGCCATGCCGGCGCAGGTGCTGCGCAGCGGCATCCGCTGGCAGTGGGAGACCTTCGCCGAGTTCATGGCGGCGGTCAGCGGCGGCGGCATCGGCCTGAATGCCGGCTTCCTGCTGCCGCTGGCGGCGCTGCGCCATTACGCGATGGGCGAGCAGTCCGGCGAGCGGGGCGCGAACGCGGCCGAGATCCGCACGATGGCCGATCACCTGCGCGCGGCCATGGAGGCCGGCGCGCTCGGCTTCAGCACCACGGTGCTGGCGCAGCACATCGGCCACGGCGGCAAGCCGCTGGCCGCCCGCCTGGCCAGTCGCGATGAACTCAAGGCCCTGTGCAACGTGCTGCGCGATCTTGGCCGCGGCACGGTGCAGATCGCCATGGGCGGCGTCGGTGGCGCGCTGAGCGCGGACCAGCAGGATCTGCTGCGCTTTCTGCTGGAAGAAAGCCAGCGCCCGCTGACCTGGACCTTTCTGCTGGTGCCGGTCGGCAATCCCGAGCGCGCCCTGCAGACGCTGGAGGAAACCGACTGGCTGACGCGCATGGGCGCGGTGCCGCAGGTGTCCTGCCGGCCGTTCCTGACGCAGCTGGAGCTGACCAACCCGTTCATCTTCGCCGACCGCCAGACCTTCGCGCCGCTGTTCAACACCGGCAGCGCGCGTCTGGCGGCGGCCTACCGCGACCGCCAGTTCCGCGCCGCGCTGCGCGCCGAACTGGCGCAGCCGGGGGCGTTTTCGAGCGACTGGACGCGGCTCGAAGTGCAGCAGGTCAACGATCCGGCGCTCGGCGGCCTGGTCGGGCGCACGGTGGCCGACATCGCCGCCGAGCGTGGCGCCGACGGCCTCGACACGTTCCTGGACATCGCCCTCGAAGACGATCTGGGCGCGCGCTTCCTGTACACGATCTCGAACATCGACCTGGACGTGGTCGCCAGAATCATCAACGACCCGCGCACGCTGATCGGCGCCTCCGACGGCGGCGCGCACGTGGACCAGATTTGCGACGTCGGCTATGCCACCTGGCTGCTGGGCACCTGGGTGCGCGAGCGCAAGGCGATGAGCCTGGAGCGCGCCGTGCAGCGCCTGACCGGCGATCCGGCGCGGGTGTTCGGCATCGCCGAGCGCGGGCGCATCGCGGCGGGTCTGAAGGCAGACATCGCCGTGTTCGACCCGGCCACGGTCGGCTCGGACCGCCTGGCGCGGGCGGTGTTCGACCTGCCGGGCGGCGCGCGGCGGCTGGTGTCGGACGCGCGCGGCATCGCCGCCACGGTGGTCAACGGCCAACTGCTGATGCGGGGCGGCGAGGCCGGCCTGACACGCGCCGGCGCGCAGCTGCGGGCGGCCTGAGGCTTGCTCGCCCTTGGCATGATCGAAACGCTGGCGCTGGCGGCGCTGGCGGTGGCGACCGGTCAGGGGCTGCGGCGCTGGGTTCCGGTGCTGGCGCGCTACGACCTGCCGGCGCCGGTGCTGGGCGGGCTGCTGGTGGCCGTCATCGTCAGCCTGCTGCGCCGGGACGGGCAGGATCTGCTGCGCTTCGACACCACGCTGCAGGCGCCGCTGATGATCGCGTTTTTCACCACCATCGGCTTTGGCGCCAGCCTGCGCCTGCTGCGGGTGGGCGGCGCGCAGGTGGTGTGGTTCCTGGCCATCGCCACCGTGGCCGCGCTGGCGCAGAACCTGCTCGGCGCCGGCCTGGCGCTGGCGATGGGCCTGCCGCCGCTGCTGGGCGTGCTGGCCGGTTCGGTCACGCTGACCGGTGGACCGGCCACGGGCCTTGCCTTCGCGCCGCTGTTCGAGCAGGCCGGCGTCAGCGGAGCCACGGTGGTGGCGATCACGGCTGCCATGGCCGGCATCGTCATGGGCGGCTTGTTCGGCGGTCCGGTGGCCGGGCGCATCATCGCCCGCCGCGGCCTGCACTCGGCCGGCACGCGGGCGATGTCCGCCGCCGTGCCCACATCCCCGGAACATGCGACCGACACCGCCGCGCCACTGCTGCGCGCGGTAATCCTGATCCTGCTGGCGATGTGGGTCGGCGGCTATCTGGCGCGCGGCTTCACTGCGCTGGATCTCACCCTGCCGGCCTACATCGGCGCCATGCTGGCGGCAGCGGTGCTGCGCAATATCGGCGATCACCAGCCGCTGCTGCACGTGCCGGTGCAGGCCATGGAAGACCTGGGCGCGGTGGCGCTGTCGCTGTTCATCGCCATGGCGCTGATGACGCTGAAGCTGTGGGAACTGGCCGCTCTGGCACTACCGCTGCTGGCGCTGCTGGTGGCGCAGGCGGCGCTGCTGGTGCTGCTGTGCCAGTGGGTGTTTCGCTTGATGGGGCGGGATTTCGACGCCGCCGTGATGGCCGGCGGTTTCTACGGCTTCATGATGGGCACCACCGCCAACGCGGTCGCCAACATGCAGACCCTGACCGACCGCTACGGCCCGGCGCCGCGGGCCTTTCTGGTGGTGCCCTTGGTGGGCGCGTTCTTCATCGACTTCGTGAACGCGCTGCTGATCACGGTGTTCCTGAACCTGCTGTCCTGAGGCTCAGTCCGTCGTCTGCCCGCAGGCCCGGCAAAAGCGGCCGTGCACGTGGCTGGCCTGGCCGCAGTGCGGGCAGGGCGTGAACTGCCCGAAGCCGCAGGCCGGACAGAACGCGCTGTCCGGCGGCAGGGCCAGCCCGCAGTCCTGACACTGGCCGCGGGCGATGCGCCGCGCCAGCAGCCGGTCGCGCGCGAACAGCTTGTTCTGCAGCACGTAGATCAGCACCAGACTCGCCCCGACGGCGAGCGCGATGGCCAGGTAGTGCCACAGCGCGATCAGGTGCACCGATTCGAGCAGCGCCATCAGCTGGCGCAAAAAGCGCCGCGGCAGGATGTCGTAGACCAGCTGCAGCAGCTTGCACAGCGCCGGGATGAACGCCACCACCAGCAGGTGCGCCGACACCAGCGTCTGCACCGCCCGGCCGCGGCGGATGCTGGCCGCATTCCAGGCATAGAACAGCCCCACCAGCGGCGCCAGGAACAGCAGTTCCCAGCCCAGGCGGCGCACCGGGTACCAGGTTTCGAGGCGGCCGAGGTCCGCGCGCAGGCGGTCGCGGTCGGCCGGCTGCACGGCGTCGATGCGCCCCCACAGCGCCTGCACACGGGCCTCGCGCCCGATGGCGGCTTCGAGTTGCGCCAGGCGGCCGGTCGCCTCGTCGAGCGCGCCGGTCTTGGCCGCCAGCTCGCGGCCCAGCGTGTCGGCGCGCGTCGGCGCCTCGGCCCCGGCGAGCTTCTCCAGCAGCGCCGTGTCGTAGCTGCCTTTCAGGCGCTCGATCTGCCTGCGCAGGTCGGCACTTTGGCGACGCAGCGCGCGCGCATCGTCGAATCGCTGGGTCAACGCGCCGTCGGCCAGCACGGCGTCGATCGCCCCGACCACGGGCGCGCACACCGGATGCGGGCTGGTGCGGGACGCCCGCGCTCGCCAGGCGGATGCCATGTGCGCGGCCACCACCTCGCCGAGCTGCTCCAGACGCCCGGCGGGCGTCCATTGGCGGTCGAGCACGATGTCGCGGCAACGCGCCGGTACGGCCTCGTCCGGCTGCGTGAGCTGCGCGGTATGGCGGGCCAGGCCGTCGAAGATCGAGCTCAGCACGAAGGCGTCCAGCAGCAGCACGACCACCAGGGCGGCGCGGCTGAGCGGCTGGCGGTTCAGGTGCGTGAGGTGGCCACGCGCCACGCCAAGATAACGGCCAAGCGCACCGATCGATGCCATCTGCGTTCCTCCCCTATCGAGCCTGAGTGTCAGCGCGCCACGGCTTCCAGCACCACGCCGGGCGTCAGCACCGCCGGGAGCAACCGCGGCGGCGCTCCTGGCGGGTAGTACACGTACAGCGGCACGCCGCTGCGGCCAAAGCCGGCCAGCGCCTGGGTGATCGCCGGGTCGTAGCGCGTCCAGTCGGCCTCGAGGGCGACCACGCCAAGCTCGGCAAAGCGGGCCGCGACGGCCGCGGTATTCAGCGCCACCCCCTTGTTGACCTGGCAGCTGATGCACCAGGCGGCGGTGAAATCGACAAACACCGGCCGCCCGGCGGCGCGCAGCGCTTCGACCCCGGCCGCGGACCAGGGCTGCCAGTCGATGCCCGTCGAATTGGCGGGCGCGTCGGTCGCCAGAGTCTGGGCGATTGCCGCCGGGCGCATCGCTGCCGCAAACCCGAGCACGGCGGCAAGGCCCAGGCCGATCAGCACGACGGCACCGGGCAGCCAGCGCCGCGGGCCGCGCTGCGCATGGCCGACGCCCCAGGCGGCGAAGCCGACGCCAAGCGCCGCCAGCAGCAGCAAACCGACGGCATCCACCCCGGACTGACGACCAAGCACCCACACCAGCCACACCGCCGTCGCGAACAGCGGAAACGCCAGCCCCTGACGCAGCGTGACCATCCATTGCCCCGGCCGCGGCAGACGCGCCAGAAGTCCCGGCATCTCCGCCAGCAGCAGGTACGGCAGGGCCATTCCCAGCCCGAGCGCGGTGAAGATGGTCAGCGCCTCCCAGGCCGGGCGCGCCAGGGCAAACCCGAGTGCTGCGCCCATAAACGGCGCCGTGCACGGCGTGGCCACCAGCACCGCCAGCGCGCCGGTCAGAAACGAGCCCGGATAGCCGGCCGGCTGCGGCGCGCTGCCGGCCAAGCGCGACAGGCCAAGACCGACCTCGAAGGCGCCCATCAGGTTCAGGCCCACCGCCGTCAGCAGCAGCGCCATGGCCGCCACGAAGCCGGGCGACTGCAACTGGAAACCCCAGCCGACGCCGCCGCCGGCCGCGCGCAGCGCCAGCAGCAAACCGGCCAGCAGCCAGAAACTGACCAGCACGCCGCCCAGGAACGCCAGGCCATGGCGCCGCACCCGGCCCGGATCGCCGTGCGCGAGCTGGATGAAGCTCAGCACCTTCACCGACAGCACCGGAAACACGCACGGCATGAGGTTCAGAATCAGCCCGCCGAGCACGGCCAGGCCGGCGGCAAGCGCAAGGCCCATGCCGCCGGCCGCGGCCTGCGCCGGCTGCCCGGCCGGCGGGGCGGCAGTGAGCGCCCGGATCGGCACATCCACCGCCAGCGCCCGCACCTGACCGGCGGCGTCCCAGCCGCGGTCATGCACCAGCACGCCGGTGAGGCGCTCCACCGGCTCGGCGGCAGTCAGCGTCAGCCGCAGCCGATCGTCCACGCGCTCCAGGACCTGCGCCGCGGCGTGCCGAACCTGCCCCTCGCGATCCGGGAAGAACTGCACCGCGCCCGCCGCCATCCCGGCCGGCCAGTCCAGGTACACCTGATCGCCGAAGCGGCCGGCGCCGAGCTGCATTTCCGGCAAATGGCGCGGCCGACGCGCGCGCGCATCGGCAATCGCCCGTTGTCCGGCCGGGTCCGGATCGGCCCGTTCCAGCAGCGGCAGATCGAGCGACAGCTGCGCCTGCTCGGGCAGGCACAGGTCCTTGCAGATCAGGTAATGCACCGTCGCCCGCAGGCTGACCTGCCCCGGCCCGGCCAGCGTGCCCGGCGGCGTCACGGCCACCGGCAGCAGCACGGCATCCTCGTAGCCGTAAGTCACCACCGGCGGTGGCGACACCTGCTTCGGATACGGCCACTCGATGTCGCCGACGCTGAATCCTGGCGGCAACTGCCAGTCGATGCGCGGCGCCTGTCCCGAATCGCCGGGGTTTTGCCAGTAGACATGCCAGCCGCGGTCCAGCTTGAACCGCACGCCGAGCGCGAACGGCTGGCCCGGCAGCACGCCGCGCACATCGGCCAGCAGCTCCACGCGGGCATGCGGCCCCTCGGCCTGCGCCGCGGCGAGGCCCGGCAGCACCGCCAGCGCCAGCAGCAGCCGGCGCGCGGCCCGCCGCCAGCGCTCAGCGGTCCACATGGCCAAGATCACGGCCGGGGGCCACGCAGTCGCGCACCTGCTGCTTCAGTTCCTTGATGTCCGGAAAACGGCCTTCGGCGGCGCGCGACCAAATCAATACCTCGTCCACGTGTACCTCGAACACGCCGCCGCGGCCGGGCCGCAGGGCCACTTCGGCCAGTTCGTCCTCGAAGCTGCTCAGCAGCTCCTGCGCCATCCAGGCGGCGCGCAGCAGCCAGCGGCATTGCGTGCAGTAGGTAATCGCGACACGGTGCGTCATGGGGTTCCTCGCAGGGTGCCTATAATGCCCGGCGCCCTTCGCCCGCCAGGAAACCCCGTGAGCACACCGACCAGCCACCGTACGCCGATTCTGGCCGTGTTTTGCGACTTCGAGAACGTGGCGCTGGGCGTACGCGACGCCAAGTATGACCAGTTCGACATTCGCCGGGTTCTGGAACGGTTGCTGCTGAAAGGCCCGATCGTGGTCAAGAAAGCCTACTGCGACTGGGAGCGCTACAAGAAATTCAAGCCCGCCATGCACGAGGCGGCCTTCGAGATGATCGAAATCCCGCACCTGCGCCAGTCCGGCAAGAATTCGGCCGACATCCGTCTGGTCGTCGACGCGCTCGACCTTTGCTACACCAAGGGCCACGTCAACACCTTCGTGATCATCTCCGGCGATTCGGACTTCTCGCCGCTGGTGTCCAAGCTGCGCGAGAACAACAAGGAAGTGATCGGCGTAGGCGTGGCCAGCTCCACCTCGGACCTGCTGATCGCCAACTGCGACGAGTTCATCTACTACGACGACCTGGTGCGCGGCGACACGCCCAAGAAGCCCGCCGCCCGCCGGCGCACCAGCAAGGCCAAGACCGAGCCGCCGCAGGTTGTTGCCCCGGCCGTGCCCCCGGAGGCGACCGAGGCGCCGGCCGCCATGCCCGAGGAACCGAAACGCAAGTCCCGCGCGCGCGGCGGACGGCGCAAAACCGCCAGTGCCGCCCATGCTGCCAACGCCGATGCCATCGGCAACCTGATCGAAACGACCGCGCCCGGCGCCGACAACGCGCAGCCGCAGGACGGCCTGCCACCGGCGCAGGCCGATGGCGAGTCGCAGACGGATGACACAACCGCGGCCGAGCGCTCCACCAAGGGCCTGGGCCTGATCATGGAAACCGTCGGCGCGCTGGTCGAGGACCGCGGCGAGGAGCAAAAGATCTGGGGCTCGATGGTCAAGCAGACCCTGCGCCGGCGCCGGCCAGGCTTCAACGAGCGCTTCTACGGCTTTCGCAGCTTCAACGCCATGCTCGAAGAGGCCGCCGAACGCGGCTGGCTGACCCTGGAACGGGACAGCAAATCGGGCGGCTACATCCTGCACCCCATCGAAGGCGCCTACGTGCCGACCGCGCTCGAGTACGCCGATGACGGCGAGGATGAGGACGGCGGACAGCCGGCCATGCCTGATTGAACCGCAAGCCCTTGCGGAACCTGTTCGCTAGGGGCGCTTTGGACGCGGAAGATGCATGTTCTATGCAAGCGCCGTGAGCCTCGTTCCAATCAGGGTTGGTTGAAGCAGGCGCTGTCGTAGCGTAGGTACCTTGGCGGTATATAAAGCCGTGCGGTCGCGGTCGATGGCCCGCTTCACCGCGGTCAGCAGGCCCGGCTCGCGCTGGACCTCGTCGAGCGTGAGCGGGTCGTCGCCCCCAGCAGGGCCTCGGGATCACGGCGCGCGGCGTCGCGCACGTCGAAGTCGTCAAGCGAGCGGTAACGCCGCTCGCCCGGGATGAGCTTTTCGACCACGGTGCTCTTGCCGGTCTGGCGTACGCCGGTGAGCACCACGGCCGGCATCACGCGCAGCCGCGCGGCGAGCGCCTCATCCACCAGGCGGGGCAGGGTCTTCACGGCATGGATGATATTCATTCACGCCGTGAATCGGGAAGCTGCGCTCAAGCGGGACCAGCCCGAGAAGCGCCGCCCGCTGAGGCCAGGGCCCATCAAGCCATCGGATTGGGTGACACGATTACACGGGGACGACTCCAACCAGGACCGCCTATCGGCGGGAAGTTGAGCGACCCGTTGTTCAGATGGTGGCCAGGGGCGGAATCGAACCACCGACACGTGGATTTTCAGTCCACTGCTCTACCGACTGAGCTACCTGGCCAAACGCGAGAGAGACCGCGGGATCACAAGGCGGGGCGGCGGCGGGGCAGGTTGGGGCCTGCGGGGCGCGCCGCCAGAACGCGCGGGGTGCGTATTAGATTCGCCTGCCGCCGGTGGCGTCAAGGCGCGCTACCATCGGCCAGCCGCTGTGGCCGCCGCGCGCCGGTCTGAGCACCGGCCCGCCGACAACTTTGGGGAATCGTCATGCGCATTTTGCACACCATGTTGCGGGTGGGCGATCTGGACCGCTCGATCGCCTTTTATACGGATGTGCTGGGGATGCGGCTGGTGGCGCGCAACGCGTTTCCGGGCGGGCGCTTCACGCTGGCCTTTGTCGGGTATGAGGAGGCCGCGGTCGCCGACCCCGGCGCCGCGCGCACGCCGCTGATCGAACTCACGCACAACTGGGACACGCCGGCCTACGAGCTGGGCAACGCGTTCGGGCACATTGCCATCGAGGTCGACGATGCCTACGCCATGTGTGCCGCCATCAAGGCACGTGGCGGCAAGGTGGTGCGCGAGGCCGGCCCGATGCAGCACGGCAGCACGGTGATCGCCTTCGCCGAGGACCCGGACGGCTACCGCATCGAATTGATTCAGAAGCGCACCTGAGGCGCGCGCCCGTCAATCGACGCCGCCGGGCGGGCGCGTTGTCGGCGGTATCATGCCGCGCCCTTTCAGCCGCCAAAGCCCGCTCGTGAATTCATCCGACCCTGCCGCGAATCTGGCCGTGCCGGCCGCCCTGTCCGTGCGCGGCCTGCTGGCGCTGGCCGCGTTTTTCATCGCCCTGCGGCTGGTTTTTTTCCCGCTGGCCGATCCGATCGTCGACGAAGCGTATTACTGGCTCTACTCGCAGCGCATGGAGCTGGCGTTTCTGGACCATCCGCCCCTGGTTGCCTGGCTGGATTGGCTCGGCACGCGGCTGCTTGGCAACACGCCGGCCGGGGTGCGGCTGGGTGCCATCATCTGCGGGGGGCTTGCGCTCGTTTATGTGTATCGGCTGGCGCTGGCGGTGGGCGGCCGGCCCGCCGTCGCGCTCGGCGCCGTGCTGCTGGGCTGTGCGTTGCCCGGGTTTTTTCTGTCCGGCTTTCTGATGACGCCGGATGCGCCGCTGGTGGCGGCCTGGGCGGCCGGGCTGTTCTATCTGCACCGGGCCCTGGTGTTGGAGGATGCGCGCGCCTGGTTGGGAATCGGGCTGGCAATGGGGCTGGGCCTGCTGGCCAAGTATCCGATCGTGCTGCTGGCCGGCGGGGCGGCGGGTTTTGTATTGACCGATCCGGCTGCCCGGCGGTGGCTCGCCCGCCCGCAGCCGTATCTGGCGGCGCTGTTGGCGCTCATGCTGTTCTCGCCGGTGCTGATCTGGAACGCCCAGCACGACTGGGCCTCGTTCGCCTTCCAGAGCAGCCGGCGCATGCAGCAGGGGTTCGAGTTCTCCACTCACCTGCTGGTGGCGCATGTGCTGCTGCTGCTGTTTCCGACCGGCGCGCTGGCTGCCTGGGGCGTCGTCACGCGGCCCGCCTGGCGCGCGCAGGCCGTGGCCGACGCGCGCAGCAGGCGTTTTCTGCTGTGGACTGCGGCGGTGCCGTTTGGCGTTTTCTTCGTCTTCAGCCTGTTCAACTACCCGCACTTTCACTGGACCGGCCCGGCATACATCGGGCTGTTGCCGTTTCTGGCCGCCACGCTGGCGCTGCCGGCGGCGCCAGGCGACCGGCTGGCGCGTTTCCTGAACCGAGTGTGGCGACCGAGCCTGTACTGTCTCGGTGGCATCTATGGCCTGGCCGCGGTGTACATCGTGTTTGGCCTGCCGGGCGTGCCGTACCCGAGCCGCAGCATCGATTACCTGGCCTGGCGCGAAGCCGCTGCGGCGGTGCACCAGCTCGAACAACAGGTGCAGCGCGACACCGGCCAGCGACCGCTGGTGGCCGGCATGAGCAAGTGGTCGATCGCCGCCGGGCTGGCCTTTTACGACGCCGACGGCCGGCGCGACAACATCACCTCCCGCAACATCGTCGGGCGCAGCGGGGCGATGTTCGAGTACTGGTTCGAGGACCCAAGCGACGGCCAACGGCCCGTACTGCTGGTCGATTTCGAGCGCAAGGATCTGGAAGATCCGTCGGTCGAGGCGGCGCTGGTCGAGGTCGGTCCGATCCAGGAACGAATCATCCACTGGCGCGGGCAGGTGATTCGCCACCTGTACTACCGCGTCGCCGCCGGCTATCGGCCGCAGACCGTGCAGCGGGTGCGCTGAGCCATGCGCCTGCTGCTGCACTTTGCCCGCGCCTATCCAGCGCGCAGCCTGCTGACGCTGCTGTCGCTGCTGCTGGCCGGGCTGCTGGACGGACTTGGCCTGTCCTCGCTGTTGACCATGCTGGTGACGGTGGCGGGCGAGGACGCCGGGCGGCCGCTGCCGGCGCAGCAGGTGACGCGGTTTCTGGCCGCGCTGGGCATCCCGCCTCAGCTCGGACCGCTGCTGGCCCTGATGGTGATTGCCATGGTGGTCAAGGCAGTGATGACGCTGGCCGCCAACGCCCAGGTCGGCTACACCATGGCGCGGGTGGCGACCGACCTGCGCCAACGGCTGCTGCGCGCGGCGCTGTCGAGCCGCTGGGAGTACTACCTGCACACGCCGGTCGGCGGGCTGTCGAACGCCATTTCCGGCGAGGCCAACCAGGCAGCCAACGCCTACTTCGGTGCCGCGCAGATGATGGCGGTGCTGGTGCAGGCGCTCATCTACAGCGGGCTTGCGCTGCTGGTGTCCTGGCAGGCGACCGTGGCGGCGTTGCTGCTGGGCGCCGCGCTGATGGGCGCCATGGGGGGGCTGGTGCGCCGCGGGCGGCGTGCCGCCAAGCGCCAGCAAAAGCTCACCGCGCAGCTGGTGATCTACCTCACGGACGTGCTGCAGTCGGTCAAGCCCCTGAAGGCGATGGGGCGCGAGGATCTTGCCGACGGCATCCTGGTCGCCCAGACCCGCAAGATCGACAAGGCCCTGCGCCGACAGGTGATCGCCAAGGAGGCCCTGCCGGCGGTGCAGGACCCGGTGTTCGCCTCGCTGGCGGCCGGCGGACTGTATCTGGCGATCGAGCATCTGGGCCTGTCGCTGGCCTCGGTGATGGTGGTGATCTTTCTGTTGGCGCGGGTGCTGGGCTATTTCAGCAAGGCGCAGCGCCATTACCAGTCCATGGTGTCCTCCGGCACGGCGTACTGGCGCGTCCATGCGGCCATCGAGCGGGCGCAGTCCGCGGCGGAGCCACCCGCCGGCGGCGCGCCGCCGCACCTGGAGCGTGGCATCGAGCTGCGCGGCGTGCGCTTCGCCTACGGTGAGCAGGCGGTGCTGGATGGGGTCGATCTGGCCATCCCGGCCGGGCAGCTGACCACGCTGATCGGCCCCTCCGGCGCCGGCAAGACCACGTTGGTGGATCTGGTCATCGGCCTGCTGCGGCCGCAGGCGGGCGAGGTGTTGATCGATGGCGCGCCGCTGGAAACGCTCGACCGGCGCGCCTGGCGGCGCATGATCGGCTACGTCCCGCAGGACACGCTGCTGCTGCACGACAGCGTGCTGGTCAATGTGACGCTCGGCGATCCGGCGCTCGGCCGTGACGATGCCGAACGCGCGCTGCGTCAGGCCGGCGCCTGGGACTTTGTGGCGACCCTGGAACAGGGCCTGGACACGCCGGTCGGCGAACGCGGCGGCAGGCTGTCCGGCGGGCAGCGCCAGCGCATCGCCATCGCGCGCGCACTGATCCACCAGCCAGCGCTGCTGATCCTGGACGAGCCCACATCGGCGCTGGACGCCGCCGCCGAGATCGCCGTGCGCGACACCCTGCAGGACCTGAAGGGCCGCTACACGCTGCTGGCCATCACCCATCGGCCGGCGCTGCTGGACGTTTCCGACCACGTCTTCCATATCGTGAAAGGCAAGCTGCACTCGGCCCACGAGCCGGTCAGCTGATGGCCAGGCTGCGCAAGCGCCTGTGGCTGCCTCTGCGCCGCGCCGGGCGGCGCGGTGTGTTTCGCTTGCTGCGGGCCGTGGCGCGTGCGCTGGCCAGGCGTCCACTGGCTACGCGCCGAGTCGGCCGGGTCGTTGGGGGGCTCAACTACGCCCTGCGCCCGGTGGCACGGCGACGCGATCTTGCCAATCTGCGGCTGGCGCTGCCGGGAAGATCACGGGCCCAACGGGCGGCCATCGCCCGTGAATCGCTGTGCGATGCCAGCGTCGGCGCGCTCGAATTCCTGCAGATGGTCGACGGCGCCATCGACGCGGCGCAGTTCCTGGGACCGATCACGGCCCACGGTCGCCAGCATCTGGACCAGGCCCTTGCCGACGGGCGCGGCGTGCTGGGCGTTGGCCTGCACCTGGGCCACTTCGCCAAGGTGCCGGTGTGGCTGGCCCACGCCGGCTACCCGGTCACCATTGTCATCCGCGAGGCGCGCCAGGTACCGCCCGGTTACTACATCGCGGCACTGGAGCGCTTCGGGATAGAAGCAATCCGCATCGAGCGCGACCGGGCGGCCGCCCCGCGGGTGCTCGACGCCCTGCGCCGCGGCCGGTTGGCGATGATCTATCTGGACCAGGGCGTCAAGAACGACGGCGGGATCCAGATCGAGTTCCTCGGCAAGCGCGTGCCGATGCCGGCCGGACCGCTGGTGCTGGCGCGCCGGGCACGGGCGCCGATCGTGCCGGTGTTCCTGCATCCGGAACTGCACGAGGTGGTGATCCACCCGCCGCTGGCCGCGCCAGCCGGCGCGCTGCGCGAGGACGACCCGACCCTGCAGGCCCTGTACCGCCTGGCGGAGGCGGAAATCCGCGCCCACCCGGCGCACTGGCAGTGGCGCTACCGACGCTGGGGGCGGCAGTAGCGCGTCGACAAGCTCTCAGCGCACCGCGCGCAGCCAGGCGTGAAAGGTCGGCCGCTCGGTGGCCAGCCGGCCCTCGAACCAGTAGGCCACGTAAGCATCGCCGGCCGGGTTGCGGTCGGCAGTCCAGATGATTGTGACGTCCCGGCCGAACGCCGGATCGATGTGGCGCCCGTCGATAGGCGTTTTTTCCATCAGTGAGGCGGCTTCCTCGGCAGTCGGCAAACGCCAGTCCCGGTAGCCGGCGTGGCTGCGGGCGTTGAGCGCCGCCAGCGCTTCCTCGGCGGCCGCCAGGTCCAGACCCTCGGCGCCATCGCGTTGCCACACCAGGCCGGTGGTGGCGTCCTTGACCACCATCGCCTCGTCGCGCACCACCACCTCGAAGCGGTTGTCGATGCCCGGCCCGGCCGGGTTCATCCACGCATCGAACATGCCGTGGCCGACCAGGGCGGCCGTCAGCCGCTCGCGGCTGAGCGTGCTCGGCACGCCGCGCAGGCTGACGCGCTCGACCTCGGACACGCCCAGGCGCTCCAGCAGCGGCGGCTGGGCTGGCGTCGTTACCGGCACGGCGGCCTGCTCGCTGCGGCCAAGCAGGCCCGCCTGCTGAAACGCCAGCACCAGCGCGCCGATCGCGGTCAGCAACCCGGCCAGGGCGGTCAACACGCCCGGCAGGCTGCTCCAAAACGATTTGCCCTCGGCCATGACCGGCCCCGCCTCAGAACGGATTGCGCACGATGCCGCCGTCCACCCGCAGCGCGGCGCCGGTGGTGGCCGACGCCAGCGGGCTGACGATGTAGGTCACCATGGCCGCCACCTCGGCCGGCTCGGCGAAGCGACGGATCAGCGAGCTCGGCCGGGCGCGGGTGAAAAACTCGCGCTCGATGTCGGCCACCGGCTGGCCGGCCTCGGTGGCCATCTTGGCCAGGAACCCGGCCACGCCGCGCGAGCGGGTCGGCCCCGGCAGCACGCTGTTGACGGTGATGCCGGTGCCGGCCAGCGACTCGGCCAGGCCACGCGCCACCGCCAGCTGGGCGGTCTTGGTCATGCCGTAGTGCACCATCTCGGCCGGGATGTTGATGGCGCTCTCGCTGGAGATGAACACGATGCGGCCCCAGTCGCGGGCGCGCATGGCCGGCAGGTAGGCGCGCGCCAGGCGCACGCCGGCCATCACGTTGACCTCGAAAAAGCGCAGCCAGTCGGCGTCCGGGATGGCCTCGAACGGCTGGGTGTCGAAGATGCCGAGGTTGTTGACCAGGATGTCCACGTCCGGGTAAGCCGCCGCCAGCGCCGTGCAAACCGCTGCCTCGCCCAGATCGCCGGCAAAACCCAGCCCCGACACGCCGGTGTCGGCCAGCAGGCTGCCGAGCGCCGCGTCGACGCCGGCCTGCGTGCGGCCGTTCAGGATCACCTGCGCGCCCTCGCGCGCCAGCCTGGCGGCGATGGCGTAGCCGATGCCGGCGGTGCTGCCGGTGATGAGCGCGCGCTTGCCGGTCAGTTGCAGGTCCATCGATGCTCCTTTGAGTTCGGTCAGACGGTGGTCGGCGCGGGGCTGAGCTCAAAGCCGGCGTAGCCCTGCGCCGCCACCTGGTCGCAGCGCTGGCGGTACGGCCCGAGGCCGCCCAGGTAGGCCATGAATACGCGCGGCTTGCCGGGCACGTTGGCGCCCACGTACCAGGAATCGGCCTGCGGCATCAGCGTGGCGTCCGCCACCGCGGCCACGTGCGCTTCCCAGTCGGCCTGTGCCGGCGCGGCGGCCTCGATGCGGGCGATGCTATGTGCGCGCAGGTAGTCCAGACAATCGGCGATCCAGTCCACGTGCTGCTCGATCGACATGACCATGTTGGTGAACACCGACGGGCTCTGCGGGCCGGTGATCAGGAACAGGTTCGGGAAGCCGGCGCTGGCCAGACCCAGATACGTGTGCGGCCCGTCCGCCCAGGCCTCGCCCAGGCTGCGCCCGCCGCGGCCGCGGATGTCGATGGCCAGCAGGGCGCCGGTCATGGCGTCAAAACCGGTGGCGAAGATCAGCGCATCGAGCGGGTACTCGGCCGCCGTGGTGCGCAGGCCGTGCTCGGTGAGCGTCTGGATCGGCGTGGCGCGCAGGTCGACCAAGGTCACGTTGTCGCGGTTGAAGGTCTCGTAATACTCGCTGTCCAGGCACAGGCGCTTGGTGCCCAGCGGGTGCGTGCTCGGGCACAGCAGTTCGGCGAGCCGCGGGTCCTTGACCGTGGCGCGGATCTTGCCGCGCACGAACTCGGCCACGCGCGTGTTGGCGTCGGGGTCCATCAGCACGTCCGGCGTGGCGGCCAGCAGGCTCATGGCGCCGCCCTGCGCCCACAGCGCTTCGAGCGTCTGATTCAGTTCGGCGGGCGGGATGTCGCGCGTGCGCCGCGGCGTATCCGGCAGCGCGACCGGAATGCCGAACAGCGATTGACGGCTCAGCGCGCGGCGCTCGCGGTAACCGGCCTTGATGCGCTGCTGCTCGCCTTCCGGCAGCGGGCCGTTGCGCGCCGGCACGCTGAAATTGGCGGTGCGCTGGAACACCGTCAGGTGCGCCGCCTGACGGGCCACCTGCGGAATGACCTGGATGGCCGTCGAGCCGGTGCCGATCACGCCCACGCGCTGGCCAGTGAGATCGACCCCGTCCCTCGGCCAGGCGGCGGTCAAATAGGTGGCCCCGGCAAAGCGCTCGATGCCCGGCAGCTCCGGCGCCTTGGGCACCGACAGGCAACCGGTGGCCATCACGCAATAGCGCGCCGTGCAGCGTTCGCCACGGTCGGTTTCGACGCGCCACAGCCCGGCCGCCTCGTCGAACTGCGCGGCGGTAACGCGGGTCTCGAGCCGGATGTCCCGGCGCAGGTCGAAGCGGTCGGCGACGTGGTTCAGGTAGGCCAGGATTTCCGGCTGGCGCGGGTAGCGCTCGGTCCACTGCCATTCCTGCTCCAGCTCCGGCGAGAACGAGTAGGAATAGTCCACGCTCTCGATGTCGCAGCGGGCGCCGGGGTAGCGGTTCCAGTACCAGGTGCCGCCGACGCCGTCGCCGGCCTCGAACACGCGCGCCCGGAAACCGGCCTCGCGCACACGGTGCAGCATGTACAGACCACCGAACCCGGCGCCGACGATGACGGCGTCGAAATCGGGTGTTGGCGGCATTGGACGCGGGTCGTTCATGGCTTCCTCCTGAAGTCGTTATGTTGGGCCGTTCCGGCTCCTGTGCTTCTAAAAAATACACCCATCAGCCGACCTCTGGCCTTGTGGGGTCCGCATCTTGATCTTGCGAGCGCGTGCCGCCGGCAGGCTTCGCCCCGCGGCGCTTGTCGGCGTAGCGCAAAAAGACTCAACCCAGCAAGCGGTTCAGAACTCGGCAGGCTACCGGATCCTGTTGGCCCGAAGCGGGTCCCCCGCCGCAGGCAGTTTGGACGGCGATGGGGGCGGATGCTGCGTGTGCGCGTGACGGCGGAGCAGTGCCTGCTGAAGTGCGACCTCACTTGCCGATGCAGAAGCTGGCGAAGATGCGCCCGAGCAGGTCGTCGCTGCTCACCTCGCCGGTGATTGTGCCCAGCGCCCGCTGGGCCAGGCGCAGTTCTTCGGCCGCCAGTTCCGGGCCGGCGCGGTCGGCCAGCAATTCCACGCTGCGGGCGGTCGATTCGGCCGCCTCACGCAGGGCCTCGACATGCCGGCGGCGGGCGCTGAACTGGCCTTGCGCACCGGCGAAACCAGCCGCCTCGCGAATGCGCGCGCGCAGCAGGTCCAGGCCCGCGCCGCTGCGCACAGACAGGTACACGTCGGTCCAGCCGCCCGCGGATTCTATGCGGGGCGGCTCGCCGGTCAGGTCGATCTTGTTGACGATGCGCGTCACGCTGCTGGCCTGCTCCAACAGCTCGGGCGGCGGCAGTTGCGGCGCGCCGGCCTCGGTGACGAACAGCAGGTGATCGGCGCGGGCGATCTCGGCCCGCGCGCGGCGGATGCCTTCCAGTTCGATCGGGTCGTGGCTGTCGCGCAGTCCGGCGGTGTCGACCAGGTGCAGCGGCAGGCCGTCGATGGCCAGGTACTCGCGCAGAACGTCGCGCGTGGTGCCGGGGATGGCGGTAACGATGGCCGCCTCGCGCTCGGCCAACGCGTTCAGCAGGCTCGACTTGCCGACGTTGGGCGCACCGGCCAGCACCACGGTGACGCCCTCGCGCAGCAGGCGGCCTTCGCCGGCACGGCCGACCAGGGTGCGCAGGTCGTCCGCCAGACGCGCGGCATCGGCCGCCAGGCGGCCGTCGGCCAGCAGGTCGAGTTCCTCGTCCGGAAAATCGAGGCCGGCTTCGATCTGCACGCGAAGCTCGACCAGCCGCTCGGACAGCGCACCGACCTGGCGCGAGAACTCGCCCTCCAGGCTGCGCAGGGCGGCGCGCGCGGCGGCCGCGGAGGCGGCATCGATCAGGTCCGCCACCGCCTCGGCCTGGGCCAGATCGAGCTTGTCGTTCAGGAACGCGCGCTGGCTGAACTCGCCCGGCGCGGCCTGGCGCGCACCCAGCGCGAGCACGCGCGCCAGCAGCAGGTCCATGACCACCGGCCCGCCGTGGCCGTGCAACTCAACCACATCCTGCCCGGTGAACGAGTGCGGCGCCGGAAAGTACAAGCACAGGCCGTGGTCGATGGGCGTGCCGTCGGCATCGCCAAAGCGGGCGAGTTGCGCGTGGCGCGGCGGCGGCAGGCGGCCGGTCAGGACGATGCAGATGGCCGGCGCCGCCGGCCCGGAAATGCGCACCATGCCGACCCCGCCGCGCCCCGGCGGGGTGGCGACGGCGGCGATGGTGTCCGTGGGCGCGCTCAGGCCGCCTTGCGCTCCAACTGGCGGTTGATGAACCACTGCTGGGAGATCGACAGCACGTTGTTGACGAACCAGTACAGCACCAGCCCGGCCGGGAACAAGGCGAAGAACACCGTGAACACCAGCGGCATGGCCAGCATGATGCGCCGCTGCATGGGCTCCATGCCGATCATGGGCGTCATGCGCTGCTGCAGGAACATCGACACGCCCATCAGCACCGGCAGCACGTAGTACGGATCGGCGCCGGACAGGTCCCGAATCCACAGCGCGAAGGGCGCGTGGCGCAGCTCGACGCTCTCAAGCAGCACCCAGTACAGGGCGATGAACACCGGAATCTGCACCAAGATCGGCAGGCAGCCGCCGAGCGGGTTGATCTTCTCGGTGCGGTACAGCTCCATCATTTTTTCGTTCAGCTGCTGGCGGTCTTCCTTGTAGCGCTCGCGCAGGGCCATGATCTTGGGCTGCACCTTGCGCATGTGCGCCATGGACCGGTAGCTGGCCGCCGACAGCTGGTAGAACGCCAGCTTGATCAGCAGCGTGACCAGGATGATGGCCACGCCCCAGTTGCCGACGAAGTTGTGGATGGTGCGCATCAGCCAGAACACCGGCTGCGCCAGCACGGTCAGCTTGCCGTAATCGACCGTCAGGGCCAGGCCGGGGGCGACGTCGTCCAGGTTGTCCTGCGCCTTGGGGCCGGCGTAGAGGCGGGTTTCCCAACTGGCAGTCTCGCCGGGCGCAACGCTGAGCGGGCCGGCGATGCAGCCGGCCAGGAAGCGCTCGTCCGCCAGCGCCTTGGTGTAGCAGTTCTGGGCCTGCCCCTGGGTGAGCAGGAAGGCGGCCAGGAAATAGTGCTCGGAAAGGCCCACCCATCCGTCGCTGAGCGTGGTCGCCAGCGGCGTCTTGAGCATGTCGTCGTAGCCGATCTTGCGGTATTTGTCGGCGGCGCTGTAGTACACGGCGCCCTGGAACGAGGCCGGCATGAAGATGCTGCCCTGCGCATCGGCGCCTTTTTTGCGCATCAGCTGCGTGTACGGCTGCGCCTGCCAGGGCTGGCTGCCGGTGTTGCGAACCTCGTAGCGCAGGCCAATGTCGTAGCGGCCGCGACGAAAGGTATAGACCTTGCGGACTTCGACGCCCGAACCGGCATCGGTCCACGACAGCGGCACTTCCAGCGTGTCGGCACCGGGCGCGAGCTGATAGCTGTCGGCGGCGGCGGTAAACGCCGCCTGATGATCGGGTGCGCGCCCGGCGTCGGTCGACAGCAGGCCGGTTTGGGCCTCGAACAGTCGGGGCGGGGCGGCATCCAGAATGCTGTAGGGCGGGGCGTCCGGCCCGGCGTGGGCGCGGTAGGCGGTCAGGTCCAGGCGCGTGATGTCGCCGCCGGCGGTATCGATCCGCACGTTCATGACGTCGGTGCTGACCGCGACCGGCGTACCGGACGGGCGCGCAGCCGGCGGTGCGACGGGCCCGGCTGCTGCCGCTGGGGCGCCTGGAACCGGCGCGGTCTGGCTGACCGCCGGTGTCGGCAGCGTGCCCTGTTCGATCGACGGCGGCTGCACCGGCTGCGGGCGTTGTGCCTGCCAGGCCTGGTAGATGAAAAAGGTGATGACCAGCAGCAGGGTCACCAGCACGAGCCGCACGGTTTCCATGGTAATTCCGGTTGCTTCAGCGACAGGCAGGGCGGCGCGGCCAGTGCTCGGGCACCGCATCAACCCCACCCGGATGCCAGGGATGGCAGCGCAGCACGCGCGTCATCGCCAACCAGCCGCCCCGCCAGGCGCCGAAGCGGCGCACAGCCACGACGGCGTAGGTCGAGCAGCTGGGATGAAACCGGCAGCGGCGCCCCAGGAAAGGACTCAGCAGAATTCTATAGGCGTGCAACAGGCCCAACAGCAGGCGCCTCACGGGGCTGCCTCCACGAGCAGCTCCAGGGCCGCATCGACGTCGGCGTGGGTGATTGCCGCGCTGTGCACGCGCAGCACGATGTCCAGCGACGGCAGGCGGTGTTGGCGCTGGCGAAACGCCTCGCGTGTCCAGCGCCGGATGAGGTTGCGACGCACTGCGTGACGAACGCTGCGTTTTGGGATGACCAGCCCGAGCCGGGCCAGCCCGATGTCGTTGCGCAGCGCGATCACTTCAAGCCCCCCCAGGCGTCGGCGCCGGCCCCGCCGGAACACATCCTGGAACTGCCGAGGGGTCAGCAGCCGTTGTTGACGGGTAAACCGGTATGCCGCGGCTACCGGATGGGTCCCGTCGTCGGCCAGGATCAGACGCTGCTGATGCGGTGACGGCCCTTGGCGCGACGGGCGTTCAGCACCTTGCGTCCACCAACGGTGCGCATGCGGGCGCGAAAACCGTGCGTGCGAGCGCGATGCAGGTTGCTGGGTTGGTAGGTGCGTTTCATGACCGCGTCATCCAAAAAAGGGCTGGAAAAAAGCGCTGAAGCTTACCGGTCGAGCCTTTGGCCGGTCAACCTGCAACCGCTTCGACGGCACAGGTGCGTCAGAAAAGTACGCGCTTGCGGCGCCGATTGAAGCTGAAACCCAGCCACCGTGCGACGAGCCCGCCAGCGAATTCATCTTGCCCGTCGGTCGTCTTCGGTCACGATCGTCCGCTCGCTCCGCAGCGCATGTCGGCGTTCAAGATGTCCGACCGACGCGAGTACGAACCAACCGAGCACGGTTCCGAGCGCCGCGACAGCGATCTGCCCAATTCCGACCGCCAAGCCGATCGCGGCCGTAAGCCATATGCCAGCGGCCGTTGTAAGGCCAAGAATAATGTCTTTATCTTCACGCTTGAGGATGGCTCCTGCACCCAGAAAGCCGATCCCGGTGATAGCGCCGTCAATGACGCGCGAGAGGTCGGCGATATCCATTCCAGCGCCTTGGGGAGCGGCTACCAGCAGCGCGGCCCCCGCAGCGACCAACATATGGGTACGCAACCCGGCATCTTTGCCTGCGATCTGGCGCTGGTAACCGACGATGGCGCCAAGCAGGGTCGCAACTGTCAGCCGAAAGCTGAAGCGGATCAGATCCCGCTCGTCAAGCATTCCCGCCTGCAGTTCCTCAAGCAGCACTTCCATCGACGTACGCTCCGCCTGCACCCAGTGCTTCGACTACGGCCCCGTGGCGCAGTTCGCAGGGCGCTTAACGGGGTCTCCAGCGTCAGCGGGACCGATACCTGGCAGGCCTCGGCGCGATGGTCCGGACGCCTCTGGCAGAGTCCCGCTGCCAGCCTCTGCAAGGGTTAAACTTGCCCACCGCACCGGCGCACAGAACCCGGATCGGTCTTCCGTCGAGGGCTCCCTTGAAGAATACCTGGCAGGGCTGTCTCGCCCAGCTCCAGAGCGAGCTGTCGCCACAGCTTTTCAATACCTGGATCCGGCCGTTGCAGGCGAGCCTGGTGAACGGCACGCTGCGCCTGCTGGCCCCGAACCAGTTCGTGCTGGAGCAGGTCAGCGGCCAGTTCCAGGAACGGATACGGGAACTGGTTGCGGAACGCGGCCTGGCTCTTGTGCTCGAAATCGGCAGCAGCGCGGCTGACCCGCCGCCAACCACGGCATCGTCGCCCAACGGCGCCGCGGCGCCGGCCAGGCGCAAGAGACAGACCGTGCCCGCCGTGGACTCGCAGTTGCGGTTCGATACCTTTATCGAAGGCAAGTCGAACCGGCTGGCGCGCGCCTCCTCGATGCTGGTCAGCGAGAACGGCGCCGGTCTTTACAACCCGCTGCTGTTATATGGCGGCGTCGGCCTGGGCAAGACACACCTGCTGCATGCCATCGGTAACACGGTGCTCGGACAGCGGCCGGATGCGCGCGTGGTTTACGTGTCGGGGGAGCGGTTTGTATCGGACATGGTGTCCGCACTGCAACAGAACCGCATCGAAGCGTTCAAGACCCACTACCGCAACCTCGACCTGCTGCTGGTGGACGACATCCAGTTTCTGGCCGGCAAGGAACGCTCGCAGGAAGAGTTTTTTCACGTGTTCAACTCGATGCTGGAAAGCAAAAACCAGCTGGTGATGAGCTGTGACCGCTATCCACGTGATATCAAAGGCTTGGAAGACCGTTTGAAGTCCCGTTTCGGCTGGGGACTTTCGGTCGCGGTGGAGCCGCCGGACATGGAAACGCGGGTCGCGATCCTTCTCAGCAAGGCCGAGCTTGCCGGCAAGACCGTTCCGCAGGACGTGGCGTTTTTCATCGCGCGCCGGGTCCATTCGAACGTACGAGAGCTCGAAGGCGCGCTGCGGACGGTGATCGCCTACGCGACGCTCACCCACGCTCCGATCAGCCTTGAACTGACGCGCGAGGCACTCAAGGACATCGTCAAGGCTCAGGACCGTCAAGTGACCCTTGAAGCCATCCTCAAGGCCATCGCCGAGTATTACCGAATCAGGGCGACCGATCTGACGTCCAGTAGCCGTAAGCGAAACTTCGTGCGGCCTCGCCAGGTCGGCATGGCGCTGGCAAAGGAGCTGACCTCGTACAGCCTGCCGGAGATCGGCGCTGCGTTTGGCGGGCGGGACCACACCACAGTCCTTTACGCTTGCGAGCGCGTGGTGGCCCTGCGCCGTGACGACGAAACCATTGCCACCGACTACAGCAACCTACGTCGTACGCTGACCAGCTAAAAGCCTGTGGATAAACTGTGGACGAGGGAACCCAAACGCGAGATGGTTGGCAACATGGGTGCTGCGATTGCCCAGGTTAGGCGTTTTTAATGGGTGGTGATTTTTAAAATAACTTACTGATGTTGAAATTGATTTTTAGGTTATCAAGTTTTCCACCGCCCTAATAACAATAAATCTTCAAGAGATTCAGATTTAGAACCTAACCGAGGCCGACGATGAAGATCACCGTAGAACGCAACCAGCTTCTGGCTCCTCTGCAAGTTGCGCACGCCGTCGTTGAACGCCGTCAGACACTGCCCATTCTCTCCAATGTGTTGCTGACCGCGACGGAGCATGGACTTCGCCTTTCCGCGACCGACCTCGAAGTGGAACTGTCGGTGCCGGGGAAGATCGACAAATGCACCGTACCCGGTTCCGTCACGCTGCCGGCCCGAAAGCTGCTTGACCTATGCCGCGCGCTGCCGGACGGCACCCTTCTGACGATTGACAGCGGCGGCGATCGGGCCGCCATTCGCGCGGGACGGTCCCGCTTCAGCCTGAGCACATTGCCCGCGACGGAGTTTCCGGGGATCGACGTAACCGCCGATGAGTTGGCGTTGGAACTGCCTCAACGCGATTTGCGCCGGGCGATCGAGGCCACGCATTTCGCCATGGCGCAGCAGGACGTCCGTTATTACCTGAACGGGATGCTGTTCGAGATCAGCGCCGGCAAGGCACGGCTTGTCGCCACCGATGGTCACCGTATGGCGGTGACGGATTTGGAGCTTGATCTGCCCTCCGATGTTGTGCGCCGGATTATCGTGCCGCGTAAAACGGTCATCGAGGCTCTTCGCCTGTTGAGCGACGATGAAACGCCGGCCAGGCTCGGAATCGGTACGGATCATCTGACGCTCAGTGCCGCGGATGTGGTTTTCAAGTCCAAAGTGATCGACGGCAGCTTTCCGGACTATGAGCGGGTTGTGCCCCGCAACCAGGACAAGGTGATCGACATCGGCCGCCTGGCGCTACGCGAATCGTTGGGCCGGGTCGCAATTTTCGCCAATGAGAAATACCGCTCAGTGCGCTTGCAGTTAGAAGCGGGCTTGCTCCGGCTATCCGCCAATAACGCGGAAAATGAGGAAGCGGAAGATGAACTTGAAATCGACTACGCCGGGCCGGGCCTCGAGATTGGTTTTAATGTGAGTTATCTGATCGACGTACTCACCGCTCTGCGGAGCGAGTCTGTGCGCCTGCACTTGTCCGATGCAGGCAGTAGCTGCCTGCTGGCCGAACCGAGCGGTGGCAACAGCCGCTACGTCATCATGCCGATGCGGCTTTAGATCAGTAAGCGATGCGATTGACGCGGCTGATCGTCCGCGATGTGCGTAATCTGGAGGCGGTCGACTGGCGGCCAGGGAGGGGCCTGAACGTCCTGGTCGGGCCCAACGGCGGAGGCAAGACGTCGCTTCTGGAAGCCATCCATTTGGCTGCGGTCGGGCGATCGTTTCGCACCCGCGACACTACCCAGATCGTCCGCCGGGGCGCCAACACGTTGAGAGTCAGTGCGTGGTTCGAGCGCCCCGATGGCGATTGCCAGCATGTGCGAGTGGACAAAGACGCATCCGGAACGCGGATCAGTGTTGATGCTCAGGCACTCAGGAGCTTGTCTGAGCTGGCCCGCTCGCTGCCGGTTCTGGCGCTGTCGCAGCACGGTGTCTCACGGTTCAAAAGCAGTCGGGGCGAACGCCGATCGTTAGTGGATTGGGGGTTGTTTCACGTGGAACCGGATTTCCACGCCGCGTGGACCCGTTATCACGCCACGTTGGCCCAAAGGAACGCGGCTCTTCGAAGCGGCCAACCCGTGAGGCCCTGGCTGGATTTGATCGTCAAGGCCGGTGAACTGATTACTGCGAGCCGAAAAGCCTATGTGCAGCGCCTCCAACACACGGTGACCCGAATCTGTGAGTCCTTGGGCTTGGACTTTTGCGTGCTGGTGGAGTTTCAGTGCGGTTGGCGCGACGGCGCCGCCCTCGGTGAGTACTGGCTTGAAAGTGAACACAGGGATCGCGCACTTGGCTACACTTCAGCGGGACCGCATCGGGCGAATATACTGGTTCGCACAGAGCAGAAGCTCGGACTCGACAGCTTGTCGGCGGGGCAAGTCAAGCTCCTGTATCTTGTCCTGCGATTGGCGCAGCTCCGCGACCTGTTACAGACCGCGCCAGGCTCGGAACCCATTATTTTTTTTGACGACTTGGCCGCTGAGCTGGATGGGCGCCACCTGAGCGCAGTGCTTGATGCCTTGGCGACCCACGACCTGCAGTGCTTCGTAACTTCCCCGGTTTTGCACACCGAACTCGTCGCTGCCGGCGCCGCCGTGTTTCACGTGGAACGCGGCGCCCTGGTTCAAGCGCTCTCCTGAGATTCCCATGACCGACGAAAAGATCTACGACTCGTCCAGTATCAAGGTGCTGAAGGGCCTAGACGCTGTCCGTAAGCGCCCCGGTATGTATATCGGCGATACCGACGACGGGAGCGGCTTGCACCATATGGTGTTCGAGGTGGTCGACAACGCCATCGATGAGGCCTTGGCCGGCCACTGCAGCCACGTCAAAGTGGTTATCCATAGCGATGGCGGCGTCAGTGTGGAAGACGACGGACGTGGAATTCCGGTGGACATACACGCCGAGGAGGGTTGCTCCGCGGCGGAGGTGATCATGACCACTCTGCACGCCGGCGGGAAATTCGACGACAACTCGTACAAGATTTCCGGCGGTCTGCATGGCGTTGGAGTATCGGTCGTTAACGCCTTGTCCGAGTACCTCAAGTTGGTAATTTGCCGCGAGGGAAAACGGCACGAGCAGATCTACCGTGATGGAGAGCCGGTATCACCGTTGACTGTGGTCGGCGACGCCGACTCGACCGGCACGTGGGTTTATTTCCGTCCGAGCCCGGCCGTGTTCACGGATGTCGAGTTTCATTTCGACATCTTGGCCAAGCGCCTCCGTGAACTGTCCTTTCTGAACTCTGGTGTGCGGATCGAACTGAACGACGAGCGCGCGGATCGAGGTGAGGTGTTTGAGTATGTCGGCGGCATCAGCTCCTTTGTTGAGCACTTGAACCGCAGCAAAACCCCGTTACACCCGACTGTGTTTCATTTTCTGGAGCAGCGAGGGGATGTCGGCGTAGAAGTCGCCATTCAATGGAACGATTCCTACCAGGAAACCATGTTCTGTTTTACCAACAACATTCCCCAGCGTGACGGCGGCACGCACTTGGCCGGCTTCCGGGCAGGCCTGACGCGGACGCTGAACCAATACATGGAGAGGGAAGGCCTGGCCAAGAAGGCCAAGGTCGAGACGGCCGGCGAGGATATCCGCGAGGGCCTCACCTGCGTCCTGTCGGTAAAGCTGCCAGATCCGAAATTTTCGTCACAGACCAAAGAAAAGTTGGTGTCGTCCGAGGTCAAGGGCGTGGTCGAGGCCGCGTTGGCTGACAAGTTGAACGACTTCCTGCTCGAGCGGCCGGCCGAGGCGCGAGCCATCGTGTCCAAGATCATCGACGCGGCGCGCGCGCGCGAAGCGGCCCGCCGAGCTCGCGAGATGACCCGTCGCAAGGGCGTGCTGGACATCGCCGGCTTACCCGGCAAGCTCGCTGACTGCCAGGAGAAAGATCCGAGCCTGTGCGAACTCTATCTGGTGGAAGGCGACTCGGCGGGTGGTTCAGCCAAGCAGGCCCGGGATCGTCGATCCCAAGCCATCCTCCCGCTGAAAGGAAAAATCCTGAACGTCGAAAAAGCGCGCTTTGACAAGATGCTGGCGTCGGCCGAGGTGGGAACGTTGATCACGGCCCTCGGCTGCGGCATTGGACGGGAGGAATACAACCCGGACAAGCTTCGGTATCACCGCATCATCATCATGACCGACGCAGATGTGGATGGCGCACACATCTGTACCCTACTGTTGACCTTCTTCTACCGCCAGATGCCGGAACTGATAGAACGTGGTCATTTATACATAGCACAGCCGCCACTTTACCGCGTCAAGAAGGGCAAGCAGGAGCGCTATCTCAAGGACGAGCGGGCGCTGAACCTGTATCTGCTGGAACTGGCGCTGCAGAATGTGGTTTTTTATGCGGCGCAGGACGCCGCACCGATGGCGACTGAAGATTTTCAAGTGCTCGCCAAGGACTACACCGCCGTGCTGGCTCTCATCGAGCGGGTCAGCGGGCGCTACGACCGGCGCATTCTGGATGCCCTGCTGGGCATGCCGCGCATCACCGATGAGCGGCTGCGGGACGCCTCCGGCATGAGCGCTTTCGCGGGCGAGCTGGAACGGTCGCTATCCGGCGGCTCAAGCCGCTTCGCGGTGCAATGGCAGCCACCGGCGCACGACGTAGAAGGCGTCTTGTACGTCGATCGGCTGGAGCACGGCGTGAGGACCCGGTTCACCCTGGGGCCGGTGTTCTGGCATTCTGCGGAGTACCGTGGCATCGGCGTGATGGCAGAGCGCTTGGCTGGCTTGGTCGGAGCCGGGGCCAGGTTGCAGATGGGCGATACCGAGCGACCGATCAGCCGGTTCGGCGACGTTCTGGACGTGCTGCTCACCGAGGGCCAGCGGGGGGTCAGCGTGCAGCGCTACAAGGGTCTTGGAGAGATGAACCCGGAACAGCTGTGGGAAACCACCATGGATTTCGCTACCCGGCGCCTGCTGCGAGTGCGGGTCGAAGACGTGGTGGCGGCGGACCAGATGTTCACCACCTTGATGGGTGATGAGGTGTCGCAGCGGCGGGAATTTATCGAAACCAACGCGCTCGCAGTGGCGAATCTGGACGTCTGAGGTCGCGCGTCGGGCGGGCAAGGCTACAACGCTGCCCGCCCGACCCAGGCATCATGCCGCCGTCCGGGCCGATTCGGGCTCGGATTCAGGCGCCGGCTCGCGATGGCCGCAGGTCTTGTCCGGACAGACCAGCTCCATACCACGCCGTTTGGTGGTTTTGATGGTCATGATGGGGTGACCGCATTTGGGGCAGGGTTGCCGAACCGGCGGATCCCAGACCGCATATTTGCAGTCCGGGTACCGATTGCAGGAATAAAACAGCTTCCCGTAGCGGGATTTGCGTTCCATCAGTTCACCCTGCTTGCACTCCGGGCAGGGAACACCGGTTTCCTTGGGCTTGTTCAGCGGCTCCACATGCTTGCAGGTGGGGTAGTTGACGCAGCCGATGAAGCGGCCATACCGCCCGCGTTTGTACGCCAGATCCCCTTCGCACAGAGGGCATTTGCGGTCCAGCAACTCCGGGGCTGGCTCCGGCTCGCCGGTGGCCGGCTTGATGTCCCGGGTGTACTTGCATTCCGGGTAAGCCGTGCAGCCGATGAAGTTGCCCCGTTTCCCCAGCCGGATGGCCAGCGGCTTGCCGCAGTCAGGGCAGGCTTCGTCCAGCTGCTGTTGCGTGATGTCGCGCCGCTCCACGGAGCCGGTTTTGACCACTTGCTCGTGGAATGGCTTCCAGAAGCGCTCCAGTACCGGTAACCACTCGGTTTCACCGCGCGACACCGCGTCGAGCTCGTCCTCCAGCCGGGCGGTGAAGTCGTAATCGACGTACCGGGTAAAAAACTCGGTCAGAAAGCGGCTGACTACGCGCCCGACGTCGGTCGGCAAGAAGCGCTTGCCGTCCAGCGCCACGTATTCCCGTTGCTGGAGCGTGGTGATGATGCTGGCGTAGGTCGAGGGTCGGCCGATCCCGAACTCCTCCAGCGCCTTGATCAGACTGGCCTCGTTGAAACGCGGCGGTGGTTCGGTGAAGTGCTGGTTCGCGGCCAATGCGCGCAGATCAACCCGCTCGTCCTGCTCCAGTGGCGGCAGACTGGCGTCGGCCTCTTCGCCCTCTTCCCGGTTGTCGTAAACGGCCATGAACCCGGGTTCGCGAACCGTGGAGCCGGTTGCGCGAAGCAACGTTTCAGGGTGTCCCGGCGGACACAAGTCGACCGCCACCGTGTCAATCACGGCTGGATTCATCTGGCAGGCGATTGTGCGGTTCCAGATCAGGGTATACAGCTTGACTTGATCGGCGGTCAGGTGCGCCCGTACCGACTCTGGGGTCCGCGCAGCCGCGCTGGGCCGGATAGCTTCGTGAGCCTCCTGGGCGTTCTTGCTTTTGGTTTTGAAAACATTCGGCGATTTGGGCAGGGTCTCGTTGCCAAATCGCTGGCCGATGAGTTCCCGGATCTCGGCAACCGCTTCTTGAGCAAGGCTGGTCGAGTCGGTACGCATGTAGGTGATCAGGCCGACCGGGCCGCTGCCTATATCGACGCCTTCGTACAGCTGCTGGGCGATGCGCATGGTGCGCTGGCCGGTGAAGCCGAAGCGCTTTGACGCTTCCTGCTGCAGAGTGGAGGTGATGAACGGCGGGCCGGGGTTGCGTTTGCGGGCGCGGCGCGTGATCGCGGCTACCTGCAGCTGGCCGTTGGCCTGCTGCTCGATGGTGCTGCGGATCAGGCCGGCGCGCTCGGCATCGACCACGCTGAACTGCTCGATCTTCGTGCCTTCGAACTGCGCCAGTTTGGCGGCGAAGGCAGCCTTGCCCTTGCCCGCCGTGGCATCGAGCGTCCAATACTCGCGCGGCACGAAGGCCTCGATCTCTTCCTCGCGCTCAACAATCAGCCGCAGCGCTGGGCTTTGCACCCGCCCGGCCGACAGGCCGCGGCGGATTTTTTTCCACAATAGCGGCGACAGGTTGAAGCCAACGAGGTAGTCGAGCGCCCGGCGCGCCTGTTGGGCGTTCACCAGATCCATGGCGATCTGCCCAGGATTCTCGACTGCTTCCTGGATGGCCCGCTGCGTTATCTCGTGAAACACCACCCGTTGGACCCGCTTGTCGGCGAGAACCTTGCGTTCGCGCAGCAATTCCGCCAGATGCCAGGCGATGGCCTCGCCCTCGCGGTCCGGATCGGTAGCCAGCAACAATCGATCGGCGCCACGAATCGCCTTGGCGATGGCGTCCACGTGCCGGGTGTTGCGCTCGATGCCCTCATAGCGCATGGCGAAGCCGTGGTCCGGCTGCACCGCCCCCTCCTTGGCCACCAGGTCGCGCACGTGCCCGTAGGAGGCAAATACCTCGTAGCCTGGGCCCAAATATTTCTTGATCGTCTTGGCCTTGGCCGGGGATTCGACGACAACGACGGTTTTTGCTTGGGTCATGGCTCGCGCAGCGCTGTTGCGGTGCGGTTGTTGGCAGGAAAGGCCTACCGGCCTTGCGCAGCCGGCGGGAAGTGAAACGCCCTATTGAAGGCGGCGCAAGGCCTCAGGCTGGGCGAGCTCTTCCATGTAGGCATACAGGTGAGTCGTGTCCGGCCGGTTGTAGATCACCATCAGCGTGATCCATTTGATATCGTCAAGATCGATTTCGTCCAGGTCCAGCGCCATCGCACGATCGATCACCCGGTCCAGGGAGGGTCGATCGATCATCGGGTTCTGGCCCAGCAGGATAAGGAACCCGCGCGCTTCCAACGTCAGGCGATACTGCTCCTGGGCCGAAAACTGACGCTGCGCCGTGTCGCTCCAGGGCGTGCAGTCCGTCTGCGTCGCGGGATCGTCATCCTGCGCCAGACTTTCCAGCCAGTCGAAGGCGTGATCGATCTCCCCTTCCTCGAAACCCATGCTGGCCAGCTCGCCGGCCAAGTGGTCCCGATCGTCGTCGTCCATTGCGCCGTCCTCGCTGCAGTTGTCCAGCAGGAACATCAGCACGTCAAGAACGGATTCCTTCATTGATACCCTCAGCGTGCCGGTTGCGGGCCATGCCGGGCGAACAGGCCGCCAGGCAGGGCCGTCACCAGGCCATCCAGTTGCAGCACCAAAAGCATGGTGGAAACTTCCGCCACCGTCAATCCGGTGCGCGCCACCAGCAGATCCAGGCTGGCCGGATCATCCCCCAGACTGGCCAGCACCGTGTCCGTCGTACCTCCGGCGCACGGTGGGTCCGCCGCGGCTGTCGGCCGGACATCGATGGCAGTCCGCAAAGCTGGCAGTTCCTCCAGGATGTCGGTCACCGTTTCGACCAGCTTGGCGCCGTCTCGCAACAGTGAATGGCAACCCCGCGCCAGCGGATTGTTGATGCTGCCGGGTACCGCGAACACCTCGCGTCCTTGCTCCGCAGCCAGACGGGCCGTGATCAGGGAACCACTTTGAGTGCTCGCTTCAACCACCAGCACGCCCAGTGACAGGCCGCTGATGATCCTGTTGCGTCGCGGAAAGTTGGTGCTGCGCGGCGGCGCTCCGACGGGCTGCTCGCTCACCAACAGGCCGCGCTGGCGGATTTGGTCGGCAAGGCCCAGATGCTGGCGCGGATAGACCCGGTCCGGGCCGGTGCCCAGTACGGCTATCGTCGTGCCGCTGCCGGACAGTGCGCCCCGGTGCGCGGCGCCGTCAATGCCCTCGGCCAGGCCGCTGGTGATGGCCACACCACAGCCAGCAAGCGCCTTGGCCAGTGCGAATGCGACTTCCCGGCCCGCAAACGATGCGTTGCGGCTGCCGACGATCGCCAGTTGCGGTGCCTCCAACAGACGCGCGTCGCCCTCCATCAGGAGTAGCACCGGCGGGTCGGCGATCTGCGCCAACAGCGGCGGATAGCCGGCCTGGTCCAGCAACACCGCATGGCGATCCGGGGCACCTTTCAGCCACGCCAGGTCGGCCGGCTCTGCTGCCTGAGCGGCGGCTTGAATGGCCCCCACCAAGCGCGCCCTGCCGCGCAAGCACTCCAGCAGCTGCGAGCGTGATGCGCCAAAAACCTGCGCGGGCGAGCCAAACGTAGCCAGCAGGTGCCGCCACGTGGCCCCACCCAGTCCTGGCACGCGGGCCAGGGTAAGCGCGGTTGGCGATATCAGGGCGGGGAGACTTCGTCGTTCAGGTGCATCGGGCGCGTGGCGGTCATCACCAGCGCGTAGCTCACCCGATCGAACAGACGAAACACCATGACCGTGCCGGCCGGATCCGCAGGCGGCTGCAGGCGCTCGCGGGCGATCAGGTCGTCGATGGGTGGCGGCACCTGACCGACCTGCAGCACATGGCCCAGCTCCAGACCATCGCGCTTGCCTCGGCTGAGCACCACAACGCTGTGCTGGCCAATCTGCGACACGCCGTCGACCACACTGATAATGTGGCCGCGCACCGGGTGCGATGGTGCATGCGGCGTATACGAAGCCTGTATCAGACCGCCCTCGGCCGGGATGAGGATGTCGCCGGCCAGCACCTCGCGCCGCGCGCGCGTGACGCCCAGCGTGGCCGGATCGCCGGTTTTGTGGACGTCCGCCTGGCCGATATAGAGGGCGTTGAAGCCCAGATCCTCCCCGGTCTCGGGGTCGCGGTATGCATCGCCGATACGGAAAATGTCCAGCGATTCGCCACTACGGGCGGCCGTGTTTCGGGCGTACACCCGGTCCCCACCCCCCACCGCAAGATGCTCGTCGGCTACCGAGGCGATGTAGGCGAAGTCTCCTGGCCGGTTACTGCGCAGGACCACGGCTTCTTCGAGGAAGGCCTGAATATGTCGCAGCGGAATGGCCGGGATGGCCGTTTCCAAGGGCGTGGAACGCACCTTCGGATGCATGTCGCCGGAGCCGTAAGCCTCACCGTCGCGGATCAGTCGCGGGCCATCCGCGGTCATTACCAGGCGCAGTCGATCGCCGGGGTAAATCAGATGTGGATTGGCGATCTGCGGGTTCACGCCCCAGAGTTTCGGCCAGTGCCACGGTTTGGCAAGAAAGCGGCCCGAGATATCCCACAGCGTGTCGCCGCGAACCACCACATACACGTCCGGGCGATCCGGACGCAACGCGAGATCGTCAGCGCTGGCCAGTAGCGGCAACGTCGCCAGCAGAGCAATCAGCGAACGGCAAAGTCTGGTCATGGGCAAGTTCCGGCCAGTATGATTAGTCATGCCCGCGCGACTCGGGATTTCGATCGTGCGGTATCCGGATATCGGTTCGGAAACGGCCGTCTTGAGCAAGACCTCAAGACGGCCGGAGTGTAGCCCAGATAATCGCCCTGCCCACCGCTATGGCCCTGTTGCAGATTCTTACCTATCCAGACTCACGGCTGCGTCAGAAGGCGCGGCCGGTTGATGCCGTCGACGCGCAGGTCCGCCGGTTGGCACAGGACATGGCGCAGACCATGTATGCAGCCAATGGGATCGGCTTGGCCGCGACCCAGGTCGGCGTCGCGCAGCGGGTTGTGGTCGTGGACGTGAGTGCCGAGCGCGACCAGTTGCAGGTGCTTGTCAACCCGCGCGTCCATACGCGCGACGGCAATCAGCTGGGGGAGGAGGGCTGCCTGTCGGTACCGGAGGTATTCGAGGAGGTCGAGCGCGCGCTGAGGGTCACCGTGAGTTATCTCGACCTTGATGGCGAGCCCCGGCAAATGGACGCCGACGGCCTGTTGGCGGTATGCGTCCAGCACGAGATCGACCACCTGGACGGCAAGCTGTTCGTGGACTACCTGTCGCGCCTGAAGCAGGACCGCCTGCGCAAGAAGGCCGACAAGCGCCAGCGCGACGATACGCGTCCTTGAACATCGTTTTTGCCGGCACGGCGCCGTTCGCCGTGCCGAGCCTGCGCGCCCTGCTGGCCGCCGGACATGGCGTGTCGGCCGTCTACACCCAGCCGGACCGCCCGGCCGGCCGGGGGCGCAAGCCGCAGCCCTCGGCGGTCAAACAGGCGGCACTGGCAGCGGGACTTGCGGTGTGTCAGCCGGACAGCCTGCGCACGGCCGAGGCGGCGGCGCAACTGGCCGCATTCGCGCCGGACCTGCTGGTGGTGGTGGCCTATGGCCTGATTCTGCCGCCGGCCATCCTGGGCGCGGCGCGCCTGGGCGCGCTCAACGTGCACGGCTCGCTGCTGCCGCGCTGGCGCGGCGCGGCGCCGGTGGAACGGGCGCTGCTGGCCGGCGATGCCCAGACCGGCGTGTGCATCATGCAGATGGATGCGGGTCTGGATACCGGGCCGGTTTTCTTGCAGCGCGCCGTGCCGATCCGCCCGGACGACACCGCCGGCAGTCTGCGCGAGCGTCTGGCGCAGCTTGGCGCCGAGGCTCTGATCGAGGTGGTGGCCGGTCTTGAGGCCGGGGTCGCGGTTGCCACCCCCCAGCCGGCCGAGGGCGCCTGTTACGCCGCCAAGATCGACAAGCGCGAGGCGCAGCTGGACTGGACGCAGCCGGCGCGGACACTGGAGCGTTGCGTGCGCGCCTTTGCGCCGGCGCCGCTGGCCTGGACCGTATGGCGCGGCCAGCGGCTGCGTGTCGGCGGTGCGCAGCTGGGCCTTGGCAGCGGACCGCCGGGACGGGTGCTCAGCGCCGGGCCGACGGGCATCGAGGTGGCCTGTGGCGCGGACAGCCTGTTGCTCACCCAGGTGCAGCCGGAAGGTGGGCGCATGTTGCGGGCGCGGGAATTCCTGGCTGGGCGAAAGCTGGTGGCCGGCGAGCAGTTGGAAGCGCCCACCCCGGGTTGAGGGAGTGGGCGGCCTGACGCGATATCAGGCGTTGGCCAGCAGCTTTTCCAGGTAGTGGATGCTGACCCCGCCGCGGCGGAAATCGCCCTCGTCGACCAGACGCAGGTGCAGCGGCGTGTTGGTCTTGATGCCGTCCACGATCAGCTCCAGCAGCGCCGTGCGCACGCGCGCCAGGGCAATGTCGCGGTCGGCGCCGTGGGCGATCAGCTTGCCGACCATCGAATCGTAATTGGGCGGCACGGCGTAACCGTCGTACAGGTGCGAGTCGAAGCGGATGCCCGGGCCACCGGGTGCGTGGAACTGCGTCACCCGCCCCGGCGAAGGCGCGAAGGTGGCCGGGTCTTCGGCGTTGATGCGGCACTCGATGGCATGCCCGCGCCAGGTGATGTCCTCTTGCCGATAGCCCAGGCCCAGGCCGGCCGCGATGCGCAGCTGCTCCCGCACCAGGTCGACGCCGGTGATCGCCTCGGTCACCGGGTGTTCCACCTGGATGCGCGTGTTCATCTCGATGAAATAGAACTCGCCGTTCTCGTACAGGAACTCGAAGGTGCCGGCCCCGCGGTAGCGCATCTGCCGGCAGACGCTGGCGCACAGCTCGCCCATGCGCTCGCGCTGCTCGTGGGTGATGCCCGGCGCCGGCGCCTCCTCGATCACCTTCTGGTGGCGGCGCTGGATGGAGCAGTCGCGCTCGCCCAGGTGAATGGCCGCGCCCTCGCCGTCGCCGAGCACCTGGAACTCGATGTGCCGCGGCTGCGTCAGGTACTTTTCCATGTACACGACGGGGTTGCCGAAGGCCGCGCCGGCCTCCCGGCCGGTGGTGGCGATGGCGCCGTTCAGGGCGGCTTCCGTGTGCACTACGCGCATGCCGCGCCCGCCGCCACCGCCGGCCGCCTTGATCAGTACCGGATAGCCGATGTCGGCCGCGATGCGCAGGTTCTCGGCTTCGTCATCGCCCAGCGGCCCGCCGGAGCCGGGCACCGTCGGTACGCCCAGTTCCTTCATCAGGGCGATGGCCGCGAGCTTGTCGCCCATCTGGCGGATGGTGTCCGGCCGCGGGCCGATGAACACGAAGCCGCTCTTCTCGACGCTTTCGGCGAACTGCGCGTTCTCGGACAGGAACCCGTAGCCGGGGTGGATGGCCTCGGCGTCCGTGACTTCGGCGGCGGCGATGATGGCCGGGATGTTCAGGTAGCTCTTGCCCGGCTCGGGCGGGCCGATGCAGACCGACTCGTCCGCCAGGCGCACGTGGATCAGTTCACGGTCGGCGGTGGAATGCACCGCCACCGTGCCGATGCCCAGCTCCCGGCAGGCGCGCAGCACGCGCAGCGCGATCTCGCCGCGGTTGGCGATCACCACTTTGGAGAACATGGCGCCGGCCCGTCAGACGATGACGACGAGCGGCTGGCCGAACTCCACCGGCTGGCCGTCCTCGACCAGGATGGCGGCCACCACGCCGGCCTTTTCGGCCTCGATCTGGTTCATCAGTTTCATGGCCTCGATGATGCAGATCACGTCCCCGACCGCCACCTGCTTGCCGACCTCGACAAATGGCGCGCTGTCCGGCGAGGCGGCGCGGTAGAAAGTGCCGACCATCGGCGCCGTCTGCGTGTGGCCGGCCGGCTGGACCGGCGCTGCGGCAACGGCCGCTGGCACCATGGCAGGCGCGGCCGAGGGCGCCGCCACGGGTGTCATCATCACGCCGGCCGGGGCCTTGCTCAGGCGGATCGACTCCTCGCCCTCGCGCACTTCGAGCTCGTTGATGCCGGATTGTTCCACCAGCTCCATGAGCTTCTTGATCTTGCGGATGTCCATCGGGATCCTTCGGGTTGTCAGTCTGGATTGCCGAGCCGACGCAGGGCCGCGGTCAGCGCCAACTCGTAGCCGAGCGCGCCCAGACCGCTGATGGTGCCCAGCGCCAGGTCGGAAAAATACGAGTGCCGGCGAAACGGCTCGCGCGCCGCGACGTTCGACAGGTGAACTTCAATGAACGGCAGCGCCACCGCCGCCAGCGCGTCGCGCAGGGCGACGCTGGTGTGCGTGTAGCCACCGGGGTTGATGACGATGATTGCCACTCCCTCGCCGGGCGCCGCCTGCACCCAGTCGATCAGCTGATGCTCGGCGTTGCTTTGCCGGCAGAGCAGCTCATGACCGGCCGCGGTGACCTGAGCCGCCGCCCGTGCGTCGATGTCGCCCAGCGTGTCGTGGCCGTAGATGGCCGGCTCGCGGCGGCCGAGCAGGTTCAGATTGGGGCCGTGCAATAAGAGAATCTTGGCCATGAGGGCTGCCGGTTCGTGAGCAGCGCGGATTCTTGGCCATCGGCCGCGAATTGTCCACATCGGCGGCGAACAGGCATGAAAAAGCGTGGCCTCACGGCGCAGAGCACTGCGTTCGCCTCAATTCCTGCGCTGGCTAAAGGCCGCCGCCCGCCTTTCAACGCTGGGTGCCAAAGCAGGCGCGCAGTTCGTCGACGAACACCTGCGGACGCTCCAGGGCGGCAAAATGTCCGCCCTTGTCGAGCTCGTTCCAGTGGATCAGGTTCCTGTAGTGGCGTTCGGCCCAGCGCCGGGAAGCGCGAAATATTTCTTTCGGATAGACGCTGACGCCGGTCGGCAAATCGATTGCAAACCGCGGCAGGCTGTTGAAGCTCTCCCAGTACAGCCGTGCCGATGAGGTCGCGCTCGCCGTGCACCAGTACAGCATGATGTTGTCGAGGATCTCGTCGCGGGTAAGGGCGTTTTCCGGATGGCCGTCACAATCGGTCCAGGCCTGGAATTTCTCCACGATCCAGGCCGCCTGCCCGGCCGGTGAGTCGGTCAGGCCGTAGCCGAGTGTCTGCGGGCGGGTGCTTTGCTGCTTCGAGTAGCCCGAGTCATGGTCGGCGTAATGCTTCAGACCGGCCAGGGCGCTTTGTTCCAGGGGCGACAGGTCGGTCATGGTCGCCGGGTCCGGTTCGACGATTGGCATGTTGATGTGAATGGCCAGGCAGTTGCCCAGGTTCTGCTGACCGATGGCCGCCGTGACTGCGGCACCCCAGTCACCGCCTTGGGCGAAATAGCGCCCGTAGCCCAAGCGCAGCATCAGCCGGTTCCAGACTGTGGCGATTTTCTCGACGCCCCAGCCGGTCTGACGCGGCTTGCCCGAAAAACCGTAACCGGGCAGGGCGGGGCAGACGACGTGAAAGGCATCGTGTGCGCTACCGCCGTGGGCGACCGGATCGACGAGCGGCTCGATCACTTTGTGGAACTCGATGATCGAGCCGGGCCAGCCATGCGTGATCAGCAGGGGCATGGCCTGCGGGTGCGGTGAGCGCTGGTGGATGAAATGGATGTCCAGGTCGTCGAGCCGGGTCGTGAACTGACTGAAGCGGTTCAGGCGGCGCTCGCGCTCGCGCCAATCGTAGCTTTTGAGCCAGTAGCGACACAGCTCCTGTACATAGGCCAGCGGCGTGCCCTGGGACCAGTCGTCGACCGGTTCCTTCTCCGGCCAACGGGTGTTGGCAAGGCGCCGATGCAGGTCCGCAATGAGCGAATCATCGATGTGGATGGAAAACGGGGTGACGGCCTCGTTCACAGTCTTCTCCGGTGATTCGGCGAGTGGCCGTGTGGTGGTGCGGGTGCGCGCAGCGACGGCCGGCGAGCCCCGGCTGCGCAAAACCCTGCGCGCCACGAATCGCCAAGCGGGGTTGTTGACCCCTCCTCCTGGGGCAGGCAGTCACAGCCCCATGATCTTGCGGTAGCCCTTCCAGAAGCCGCGCATGCCGACCTCGGTCAGCGTGCTGTCGATGTCGGCGATGTCGCGCCCGCCCATCTCGACGATGGAGCAGGCGTCGCCGTCGCGCACGATGGCGTTCTGCACCAGCTCGCACACGTCGCCGTCTTCCATCGAGATCAGGCCGGCCGGGCCGATCAGGTTGATCTGCTTGATGCGCATGGCGCGCTGCTCGGGCGTGTCGTCCACATAGCCGAAGTAGGTCCACACCAGCTCGAAGGCCTGCGGACCGTGGGTGACGATCTGGCGTGTGGCCAGCGTGTTGGCGATCTGCTGCGCCACCAGGTTCGGGAAGATGACGTGGATGCACAGCGTGTCCCCGTCGGCGTACTCCGGCCAGCCCTTGAGCACGCTCGGATCGGCCAGCGTGTAGTTTTCCTGGTACGAGCGCCCGCCTTCCTGCTTGTAGCTGTCAAGGCGTCCCTCGTCGGTGCCGGATCGGGCGTGGATGCAGTTGTGCATGCCCTCGTAGCCGCCCATCTCGGTGCCGCAGATCTGCGAGGCCCGGTACAGGCCAAACGTGGCATGGAACAGATGCAGCAGGCTGGCGTGGTAGGGATCGTGCGTGTTGTCGGCGTACAGCTTCCAGTTCGAATGCACGAACTGGCGGTGGTAGCCGAGCACCTCGACCGGCCGGTTGAACATGCGCCGGTGGTAGTCGGCCATGCGCGGGCCGAAGTAGTCCTCGACGCTGGGCATGTCGTTGGCGAAGCTGGCGAAGATGCACTCGCCGAACACCTGCACGTTCAGCTTGTGCAGGCCGTGCTGTTTCATGTCGAAATCGGCCGGGTAGCCGCCCTTGCCGCCCAGACCCTTGCGAAACGGCACGCCGATCAGGTCGCCCTTGGCGTCGTAGGCCCACTGGTGGTAGACGCAGGTCAGCGTGTCCGCGTTGCCGCGCAAATCGCGGCACACCAGCGCGCCGCGGTGGGCGCAGCGGTTCACCAGCACGTGGAACTGACCGTCGGCATCACGGCTGACGATGACCGGCGTGTCACCGACGTGCGTGGTCTTGTAGTCGCCCGGCTTCGGCAGTTCGGCAGTCAAGGCGACGAAGTTCCAGGTCCGGCCGCGGAAGATGCGCTCCTGCTCCAGGGCGTAGACGGCCGGGTCCTGGTAGACGCGGTACGGCACGCGGGTGAAGCCCTCTTTGGGCCAGGCGAAATCCGGTACGGCGGCGATGGTCGGTGCGTTCATGTGTCCTCCTGCTCGGTGACAAACCCGGTCGGCCCGATTATGGCGGAGGCCGCACGCACCGCAAGCCGGCCGCGGCGTGTCTTCGATCGGTCATGTCCCGGACGGAACATTTGAGCGTTTTTGCTGCCCCCACGCAGGTACTCCGCGCATGTCGCCCTGGTCCCCCGAAGACGCCCACCGCCTGTGTCAGGAGCTCGGCGCCGTGCTGGCGCAGCAGCGCTTGAGTATTCTGTTCCAGCCGATCGCTTCGCTGCGCGGCCGCGCGGTGATGGGTTACGAGGCGCTGGCGCGCGGCCCGGCCGACAGCGCCCTGCACAATCCGCTGGTGCTGTTTGGCGCCGCCGAGCGCTGCGAGCGGCTGGCGGAGCTGGACCGCCTGTGCCAGCGCCTGGCCGTCGAGCGGTTCCTGGCCATGGGTTTGCCCGGCCAGTTGTTCCTGAACATGGTGCCAAGCCTGCTGCTGGAGAACGACGATCACGCCCGGCGCTGTGTCGAGCAGCTGGGCGCCTCCGGCCTGCCGCCGCAGCGGGTGGTGCTGGAGCTGTCCGAGCGCTACCCGCTTGAGGACTCGCAGGGTCTGCGCCGGGCGCTTGAACCCTACGCGCAGGCCGGTTACGCCATCGCCATCGACGATTTGGGCGCCGGCTACGCCAGCCTGCGCCTGTGGTCCGAACTGCGGCCCGCCTACGTCAAGATCGACCAACACTTCGTGCGCGCCCTGGACGACGACCCGGTCAAGCGCGAGTTCGTGCGCTCGATGGGCGAGATCGCCCGCGGCGTCGGCGCGCAGGTGGTGGCCGAAGGCGTGGAGACGGCCGGCGAGCTGAACGTGCTGGCCGAACTGGGCATCGAACTGGCACAGGGTTACCACCTGGCGCGGCCGTCGGCCGAGCCGCCGCTGGCGCTGCCGGTGGGATTGTTCGAGCGCGACCTGCCGCTGCTGCGCGAGGCCTGGCGCTGGCAGCGGGGCCAGACGGTGGGCGAGTTGGCGCGCCCGAACCCGGCCGTTGCGCCGGACACCAGCATGGATGCCGTGGGCATCCTGCTGCGTCAGCGGCCGGATCTGCACACGCTGCCGGTGGTCGCGGAGGAGCGGGTGGTCGGCGTGGTGCAGCGCATCCCGTTCAGCGACATTTACCTGAGCCGTTACGGGCGCGACCTGTACGGGCGCAAGCCGATCGCCTGGTTCATGCAGGCCGATCCGCTGACGGTCGAGCACGGCCTGCAGCTGGCCGACGTCAGTCGACTGCTGACGGACGTCGCTGCCGGCCAGGTAGAGCAGGAATTCATCGTCACCCGCAGCGGCCGGTACCTGGGCACGGTGCGCGTGCTCGACCTGCTGCGGCGCATCACCGACCTGCAGGTGCGGGCGGCCCGCCACGCCAACCCGCTGACCCTGCTGCCGGGGAACGTGCCGGTCTACGAGTGCATCGACGACCTGCTGCGCCGGCAGGCGGAATTTGCCGTGGCCTATTGCGACATCGACCATTTCAAGCCGTTCAACGATGTCTATGGCTACAGCCGCGGCGACGAGGTCATCAAGCGCCTGGCGGAGTTGGCCGTGCAGCACTGCGACGGCGAGCGCGACCTGGTCGGCCACATCGGCGGCGACGATTTTGTGCTGGTGCTGGCCAGTGCCGACTGGCGCGCGCGCTGCGAACGGCTCCTGAAGGACTTCCAGGAGGTCGCAGCCGGCTTCTACGGCGCCGAGGACCGCGCCGCGGGCGGCCTGTGGAGCGAGGACCGGCGCGGCCAGCGCCAGTTCTTTCCATTGCTTGGCTTGTCGATCGGCGTGGTGCTGCCGGACGCCGCGCGCTGCCGGTCGCATCATGACGTGGCGGCATTGGCGGCCGAGGCCAAGCATCAGGCCAAGCTGCGCCGGGGCGATGGCGCCAGCGGCGCCCTGTACGTCGACCGCCGGCGCGGCCCGGACGGCGACGTCGCGGTGCCAGCACCGGGCCTCAGTGCCGCCGCGCAATGATCGGACGCCAGTGTCGGCAGCGCGCGCAGACGATCCGGTGCCGGCCGGACTCCACCTCAACTCACGAGATCAACCCGCGAAGCGGAAGTTCATCGTGCGGTCGTTGTAGTACACGCCGGACAACTGCACCACCAGCGTCAGGATGTCGGTCCGGCCGTCGTTGAAGTGGCCGTGCCACAGGTTGGGCGGCGTCAGCGATACCTGGCCCGGCTGCCAGTCGACGCGCAGCGGGTCGACGATGGCGCCGTCGCGCAGGGTCTCGCCCAGCAGCGAGTAGCTGGCGTCGTTGCCCTCGATGACGTAGGTGATGGCGGCAGCGGCGTGGCCGTGCACGGTGTTGGCGGCGCCCGGCGCCAGCCGGTTCAGGTGCGCGAACAGGTTCGGCGTCGCCAGCTTCTCGTGCTCGATGCCGCGGTGCGCCAGGAACACGCCCGACGCGGTGATGCCCTGGGCCCGGGTTTCCTCCAGCTTGGCAGCCAGCAGCGCCGCCGGCCAGTGGGTGAAGGCGATGCGCGGCGTTGGCTGCACCTGCCAGCCCATGTAGCGCGCCATCGGGCTGTCGTCCACATAGTAAAAACGCAGGCCATCGCCGCCGTGGGCGCTGGCGCCGATGCTGCCCGGCACCGCCAGGATGTCGCCGGCAGCCACGGTCACCGTTTCGCCGGCGGCGCGAAACTCGCCGGTGCCTTCCAGTATCAGCACGATCACGCCGCCGGCCGCCTCGCCGACTGGCACGCTGTCGCCGGGCCCGACCGCGTGCGTGCCGGCCAGCAGGGCCGGCAGCGTAGCCGGGTACGGCAGACCCAGTTCAGCGCTGAAGTCGATCGGTCCATCCTGCGGCGCCATCACGGCGGCCGGCAACACCTTCTCGATCGGCTTGGGCAACGCGGCGCCCATGAAATCGCGCTCGGACAGGTACAACGCGCGGCCGGCGGCGGGCGAGGCGGGCGGCGCAGCCGGCGCGTGGCGGTAGTCGATGGCATGGTTCATGGCGGGATTCTCCTGCTTGCTTGTGTTTTGGTCGTTGTGCGCCTGGATGCGATCAGAAAAAGCGCAGCGTCATCGGCGCCTTGCGTTTGGGACCAGCCCTCGATCGCGGGAGCCGGCCGAGCGGCGCACTGAAAAATGCCACGGCCGGCAGTTTTCAGCATTCCTGTCAGCGTAGCGCGCCGGGGGAGCCTTCGGCGCTGCTGGCCAGCGCCTGTGGCAGGCGCACAGCCTCGCCGTTCTCGCCCAGGTCGCTGGCGATGCGCTTGGCGCTTGCCACGGCCGCCGCACGCGACGGGTAGGGTCCGGCCAGCACCTGATGGCGGCCGTCGCGGCTCAGGCGCCGGGCCGGGATCGGCGGTCCCTGGTGGGCGAGCATGGCCACCAGCCGGCGGGCATTGTTCTCGGACTTGAACTGACCGAGGTCCACGTACCACTCGCCGCGGCCGACCGGCACGGTGTGCGGACTTGGCAGCAGCGGCGCCGCCGGCAGCGCGGCGAGGTAGGCGTCCAGCGCCGGCGCGCCAGCGGCTATCGGCAGCGGATAGCCGCGGTGCTGGGCGGCCAGCGCCGCGGCGGCGGCCAGGTCCACCTGCGCCGTGTCCTGCATGCGGTGGCGGGCGATGGCGGCCTCGATGGCGCCCGTCACGGCCCGTTCCCGGGCAGCCGCCGCCACCGGCCGGGTGGCTTCGTGCGCTTCGAGCAGCAGCCCGGCATCGCCACGGCCGACCCGGTAGGGCTGGTCGACCACCGTCACCGGGGTGCCGACCGGCACCGCCTCGAACAGCGGCGCGATGTCCTCTGGATACAGCTGCATGCAGCCGTGGCTGACGCGCATGCCGATGCCGGCCGGCTTGTTGGTGCCGTGGATCAGGATGCTGGACCAGCCCAGGCGCAGCGCATGGCTGCCGAGCGGATTGTCTGGTCCCGCCGGCACGACGGCCGGCAGCGGGTCGCCCTTGGCGGCGTGTTCGCGGCGGATCGAGGCGGGCACGGTCCAGGCCGGCGCGGCGTGCTTCCTGGCCACCTTGGTGCGGCCAAGCGGCGTCGCCCAGCCTTCGCGACCGATGCCGATCGGGTGGGTGACGACCCGCGCCGGCTCGCCGCCGTGCCGCGGCGGGTAGTAATACAGTCGCCGTGCCGCGAGGTTGATCACGATGCCCTCGCGCGGCGCATCGGGCAGCACGTGGGCGGTCGGCAGCAGCACGCGCTGGCCGGGCGGCGGCGTCCACGGGTCAACGCCCGGATTGGCTGCCAGTATCTCGTCGTAGCCCAGATCGTAGGCGCGGGCGATGTCGAGCAGGGTTTCCTCGCCCTGAACCGTGGTGTAGCGCAAACGACCGACCAGGTCGGTGTGCTCCTGAAGCTCGAAGCTGCTCAGCGCGAACGGTTCCGGCGGTGGCGGCGCGGGCGCAAGCTGCGGCCGCTCCCGGGCCCCCCAGCCGGCGCAGCCGGACAGCGCGATCAGCATCATCGCCGCCCCGGCCAGGCGCAGCAGAGGGGCCGCACGGGCGGCGCGCTTCAAGTCGATACGGTTCATCGCTTCCCCAGCAGCCGGCGCAGCACGGCTTCGTACACGGCCGCCAACTGGTCGATCTCGGCCACCGGCGTGCACTCGTCCACCTTGTGGATGCTGGCGTTGCGCAGGCCAAGCTCGATCACCTCGGCGCCGGACGGCGCGATGAAGCGCCCGTCCGAGGTGCCGCCGCCGGTGGACAGGGCCGGCTCGACGTCCAGCACTTCGCGCAGTGCCGCCTGCGTCGCCTCCAGCAGCTGCCCGCCGCGGGTGATGAACGGCTCGCCGCCGAGGGTCCAGCGCACATCGCAGCGGGCGCCGCCGCGCGCCAGGATGGCCTCGAAGCGGGCCTTGAGCGCCGCCGCGCCGGGCTGCGGCGGGAAGCGGAAGTTGCAGTCGATGAGCAGCTCGCCGGGGATGACGTTGCCGGCGCCGGTGCCGGCGTGGATGTTCGAGATCTGAAAGCTCACCGGCGGAAAGGCCGGATCGTCGCCCCCCCAGTCCTCGCTGCACAGGGCGGCGAGTGTCGGCGCGAAGGCGTGGATGGGATTGAGCGCCTTTTCCGGATAGGCCACGTGACCCTGTACGCCGTGCACATGCAGCCGCGCCGACAACGAGCCGCGTCGGCCGATGCGCAGCGTGTCCCCGAGACGTCGGTCGCTGGACGGCTCGCCGATCAGGCAGCAGTCGATGCGCTCGCCGCGCCGGCCCAGCGTCTGCATCACCCGCACGGTGCCGTCGACGGCGTCGCCTTCCTCGTCGCTGGTGAGCAGAAAGCCGATCGAGCCGCTGGGCTGCGGGCAGGCCGCCAGGAAGCGCTCGCAGGCCACCACCATCGCCGCCACTGCGCTTTTCATGTCGGCAGCGCCGCGGCCATAGAGCAGGCCATCGCGAATGTCGGCCGCGAACGGGTCGCAGCACCAGGCGCCCGGATCGCCCACCGGCACCACGTCCGTGTGGCCGGCGAACACCAGCAGCGGGCCCTCGGTGCCGCGCCGGGCCCACAGGTTGTCGACGGCACCAAAGCGCATCGGCTCCAGACTGAAGCCGAGCCCGGCCAGGCGCTGCCCGAGCAGCGCCTGGCAGCCGCCGTCATCGGGCGTGACCGACGGGCGGCGGATCAGGGCCTGGGCGAGTTCCAGCGCTGCGCTCAAGGGCCGGCCTCGAGCAGTCCGGCCCAGGCGTCCGGAACGAAGCCGACCGTGACCGTGTCGGCCAACTCGACCACCGGCCGGCGGATCAGCGTCGGCCGGGCCAGCAGCAGGGCGATCAGTGCATCGCCCTCGCGCACCGCCTGTTGGTCGGACGTGAGCGCGCGCCAGGTGGTGCCGCTGCGATTCACCAGGCGCGCCTCGCCCACCGCCGCCAGCCAGCGGCGCAGGACGTCCGCGTGCAGGCCATCGGTGCGCAGGTCATGAAACGGCATGTCGATGCCGCGCGCGGCGAACCAGGCGCGGGATTTTTTGACCGTGTCGCAGTTTTTGATGCCGTACAGGGTCATGTAGCCATCAATCGCGCTGGCGGCCGGGACCGTGGTGGAACTCGTCGCGCCGGTTGGCGCTCGGGAACGGCGCGGCCGGCACCGGCACGCCCAGAAAAGCGCACAGCGGTTCCCAGCCCTGGGCAACGTCGTAGGTGAGAAGGCGCCCGGCCGGCACGCTGCGCTGCACTTCGGCGTTGTGCGCCGCGTAACGGGCCAGCACGTGCGCCTTGTCCAGCGGCCGGTTGTCGAAGGCGCGCTCGACGATGATGTCCTTGGCCATCAGCCGCTGGCCGCGGGCGGCATCGTCCTGCTGCGGCAGCGGTTGTTCCAGCGCCTTGAAGATGGTGTTGCTGATGCTGTCGTACCAGCTTTCCGGCTCGCGCACGGTGAGGATGACTCTGGCGTTCGGAAAATCGCGCACCAGCTCGCGCCAGAAATGCGCCGAGGGCCAGTCCACGGTCGAGCGAAAGCCGCCCAGCAGCGCGTCCCAGCCGACCGCCTCGCCGCGCGCCCGGGCCTGCCACAGCGCCGCGTCGCCGGGGCGCTGGAACAGCTCCAGCATGTGGTGGCACGGCCCGAAGCCCAGTTGTTCCAGTGCCAGCTTGAGGCTGGCGGTGCCGGTGCGGCCAAGGCCAACGCCGATCACCTCCAGGTCTGCGGCGCCGCTCATGGCCGCTGCCTCCATTCGCGCAGTTCGATGGCGTTGCCGTCCGGATCGTTGATTTCGGCGCGGATGAACGCCGGGGTCTCCAGCGGCCCCCAACTGGGCGTGACGCCGTGGGCCGACAGGGCTGCCAAGGTTTGCAGCATGTCGCCGACCTCGAAGGCCATCAGGCGGTAGCCGATGCGCTCGCCGGTTTTGGCCTGCGCCTGGGCGCCGGGGGCGTGGATCAGCTCCACCGCCGAATCGCCGAGCTTGATGTAGGCGATTTCGCTCACGCCGGGAACGTCCACGGCGTAACGCCGGGCCAGACCGCCGCCCAGCACGGTGGTGTAGAAGTCCAGACTGCGTTCGAAATCGCTGGGAATGATTTCGACGTGGTCGAGTCGTTTCAGCATGGGTGCTCCTCCGTCGTCCTTCGACCGGCTGGCGATTATGGCCCATGGGCGGTGGCCCCGTTATTGACAAAGCGACGGCGACAGCCGGGCTTCTGGCCATCGCCCCCAGCCGGTGAATGGCCCTGCCCGCGCAGGCGGGCGGCGTCATCGGCGCCCGGCCAGTCAATGGCGACGCCGGTGTTTCCGGGAGCGTTCATGGGCCCTGGCCGGGCGGCGCGGGGGTCGCCGACAGTGGCAAAATGCCGCGACGCCCCACTGCCCGTGCGCCATGGATCCTAGTTTCTGCGCCGAACCGCTCCTGCGCGCCGCCACGTTGGACGTCGATCTGACGGCCATTGCTGCCAATTACCGCTGGTTCGCGCAGCGCGCAGGGTCCGCCGCCTGCGCCGCCTGCGTCAAGGCCGATGCCTATGGCCTGGGCCTGGCAGCGGTGGCGCGCACGCTGTGGCAGGCCGGCTGCCGCGAGTTCTTCGTGGCCAGTGTCGGCGAAGGCGCGGCCCTGCGGGCGCTGCTGCCGGAGGCGGTGATCTACGTCCTGAACGGTTACCTGCCGGCGGAATTGTCGGCCCTGCGCGCCGCCTGCCTGCTGCCGGTGCTGAACGACCCCACGCAGCTGGCGGCCTTCGAGGCCGATTTCCCGGCCGGCACGCCGGCGGCGCTGCAGATCGACAGCGGCATGACGCGGCTCGGTCTTGATATCAGCGACGTGCCGGCGCTGGGTCCGCGCTGGCGACAGCCGGGCGCGATCGGGTTGCTGCTGTCGCACCTGGCCTGCGCCGAACAGCCGGACCATCCGCTCAATCGCCAACAACTGGAGCGCTTCACCGCTGCCTGGCAGGTGCTCGGCCGGCCGCGGGCGAGTCTTGCCAACTCGTCCGGCGTCCTGCTGGGCGAGCCGTGGCGTTTCGATCTGGTGCGGCCGGGCGCCGGCCTGTACGGCCTGAACCCGCGGCCGGATGAGGCCAATCCGCTGCGCCCGGTGGTTGGCCTGCGCGCGCCGGTGCTGCAGGTGCGCGAGGTGCGCGAAGACACCGATGTCGGCTACGGGGCCAGCTTCCGCATGCGCGCGCCGGGCCGCATCGCAACCGTCGCCTGCGGTTATGCGGACGGCTACCCGCGCGCCGCCAGCGGCCGCAGTCTGGCTGTCATCGACGGCCAGCGGGCGCGGTTGATCGGCCGCCTGTCGATGGACCTGCTGATGCTGGACGTGAGCGCCCTGCCGCCCGGCACGCCGCGTCCGGGCGACGAAGTGGAACTGCTGGGCACGGACTATGGCGTCGACGCGCTGGCCGATGCCGCCGGCACCATCGGCTACGAGCTGTTGACCCATCTGGGCCGCCTGTGCCGGCGGCGCTATCATCCGGCGGACATCAATCCGCAGGAGTGATGCCATGCAACTGAGCCGCTATGCCGTCGGCAGTGTCGGCGAGGAGGCCTTCGGTTTTTGTCAGGCGGTGCGCCGCGGCCCGCACGTGGCGGTTTCCGGGAGCACCGGACGCGACGTCGACGGCCGCCTCGTGCCGGGCGGCGCCTACGCGCAGACGCGCCAGGCGATCGAGAACCTGCAAACTGCGCTGGCAGCCGTTGGCGGCAGCCTGGCAGACGTGATCCGCACGCGCGTGTTCATCGTCGACATCACCGAATGGGAGGCCGTCGCCCGCGCCCATTGCGAGGCCTTTGCACAGCACCCGCCGGCCAGCAGCCTGATCGGCGTGAACGCCCTGTTCGAACCGGATGTGCTGGTCCAGATCGAGGCCGACGCCATCATCGCCGACGGGCCGTAAGGCGTTTCGCGGCGCGGGCGCGCATCCTGTGGCCGGCCTGCCCTGGGCCCGAATGACGCCTCAGGCGCCGCCGGCGGCAGCCCGCTGGGCCGCCACCTCGGCCAGCTTTTCCTTCCAGGTGCCGTCGATGAAGGCTTCGGTCAGGCGGTAGGCGTCATCGTCGGTGTACTGCACCGGCGGGTGCTTGCAAAAGAACGCCGACGGCGGATGCAACACGCCGCCTTCGCCGCGGTCCAGCGCCAGCTTGCAGCAGCGGATGGTGTCGATGGCCACGCCGGCCGAGTTGGGCGAGTCCTCCACCGACAGGCGCAGCTCCAGGTTGAACGGCACATCACCGAACATGCGCCCCTCGATGCGCAGGAAACACACCTTGTTGTCGTTCTGCCAGGGCACGTAGTCGGACGGGCCGACGTGGATGTTCTCGTCGGCGATTCGGCTGGCGGCCACCGACTGCACGGCCTCGGTCTTGGAGCGCTTCTTCGACTTCAGGCGCGCCAGGTTCAGCATGTTCAGAAAATCGGTGTTGCCGCCGGTGTTCAGCTGATAGGTGCGATCCACGGTCACGCCGCGCTTGCGGCACAGGTCGGTCAGTGCCCGGTGGGTGATGGTGGCGCCAAACTGGGCCTTGATGTCGTCGCCGATGATCGGCAGGCCGGCGGCCTCGAAGCGTTTGGCCCAGGCCGGATCGCTGGCGATGAACACCGGCATGTTGTTCACGAAGCCGCAGTCGGCCTGCAGCGCGCACTCGGCGTAAAAGCGCGTGGCCTCCTCGGAGCCTACGGGCAGGTAGTTGAGCACCATGTCGGCACGCGCCTCGCGCAGGATGCGCACCACCTCGGCCTGGTCCGGCTGTGGCGCGTCGGCCACCAGAAAGGTGCGCGCGTCCGGGTAGTCCGCCATGTGCTGCGAGTAGCCGTCCAGCACGCGCCCCATGCGCACGACGGTGCCGCTTGGCGGCACGTCGGGGCAGAACACCGCCGTGCAGTTGGGCGGCGCGAAGATCGCCTCGGACACGTCGCGGCCCACCTTGCGCCGATCGATGTCGAAGGCGGCGACGACCTCGATGTCGCCCGGCGCGTAGCCGCCGATGTCCCAGTGCATCAGGCCGATCGCGTCCTGCGGATCGCGCCCGCGGTAATAGTGGATGCCCTGCACCAGCGAGCTGGCGCAGTTGCCCACACCGATGATCGCGATCCTTATTTTTTCCGGCATCTTGGCCTCGTCATGAAGATGTCTTGTGCTTATGGAAACCTGACCGCTCGGGAGCATGCTTCCCAGCACCACCCGGCGTGCCGTCTGTGACCCGCAGATGTTCGGTTTGGTTCCGACGTCTGCGACGAAACCGCTATTTTGGGCGGTCTCCTGCCTACGGCCAAGCGTTCAATGCTTGCCGGTGACGGTCGGCCGTCTGGCGGGCCATCAGCGCTCCGACCGGCAGCCAGAAGTAAAACCAGACGCCTCGCGGCGCATGCAGCAAACGGTCGCCGTCGGTGAGCATACACAGCAGCCCGACCAGCAGCACAAGCAGCCAGACCGGCTGACCGTCCCGGGCCATGAGCACGCCCTGCCAAAGCGCGGCGGCGACCACGGCCGCCAGCAGGCCCACTGCCGGCAGCCCACCGTAGAGTGCGGTTGCCAGGTACACGTTGTGCGGATGATTCATGGTCAGCGGTGCAGCGCCTGCATCGCGGGCGGCAACCTGCGTCGTGTCGTCGGTGAGAATGCCCTCGCCCAGCCAGGGTCTGTCGGCCACCCGGGCGGCAAACTGCTGCCAGATGGCCAGCCGGTAGGAGTCGCCCCTTTGCAGCGCCGGCCGGTCGTGGCCACCCCCGACCAGCAACAGGCCGATGGCGAGCGCGCTTGCGGCGGCAAGGAGCCCGAGCAGCCGCCACTGTCTGCACAATGCAAATCCCAACCCGGTGCACAGCACGGCAGCGGCGAGCGGGGTGCGACTGCCGGTCAGCGCGATGCCGGCCGCCAATACCAGGGCCGCCAGCCCCCAGCCTGCCTGTCGCCGGCGTCCCCGCGCCGCCGGCAGCAGGTGAAACAGCACCAGCATCAAACAGCCGGCAAGCAGCGTTGCCCCCTCGTTGGCGTTGTAGACGGCGGCCTGAAATTCGAGGCGCGCCGGCCATGGCACAGACCCGTAATAGAGCGCGACCGATAACACCGTGCCGACCACGGCGGCCAGCGCCACGCCGCGCAGCAGGCGTTCCCAGGCGACGGGCCTGCGCGCGCAGACGCATGCCAGCACCGCCAGATACACGGCCAGGTACGGCAGGGCCTTGGCCTCATGCAGCCAGTCATCGAAGCTGAACCCGGCCGACCACAGGCCGCTGAGCGTCATATACGCCAGCAGCAGCATGGCCAGGCGCCACAGCCTGCTGCCGGCCAGCCAGCGCCAGTCCGCGCCGCGCAGCAGAAACAGTGCCGGCGTCAGCACCAGCGCGTAATAGACGTTGTTCAGTGCCTTGCCGGACGGCAGCAGAAAAAAGCCGGCCAGAAACACCCCGAGCGTCACGGCGAGCTGCTGGGGCCCGCGCGCGCGCCAGGCCTCCCAACGCGCAGGCAGGTTCATCGGGTTGCTCCGATCGCGTCCCGCGCAAAGGCCTGCAGGCGAGCAGCAAACCGCGGTGGCGAAAACTCGGCCTGCCAGCGCGCGCGCAGCGCGACGCCCATCGCCTCGCGCAGTGCGGAATCGTCATGCAGCCGGCGCAGCGCCGCGGTCAGTGCCGCCGGTTCATCGACGGGCACCTGCAAGGCCGCATCGCCCAGCAACTCGCACACGCCGCCGACGGCGGACGCGATCACCGGGCGCTCGGCCACCATCGCCTCCGCAACCGCCAGTCCGAAACCCTCTTCCCGGGAGGGGAACACGCATACCTCGAAGGCGCCCAGCAAGCTGCGTACGTCCGCTCGCCACCCGCAGAAGGCGACCTGTTCTTCGATACCCAAGTCGTGGCTGAGCGCCCGCAACGCGGCTTCCTCGCGTCCCGTGCCGACCAGCGCCAGACCGAGCCGGGGGATCTCGTGCGCCAGGGGCGCAAACGCCTGCAGCAGCAGATCGTAGCCCTTGATCGACACCAGCCGGCCAATGGACCCGAACCAGAACCAGTCCGGTGCCAGCCGGAGCATCGATAGTGCCTGCGCGCGGGGCAGCAACGGGTGATCGCCGACCGCGTTGGGCAGCGCCTTGATGCGCGCGGCCGGAAAGGCCGGAAAACGCAAGGCAAGATCGGCCCGCACCGCATCGGACACGCCGATCAGGGTCAGCGGCGCGGTGCGCGCGCGCTCGATCACGCGGTGGCGTCGGCCATCGAATTGCCCGATCTCATGCACCACGCCCAGCACGTGCCGCGCCACGCCCAAGCGCCGCAGCGCCAGTCCGAGCGTCAGCGCCTTGAAGCGATGCGCCACCACCAGATCGAAGCGCTGGCCCCGGCACGACCGCCACAGCCGCCACAGGGCCGGCAGGCGCAGCCCTTCCAGCGCCCGCCGCGGCAGGTCCAGAAACTGCACCCGCCCGCCGATGCGCTGCGCCAGGGCGGCATCGGGTTCGCCACGCAGAAAAACCAGCGTGCTTTCGAACGGCGGCTGGTCCAGCGCATCCCGGTATAGCGCAAACAGCTGCGTCAGATAGCGGGTATCCGGGCACAGGTGCAGCACCCGCAACGGCGGGGCGGACGCCGCCGTCACGTATCGCTGCGTCCGTAGTGATCCTCGAACCGGACGATGTCGTCCTCGCCCAGGTAACTGCCGGACTGCACCTCGATGATTTCAAGGTCGATGCGGCCGGGGTTCTGCAGGCGGTGGGCAGTGCCCAGCGGGATGTACGTGGACTGATCCTCGGTCAGCAGGCGCACCTCGTCGCCGCAGGTGACGCTGGCGGTGCCCTTGACCACCACCCAGTGCTCGGCGCGGTGGTGGTGCATCTGCAGCGACAGGCTGGCGCCGGGCTTGACGATGATGCGCTTGACCTGAAAGCGCTCGGTCTGCACCAGGCCTTCGTACGAGCCCCAGGGTCGAAACACCTGCCGGTGCACCAGCGGTTCGTCGCGGCGCTCGGCCTTGAGCCGCTCGACCAGGCGCTTGACGTCCTGCGCGCGGGCGCGGTCCGCCACCAGCACCGCATCGGCGGTCTCGACGATGATGTGATTGCTCACGCCCAGCGCCGCCACCAGCCGGCCTTCGCTGCGGATCAGGCTGCCGGACACGTCCTCGGCCAGCACGTCACCGGAAATCACGTTGCCGCGCTCGTCCGCTGCGTGCACGTCGAGCAGCGCGTCCCAGGAGCCGACGTCGCTCCAGCCGGCGTCCAGCGGCACCACCATGGCGCGGTCGGTGCGTTCCATGACGGCATAGTCGATGGAGTCGCTGGGCGCGGCCAGGAACGGCTCGCGCCGTACCCGCACGAAATCCATGTCTGCCCGAGCATCCTCGATCGCCGCCCGGCAGGCCGCCAGGATGGCCGGCGCGAGGCGCTCCAGCTCGCTCAGATAGGCCTCGGCGCCGAACAGGAACATGCCGCCGTTCCACAGGTACTCGCCGCTGGCCACATAGGCGGCGGCGCGCTCGGCATCCGGCTTTTCGACAAAAGCCAGCACCGGCTGCGCCGACAGCCCGCCGCCCGGCGCAGCGCCGGTGCGGATGTAGCCGAAGCCGGTTTCCGGTCGCGTCGGCAACACGCCGAAGGTCACCAGTGCGCCCTCGCGCGCCGCCGCCACGCCGGCGCTCACCGCGCGCTGCAAGGCCGCCGGATCGGCAATCACATGATCCGACGGCAGCACCAGCAGCAGCGCGTCATCGTCGCCGCGCGCCTTGGCCCGCAGCGCCGCCAGCGCCACTGCCGGCGCGGTGTTGCGTCCGGCCGGCTCGAGCACGATCTCGCCGCCTGCCACGCCCACCGCGCGCAACTGCTCGGCCACCAGGAACCGATGCTCCTCGTTGCACACCACCAGCGGCGGCGCCAGGTCGGGCAGGCCCTGCAGGCGCAGCACGGTCTGCTGCAGCAGGCTGCGCTCGCCGGTGAGCGGCAAAAACTGCTTCGGGTACAGCTCGCGCGACAGCGGCCACAGGCGGGTGCCGGCACCGCCGGACAGGATGACGGGGATGATCATGGGAAAAGTTTCCGGGTTTCAGTTGCACGCGAAACGAGATTAAAGCCGAAGGCTGATCAACCTGACAGGCCTTGGTGAAGCCGGGAATGTTATCGCTCGCACCCGCGGGCCAAAGCCATTGTCGCCCACGGCTCCGTGCCCCGACGTTACGACGCCGGCCTTACCCCGCGCGAGTCGGGTGGGGCCGGGTCCGCTGCTGTCCGCGCCGAGCCGTTCGCCTGCGCTACGGCCCAGTCGCGCGCGCCCGCCGCGTCACCGGCCTGCAGTTTGGCTTTCAGATCGAGCAGCAGACGCGCCACCTGCTCGGCATCCAGGGTCGGCTCGGAGACGTGCCAAAGTTTCGGGTGCCGCGTTCCGCTCACACCCGCACGCGGTGAGTGCAGATCCTCAAACAGCTTCTCGCCCGGCCGCAGGCCTGTATACACGATGGGGATTTCCGACTCATTGCGCCCGGCCAGGCGAAGCATGAGGCGCGCCAGATCGACGATTTTCACCGGCTCGCCCATGTCGAGCAGAAAAATCTCCCCGCCCTCGCCCATCAGGCCCGCCTGCAGCACCAGCTGCGCGGCCTCCGGGATGGACATGAAG
>Ga0268299_1000813_pt1 | contig 76986 bp, 66 predicted proteins | sample NOBtaG_FD_193484 | JGI IMG/M metagenome (GOLD analysis project Ga0268299, IMG submission 193484) | Activated sludge microbial communities from bioreactor in Nijmegen, Gelderland, Netherland - NOB reactor | ecosystem: Engineered > Bioreactor > Aerobic > Activated sludge | place: Netherlands... | reverse complement strand
AATCGGCTTTCTTAGCCAGTTCTATGTGTTCCGGTTTCCAGTCTGCTTGAGCCTGAAACTGCTCGCAATGCGAGGGATTGCGGGTTATGGTCGTGAGCGACAATTGGGTGATGAACTCGCGGGCGTTGGGAGTCAGAACCGCATGAACATCAGCGCCGGCCCGGCGGAGCATCGAGGCGATGTCGCAAGCCTTGTAAGCGGCAATGCCGCCGGACACTCCTAAAATGATGGTCTTGCCGTGGAGAGGATTGACCTCAGCAAAATTGTTACTGCGCTTCTTATTTCTTGGCATATCGCTGACTCTCCCGGGTCCAAAACCTCACCTGTATTATTATGTGACCATCGAGGATTCTTCGCTAGCCGCTTGATTTCTCGTCTAAGTGCGTTTGGTGCCTTTTGGCGCTTTCAAATTCGCTAAAAAGAGCCGCTTTGCCGGACTGGCTCTGTTTCTAGCTTTCAGGGAGAGCAAATGGAAAAGTTTTACGTAACGACAGCAATCGACTACGTGAATGCGTCGCCGCATATCGGGCATGCCTATGAAAAGATAGCGGCCGACATATTGGCGCGTTTTCACCGCATTCGGGGCAAGGACGTTTTCTTCCTGACAGGTGTGGATGAGCACGGCATCAAAGTCGAGCGCACTGCCGCCGCGGCGAATAAGAGCCCGAAAGAATTCGTGGACGAGATGTCCGCCAAATTCGAGGATGCCTGGAAAAAGTTGAACGTCGTTCCCAACCGTTTTATTCGCACGACCGAAGACGAACACAAGAAAGTCGTGCAAGAGATGTTCCGCCGCATGCAAGAAAAGGGCGACATCTACAAATCTTCCTACACCGGTCACTACTGTGAGGGCTGCGAAGATTTCGTGCGTGAGCGTGATTTGGACGACAAAGGCAATTGCCCCAATCACAAGAAGCCGCCGCGCCAGGTCAGCGAAGAAAATTACTTTTTCAAGCTCAGCAAATACAAAGATGCTATCCGCAAATGGATGACTGAAGATCCGAGCCGCGTTCAACCTGACGGTCGCCGCAAGGAAGTTCTCAATCAATTGGATGATCCGGAGGTCACCGACTTCAGTGTCAGTCGCAGCCGCAATTCGCTCAAATGGGGCATTCCGGTGCCGGGTGACGAAGACCAGGTGATCTATGTCTGGATCGATGCGCTCACTAATTACTTCACCGGTGGTGGCGGTTTCGAAGGCAAAGGCTACTGGCCGGCGACGCTGCACCTGGTCGGAAAAGACATCATCAAATTTCACTGCATCTACTGGCCGGCAATGCTGATGGCTGCCGGAGTCGAGCTGCCTGCCGGCGTTTTTGCGCACGGCTTCATTACTGTCGAAGGACAGAAGATAAGCAAGTCGTTGGGCAACGTTATCGACCCGATCGCGCTAGTAGATCAATACGGTGCCGACGCTGTGCGTTATTCACTTTTCTCCGGCTCCGCCTTCGATCAAGATGGCGATTTTTCCGGCAAAGAACTTATTCGTCGCGTCAATTCGGAATTGGCCAACAACATTGGCAACTTGCTCAACCGCACTCTCAAGCTGGTTGAGAACAATTGCGGCGGCAAAGTCCCCGACTGCAAGCCGGAAAATGAAGTGCGCAAACAAGCAAATGCGATTCACGAAAAAGTAGATGAATGCATGCTTGCTTACGATTTCTCCGGAGCCGTCAATGCCATTCTTGCTCTTGTAGATCAAGCCAACAAGATGATGAATGATGAGAAACCCTGGACATTGTTCAAGGAAGGGAAACAGAAAGAAGGCGAAGAAGTTCTATTCACTTGCTTGGAAGTTCTGCGTCGCACTGCTATGAACCTCTATCCTTTCACCCCGGAGCTTGCCCAAAAAATGTGGGTGCAGCTCGGATACGATGATGAAGTCGGCAAAATCGGTGATTCTATAAGAGATGATGGTTTCTTCGACATGATTCCGTCCGGGCAAGCCGTGCGCAATCAAGGTCCGATATTTATGCGTATCGAGGAATAGAACGGCGCCGCATCAACCGACGCCGCCAAGAAATAGGCGTCGTCTCACACACTTCATCTCCATATCCTCTAATATGGTTGGGGGAGACTTTAGCGTGACTGAAGCAAATACGCAGGCAGAAAATCAGAACGGCATTGCAGCGGAGTCGACGAATCCGGCGGAAAAAATTCGCTTGATTTTAAAGCTTATTCGTCCTAAGCAATGGGCAAAAAATTTGATCGTCTTTGCTCCTGCATTGTTCTCAGGCAAAATTTTCGAGCCGGCCACCTTCAGCGCTGCCGCAATGTGTTTCGTAGCCTTCAGCTTGTGCGCGAGTTCGGTCTACGTCGTCAATGATGTCCTCGATTGCAAGTCGGACAAGCTCCATCCGAAGAAAAAAAATCGACCGATTGCATCCGGCAAGATCAGTCCATCGCTGGCTATGGCTATCGGTGTGTTATGCGCTGCCGGTGCTCTTGCCGTAGGCTTTCTGGTCAGACCGACCGTTGATGTTTTTCTGCTCGTTTATTTTGTGCTGATGATGTTTTATGCACTGGTGCTGAAACACTACGTGCTGCTCGATGTGTTTGCCATCGCCGCGGGCTTCGTTCTGCGCGCCGCTGCCGGTGCGGCTGCAGTCGGTGTCGAGTCATCCGGCTGGTTCCTCGCTTGCACCTCATTTGGTGCATTGTTTCTCGGATTGGAAAAACGCCGCCAGGAAACAATGCTTTTAAAAGACGATGCTGCGTCTCACAGGAAAACTTTGAACGCTTATTCTCCGGAGCTCGTGGACCGCATGGAAGCGGTCATTGTGCCAAGTCTCGTGACTTGCTATGCGTTCTACACATTCCAGTCGTATCACGGTCAATGGATGATGCTTACACTTCCATTTGTTTTGTATGGCGTGATGCGGTATCAAGTTTTGTCTGTAAAATCCGATGACACAGGCGCGCCGGACGAAGTGTTGTGGAAAGATCGCGGCATTCAAGTCACGCTTCTGCTCTGGGTCTTGACCTGCGCGGGCGTTGTTTATGGCGTCATACCAAAATTCTTTGCGACGACATCAGCGTTTCTCGACGGGCTTCGGTAGAGATGGAACAAGAAACTCTAACGATTCGTCCTGCGGAACTGATGGACGGCGACGCAGTTTGGGCTGTGCTCGAGCCTGTGATTCGCGGCGGGGAAACATATACTTTGCCGAACGACGCAGATCGCAGCGATGCATTGGCGTACTGGTTTGATGAACGGCATGAGGTGTTCGTCGCATTAGTTGAGAGCGAAGTTGTCGGCACCTATTATTTGAAGGCGAACCAGCCGGGCCGCGGTGCTCATGTTGCAAACTCAGGCTATGTGACTGCGCCCTGGGCGACTGGGCGCGGCATCGCCCAGTCCATGTTCGATCATTCTTTGCAGCGCGCAAGGCAAAGAGGTTTCCGCGCTATGCAATTCAACTTTGTGATTAGCAGCAACGAGCGTGCGGTGAAACTTTGGCAGCGGAATGGTTTTGAAATCGTCGGCACTTTGCCTGGAGCTTTCTTGCATCCAAAACTTGGTTATGTGGATGCGTATGTAATGTTCAGAAGCCTTTGATCGGGTGTAAAATGAACAATGAACAAATCTGTTCACTGTTCATTGGGAGGCTCTATAATGTGCGCGATGACTACCGACTCAAAGTCTGAAAAGCCAAACGGAGCAAGCTCTTCGAGTGGAAAGCCCTTTCCCGTCTCAAAGCTTTGTCATGGATTTAAAGGGGTGGGGAAGTTCAAGAAAGACCCTCTGAAGTTCTACAGAAACAATCAAGAAATGCACGGCAATTATGTGTGCAATCCAACGATGTTCGGATATGAGTTTTACACTCTCTATCATCCGAATGCAGTTGAGCATGTACTTCAAACTCATCAGAAGAACTATCGCAAGCCTGATGTTTTTCTGAAACCGGCCAGCTTGCTTTTCGGCAACGGCATTTTCACATCAGAAGGCGATTTTTGGATGAAACAAAGAAGGCTGTCGCAGCCTGCTTTTCATCGCGATCACATTGGTCGCATGGCAGGAGTGATCGTCGAGTGTGTCGAGAAATTTCTCGCGCGTTGGGATGCAAAACCCGACGGCAGTGAGATCGATTTGCAGCATGAAATGGTTTATCTCACTCTCAGTGTTGCGGGGCGAACTCTATTCAGCACTGACTTGACCGATCAAGCTGCTGATGTAGGCAGCGCTGTGCGAGAAGGTTTCGAAGTACTTAACCACAGGATGAACAGCTTTCCGTTTGTCCTTCCGATGTGGTTGCCGACTCGCGACAACAGGCAGTTCAAACATGCAAAGTCGGTGTTGGACTCAGTAATCTCGAAAATTATTTCCGACCGCAGAAATTCTTCCGAACAACATCATGATTTTCTCGGCATGCTGATGGCTGCACGGGATGAAGACACCGGTCTTGGAATGTCTGATGCCCAGTTGAAAGACGAGGTTCTGACGTTGCTGGTTGCCGGTCACGATACGGTTGCAGCATGTCTTGCATGGACGTGGATTTCATTGTCGCAGAATCCCAAAATTCGCTCACAAATGAACGACGAGCACAAGAGTGTGCTCGATGGGCGCAATCCGCAATTGGCTGACACTCAGGCTTTGACATATACGCGCATGATAATCGACGAGTCGCTTCGCTTGTATCCGCCGGCTTGGGGGTTGCCCAGGCAGTCGTTCGAAGAAGATGTGATAGACGGATATTCACTTCCCAAGGATGCGTTTATTTCGTTGAATCAATTCACCACTCACCGCATTCCTGAGTTTTGGGATAAACCAGAAGAGTTCGACCCTGAGCGGTTTCTGCCTGAGAAAGTCAAGAATCGTCCCCGGTTCGCCTACTTTCCATTCGGCGCCGGATCGAGAGTTTGTATTGGACAAAACCTTGCATTGCTGGAAGCACAACTTGCAATTGCTGCCATCGCTCAACGCTATGAAATCGACCTTCTGCCAGGTCAAAACATCGAGCCCGATCCGACGTTTACCCTCATTCCAAAAGGGATTGTGACGGCCGCAATCAAGAGGAGAAAATAGTGTCTCTGTCGGATCGCACTTCCGAACGTTCCAAAGGTCAACTGAAAGATCAAAAGCGGAACGACATACTGAATGCTGCGAAAAAATTATTCAGAAAGTACGGCGTCAAAAAGACGACGATGCGAGATATCGCTGCTGAAGCCGGTCTTGCCGTAGGCACGTTGTACTTGTATTTTGAGAACAGAGACGACGTTGTGCTCGCGTGCGCAGAAGCATTCGAGAAGATCCACAAAGAACAGGCAAAAAAAGCGGTTGCGGCAGAGGGCGAGCTTTCCGCCAGATTGAAAGAATACATCCTGACCCGTTTTCGCGCAGCCGCCGAAACTCGCACCAGCGACAGTCATGTTGCTGAGATCGCTCGCGAGGTTGTACGCGTTCGACCTACTCGATTGCAAGACGAAAGCAAAATTATGCAGGAAACAATTTTGAAATTCTTCGCTCAAGGCGCTGAGTCAGGACGGTTTCACATTGCAGATCCGCAACGCGCGATGATGGTCTTCCTCTATTCAATCGCCTGGTTTTTCCCAATTGAAAAGTCCGAATTCATGCCGGAGCCTGAAGAGTCAGTTCTCGCAAACATAGTGGACTGGTTTATTGAAACCTGGTCAAAATAGCCTGACATCGGAACTCAGTTGTTTACACTTGCGGTCTGTAAGCAACAACGCGTTGGAAGCTGCGAGAGTTAAACACGTTCGCGCTTTCTACCGTGATGCGGCGCTTCGATGACGAGTTTTGTGCTACTTGTCCATCACCTGCATAGATAGCGGCATGTCCCGCTTGATTGCCGTGACGATTGCCGACGATGATGTCGCCTGGGCGCAGGTCACGCAGATCTACCTGCTGGAATCCGTTTCGTCTCAAGCTTTGTTCTAAGCCTCTGACGCTGGTGTCATGAATATCCAGGTTAAACGAATGTCTCAGCGCGGCGCTCACAAAAGTTGCGCAGCCACGGTTTTCCGGCACGTTGCGATTGAATTGACGAACTGAACATCCAAGCATTTGTTGGATCGTTCCTGCCAATTGGTTCCAATATGGATCACGCCCGTATTGGCGATCACGTCCGTATCTGTCGTATTGGTCGCGTCCATAACGGTCGTACTGATCGTATCTGCCGTACTGGTCATATCTGCCGTACTGGTCACGACCGTATCTGTCGTATTGGTCATAGCGTCCGTATTGGTCGCGGCCGTAACGATCTCTGCCGTTCTGACCCCATCCATATTGATCCAGGTCATACGGGCGACCGTACTGATCTCGCCCTTGCTGCCAACTTCTGTCGCCGTATTGGTCCCGACCGTATGGATCTCTGTAGCTGTACTGGTCGCGTCCGTAAGGCTCTCTGACTACATAAGGGCTGCGTCCATATTGGTCACGACCGTATTGGTCGCGCCCGTAGCGGTCATATTGGTCGCGCCCGTATCGATCGTATTGATCGCGTCCATAGCGATCATATTGATCGCGACCGTAGCGGTCATAGTGACCCCATTGCCCTTGTCTCTGGCGCTGCAGCATTTGCATGATCATCATGTATGCCATGCGCTGCATCTGCTGACTGCGGTAATTGTCGTTCCATTGGTCGTTATAGCCATCGTACCGACTATAGTTATCCCACTGTTGCCCGCGTCCATAGTTGTCCCATTGACCACGTCCATAATTATCGCGACCCCATTGGCTGCCATTGCCCCAGCCATAATTGTCGGGTTGATATGGTCTGCCGTACCGGTCTCTGTAGACCGGCTCGTTCCAGTTGCCGTGGCCGCCCCTGCGGCCATAGTTATAGTTGTCGTAGTCCATCCATTGATGGCGGCGGCCGTTCCCTAAGTTCACAGAAACGGGTCCGAGGTCGAGGCGAACGTTGACGCCATTATTCCCAAACATTTGATTGGGATTCCAGCGCGGGTCATATCCGCGATAAGGATCGTATTGGCTGTGTCCGGCTCTAACGAAGATGCCGGGGTCCATATCCATCTGCGCTTGCGACGGGCGGATAATCATGCCGCGGTCGCCGTTCCAGTTGCTCATGTCCACGACCATGCCTGGATCGACGCCATAATCGGCGCGCCCGGAGTTCATCGCCCGACCGTTCGGTCCGTAGATTACGTCGCCCCACTGGGCGTTCTGCGCATAATCCGGTTGGTTCCCCCGGGATGGGCTTTCATGGAATTCCGTAAACATTGGGCTCTCGCGAAACGGAAAGGAGTGCATTGGGTAACTTGAATATAGGTGAATTGCGCAGTTCTGCACCCACGGTTTCCACCATCCCCTACGTGTTCTCCACACCCTTTTAGTCTTATTTAAGGTCGATGAGAGACGAATTCCAGGTCCGCCGCTCCGGATACGAGATTAGCTACAGAACCGTTCCTAAATGGTTTGTGCCGGCGATCATGGCGACGACCTTCAGCATCGGCGCGTTGGCAGTGTTCGGCAGCACCGCCTACTTGCTGCCACTGGCGCCGGTCGCCAGGCACATCTTGGGCTCGCCGGAGCTGGTCATGGAAACGTTTTTCCGCTGCATCTGTCTTCTGCTATTAGGTTTTCTCACTTTCTTGCTGGCGGAGATTTGCAGGCACGACCGCCTTGTGATTTCCAAAGATGGAATTTCCTTTCCGGTCTTTCTGGCGCCCGATTTGTTGTTTCGTCGCAAGCGCACCTGGGACGACATTGGAAACATCATGCTGGGCGCGATGCTCAGGCACGACAAGCGGGGCGTTTACGAATACGAGCTGGAAGAAACCCGGGACAAGCGCAAGCTTTTCATGTACTTCAAATCCGGTGGACACGTGTGTCTCGATCTGACAAAAATGCCGAAGAAAAATCAAGAAAAACTTTTCCAGGCAATTGAAGACTGGTGTATTTCCTGCTCGCGCGCCCCGCAGACCAATCACATGGGGGAGGTGAGAAAACGACTCACCGCCAAGAAAGAGGAATTGAGTTACACACGATTGTGGGAAGAACAGCTCGAGTCATATTTTTCCCACACCAATTTCGTGCCTCTGGAGCGAGAGGAAAAGATTGGAAATGAGCGCTTTTCGGTGTTGATGCAGTTGGCATCGGGAGGTTTGTCGGCGGTCTATCTTGCAGAAAAGTCGAACAAGGATTTGGTGGTTATAAAAGAATCGTCTCTTCCACCGACTATCGATGACGCACACCGGTCGAAAGCAGAGGAGCTGTTCAAGCGCGAAGCGAAGCTTTTGCTGAAGCTAGACCATCCGCAGATTGCCAAAATCTACGACCATTTTGTTGAGAGAGGACGCGATTATCTCGTACTCGAATTCATTCCCGGTCACACTCTCAGACAATTAGTAGCGAAAAAAGGTCCGCAAGACGAGCGGCTTGCGGTGAGTCTTATTCGGCAGTTGGCGACTGTGATCGATTATCTGCATGGTCAATCACCACCCATTCTGCATCGTGATATCGGCCCCGACAATCTCGTTTTGAAAGAGGACGGCAAGCTCGTTGTCATCGACTTCGGCGCCGCCAATGAAATCGTGGGCACCGCCACGGGAACCTTGATCGGGAAGCAGTCCTACATGTCGCCGGAGCAGTTTAAAGGAAAACCGACAGTGCAAAGCGATATTTATGCAGTCGGAGGCACGCTCTACTTTTTGCTCACCGGCGACGATCCGCAGCCGCTTAGCACGTCTAGCCCGCAGGAATTGCGTCCGTCGATTTCCACTCCTGTGAACGAGTTAGTCCGCGACCTCACCAATATATCGGCGGAAAAACGAATCAAGTCGATTGAAGACCTGTTTTTCAGGCTGGATGAACTGCAGGCCTATTTTAGCGTCAGCACAAGTGATGTTTTGAAACCGAGAGCCGAGCAGTGACTGATCAAGCACCGAAAAACTTTCTTGCCAATCGCTTTTTCTTCTCGAAAGGCGAGCGCGCATCAGATGAATACGATCAATACTGGATTCGCTACAAGCCGATGCGAGTGCTGAAGAAGCGTTTTCAAACCGAACAGTATTTGAAAACAGCGGCGGCGTGGATTTGCCTTTCGCTGGTGCTTATCCTCGGATCTGTTTGCGGACCTCTGGTCGGGCTGGCAGCGGCGTGTGTGTTTCTAAGCGCCTTTCTCTTCTTTCGTCTTCGCCTCTTGCTGTTTCCCACACACATAGCACTGACTGAAGACGGTATCACTTTTCATTGGTTGCGCTCGTGGCTCAATTTTCAAAGTTGTCTTTTGCCCTGGAGCAGTTTGTCCCATGTGAATCTGACGACAGCCAAATTTCTCAAGCACGAAGAATCTCGTGTGGAATTCAACATAGTGTCGGTCGGCATGCCACTGTCGCAACGCTTACCTTTTCTGCTTCTCAGCCCGGCTCTTGCCAAAGGCTGGCTGTCAGACCGTTCTAAAATCATCTTGCCTCTCGATGGATTGGCGTCGAGCGATGACAGAAAACGGTTGCAATTCGGTTTTCAAAGATTTCTCCCCACTTATAGAGTCGACCCAAAAGTCAGCGATGAATTGCAACTGTCGCTCAAGGTCGAGAGCTATACGGATTTGTGGTTGGGTGCTTTGTCGATGAACCGCAATCGATTGCGAAGAGACACTTTGCCTCAAGGCGCGATCGTCAATCATGGGCGATATGAAGTGGTCTCGCCGATAGGTTCAGGTGGGCAGGCTGTGGTTTACTCCGCGATACAGAAAGAGATGTCTCTCGATCGCCCGGTGGTGTTGAAAGAGTTTGTTTTGCCATCGTATGCCGGTGTAAAGGTGCGCAAGCGTGTTTTGGAAAACATTCAAAGCGAGTCGAAGATTTTAAAAGATCTGCAGCATCCGAACATCGTTAAATTGCTCGATTTTTTTGTTGAGGATGAACGCGCTTATCTCGTTTTGGAACAGATCAAAGGGCGCACGCTCAAACAGCAGGTAGAGCAAGACGGTCCTTTCAAGGAGGTTGACGCGCTCAGCTTCGCATTGCAAATGACTTCGATTTTGACTTTCCTGCACAATCGCAAACCACAGGTGGTGCACCGCGATTTTACGCCGGACAATTTGATGGTTGGTCACGGCGACATTTTGAAACTGATTGATTTCAATGTTGCTCAGCATTTAGAGTCGATGTCCACTCACACGGTCGTCGGCAAGCATTCTTATATTCCTCCCGAACAGTTTCGCGGTGAAGCTTCCCCCCAGAGCGACATCTACGCGATGGGCGCGACTTTGTTTTTCCTTCTTTCAGGCAAAGATCCTGAGCCGATTTCCGTTTCGCATGTCAAATCAGCAAGGATGGATGTCAGCGACGAACTGGACGCCATTGTTGCAAAGGCGACGGCAACCGACTCAGCCTATCGATATGCCGACTGCGCAGAGATCAAGAGTGAGCTGGAAGCCTTGCGCAAACAGCGTTATGGGCACTGAGCATTGTTTGCGGCCAACTTGCTACAAAACTCAACTTAACAACGGCAAACGAGAGGTTTTCATGTTTAGAAACGGTGTTACACTCATTTCGTGACTAAAGCTCTGATGATTAAGTTTCCGCCTCGCGCGTCGCTCGGAAGTCTTTATACTTCCGACAATGCTTTTCCTCACATGCGATTGTGGGTTGGAGAAGCGCAGGGCGACCGTGAATTGTCCGTGCCGGAAGGTCGCATGCTCGGCATAGCATTGCGAAACCTGGATGCCACGACCATTAATGATGCGGTCAAAGATGGTTTGCAACATTTGCAGTCTGTGGATCTTTCCACCAGCTATTTTTCTGAAAGCACACTCAAATGGTTGACCTTCGTCAACGATTTGAGAGAGTTGCGTTTGGACTTTCTCAAAGTGCGTGCAACCGAGTTGGCTGGTCTGGCGCCCCTCTCCTCGCTCAGCACGCTGTGGCTGACAGGCGCTGAATTAGGTGATGCCGAACTGGCGGCCATTGCTCCCTGCCCGGCCATCGAGAATTTGATTTTGAAATCGACGCGCATAACAGACGCAGGACTTGCAGATGTTCCTTCGATGAAGAAATTGTCTCGTTTGCATCTTCCGTCGCAAATCACGGATGAAGGCATTAAACATTTGATTGGCTGTAAGTCGCTTCGCAAGCTGGATTTGTCGTCTTCGAAGATTTCCGAACAAGCGATCTCCATGCTCGAAAGAGTCGAGAACCTCGAAGAGCTTTATCTGAATGATACCATCCTTGGTGACCCGGCTGTTTCTAAGATCGCCAATTTGAAAACATTGAAAGTGCTGTTTCTCTGCGGAACAAAGCTGACCGACTCAGGTCTGACTTTTCTCGAGCAGATGGAAAGCCTCGAGCACCTTGAACTTCGAGACACCAAAGTTTCTGAAATGGGCGTGCAGCGAGTCAGATCGCGATTGACGAACTGCGCAATATTCGGACCTTAGTCGGCAGATTTCGGTTATTTGATTTTTTTGACGAATCTGTTGATGGCGCCCATGTTCTTGTTGAGGCGCTCATCGAATTGCTTGAACCCGGCATCGCCCAGGTAGAGCTTCAGACCGAAAGCGTACGCGGTCATAGCGGCGGCGACGCTGACCAGAATAAGTCCAAGACGGCGAGCATGAATCACCCAACCGAAGTTCGCTCGACCTGCTTTCAAGCGCAATTCTTTGCGGCCGCTGACCTCTTCGACATCGATGCCGTAAAGCTCTGCTGCCGATTTCTTGGTCGGAGTCCAGTCCTGGCGAGCTTCTTCGTGCGGAATGAAGTGAGAGCAGTGTTCGCAAACAGTGCGCGGTTGTCTGGGATTCGAGTGCCCGCAACGCGGACAGTCAAGCATCTGGACTTCCATATCTTTGAAGTCGATCTTGAACTGAGAATCCGTCATTACCATGTTTTTGTCGAAAGCCATAACGAACTCCTCGAAGACTCACGCCTGTTAGGGGCGTTATACCCTATTGGGGAACATCTTATGCGCACACGAGACCTAAAGATATTAGATCTATAGATCTCACTATATGAACCTTAACTTGGTCCGTCAAGAGGCGAGCAAGAAGTCCGGGAAGCCGGACCGGACATAGATTTGGCAGTTGCCCTTCAAACCGGCGGCAGCAGCGCCAGAGCGCTGGTCGCTTCTTTGACTCCTCGGCTGTTTTCATCAAAGAGCTGCTTTCTTATCCTGAGCGCCTGATTGATGTTGTCGCGAGCTTTTTCGAGATCTCCATCTTTGGCCTGGGACTCGCCCAGCCAGAGATGTGCGCAGGCAACTGACGGATGCAGTTCCAGAACACAGTCTTTCAGTACTCTCAGTCCTTCTTCGAATTCTCGCGTCATAGCTTCGCCCTTCTTGAAGGAAGCGTAAGCGGCTGCCAATCGTGCTTTCCAATAGTCCAATGCCCGGTTTTCGGTTCTCGCCTCGTAGTAGGAAGCCGCTTCTGATGCGAGTTTATGCGCTTCGTCAAAAGATCCGGTTCTCAGCTTGAACATGGCAAAGCACGTCAGAATGTCCGGATAGAGCAAAACTACGGTTGACTGAATGTCGTTACGCTTTGCTATCTGGAGTGCTTTCACGAATTCTGCTTCCGCTTTCGAGTCGCTCTTCAGCTCTTTTACGCGCGCTTCATAGAAAAGTTGAAACGCTTGCTCGATGCTGTAACTGTTCGTGAGATCATCTCTTACCCAGCGATCGGCTGGATTGGCATTTTTGGTCGCATGCGAGTGTTCGATCGCCTTTGCCAGACGATTGAGGAATTTTTCCGATTCTTGAATTCGTTCCAATTCGATAGCGCCGTACAGCATGCCCAGCAATCCGGTTATGTAAGCCGGAGAATCCCGTCTTGCCGCCTGATCCAATTCGTCCAGGCATTCACCCAGCAAACTGAAGCCGCGGTCGTAGTTGCCCAACTCAACGTATGTGGAACCCAGTGTCGAAGCTTGAAATGAATGACTGTCCTTATCGCCCATCGAGTCCCTGTACAAATATTCGCCGTATTTCACAGCGGTTTTCAGGTCGCCCTTGCGAGCGCTAAGCAGTTGCAATTGACTTACTTTCAGTCCCAGCATTGGTCCTGCGTTAGCCGGGAACTTGCCGGACAAAATCTCTGTTATCGGGTCTCTTGCGCCTTCTTGCGAAAGGGAGTAAGAGACCTTCCATAGCCCGACTTGCTGGCAGGCGTTGGAAAGGGCGGAATTCCACAATTCTTTGATCGGTGAAATTGCCACCGAAAAGATAAGGCCGGCGACCAGTGAACCGGCAAATGCAAAGGCAGGATTCAAACGAAAGACAAAGCTGAGCAGGAGCGCCAGCGTTATGGACAGCCCGAGGATCAAGGCGCCGTGCACCCTGAGAATCATGAGCGCCAACTTGCGAAAAGCAATGAATTTTGCCAGCGCAAGCTTGCCGCTGTCAGCGGCGTTTAAATCTGCCAAAGACGAACCGAGATCTTGCCCGGGAGCCGCTTGAGCATCTTGCTGTTCAACCTTTGCTCTTATCTGGCGAAGGAGGTCCTTCTGGAGGTCCGGACCGGACTCGGGTTTAGCCTTGTCGGATTCTTCGGGCATGTTCTTCACCTGGTCAGGTATCGAACCTAATATTCCCTGACCAGGCTAATATTCTTTTGCGGCGCTGCCACTATTCGACAGTCACCGATTTTGCCAGGTTGCGCGGCTGATCGACGTCTTTGCCGAGGTAGTCGGCTATGAAGTAAGACATCAATTGCATCGGCACGACAGTCAAAAGCGGGCTGAAGAATTCATCGACAGCCGGAATGCTCAACACTGTGTCGAAAGTTCTGGCTGCTTGCTCGTCGCCTTCCACTGCAACTGCGATCATTTGTGCATTGCGTGCTCTGGCTTCTTGCGCATTGGAGAGCGTCTTCTCGTAGACGACTCCGGGAACAAGCACAGTCACGACCGGTACTTTCGAGTCGAGCACGGCAATGGGTCCGTGCTTCAATTCGCCTGCCGCGTAGCCCGAGGCGTGAATGTAGCTGAGTTCTTTCAGCTTCAATGCACCTTCCAGAGCGGTCGGATAGTTGAATCCCCGTCCAATGAAAACGACATCATGGGCATCGGCGTATTTGAGTGACGCCAGGCGAATTTCGTTTTCTTTGGCAAGAATCTGTTCCAACAATGTCGGAATAGCATTCAAGTCTGACTTCAGTTTTCTGGCTTGCTCAGTGGTTATTGCACCGCGAGCTTCGGCCAAGTAGATGCCCAGCAGGTAGAAGGACGTCAATTGCGCGAGGTAAGTTTTTGTAGCAGCGACGGAAACTTCGATACCGCATTCGGTGACAATCAAATTGGATGTGATTTGCGACAAATGCGAATCGGGTCGGTTGGTGATGCCTAGAGTGAAGGAGCCAAGCTTCTTCGCTTCTTCCAGGGCGGCCAGCGTGTCTGCTGTTTCACCCGATTGACTGACGGCGATCGTGAGGCTGCTCTCGTTGACCATCAATCTTCTGCCGCGAATTTCGGAGGCGATATCAACCGCCACCGGCAAATTGCACAATTGCTCGATGATTAGTTTGCCGACAAGACTGGCGTGATAAGCGGTTCCGCACGCAACAATTTGAATGCGGTCGATGCCTTTCAATTCCATCTGCGTGAGATGAACGCCGTAGCTCTTGCTGAGTTGATTTTCCTCTTCGTTGTTGGTGGCGGCACCATTCGAATTGGGCGTGATGTGCGGGATGAAACTGACCGGCTTGGTCGGATGCACCAGATATTTTGCAAGAGTCTGGCGCAAAACCAGCGGTTGCTCGTGAATCTCTTTGAGCAAGAAGTGCTTGTAGCCGCCTTTATCGATCACATAAGGATTGCTGTCCAGGGACATGGGGCGGCGCTTCACTTCTTTGCCGTCGAAGGCGAAAAGGCGAACACCATCTACGGTGATTTCGGCAATTTCGCTTTGCTCCAGGCGCACCACTTTGTTGGTGTACTGGCGAACGGCCATGCTGTCCGATGCAAGGAAGCTTTCATTGTTGCCCAGACCAACACTCAATGAATAGTGCTGATTGATGGCGTAGATTTTGTCCGGATGCTTTTGGCTGACGACACCGAGTGCATAAGCGCCACGAAGCAGACCGACGGTTTTGAAGATTGCTTTGAGCATATCTTGTTCTTGTTCGTAGACTTTCGAGATGAGGTGCGCAATGACCTCAGTGTCCGTATCGGACTCGAATGCGTAGCCTTCTTTGATGAGCTGTTCTTTCAGTTCTTCGTAATTCTCGATGATGCCGTTGTGGACGACCGCGATTGTTTTCGACGCATCGAGATGCGGGTGGGCGTTTTGATCGTTCGGCACGCCGTGGGTCGCCCAGCGGGTGTGACCGATGCCGACCGTAGCAGTAGGCTTGTTGTCGGTGATTAGTTTTTCCAGATTGTTCAATTTACCGGCAGCTTTGAGCACGCTCAACTCGCCATCTTGAATGATGGCGACGCCGGCCGAGTCATAACCGCGATACTCCAGGCAGCGCAATTCGGAAAGAAGCACCGGCGCTGCTTTGGAAGGACCCAGATAGCCCACTATTCCACACATTTAGAGTTACCTCCCAGACTTAAACTTCCATGACTTCTTGTTCTTTGTCATGGACTTGCTTGTCTATTTCTTTGACATACTTGTCGGTCAACTTTTGCAGACTCTCTTCTTGACGCTTCATGTCGTCTTCCGAAAGTCCAGTGCCTTTCAGCTTCTTCAATTCATCTGCGCCATCGCGACGGATGTTGCGCACCGAGACTCTTGACTCTTCGCCGAATTTTTTGACTTGCTTGGTCAGATCTTTGCGGCGTTCTTCCGTGAGCACGGGAATTGTGATTCTGACTACGGTGCCGTCGGAGTTGGGTGTCAGTCCGAGACCTGATTTGTGGATTGCCTGCTCGATGTCTTTGACCACATTCTTGTCGAATGGCTGGATCAAAAGCGAACGGCCGTCAGGCACTGAAATGTTTGCCAGACTCTTGAGCGGTGTCGGGCTGCCGTAGTATTCCACTTCGACGCGATCGAGGATCGCCGGATTGGCGCGTCCTGTGCGGATAGTTGAGAATTCTTTTTGCAGATTTGCGATTGCTTTCTTCATCCGCTCTTCGGCGGATGCCAGCACTTCAGTAGCAGTGCTCATTTTGTTCCTCCAACACGAGTGCCGATCAGTGTTCCCACTTTTTCACCCATGACGATGCGTTCGATGCTGCCTGATTTGGCAAAATCGAAAACTACGATGGGGATATATTCATCCTTGCAAATTGATACCGCAGCGGGGTCCATGACTTTGAGACCCTGTCTTATCAAATCTTCGAAGCTGATGCGTTCGATTTTTTTGGCATGCGGATTTTTTCTCGGGTCGTCGTCATATACTCCGTCGACTCCGTTCTTCGCCATGAGCACCGAGTCGGCTTTGATCTCAGCGGCTCTCAGTGCAGCGGCCGTATCGGTGGTGACGTGAGGGTTTCCGGTGCCGCCACCGAAGATGACGATGCGTCCCTTTTCCAGGTGGCGGATGGCGCGCAGTCTGATGAAGGGCTCAGCAATGGATGGCATAGCGATAGCCGTCATGGCTCGCACGCTGGCACCTTTTGATTTCAAGACTTCTTGCAGAATGAGGCAGTTCATCACCGTCGCCAACATCCCTACGTAGTCGGCTGCCGCTTTGTCCATGCCCCAGGCGCTGCCGGTCACGCCCCGGAAGATGTTGCCGCCGCCCACGACTATAGCGATTTGAATGCCCAGTTGCTGTGCCGCGATAATTTCATCGGCGATGGGGCCGATTACATCAGGCGCGATGCCGAATTTCTCAGTGCCCATCAGCGCCTCTCCGCTCAGTTTGAGCAGAACTCGCTTATACATTGGCTCTTTGCCTTTATTTCCGGGCTGGCTGTTCACTAAAACGGATTCCTTTGTGCCTGACATTTTTGCTTGGCAACCTCGAATTGCTCGGTATCTGCGCTGGATCTAGGGGCCGATTTTAACGGCAGATTTTAACAGGAGATCATACCGCAACCCGCATAGCGCCTTCCACTCATGCAGTCTCATTAGTTGCGAACTGATGCGCAAACGAAAAGGACGACGCATGGCGCCGTCCTTTCAATAATTTGGACTTGGCAGCGATGAGACTTACTCGTCGCCGGTTCCATTAGAGTCAGCTTGGGTTTCGCCAAGAATAAAGAGAGAGAAGCTCTTCACTTCCAGTTTGGCGCCTAAGTCAGTTCCGCTTTGGGCGAGATGCTTGCTGACGGTTTGAGTCGGATCTTTGACGAATTGCTGTTCGTTCAGGCAGCGTTCGGCAAAAATCTTGTCAATACGACCTTGCACGATTTTCTCGCGCATTTCCGGCTTCTTGTCTTGCAAGTCTTGCTTGCCGGCTTCAATGCGGCGCTCGTTTTCAATGGTGTCGGCCGGGATGTCGTTCTTGCTGACATATTGAGGCTTGGCCGAAACGATATGCATGGCGATATCTCTGCCGAGAGCGGCGCCCTTTTCGGCGTCGATCTTCTTGTCGGCTTCGATGGTCACGAGGGCGCCCATCTTGCCGCCCAGAGCGTGTACATAGATTCCGATCACGCCTTCTTTGCCGCTCAAATCTTCCAGTGCGGCACGGCGGATGATGATGTTTTCGCCGGTCTTGGCAATGGTCGCGGTGACATGCTCCGACACTGTGGTGCTTTTGATAGCTTGCTTGTTGAGTGCATCTACCGAGGCGGACTTGGTGGAAAGAGCTACTTCAGCGAGGTCCTTGGTCAACTGGACGAATTCTTCGTTGCGGGCTACGAAGTCGGTTTCGCAATTGACTTCGATGAGGGCGCCGGTTTTGCCGTCTTTGGCGATTTGACCGACAACCAGACCTTCGGAAGCCGTGCGGGACGACTTCTTGTTGGCGGTGGCAACGCCTTTCTGGCGCAGGATTTCAAAAGCTTTTTCGGAATCGCCGCTGGCTTCAACCAGTGCTTTCTTGCAATCCATCATTGCGGCGCCGGACTTGTCTCTTAGCTCTTTGACCATTTGAGCCGAAATGTCTACCATGACCATATTTCTCCTCGCAATATTCACTTGTGGCATGCCGCGATGGTTGTGCAGCTTGCCTTTGAGTACTTATAAGAACACCAGCAAGCGCTATTAGTCTTCTGCTTCTTCCGTGAGGGCCTCTTCGAGATCCTCGGCAGCAGCGGCTATGTTGGCGCCGACAACGGCATGAACTTTGGTCTCTTCTTCTTGAACGAGAGCTTTCTCTTCTTCGAAGGTGTGAGCCTGACCTTGTTTGCCTTCCAAAATGGAATCGGCGACTTTGGTCATGATCAACTTGATCGAGCGGATCGAATCGTCGTTGCCCGGGATGACATAGTCGATGCCGTCCGGATCGCAGTTGGTGTCGATGATACCGACTACGGTGATGCCGATTTTCTTGGCTTCGGCTACAGCGATGTCTTCACGCTTCTGGTCGATGACGAAAAGCACGTCCGGGCGACCACGCATATTCTTGATGCCGCCAAGTGACTTCTCGAGCTTGAACAGCTCGCGGTTGAGAACTGCCAATTCTTTCTTGGGGCGGCGGTAGAAGTCGCCGGTGTCACGCATCTCTTCCAGTTCTTTCAAACGGTTGATGCGCAAACGAATGGTTTCAAAATTAGTGAGCATACCGCCCAACCAGCGACGGTTCACATAGTGCGCTCCGCAGCGCTTCGCTTCTTCTTCGATGATGTCGGCGGCTTGTTTCTTTGTGCCGACGAAGACGATGTTCTTCTTTTCAGAAGCGATCTTTCGCAAGAATTCGCAAGCTTTGTCGAGCGCACGAGTCGTCTGCTCTAGGTCGATAATGTATATCCCGTTGCGCTCTCCGTAGATATACGGGCGCATTTTAGGATTCCAGCGGCGGGTTTGATGTCCGAAGTGGACCCCGGCTTCCAACAGTTGTCTCATTGATGCTACTGACAAGGCTGACTCATGCTCCTATTTCAATGTGAGTACTAGCGAGGGGTATGACTGCTTGTATATCGATTTGATTTCACAGATCACTTATTAACCCATGGCACCGCAGTAGATACCGAAAGTGTTTATGTTTCGAACACGTCCCCCATTGAGTGGATGACGCCCCAAACAAAAAACTTCCTGGGTCGGAAACTTGTGGTGCAGATACTCTGCAAACGCTGCAAGCCGTGACCAGTTGCTCTGTTCGCTCGGAACAGACAAGTCTCCAATTCTAACACGAAATCCTCAAAATACCTATTTATGGACAATTTGGGGATGTGATCGTTATAATGTTTCTACGTAAACAAATGCTAAGTAGCATGAGGAGCGGTCTTGTCTAAGGTTTTAGTACTTAATGCTTCGTATGAGCCTCTAAACATCTGTACGTGGAGACGTGCTGTTGTGCTCTTGCTCAAAGGAAAAGCTGAGCAAATCGAGGACAACGGCAGAATTGTTTACGCAGACTTCCCGTTGCCGACTGTGATTCGACTACGAAGTTACATCAAGATTCCGTATAAAGAGATCAGTCTGTCCCGGCGCAATGTTTTGCACCGGGATTCTTATACGTGCCAGTATTGCAGTGAAAAGCGGCACGACCTGACGATCGACCATATCATCCCGCGCTCCAAAGGCGGAACGGACAACTGGGAAAATGTCGTGGCGGCCTGCTTGAAGTGCAACGTCAAGAAGGGCGATCGCACTCCGAAGGAAGCTGGAATGCCGCTGCTCTGCGCGCCGCGCCGCCCTCAAAGTCACGTGCATTTCGAGATTTCGAAACACTCGGTGTCCGGTGAATATGCCTGGAAGAAATACGTTATCGGTGCTTAGCCGCATCCCAGAGCGTAAATAAGAGCAGATACGCCGGCAAAAACTCTCAGGCGCAGCGCGCTTGTCATTAATTCTCCGCTTTGCAACGGCGGAGATTTGAACTTTTTGCCTGCGGATTTCGTTTTAAAGAAAAGCAAGGTCTCAAAGGGAGGGCGTCCCAGTGCCATCACCTCTATACTCATTTGAGAAAAGATTGTTTCAAGGACGGCGATTTAGATTGACCGGCAACCAGCCTGCCAGCGTAGAAACTCAGCCGGGCATCGACACGGCGCCGCTTTACGCGAGTGTCGCTCTTGATGTTCAAATTCGCGACCTGAAAGATCGTCTCTTTACCTATAAAGTCCCTGAGCACTTCAAACCCGACGCATTTGTCGGGGCTCAAGTCCTAGTGCCGTTTGGCGCGCAAGGGCTGGTGGCCGGTTATATCGTCTCGCTCACGCATGCACCCGAACTTTATAGAGATGGTAATGTCAGCTTCAAAGAAATTTCCGACATCCTCGTTCCGGAACCGGCTTTTGATGCCAATTACGTTCGACTGCTTCACTGGATAGCCGATTTCTATCTCTGCAATATATCCGATGTGATACAAGCGGCTATCCCCTCGATTGCCGCTCCGAAAACCAAGCGCGTCCTGGCGCTGAATGAGACTGCTTTTGCAGTCGTGCCCTTCGAGATGCAACCTTTTTATAGAGATAAAGGCGCCAGAGCGGTAGTCGAGGTATTAAAAGAATCGAAGTCCGGAATTTTGGCTGTAAGCGCGGCAAAACAGCGTTTTCAAAAGAAAACCAAACTGAGCCAGGGACAATTTTTTAAGGCAATAACTTTATTGCGGCAGGAAAATGTCGTCTCAGTATCATCGCAAACGGAAGCCGCAGCGCAGCCGAAAACACAAAAGTGTGTTGCCGTCGGCAGCGGCGATGCCAAAACTTCGCGACAAAAAGAAGTCGTTGCAGTTTTGAATAGTGTCGGCGGTCGGATGCCGCTCAAGCAATTGCTGGAAGAGGCGCGAACTACCCACGGTACCATCAAAAAACTGGCTGATGACGGCATTGTTGTTCTTGTAGAAGAAGAGCTTGTCCGGGATCCGATGGCAGGTATAGCGACTGTCGAGTCTAAAGCTCGCGGTGCGATTACTCTTACCGAGCAACAAGAAATGGTCTTTCAGTCTTTAAAGCAATCGCTTGAAGATTGCCTGGACGGAAACATTCGTCGTCTCGAAAGAGACACATCCAAGCCGGGAGCCGAGCTCAAGAGCGCCAATTCGAGCCCGTGGCTATTGCATGGTGTAACCGGTTCGGGCAAGACGGAAATTTACATTCGTCTGATGGAAGAATGTTTGGAGCGCGGCCGCAGCGCACTGCTGCTGGTGCCAGAAATCAGTTTGACGCCTCAACTTTCCAGATTGTTAAAAACCAGATTCGGTGGCAGTGTCGCTGTCTGGCACAGTGCTCTCAGTCAGGGCGAGAGGTATGACACGTGGCGCAGGATCAAATCCGGCGATGTAAAAGTTTTGCTCGGAGCGCGATCGGCAATTTTGGTGCATATGCCGGATCTGGGTTTGATTATTCTTGATGAAGAGCATGACGGCAGTTACAAGCAATCGAGTCCCGCGCCGCGTTACCATGCCCGCGAGATCGCCGAACAGAGAGCTGAGAGGGAAGGCGCCCTCCTGCTTTTGGGCAGTGCCACTCCGGATGTGGGCACATATAGAAGAGCGATTGAAGAAGAAAGAATTTTAGAGTTGCCCGAGCGCGTATTCAAGCAGGCACTGCCTGCGGTGAACATTGTCGATATGCGTCAGGAATTTTCGGACGGCAACCGCAGCATCTTTTCATACGTGCTGGCCGGCGCTGTCCAGGAGCGTCTCGAAGCCAATGAGCAAGTCATACTTCTTATTAACAGGCGCGGTTATGCCAATCATGTTTTCTGCCGAGCCTGTGGTTTTGTCGTGCGCTGCAAAAACTGCAGCGTCTCTCTGGTTTATCACCAGAAGCTCGGCCAGCAGGAAGGCTACATGGCTTGCCACCATTGCGCTTACACTCTTGCCGGACTGAAGCTCTGCCCATCCTGCAAGGGACCGTTCATAAAACAATATGGACTCGGCACTCAGCGCGTGGAAGAGGAAGTTCTGGAGCGTTTTCCCGACGCCAGAGTAATCCGCCTGGACAGCGACGTTGCGCAGACCAAGGGGGCTCACGAAGCGCTGCTTTCGAAGTTTGCCTCAGGGCAAGCGGACATACTTATCGGCACGCAAATGGTGGCTAAGGGGCTGGATATCGAGCGTGTCACACTGGTTGGAGTATTGGCGGCGGATGCCGCTTTCAATATGCCGGATTACCGATCGATGGAGCGCGGATTTCAGTTGTTGACGCAGGTGTCAGGCCGCGCCGGGCGTGGAAAGCATCCGGGCTCGGTAATTTTTCAAAGCTACAACTGCGACATGCCGGCGATAGCATGGGCTCAGACGCATAATTACAAAATGTTTGCCGGCAGCGAATTAGAATCTCGCGAACTATTTCAATATCCACCTTTCAGTCAGATTATTCGCGTCGTTATTGCCGGTGTCGATCCCGTGGCTGCTGAGGCCGCCTGCGATCGGCTTGCTGAAGAAATCGGGCATCAACTCGAGGAAACAATAGGACTGAATGACGTAAAAATTCTGGGACCGGCGCCGTGCATCATCGAGCGTTTGCGCAATAAATTCCGCTTTCACCTGATTATTAAAAACCTTGCCGGAGAGGACGGGCGCAAGCTTATTGGCAATTACTTGCGGGCAAAACGCATGCCGGCGGATCTCCAGATGGCTGTCGACGTGGGCGCGCTGGATTTGCTGTAGCGATCTCATTAGTCTACAATTGACTAACCAAATCGCGGCAGGGTTTTCACGGCTTAATGCCAAGTAGCGCCAACAACAAGTTCTGGATCCTCTGTGGGCTGTGCTCTATCGCCGCCTCCACGATGATGGTCGAGATCATCTTGACCAAATTCATCGGCTACAAAGTTTTCTACCACTTCATCAATTTGATCATTACAACTGTGATCCTCAGTTTTGGTGCGGCCGGAACTTTCTTGTATTTGAAGCAGGCTAAAACCGCTCCTGATGCGAGTTCTGAACCTTCTTTGTCGGCGGATGGTGAAAATTCAAGAGATGATTCGATGCAGTGGCACAGTGCTGCCAGAGAAGCGGCACTGTATTCGGTGCTGCTGACTGCGTCCATATTGCTTTTTTGCTGGATGCCTCTTGACCCCTATAACCCTGAACTCCACTCGCTTATCCGTCTTTCATCACTGGCGCTCTACTTTATAATTTTTGCTTTTCCATTTTTCTTCGCCGGTCTGTGTATAAACAGAGTGCTTGCTAACAGCAGCATTCCCGCCACCCGAGTCTATTTTTTTGATCTTGCTGCAGCCGCTCTGGCAGCCGCCCTTACTCCCATGGCTCTGGAATTGCTGGGAGGATACGGTGCCATTGCCGCAGCTTCGGCGCTCGGATTTTTCGGTTTCGTTTCTTTTCAAAAAGCCTCCGGCAAGTTTCCCCCAGCAAAAGCAGGAGGCTGGACTGCAGGCTTTATTGCCGCTACAGCCCTGCTCTTCATCTATCCAGGCTGGGCTTTGAAACAATACGGCTTCGACATTCGCTCGAGCAAAGAGCCGGATCTGCGCAATTCATTCAAGGGAGAATTCCACGGCATCCAGCAAACATACTGGAATCCGCTCGCCCGCATTGATGCATCGGGAACCACTCTTACCAACAATTACATTCTTTTGTACGGTTATCTGTTGAAGCCCGACCGCCCGAAAATGGAAGGACGTCTGGTTATTGTGGACGGCAGCGCTCCGACCAGACAGTTTGCGGCTAACGGCGAAATTAAAGACCATTCGTTCTTCAAAAACATCTTGTGGGCGAGCCCCTATATTTTGAAGCCGGAAGCGAAAGACGTCCTCGTAATCGGCGGCGGCGGCGGAATAGACATCATCATCGCCAAGTATTTCGGCGTGCCGAAAGTGTCGGTTTTAGAACTCAACCCCGCCACTTACAAACATCTTCTACTCGGTCAAGACGATCCGGAAGCCGCTCGCTATCAGCCCTGGCTGAAGAGTACAGATAAAACGAATGTGACGATCTTCAATAAAGAAGCGCGCCACTTCGCCTCCATGCAAAAGGAACATTCTTACGACATCATTCAAGCCAGTGGTGTGGACACTCTGACTGCGGTTGCATCGGGAGCCCTGGCGAATTCCGACAACTATCTCTATACGATTGATGCAGTCAAAAGTTACTACAAAATGCTCAAGCCCGATGGGCTGCTGTCCCTCACGCACTGGCGGTTTCAGCCGCCGCAGTTGGGCTTGCGGATGTTCGTCACTTACCTGGAATTCCTGAGCAGCCTCGGTATAGAAAAACCATCGCAGCATGTTGTTGTGATTGGCAACGAATGGACCGACACAATTCTGAAGCCGACGCCTTTTAGCGAGCCGGAGCTGGAGAGAATCCGGCAGTGGTGCAAGGAAAACGGCAATGCGCTTGTTTTCGATCCGGGCAATAAAGATGCGATGACTCCGGGCGTAGAGAAAGAAGAAATCATCTATCAACAGTTGGCGTGTGCATCGCCGGCGGAGCGCAAAGAGTTGTTGAACAAGTATGAGTTCAACGTCACGCCTGCCACCGACGACAAGCCTTATTTCTATCAAATCGCGCGCAGCCAGAGCATAGTCGGCTCCTATCGCTGGGTTTCGGAGACGATGCTCACTGTCTACATCACGCTGGCGTTGGCGCTCATCCTCTCATTTGCACCGCTTATCAAATTGCGCTCCAACAAATTAACCAGCGATGTCGGCGCCAATCTCGCCTTCTTTGCCATCAGCGGATTTGCCTTTCTGCTTTTCGAAGTGACCATCATCCAGTTGTTCTCCATCTTTGTCGGCGGTCCTGTTTATTCCCTGGCCGTTGTGCTTGTAGCGGTATTGGGCGGCTATTCACTGGGTTCTTTCGTCTCCGGTCATGTGCCGATGAAGAGAACTTCTTTCATCGCAGCCGGTGTTGTACTGTGTTTGATGCTCCTTGGCGCATTCGCCTTCTTGTCGCAGACGCTTACTTCAATGATGTCGCTTCCCTTTGAATCGCGTGTCATGGTTTGCGCAGTCATCGCATTTGCCATGTCAGTGGTAACCGGCATTCCTGTCTCCTTGGGTATGGAGGCGGTGAAACGCTCGAATGCCGGTCTGGTACCCTGGATGTGGGGCGTCAGTTCCGCCTTCAACGCGCTGGGCTCGGCTGTTTTTGTTTTTGTCGGTCAGCAAATCGGCATCAATGCCATCCTTGCCGTGTCAGCGGTTCTCTATCTTCTTGCCTGTCTTGTTTTTGCTATGGGCGGGTCGATTACACGTTTGGGCTCGAGCGGGCAAGATATTGCGGCTTGAACCTCAATAAAAACGCCCGCTTGAAAACCGCGCTTCACTATTAATCACTTTCTCTGGCAGACGAAGAAGGACGCGGTTACACTGAATCCTAGTGACTGCGCTTTATTACATCGGTATTACCCTGCTCTTGCTGTTCCTTTGGCCAGTGCTGATTTTCAGCAGTAAAGCCCGATTCGGAGTCAAGCAAAAACTCGGATTAATCCCGGATGAAGTGCGCAAGCGCCTGAAGGCAAGCATAGTCAAACCGATCTGGTTCCACTCCGTTTCGGTCGGTGAATTCAATGCCGCCCTGCCGCTTATCAACGCTGTCCACGACAAATATCCCAGTCGCCCGATTGTCGTTTCCACAACGACAGGCACCGGACAGCAGCTTGCAGTCGAGCGTGTCGGCGATTACGCTCAGATTATCTATTTCCCTTATGACACTTACTTTTCGGTAAAATCCTGGCTCGATGCCATCAATCCTGCTCTCTTCGTGATTGTGGAAACAGAGATGTGGCCCGGATTGATAACCCAGTGCAAAGACCGTGGCGTGCCCGTGGTAGTCGTCAACGGCAGAATCTCGCCGCGTTCATTCAAGTCTTACCGTCGCATCAAATGGTTCTTCCATCGCTACGTAAAAATGATCTCTCACATAGGCGCGCAGACCAGCAATGAAGTGGAGCGTTATCGTGATTTGTGCGACGGCGAAGTACCCATAGAAGCAATGGGCAATCTCAAGTGCGACGGGCTCAAAGCGAAGTCTAAGGCGGATATTGAGAAACTGCGCGCCAGTCTGGCATTGGGCGCCGATGACCTGGTCTTTATCGCGGGTTCCACGCATGAAGGCGAAGAGACTTTTGTTCTCGATGCCTATGCAAAAATTTTGAAACTGATGCCGGGCAAAACAATTCGTTTGATCATCGCACCGCGGCATCCACAACGTTTCGATCGTGCCGAAGAATTGATCAAAGAGGCAGGGTTCACCCTGCTTCGCAACTCGCGCTGCCAGCGATTTAAAGACGACCTGGACGTTTACCTCATCGACAGTATCGGGCATCTGGCAACTTTCTATGGAATCGCCGATGTTGCTTTCGTCGGCGGCACAATCGCTCCGATTGGCGGTCACAACGTGCTCGAGCCCTATACTTATAAAGTGCCTGTGATTTGCGGACCGCGTCTGGAAAAAACGCGTGATTTCGCCCGCATGCTGGAAGAGCGTGAGGCTTTGTTCGTTGTGAAAACCCCTGAGGGCATGGCTGAGGAATTGCAGCGGCTGCTCAGTGATGATGCGCTCAGGCAGGAGATTGGAAACCGCGGCAACAAACTGCTTATAGACAGCCAGGGCGCAGTCGACAAAGCTCTTTTGATTTTGGAAGAAACGCTTGGTCTCAAGAAAGGACCCTCCAGCGATGCACCGCAACAGCCTGCACAAGGAAGAGGTGTGAAGGCATGAGCTGGGGGAATCCTCAAACGTCGCAAGAGAAATTGTTCTACGGTTTGTTGAGTCCTCTGTCCGTGGGCTATGGCGTAGGCTCCTACTTCCGGCTGGCAGCTTACTCTAAAGGTTACGTGAAGCGCGTGCGTTTGCCGATTCCGGTCGTCAGCGTCGGCAATATCACCTGTGGTGGCACTGGCAAAACACCCATGGCGATTGATATAACTCGCAGACTGATCGCCGCCGGATACAAAGTTGGGGTCCTCAGCAGAGGATATGCGCGCAAGTCCAAGCAAAAGGTGACTGTCGTCTCGGACGGCAAAGGCGAATTTGCAATTTGCGAGGAAGCTGGAGACGAGCCGCTTTTAATAGCTCTTTCTGTTCCCGAGGCGGTTGTAATCGTCGGCAGCAGCAGAAGTGAAACGGCGGCTTTGGCGATAGAAAAATTCGGCGTCGATGCGATTGTTCTTGATGACGGATTTCAACATATAAGATTGGAGCGCGATCTCGATGTCGTGCTCATTGATTATAACGACGACCCGGAAAACGATATGCTGTTGCCGGCAGGGCGACTACGCGAGCCGCTTTCGGCTCTCAATCGTGCCAAAGTCGTAGTCATAACTAAAGTTCCTCCCATACCCGATGAGGAGCGAATGGAAAAGTTGAAAGCGGTAATTTGCAGGCATGCTCAGCGCGCAGAAATCGCAGCCGTTCGTTTTGTTCCCAAAAGATTACGCACTAACAGTGGTGCTGCTCCACTGGAGCAATTGAAGGGGCAGCGCGTTGTAGCATTCTGCGGCGTGGCGCGCCCGGAAGGCTTTGCTGCCACTCTCAATCAATTGGGTTGCACGGTCGTTCAGATGAAAGGGTTTTCCGATCATCACTGGTACAATCCGGACGAATTGAAAATGCTGGAGAAATTGATGCGAAATTCAAATGCATCAGCGGTGGTGACAACCGAAAAAGATATGGTCAAGATCGCGCCGCACGATCGTCTCAACCAGCACCTTGTAGCTGTGGAGATTGGCGTAGAATGGCTGGGACCGTTGCCCTCTCATATTTCCAATATGATGAAAGGGAAACTGGAAAGTGAATTGAAGCGGAGCTGAAATTGATGTCCGCTTCGAATGCTAATTTGCTGCATAATGCCAAACGTATTCTAGTCGTCAGATACCGTTTTATCGGCGACACGATATTGACAGTTCCTTTCTTGCGCAATCTGAGACAGGCTTGCCCGAACGCCGTCATTGACGTTCTCACCGGACCTCAAAGCGGCAGCGTGCTGGAGAATTGTCCTTACGTGAATGAGCTCATCGAGTTTGATACCACTCGTTTTCACAAGTATGACAGCGGCTCCGGCAAGAAGAAGAATTTTTGGCATTATGCTTTCATGCTGAGAAAGCGTAAATATGATTGTGTCTTCGTTCTGAAACGCTCTTTGTCTTCCGGCTTCCTGTCATGGTTTACCGGCGCACCTCTGCGCATCGGTTATGCCACTGAAGGAAGAAATTTCTTGCTTACTCATCCTGTGAAGTGGAGAAAAGAAGTTCACGAAGTCGAATCTCTTTTCGATGTTTTGCAAGCTTGCGGTGTCGAAATAACAAGCAGAGAATTAGAGGCCTGGCCATCCGCCGGGGAAGTCGCGCGCGTAAAAGAAGAGCTGCCGGAGCTGGAAACCGCTGGCATGAAAATCCTTATCCATGCCGCCGCGGCACATCCCGACAAAATGTATCCGGCGAAAAATTGGCTTGAAGTGCTTAATGGTCTAAAGGACAAATTCGATGCGACTTTCTTTTTCTCCGGCGCAAAGAGAGATGTCGAACTCAATGCAGAGTTGATTGCCGGCTCCGGTGTTCGCGGCGTCAATGCCGCCGGGCGACTCTCGTTGCGCGAAAGCATGGCACTTTATTCCCTTATGCAATTGTCTGTCTGCGTCGACTCGGGACCGGCTCATCTCAGCGCTGCCGCCGGAGTTCCGACCATTGCAATTTTTGGTCCTACGGACCCTAATCGCTGGCGCCCATACGGCTCTCAGCATCAAGCCGTTTTCGACAAGTCAATCAAGTGCCAAGCGTGCGAAGAGAAAAAGTCTTTGACGCGGCATGACTGTCTGGTGAATCTGCCGCCGGAAAAAGTCGTCGAAGCGGCAGTCGCCAGGTTCGCGTCAGTTTGAGCAATCAGTTTTTGGTTCTTCAGTTCTTAAGGCCTTCAATTCTTCGAAGCATCTTCTTTGTGCGCTTCTTCAGGCTTCGCCTGCGCCGCCGGTTGGTCTGTTTTAAATAAAAACGACGATTCCATGAGCACGGGCAGTCCTCGCAAAACGCAAAATGCCGCCGTGATGTAGACAAGAATGTCCGCCACCATGGGCAGTGCGGTTTTGGAAAACATTTCAGTGCGAGCGGCGATGAGAAAACAGAATGCCAGCGCTTTGGCGACAGCATAAGTGAAGCGGCTAAAGTTCGAGGCGACCAAAAACTTGCCCAAACCGCTCTGCATCATCGTCTTTGCACCGAAGGCTGTAAAGCCTTGTTCGCTTGCGTGCGAGCGGATGGCATCGACGAATGTGCCTCTGACGGTGAACAGCAAGGGCACCCAGAGCGGTACCCATTGAAAGGCCGCAAAGGCGATCCAGTAAGCCATCTCGACTACCCTGTCCCCGGCGATATCGAGGATGCCGCCGAATTTGGATGTCTGATTGAGCTTGCGTGCCAGGTATCCGTCCAGCGCATCGGCGTAGATAACGAACGCGGTGAGCCAGAAAGCCGCCCATCTCACACCCTCGCCCGGAAGGCTGAGCATGTAGATGGCGATGAGCGCCAACCCCACTCGGGAGACGGTGACTATATTGGCTACATTGACCATTGGTCTCTTTCTTGCCTGTCGAAAGACTGGAGCTTAAACGTCGAGGCTTGCCAGATAGGAGTTGCTCTCGATGAATTCGCGCCTTGGTCCGACCGATTCACCCATGAGCAAGTCGAAGATGTGCTCGGCTTCCGTCGCATCTTCGACGGTGACTTGCTTCAACGTTCTTGTTTCCGGATTCATTGTGGTGTCCCACAGTTGCTCCGGCATCATTTCTCCAAGACCTTTGAATCGTTGAACATTGGCCTTTTCGCCGAACTCAGCAAGAATGGCTTCCAGCTTGTGCTCGTTGTAGCAGTACTCGACTTTGTTTTTGCCTTTCTCGACTTTGTAGAGAGGAGGCATGGCAATGTACACGTATCCTTTCTCCACGAGCGGACGCGCGTAGCGAAAGAAGAATGTGAGCAGGAGCGTGCGAATGTGGCTGCCGTCAACGTCTGCGTCCGTCATGATAATCACTTTGTGATAGCGGATTTTCGAGAGGTCGAGGTTGACTGCATTCGGACGGAGCAACCCGGTGCTCTTGCCGCCTGTTTCTTCATCGTCTTCTTTGACGACCAGTCCAAGCGCCTGAATCATTGCTTGCACTTCGGCGTTTTCGTAAATGCGTGTTGGTTGCACCCGTTCGACATTGAGGATTTTTCCTCTCAAAGGCAGGATGGCCTGGTTGTCGCGGTTGCGTCCCATCTTCGCCGAGCCGCCTGCGGAATCGCCTTCTACCAGGTAGATTTCGCATCTGGTCGGATCTCTGTCCGAGCAGTCGGCCAGTTTGCCCGGCAACGAGGAATTTTCCAGTGCGGATTGCCGGCGCACGAGCTGTCTGGCTTTCTGTGCCGATTCACGCGCTTGCCTTGCCAAAACCGCTTTCTGAATGATGTTTTTCGACTCTTTTGGATTGAGTTCCAGCCAGTCTTTCAGTTTTTCCGTCGTGACTGTTTGAACAATGCCCTGCACTTCGCGGTTGCCCAGTCGTTCTTTGGTTTGACCTTCGAACTGCGGTTCGGAAACTTTTACGCTGACGATAGCCGTCAAGCCTTCGCGCGCATCTTCACCGGTGAAGTTGGCGTCCGCTTCTTTGATCAGGTTTTGCTGACGCGCATAATCGTTGATTACGCGGGTGAGCGCGTTGCGGAAACCGGTAAGGTGGGTGCCGCCATCGCTGGTGCTGATGTTGTTGACGAAAGTGAAAATGGATTCGGAATACATATCCGTCCATTGAAGAGCGCACTCAACAACGACGTCGTCCTTTTCCAATTCAAAATAGAGTGGAGGCTTGTGCAGCGCCGTGCGGGTGTCGTTGATGTATTCGACGAAACTGGCAATGCCGCCTTCATAATGGAAGGTCAGTGATTTCGGTTTGCCGTCTTCCATTTCGCGCATGTCGGTAAGCACCATGCACAGACCTTTGTTGAGGAAGGCCATTTCGCGCAGGCGGTTGATGAGAACGTCGAATTGGATGACGATGAATTCTTTCTCGTTATCTTCATTGATATCGTGGAAGATCTCGTTGTCCGGCCAGAAGGTCACTTTCGTGCCGCGATAGTCGGTGGTGCCGACCACTTTCAAGCCGCCTTCGGCATCGCCGCGCTTGTAGACTTGTTTGTGAATTTTGCCTTCGCGGTGAACTTCCACTTCCAGCTTTTCTGAAAGTGCGTTTACAACCGACGCGCCGACGCCGTGCAAGCCGCCCGACACTTTGTATCCGCCGCCGCCGAATTTGCCGCCGGCGTGCAAGACTGTAAATACTGTTTCTACGGCGCTCTTGCCCGTTTTTTCAACGATATCGGTGGGGATGCCGCGGCCGTTGTCGAGAACCGTTACTGAATTATCTTCATTTACTGTTACTTCGATGCGAGTACAGAAACCGGCCAGCGCTTCGTCGACGGCGTTGTCCACGATTTCCCAGACGAGGTGGTGCAGCCCTTTCGGACCTGTCGAGCCGATATACATACCGGGTCTTCTGCGAACGGCTTCCAAGCCCTCCAGGACGTCAATGGTAGCGGCTGAGTAATCGCTGTCCTTGCCTTCAACCCGTTCTTTGGGCTGCTTTTCGGCCTGCTTGTCTGACTGCTCAGCTTTTTCCGGCTCCTGGTCCTTTTGGTCCTTTTGGTCCTTTTGATCGTCAGTCACCGCGGTAGAACCCTCTTTTTTCGCCATTTAAAACCACCAAATAGATATCCAAAGCACGATGGATGAGGTTCCTCAACGAATCTCGGTGGAAACCGGCACATATCGCGGTGTTACCGCACTATTTGCCGAATGCCGCACAGAGAGAGGCTTTGATCTCTTTTCCCTCAATGATCGCCAGCTCAAATTTTAGCATGTTCGCAAGCATAAATGAAACGATGAAAACCGCATCACGATTAGAGAAATAGCTATCTAGCATCCCCCCAACCGTTGGGATAAAATACTTTGCGTCCGGCAACATTTAGAGTTGCCGGCTCAGCTATCCAAGGACTTCTGACTTGAAAGTTTTCACCGAAGCCAACCCAGGTCTTATTCAGAGCTCCGCTATCGCCCTCGGATTCTTTGATGGAGTTCATCCAGGACACCAGGTTGTCATCGGCAAGGCTGTCGAGGAGGCGCGCCGGCTCGGGGTAACGTCCGGAGTAGTCACATTTCGTGACCATCCACGCGCTCTGACCAGAGGCGTCCATCCTTTGCTTTTGACGGACATCGATCAGCGCCTGCACCTGTTTGAGAGCCTGGGCGTGGAGTCAACGCTGGTGCTGACTTTCTCCGAAGCACTCTGCCGCCTTTCCCCGCGCGAATACGTGGAAAACGTCCTTGTCGGCGCCATGGGTGCCCGTTCAATATCAGTTGGGCATAACCACCATTTCGGCAGAGATCGCGAAGGCAATCCCGACTTATTGCGCGAATTCGGCGAGTCCATGGGATTTTGCGTCCATGTGGCGCCGATGGTCTTTGTCAATGATATGGAAGTTTCCAGCTCGGTTATTCGCGAGAGCATTGTCGATGGCGACATGACGAAGGCCGCCAGCCTTCTTTCCCGCTGCTATTGCGTGGGAGGGCAGGTTGTTAAAGGCGATGGGCGCGGCAGGCAGATTGGTTTTCCGACCGCAAACGTGCAGTTGCGCGAATTTCAACTCGTCCCGAGAACCGGTGTTTATGCAGGACGTGTCCGTTTGAGCAGCAACGAGACATTTGGCGCAGTCATTAATGTCGGTTATCGTCCTACTTTCAAAGTTGCTTCCGGGATAAATGAAGATCCGCTTGTCGAGGCGCATTTATTCGATTTTGACAGGGATATATACGCAGAAAAATGCAGCGTCGAATTTGTCGAGTATCTAAGAACCGAGAAGAAATTCGACGGCGTGGAAGCGCTCAAAGAGCAGATCAACATCGATGCCAAAAAAGCGCGCATCGTGCTCGAACATGATACAAGTGCAGCAGGTGGGGAGCCGAATCCCGGCGACAAGAGCAAGCAACCGGCTTGAGATCGTGCGCATAACGAATATTCGTCTGGAAAATTTTCGCAATTACGAATCAGCTCTTATGGAGCCGGATGCTTGCGGCAATATCATTCTGGGTGAAAACGCTCAGGGCAAGAGCAATTTGCTCGAAGCAATCGAGTTTGCCGGAACCGGCAAAGCGTATCGCGCCGCCAAAGATTTTGAGCTGGTGCGTCACGGCGCAGACAACATGCGCCTCGATATCATGTTCGAGGCGGAAGGAATGCCCGAATCTATTTCCGTTTCTCTGAAATCGAAAACCGGGATTTTGCATGCTGACGCGCTTACGGCCTCGCTTCAGCGCGAGATAAAGGTGAATGGTGTCAAACAGTCATCAACCGCCGCTCTGAAAAGGCGACTGATTGTCGTCAGTTTTAAATCGCAGGATTTGAACATCGTGCGCGGCGGACCGGCCTTTCGCCGTGACTGGATCGATGTGCTTTTGTGCAATCTTCGTGCGGCCACATATGGAAGATTGCAGCAATATCAAAAGATAATTGCACAGCGAAACCGGCTCCTGAGAACGATTGCGGAGAGCGGGCGTCTGAGCGCCACCGATCGCGAACAACTGAAAACCTGGGATATTCAAGTTGCAAAATCCGGTGCTGAAATTATCAAAGAGCGTTTAAACCTAATGAGTGAGCTGATTCCCTTGGCCGAATCTCATCACGAGAGGATTTCGGGAAAGAGAGAAAAACTTTCCTCCGAATACATTTTTAAAAGTAAGTCTGCGCGCGAGGGGTCTTATAACTCTGATGACGACGAGGAAGACAGCGGCAACCTGCGCGAGATGATGAAGTCATTTAATATCGAAGACCTGAAGAACGCCGACACCAAAGACATAGCCAAGATTATTTATCTGATGCTCAAAGACATACGTGGCGAAGAGATCGCGCGAAAACAGACACTTATCGGCCCGCACCGCGACGACATTTCTTTCTGTCTGGACAGTAAGAGCGCGATGAATTTCGGCAGCCAGGGACAGCAGCGCTCGCTTGTCTTGTCGCTGAAACTGGCCGAGTTGGAGGCTGTGCGCGGCGCGCTCAACGAGCAGCCTGTCCTGCTTTTGGACGATGTGCTCGCCGAGCTTGATTTGCTTCGGCAGGATGTTCTCATGGAGATGGTGGGCAGCGGCATGCAGACGTTTGTCACCACCACGCATCTGTCCAGTTTCAAGCCTGAGTGGTTGGCTGATTCGCAGTTTTTCAATGTGGAGAATGGCTGTTTATCAGCCATTAGGGAGCCCATCCCCCGCTAGGGCGATTTTTTCGAAAACTGGTCAGATTATGATGAAAACTGTGAAAGTCGCCGTTATGGTATAAGTGCAGTGGGTACATTAATAATGCTTAACCATGGCGCCTCCCCGCTCATGGACCTGGCAAAAGCCAGGAAAAGCGCTGTGGATTGCATCGAGCAACTGAATCAAAGCCCTGCTCGACCTGAGTAATCGAAGGGCAAAACGGAAAAGGAAGCAATAAACGCGTGTTTGCCGGAAATACAGAACGTGGGCTCGATCAGCGCATCTGCGTTGAGTGCAACAGGCAATTCACTGGCTTGTATACAGCCTGTCCTCATGATGGCGCCCTGCTGCGCCCAATAATTCAGGATCCGCTCATCGGAACTGTGCTGGCCGGCAATTATGAAATTCTAGAAGTGCTCGGTCAGGGTGGCATGGGCGTTGTTTATCGCGGCAAACACTCTCTCATGGAGAGAATTGTCGCGATTAAGATGTTGCTTTCTCAGTTGATATCGGACACCAACAGCGTCAAGCGCTTCCAGCAGGAGTCGAAAGCGGCGGCCCGTCTCAAGCATCCGCATATCATCGATGTGTACGATTTCGGTATTTCGCCCGCCGGTCAGCCGTACATCGTTATGGAATTCCTCGAGGGCACTCCGCTTTCGGACCTAATTAAGAAAGAAGGTCAGATTGGTGTTGAGCGCTCCATCAAATTGATTTCTCAAGCGTGCGACGCGCTTGATCACGCGCACAAGCAAGGTGTAGTACACCGCGACCTTAAGCCCAGCAACATCGTGCTTACACAATACGATGAAGAGAAGGACTACGTGAAGGTTGTGGACTTCGGTGTGGCTAAACTCATCGAAGCAGGCAATAACAATGAAGGTCAGCGCCTCACTCAAGCCGGCGAAGTCTGCGGCAGCCCTGTCTACATGAGTCCTGAGCAGTGCATGGGGCAAGATCTGGATGCGCGCTCCGATATTTATTCCATGGGAATTGTTCTTTATGAAACATTGACCGGAAAGCTGCCGATTCTCGGCAAGACCATGGTCGATACTATGTCTAAGCACATTTCCGAGCCGCCCGTACCTTTCAATGAAGCCAGACCGGACCTATATATTCCGGAGCGTCTGGAATGGGTAGTTTTGAAAGCGATGGCCAAAGATCCGGCACAGCGGCATCAAACCATGGAAGAGTTCAAGCTCGACCTGGATCTGGCTATTCCGCGTCCTGGAAGAAGCACCGTACTGCGCACTCAAGAGCAGAAGTCACCAGTCGACAGTGTTCTTGGATTCGTCAAAGAAGTACCGATCTGGACCTGGGCGGCCGCAGTCGCTTTGATGGTTGCTGCCGGCGGCATCATCATTCATGCGGTGACGGACAACAAAGCCTCCACAGCGCCGGCTGTTCAAACCGCGGCACCGCCGCAAGCTCATCCCGCCCCATCCAAGCAGCCACCCGCCTCTGCAGCGACAGCACCCAGCGTCACCACAACGCCCAGCGCCACTACAACGCCCAGCGCTGCTACAACTCCTGCGCGCGTGGAAAAACCTGCCGCAACCGAAGCGCCTGTTGCTAAGACTCCCAAACCACCGCCTGCGGCAAAGCCTATCAAAACGGCTGCCTCTCGCGAAACGACCGGCGAAGTCGAAAAACCGCATGGGCGCCGCGCGTACAGCACCACTACTTCGGTCAGCGACGACTCCGACAGACCGGTGCGTCGAGCCCACGATTCAACAGAAGTCTACAGGCGTGCTGAAAGAAAAGCGGCTCGCAGAGCCTACAGCTCGCACTCAGGCGGCTCTCGTCCGGCAGCCAGCTCGGGCGGCGGAGATCCATTCGCTGCTTTAATGCGCTCTCGCAGTGGTCACGGCGAATAATGGTTATTGAAATTTAGATAGCGCTTGAGTGAGCTTTTTCACTCGCGCGGCGTCGACTGGATTTTCCCAGTACCCGTCATGCTTTGCAGAAGAGCCTACAATCAGCCCGTCCACAAGCGGAGCATATCTTGGAATATTGTCCGCTGTGATTCCGGAGCCGATCAAGACGGGCAAACCGGCGTGTTCTTTCAGCGCTTCCACATCGGCTAGAACCGGTTCTTTCCCTGTCGCTGAGCCTGTTACAATCACACCATCGGCCTTGAAAAATGCGGCCGCTTCGGCCGTTTCCACCAGACTGACATCACCCGTGATGGCATGCGCCGAATGTTTCTTTTTAATGTCCGCAAAAATTTTGATGTGTCCGGCTTTCAAATGAGCGCGTTTTCTCACGAGTTTGGCCGCACAAGAGTCATGCATTCCTTCGTCACCGACATGCGCGAAGACAAAGCCTTCCACGCGAATGAAATCCAGATTGCATGCCACGGCCACGCCCAGAGCCTCAATATTTGCGCCAGCCAGCAGTTGCACGCCGACCGGCAATTTCGTTTCGCGCTTGATGGCACTGGCAACAATTGTCATAGCGGCTGTAGTTTCCGGATCGACAAAGCCTGTTAGATACGGCACATCATGCATGTTTTCCACCATGATTGCATCGACGCCGTTGTCCCTGTACACGCCCGCGTCCTGCAAAGCAGCCGACAGGATTTTTTCCATGCTGCCAACAAAGCCGGCAGAGCCGGGTAAAGCATGAACATGCACAACGCCGATGAGAGAGCATTTTTTGCCGAGCATAGAATTTTCCTCAGCCGGTAACCAGGTCTTTTATCAATACGGCACGAACAGGCGACGCCTCTAGCTCGGTCAGTTTGAGCGGTGCGGCAGAAAGGAAATAGACCCCTTGCGGCGCATTAGTCAAATCGAGATTTTCCAGCCAGCAAAAACCGTGTTTCATCAGAGCGTGATGCACTTGCAAATCTTTCGAGTCTATATGATCGACCGAAGGAGTATCCAGCCCGACCATCATTACTCCCAGCCCTTTCAATGCTTCTATCAGCTCAACGGTGAAGTGGGCATACTTGCCTTCCCACACATGAGGACGCAGAGTCGTTTGTGTTTTAAACACCACCCGTGGTGGCAGGTCGCTGAGGCGCGCCGCAGCTTTTTCGAAATGTTCTTTTGTAATGCCTTGCGACAGCGGTGAAACATCCAGCACGGCCGCGAGGCCTATATAAGGAAGCAGCGGAATTCCGGATGCCATACCTTCAGTGTCTTCCATACGCCCCTGAATATGGCTGGGGGCGTCGGCGTGCGTGCCTACGTGCGGACTCATGGTGAAAGACGTCAAGTTAACGGTGGCGCCTTCTTCAAGTCGCAAATTGACCTGGCGACTGAATGGCGTATCGCCGGGAAAACAGGCTGTGGCCGAAGAGACTGGTTGCGAGATGTCAATTATCGAGTAGGGGGTCGGCATAGGGGAGATATTGTAGACCGTTTCGCAAAAACATACGGGCTGGATAAGCAAGCTGCATTACTAAGGCGGATAAGTAAGTCGCGGCTCTGGTACTATTTAGAGCCTCATATATCGGAGAGATGCCCATGACAGCGACGCAGTCGGCGGGACGCAAGCAAATCAATCCGGAAGGACGCGCACCCAAGGCTCTGGGTTCTTATTCGCACGCAGTGCAGGTCGGCAATCTGATTTTTGTCGCCGGGCAGGGCTGCCGCGATCCTCAGACCGGAATCGAAGCAGGCATCACGCTCGATGCCGACGGTAAAGTGACTGCCTATGACATCGATGTGCAGACGCGCGGGGTTTTGAAGAATCTGTCCACTGTTCTCGAGGCGGCAGGACTGACGCTTTCAGACGTGATCGATGCAACTGTTTTTCTCAAAACAATGGACGATTTCGATCGGTACAATAAAATTTGGGCGGAGCATTTCACCTGCGAATGCCCACCGGCACGCACTACGGTTGCAGTAGCCGATCTGCCGGGGCGCAACTATATTGAGATTAAAGCCATTGCGATGGCACGTGACACCGCCGGCAAAAATTCTTAGTCAAATCAAAGGAGCAGAGCGTGACTACACAAGTGAAGCGCAAGGTCAGACACTTGCATCATTTTATCGGCGGCGACTATGTCGCCTCCAAGTCCGGCGAGAGCTTCGAATCTTTCAATCCGGCTACCGGAGAAGTGCACGCTACTGTTGCTCTGGGCGGCAAGGAAGAAATCGATCAAGCAGTGGCAGCCGCAAAAGATGCTTTTGAAAATGGGCCATGGCCGCGCATGTCGATGAAAGAGCGCTGCGAGATTTTACGTCGCATCGGTGACTTGATCCTTTCGCGCAAAGAAGAATTGGCGCAAGCAGAAACGCTCGACACGGGCAAGCCGATAACGGAAAGTTTGACCGGTGATATACCGCGCTCAGCTCTCAATTTTCACTTTTTTTCTGATTATGCGCAGTCACTCAGCGACGAAGTGTTCACATCCGCTCCCGGTGAAAAGCATATCGTCAGCCGCGAACCGCTGGGCGTCGTCGGCCTGATCACGCCCTGGAATTTGCCGCTCTATCTGGCTACGTGGAAAATTGCCCCTTGTCTGGCAATGGGCAACACCTGCGTATTGAAACCGGCTGAATGGACGCCGTACACCGCATTTCTTCTTGCCGACATCGTTTCGCTCGCCGGCTTGCCGAAAGGTGTTTTGAATATAGTTCATGGTCTGGGTGCAGACAGCGCCGGCGAAGCGCTCACTCGCCATCCTGATGTGCGCGCCATTTCCTTCACCGGCGAAACCGGCACCGGAAAGGCGATTATGTCTGCCGCTTCCGCGACTCTCAAGAAAGTCTCTTTCGAATTGGGCGGCAAAGGCGCAACGATAATTTTTGCCGATGCAGACATTGATGACGCGGTGGACACAGCAGTGAGAGCCGCATATCGCAATCAAGGTCAGATTTGCCTGGCCGGCTCGCGTCTATTTGTTGAAGAGAGCATCAAGAAGCAAGTCGTGGACAAGGTTTTGCAGCGCGTCAAGGCCATTCGTGTCGGCGATCCTACTAAAGACATGACTCAAATGGGGGCGTTGATCAGCAAAGAACATCTGGGTAAAGTGGAGAGTTATCTTGAAATCGGCAGCAAGGAAGGCAAGCTGATGACGGGCGGGCAGCGCATCAAAGAGCTTGGCGAAGGATATTTTCTTTCACCTTCAGTATTTTGCGATTTGCCCGGCGATTCCAAATTGATCAAGGAAGAGATTTTTGGACCGGTACTGCCGGTGGTGCAATTCTCCAGGGAAGAAGAAGTCCTCAAAATGGTAAATGGCTCTCCCTATGGCCTGTCGGCCTCGGTGTTCAGCAAAGACGTAGATCGCTGTTATCGCGTGTCCAACGGCATACGCACGGGGCTCGTCTGGGTAAATTGCTGGTTTGCTCGCGACCTGCGAACTCCTTTTGGCGGCATGAAATCCTCCGGCATCGGACGCGAAGGTGGACGCTACAGCCTGGAGTTTTTCTCGGAAGCGAAAACAATCTCTTATAAGTACAAGATCTAAAAGAAAGCAGGGGCTCAAAAATGGATTTCGGAATCAAAGGCAAGCGTGCACTTGTTTGCGCTGCCTCGCGCGGGTTGGGTTTTGCCATTGCTAAAGCGCTGGCTGAAGAAGGCGCAGACTTGATCATCAGCGCTCGTGACGAGGAAAAGCTCAAGCAAGCAGCCGATGTTCTGAAGAAACTGTCCAAGGGGAAAGTCGAATTCATCGCCGGAGATTTGAGCGTGGATTCGGACAGAAAGAAATTGATCGAGTTTGCGCAGGCGAAATTCGGCAATCTGGACATCATGGTGCACAATGTCGGCGGTCCGAAAACTCAGGCTGCTCAGGCAACAAATAGTGCCGACTGGCAAGAGGCTTTCGACAAGCTGTTTTTGCCGATAGTCGACCTGAATCTGGCTTTTTTGCCGGCCATGAAAGAGAAAAAGTGGGGGCGTATTCTAACTGTGACATCGCTTTCCGTAATCGAGCCGATTGCCAATCTGGCCTTGTCAAATGGTATTCGCTCGGCGGTGACAGCCATGTTGAAAACTCTCTCCGACGAAGTTGCCGCCGACGGCATTACGGTCAATTGCCTGGCGCCCGGGCTTATTCAAACTGCCCGCACCGACGAGCTTATGGAGTCCAGGCGCAAACTGACGGGGCAATCAAAGGACGAGTACATGAACGATTACGTCGCTTCGATTCCGGCAAAACGCCTGGGAGATGCCGACGAATTCGGCGCAGTCGCAGCATTTCTAACATCGCAACAAGCACAGTACGTGACCGGTCAGACTATTTGCATCGATGGCGGCAAACGCCGGTCAGTTCACTAATGCTGTAGAATATTGCAGTCCAATTCGAGGTAAAAGAAAGTGAAATTTCTGGTGCTTGGTGCCGGCCGCATGGGGTATGCCGCAGTTTACGACCTGATTAGAAGTCCCAAGGTCGAGAAAGTTGTTGTGGCAGACAAAGACGCCAAGTGCGTGAAAAACGCGGTGGAGCGGCTTAACGACCCCAAGATTGTTCCTGTCGAACTCGACATTACCAAAGAGAATGACGTCATCGCGCTCATGAAGAGCGTTGATGTGGCGATCAGTTGCGTTCCGTACGACAACAATTACGAACTGGCTAAAGCGGCACTCGAAGCAAAGACACATTTTGTCGACCTGGGCGGCAACGAGTCGGTTGTCGAAAAAACATTTTTGCTCAACGATCTCGCTAAAGAGCGCAAGATAACCATCATGCCGGATCTTGGATTGGCACCGGGGTTGGTATCAATGCTGGCTGTTGCAGCCGCCGATATGCTGGACGAGCTGTACGAGATTCGCATTCGCGTAGGCGGCTTGCCTGTGGACGGCGACAACTTTCTCGGCTACAGCCACGCCTTTGCATTAGAAGGACTGGTCAACGAGTACGCCGAAGATGTGACACTTATTCGTGACGGACGGATGATGCAGGTGCCGCCGCTTACCGAAGTCGAAGAAATCGAATTTCCAAAACCTTTCGGCGCGCTGGAAGCTTTCACCACTTCCGGCGGCATCTCGACACTGCCGAAGACATACGAAGGCAAAATCCAGCATCTGGACTATAAGACCATTCGTTATAAAGGACATTGCCAGCAAATTTCGCTTTTGCAAGAATTAGGTTTGATGAGCCAGGAGCAAATCAAATTAAAGGGCGGCAAAGTCGTGCCTCGCGAACTGCTCATTCATTTGCTCGATCAGAAACTGTCGAAAGACGAGCCGGACGTCATTCTCTTGCGCGTTACTGTGACAGGCGTGAAAGACAAAGAGCCCAGACAATTCGTGTGGGAAGGCATCGAATTTTCCGATCAGGCCGAGCGCTTGTCCGCAATGATGCGCATGACCGCGTTTCCGGCCTCAATCATTGCCCAGATGATTGCCCGCGGCGATATAAAGGAAAGGGGAGTCCTGCGTCAGGAGACCTCCGTGCCGGTGAAACTTTTCCTTGCCGAAATGGAATCACGCGGTCTGCATTTGACCATGGCCGACCGTGCTCCGGTGCCTACGGAATAGTTTCCTTCGAAACGCTGAAATCTGCACAAAAAAGGCTGAAATGTCCACCTGGGCGTGTTTTTAGATTTCTCAACAAAATAGATTAAATGTCCCTGTTTAATGTCCAGGGTTATCCCCCGTTCGGCTAGATACCAGAGTTGGACAAACACGTGTTCCCTCTTTCTCGGCCGGACACCCCGGAGGAAGCCTGATGACCTTACTAGAGTCCGCTCGCGGCGTAAGCACCTATGCGCCCGAAAAAATGGACGACAGATCCGTCTCCGACGGTCAACTTCTGAATTCGAACGCTTCCGGCGCCTGGGCTCCTCGCAACAGAGAAAAGCCGCTGCTTACAGTGGAAGATGCAACTTTGCCTTTCACCAGATTTGCCATCGCCAACGGCGAAAAGCTCACAGAAGAATTCAGAATCGGCTCCAAAGCCTGGGGCTACGCTCGCCACGATTCCGTTTTGAATCCGGAGGGCGGACGTTGCAACGCTTCTACGACTTCGATGAAGTGCGGTGGCGACAATAGCTCGCGTCAATATAGAGGAACAAATGCCGACGTTCCACAGCTTTACGCTAATCAAGAAACCGTCAACGGCCAGCCTGTAACCAAGCAATACTTTGCTCCGGTCAATGAAGTACCGTCCGTTTCGCCCGAGAACCACCGCTATTTGACGTCGGGTTCTGGCGCTGAAAAAGGACAGACGGTCAGCTACAACAATTCGGAAGTTTCACGAGTAATCGACAGATCCGAGCGTTTCGAGCACGGACTGGACAGCCCGATTTCCTGGCGCAACAACTCGCTCGAGGCTTTCGTCGAAGCAATAGAAAACGACAAACCGATGGTTGTGGTTTTTGGCGACAACAACTCGCCGATGTTCAGAAAGCAAATGGCAGAGTTGCAAGCTGACAAAGAGCACAAGATGGCCGGCCTTTCCCAGCGTGCAGTATTTGTTGTTGGCAAACCGTACGAAGATGAAAACGCCCGCCGCATGGCTTCGCACCTGAAACTTACCGACTACCCGACCATCTCGGTTATTGCTCCCCGCACGGACCAATTGACTGAAACCTACCGTATGGAAGGTTATTTCCCAGTTTCGCAAATCTTCGACGACCTCAATGCCGCATTGCCGGCAGCAAAACCAAAAACCATACCGAACACGGTTGTCGCTTAGTCAGTCAGTTCTCTCAGCCCAAACCTTTTCTCGCCATAATTGTCAATTGTTGAAATATAGGACGCTTTGGTCCACCATAATCGTTCGCGCTGAAAAGCAGTGCGCAACTGATTTGGGAGAAGCGTCATGCCAGTCGACAGCACAACAGAACTCGCTCAGTATATTTCTGATTCGCGCAAATCGTTCGAATCGGATTTGAAAACAATGGTCGACCTTGCCGGAGTTTCAATGGACCCGGAGCGCAAGGGTGAAATCATGCGCACCGCCGACAGTGCAGCAGCGCTGGTGAAACGCATGGGCGGTGAGGCTGAAATTGTCCAGACCAAGGGCAATCCGGTTGTGATCGCTTCATTCATGTCAGACAAACCTGTTCCTACAGTATTGGTCTACAACCATCTTGATGTTCAACCTGCTGATCCGTCCGAATGGAAAACCGAGCCGTTCTCTATGACGATTGACGGCGATACTTACAGAGGGCGCGGCAGCACCGACGACAAAGGACCGGCGCTGTCCGTGCTCTATGCTGCCAACTACGCGCACAAAAACAAATTGCCGATCAACATCAAATTCGTTTGGGAATTGGAAGAAGAAATCGGCAGCCCGAATTTCGAAGAGTTTTTAAAACAGAACAAGGACAAACTTGCTTGTGACTCGATTGTTATTTCAGACACCATCTGGGTTTCACGCGAGCGTCCGGCAATTCCGTATGGCTTGCGAGGCTTGCAGGGTGTTTTGTTGAAACTCAAAACAGCAACGAAGGATGTTCACTCAGGGCTGACGGGCGGACTAGCGAGAAACCCGATTGGCGAACTTTGCCAGCTAGTCAATGATTGCTATGACGCCAAAACCGGCAAAGTCCATATACCTGGTTTCTACGACGGCATGCGCGAACCGAGCGATGAAGAGGCCAGTCAATTCGTCAAATCGGGCTTCACTATTGATGGTTTCAAAAAAGCGCATGAGCTGAATTTGCTGCGCACTGATGATGCAAAAGATGGCTCGCTGCGAATCTGGGCGAAGCCGACATTTGAAGTGCACGGCATCACCGGCGGCTATCAGGGACCCGGCGTGAAGACTATCGTGCCGCATCAAGCTGAAGCAAAAGTCAGTATGCGTCTTGTACCCGATCAAGACCCGGAAAAGGTCTTTCAAGCACTGGCGAAATTCGTCAAAGAGAAAGCACCGGATGTGGTTGTTGAGCGCGAAGGAAGCTTGAAGCCTTTTCTTGGCGAATTCAAAGGACCGTTTGCGGATGCTGCAGTCGGCGCAATGAAGGAAGCTTTTGGCGTGGAACCGGCCTTCACGCGCGAAGGCGGCTCGATAGGAGCAGTCGTGAGCATGAAGGAAGTGCTCGGCAAACCGATTGTTTTCCTCGGACTGTCTTTGCCCGAGCACGGCTACCATGCCATTAATGAGAACTTCGATTGGCAGCAGGCTTCCGGCGGCATGAAAATGTTTGTTTCGTACTTCGAGCGCCTGGCGAAGATCAAATAGAATAAAAGGAATTAGGGCAGAGCACTACAATCCGAGCTTTTTCTCGATTGCGGACAGTCTGGCGTCCAGTCGTGTATATATTGCCTCGAACATTGGAGCAACCAGATTAACGATCTGGTCAGTGCTTGTATCCATTCGTTGCTCGAGCTTATCAACTCGTTGTTCGAGATTGCCCACTCTCTGTTCGAGCTTGTCCAACCGCTCATCAATTTGATCAAGTCTTTCCCTTGTTTCTGCTCGAAAACCGTCAATCTTCAATGTTAAGGTATCGAATCGTGCATAGACATCAAAATCCATGTCGCATTTCAGTCTAGACAGCCCAGACTTTAATTCTTTCATTTGTTTGGTCACTCTTGTGGTTGAGCTTCTTAGCTTGGATTCCAAGGACTTAATTGTAGATTTCATCGCACTTACTCCAGACAGTCTCTGAATGTAAATACGTAGTTGAGAGCGAAAAAGTTCAATTACTGAACAACATCAGAGTCGGTCGGATGTGCCCAAGAGGTCGAACTGTATATGCGGCTTTTTGAAATCTAATTGGGGTAATTGTTGCGCGTTTTATTCTGAATTGCCTTAAACAGCACTATGCTTTCGACTGGCTCTAGTACTCAGGTTTGTAGTTTCGAACTTACATCTGTGATTCGATGAGTGCAACTGCCTGGCACGCAATTGCTTCACCTTCGCCAATAGGTCCAATGCGTTCCATTGTTTTTGCTTTGACGCTGACTTGATCCAGCTCGATGCGCATTGCTTTGGCTAGATTGGCTCGCATGGCATCGTAATAGGGGGACATTTTTGGAAACTCGCAAATGATGGTGGCATCAACATTTTGCACGTAGAACATTTTTCCATCGAGCAAATCGACCACGTAATTCAAGAAATCGATGCTGTTTGCGCCTTTGTGTTTTTCATCGCCCGGCGGAAAGTGCACGCCGATATCACCGAGGCAAGCGGCGCCGAGCAGGGCATCGACGATTGCGTGAGTGAGGGCGTCGCCATCTGAATGACCTTGAAGCCCTTTTTCGAAAGGGATGGTTACGCCGCCCAAAATAAGCGGTAGGCCTTCGACGAGTCGGTGAATGTCAAAGCCGGTTCCCACTCTCATATCTTCAGCCATCAGCGCTCACCTGCTGTGAATTAGTTATTGGTCTTATTCGGCGATTTCCATGATTACATGATCCGTATCCACGGTGTCGCCTTGTTTTGCAGTGACGGTGGACACTTTTCCTGCAATTGGTGCCACCACTTCAGATTCCATTTTCATGGCTTCGAAAATCAGAAGTTTCTGCCCTTGCGTGACGGTGTTTCCAATCTCAACCAGCAGTTCTTTAACAACGCCGTGCATTGGCGCTTTCACTTTTCCTGAGCCGCTGCCGCCTTTGTCTGCGCTTTTGCTGGGGCGTTCCATTGAGCGAGCGGATGTTTTCGCCGGACCGCCCGATCTAGCCACTGCCTTGCCTGGAGCAACCAGTTCGTGAACAGCTACTTTGTATGTCTTCTGGTCTACTTCTACTTCGAAATTAAAGGGACCAACCTTTTCCGGGGTGCTCAGTCCGTGTCCGTTGTTTGAAGACGGCGATGTCGCGATTGAAACGGACGGAGTAGTTGATGATAGCACTGCCGATGGTGCGGTGGGTTTTGGGGCTTTCGCAGCGAAGTCCTTCATGAATTCGGTTTCTATGTAAGTAGTCCACGTTTCCGCGTTGATGAATTTTGGATCTTCCAGTTCTGCCAGATGGAAAGGAATAGTCGTTGCGATGCCCTCGATTTTGAATTCTTGGAGGGCGAGCTTCATTCTGTCGATAGCTTCGTTTCTGTCTCGTCCCCAGACGATCAATTTTGCCAAAAGAGAATCGTAAAACGGAAGAACTTGATAGCCGCTGTAGCAGGCGCTGTCCACTCGCACCCAGGGCATGCGCGGCTCAGCGAAATTCTTCACTGCGCCAGGTGCTGGCATGAAGTTTTTGAACGGGTCTTCAGCGTTGATGCGACATTCAATCGAATGTCCGCGGAAGGAAACTTCTTCTTGCTTGACGCTCAATTTCTCGCCGTTAGCGATGCGGATTTGTTCTTTGACGATGTCGATGCCAGTCACATATTCGGTAACAGGGTGTTCGACCTGAACTCTGGTGTTTACTTCCAGGAAGTAGAAATCGTCGCCGGAGACCAGCAGTTCAAACGTCCCTGCCGATGTGTAGCCGAGAGACTGAGCGCCTTTTACTGATGCGGCGAGCAATTTTTCTCTGACTTTCGGATTCAATTTTGCCGCCGGAGATTCTTCGATCAGTTTTTGGTGGCGGCGCTGAGTCGAGCAATCGCGCTCACCGAGATGAATGACGCTGCCATGTTCGTCGCCCAAAATTTGCACTTCGATGTGACGCGGCTTGTCGAGATATTTCTCGACGTAGACTTCGCCGCTTCCAAAATAGCTGGCGCCTTCACGTTGCGCCGCAGTGAAGGCCGCTTCTGCCTCTGACTCGTTGCGCACGACTTTCAAGCCGCGACCGCCGCCGCCCGCCGATGCTTTAATTGCGATCGGATATCCGTACTTTGCTCCCAATTTTTTTACTTCATCAGCAGAATTTACAGGATCCGTGGTGCCGGGAACCACGGGCACGCCTGCTGCTTCCATCGCTCTTCGCGATTCGACTTTAGAGCCCATGCGATGAATGATGTCAGGTTTCGGACCGATGAATTTGATGCCTGCCTCGGCGCAGCTTCTTGCAAAATCGGGATTTTCGGAAAGAAAACCATAGCCCGGATGCACAGCGTCGGCGCCGCAAGATTTTGCAACTGACACTACCTGCGCGGCATCGAGATAGACTTTGTGTGGCTGTCCTTCGAGTTGAAAGGCTTCGTCTGCAAGACTGACGTGGCGACTAAATTTGTCCGGTTCGGAATAGATAGCGACGGTTTTTATACCCATCTCGCGGCAGGCAGTTATGACTCGCACTGCAATTTCCGAACGGTTAGCGATGAGAACTTTCTTGATCATGGCGAAGAGTGTTTCCTCAAGGGACAGTTGATCCAGCCGCAATGTCTGAACTGGGAATAAAACCCTACCAAATAATGTAGGTTTATCCTCAATTCGAAATGTTCTATTGATGTCAAGTGTCGCGAGCTGAGCATTTCTAGGGTGGTAGGATGTTCCATTGTTTTCGCTTGTTAGTGTTGGGAGGGTGCAAAGGTAATGGCAACCGGGTCAGGTATAACGACTGTTTTCATAGCCGGAAGTGGCTTCATGGGTACAGGCATCGCTTTTCTTATCGCCACAAGAACTAAAGCGAAGGTTTATATCTACGACATTTCCAAATCTGCATTGCGCAAAGCAAACGAGAACATAGAGAAGTACGGACGAACTTCGATCGATAAGAAAATTTTGGATCCGGAAGATGTTGCCGATGCACAAAGAAGAATCGTCAACACCGAGCGGCTGCAGGACGCCGTCTACTGCGATCTGGTCATAGAGGCGATTGCCGAGGATCTTGACGTCAAGCAAAAACTTTTCAGAGAGTTGGACGAAATTTGTGACCCGAAAACGATTTTCGCATCCAACACCAGCTCGCTTTCCATCACCTCGATCGCTGCCGCTACTAAACGTTCCGACCGCGTCATGGGCATGCACTTCTTTTCTCCCGCCCATGTGATGAAGCTTGTCGAGCTCATCCCCGGCTTCGACACATCCGACGCGACCACGTCGACCATCACTAAGTTCGGTGAAGAGTTGGGCAAAACTCTGATTCGCTCTAAAGACATGCCTGGTTTTATCACCACCCGTCTGGGATTGTGTTTGATAAACGAGGCTGCCTTTGCGCTAATGGAGGGGCTTTCCACTCCCGAAGATATCGATCAGGGCATGAAACTCGGATACAACCATCCGATGGGACCGCTCGAATTGGGCGACTTTGTCGGACTGGATATTGTGTTGCACGTTATGGAAGTGCTTCAGGAAGGCTTCGGCGACCCGAAGTATCGTCCTTGCCCGGTAATCAAACAGCTCGTCAATGCCGGTCACTTAGGACGCAAAACCGGGCGCGGTTTTTACGTCTACGCGCCCAAAGAGCCCAAGAAATAGGTCTATCCCCCGATTCTGGCGAGCAACCGGGCATTAGTGCTATTGTTTGTTTTGGAGCGTTGCCGCAACGTTCAGGCGTCTGGAATTTGAAGGCAGGGGTTCTGTCCGCCCCAACCACGAGTCAACTTAGACTTTGAGCCGCCCCATACTATTTGCTGCTGCTATTTGCCTGTGCGCGCAGGGGGCTACCGCCTTGGTCGCAAGCGCGGAACCTGTGGCCGTGAAAATGGTAGGGCTGGCGCGCGACTCGCGCGAAAGTCTCTGGGAGCGGTATAACAAGTCCGGCAAGAAAGCACTCGATGTGGGTGACTACGATCGAGCCAAACTGATGTTCGACCTGGCCTTAATTGAAGCCAAGAAAAATTCGGACGAAAACAAAAACGGCTCAGGCACCAATGATCCTACTTTGCGAATCGCGGCAGCGACGAACAATCTGGCGGAGTCGCACAGGCTGCTCGGCGAGTATAAAGAAGCCGAGGCGCTCTTCAAAGAAGCTCTTGCCTTGAAAGAAAAAGCTCTCGGCGAAGAGAATATGTCGGTGGCGAACACCATCAATAATTTGGCGATGCTGTATCAAAACATCGCCAATTACAGCGAAGCCGAAAAGCTTTATAAGAAAGCACTGGCGATCGAAGAAAAAGTGTCATCGCAAGAGAATGCGCCTATTGCCAGCAGTTTGAACAACCTGGCGGCGTTTTACGATCAGCAGGGACGTTATGCAGAAGCCGAAGCAATGTACAAACGCTCGCTTTCGATCAAAGAGCGTTTGCTGGGACCGGCGCATCGCGACACTGCTTCATGCGTGAGCAACCTCGGCTTGCTGTATCTGCATAAGAAGGAATACGACAAAGCAGAGTCTTTCTACAAACGCGCTTTGAGTATTCGCCAAAGCACTCTTGGTGCGGCGCATCCGCTGGTGGCAGCAGAGATGTCACATTTGGCTGAGCTTTATCGCGTCGAGAAAAAGTACGATCAAGCCGAGCCGCTTATGGAAAAAGCAATGACTCTCTATGAAAAGAAGCTGGGCATCAATAATCTGGACGCCGCTATGTGCATGTTCAATCTTGGTTGTCTCTATCGAGACGAAGGAAAATTGAAGAAAGCCGAGCCTTTGTTTCGCAGGACACTGGGAGTGCGAGACAGGCTGCTGGGGGCTTCGCACCCGCAGACTTTGATGGCGATGAAAGATTACGCGGATCTTTTGAAGAAGCTTGGACCGGAAAAAGAACAGCAAGCAAAGGAATTGGATGCGCGCTGGAAGTCGCTGAAAACTCAATCGGAAAAGGAAGCGAAGTCGGGCAGAGCAAAAGTAAAGCCGAAACCTTCCGAGCGCAATCTCGATTAGAGCAAATCAGCAGAAAAAACAGTCGGCACCAAATATGGTTATTTGGTCAGCAGCTCAGGCGTGGAAGTCTCGAACACTGTGAGCCCTTCAATCGGCATGGCATCCGCCGTTGCTTCACTCGTTTGCGGCTCGATGGTCTTGTGTGTGTTGACCACATAGTGGCGCCCTTTCCAGGAAACGTTATTGCCCGACAAGACCAGATATGCAGATCGCAAATAGATTGCCGTTACCATCACGCAACCGAGCGGCAACAAGAAGAAGTGATACCAGTGCGTTCCTTCGTAATACTGTTTTGTGCGGCCGAACCAGGCACCCATAAAGATGAATTCGACAGCTACAAGGGGGGCTATATAAAGGAAGATGTGCGGAGGATTGCCTGCAGCGACTCCCTGACAGAGAATGGCTAAATGTATGAAAGGCGAGATGATGGCGCCGTTTATCAAAAGCAAAATCATTGCCAGATAGACGAGTCGGCATTCTATTAATGCATAGGCGTTCTTGGTCCAGCCGTACCAGAGTGATTCCAGATCTTGGTACATGCGGACACTGTAAAGCGTGCAGCCATCCGCCGCATTGATGTGAAAACCGCTTCCTTTGACACGCTGGGCGAGCATGATGTCGTCGAGGATCTGATCGTGCACTGCTCTGTGCGTTCCGACCGTTTCGTACGCATTGCGCGAGATAAGGATGTACTGACCGTAGGCGTATGCTCTTACGTGATTGGGATCGTTGACGCTGTTGAGCGGATCGCCGGCGAGAAATGAGCCGAGCAAAACAGGCGATACGACTTGCTCCCAGAATGTTTTCAATTCCTGCATGGGCATGAAGCTGACCATATCGACTTTGTTGATGATGGCATAATCGACGGCGAGGCGCAGTGAATGCGGCTGATGGCAGGTATCTGCATCGGCGAAGACGAGCCAGTTGCCTGTGGCGTGGGGGTAGGCCTGGACGAGCGCGTTGCACTTTCCAATCCAGCCGGTGGGCGTTTCGCGACCTTTTACAAACTTGATGTGCGGGTACCGGTCGGCGATTTCTTGGATGATTTCGCCGGTTTTGTCAGTGGATCGATCGTCGATGATTACGATTTCGTAGTTGGGATAGTCTTGCCGCGCAAGGGATTCCAGGCATCGCGCAATTTTGGTTTCTTCGTTGCGGGCAGGAATGATCACCGAAACGAAAGGCAATTGCTCGACAGGAATGATGGGCGTGCCGACGCGGCGAAAGAGTGCCAGAAAAACATGCGTGAGCCCTGTCAGGCACACAATCAACATCGTGGTCAGAAAGACTATGGTGAAGGTACTCATGGCTTTCTGTATCCGCGCGGACTGCGATTGAGAATGGGTAAGTTCGGCAAGTTCAAGCTGAGATATTACCATTGGAAAGGGGCTGTCAGAGAAGCCTGAAATTCTTTTGCACTGAAGTGTTTTGAGTTTGGTAAATCGAATTTAATAGAGCTGAAGCTGAATCCAGCGCCGCTTTACCGGGTTGTCAGTTGTTTAGACAAATGGAAGAATGGGTCGTTATAAGTAGTCTCCGGTTATCCTAAGTAGTGATTAGGTGACCTCAAACAGGCGACATACCGACTCTATGACCAATCGCACACTTCTTATCTCGCTGTTCTTAGGAATTTGCATTGGAGCGTGGGCCCTGGACCGATGGGTGCTGGGTGGATCAGCGCTCAACCTCCTTTTGGCATCGATTGTGGCTATTTCCGCTACCCATATCGTATGGCTGTTGGCGGTGCAAGTGAAGTGGCACAGAGAGCGGCGGGAGCATCCATTTCAGGTGCCGGAACTTGATTGGGCGCCCTACATTAATATCTTTGTTTCTGCCAAGAATGAATCACGCGTTATCGAGTCGTGCGTTCGCAATCTTTTTAAAATCGACTATCCAAATTTCGATGTCTGGGTAATCGATGACCAGTCCACCGACAATATGCTTGAGATTCTTCAGCGCTTGCAGGGTGAGTTTCCGCGTCTTAACATTCTTTCGCGCACTCCTGGTTCGGTGCCCGGCAAGTCGGCTGCCCTGAACGAATGCCTGCCTTTGTGCAAAGGCGAGATTGTGGCAGTGTTCGATGCCGATTCTTTTGTAAAGCCTGATTTCTTCCGTATCGTTGTCCCGCTGCTTAAAGACGATGAAGTGGGCGCCGTGCAGGCTCAAAAGAAGATTTACGAACATCAAGAAGGATTTCTGGTCGATTGCCAGGCTTCCGAATATGCATTCGATACCTGTCTGCAGATGGGTCGCACGCTGGTTGGCGGAGCGGTCGAACTGCGCGGTAACGGTCAATTGGTCAAGCGTGCCGCCCTCGTAGACGTGGGCGGCTGGAACAACAATTCCATTACAGACGACCTGGATTTGAGCATGCGCTTGCTCATCCACCGTTACGACATCAAGTTCTGCCCGGATACGGCGGTATTCGAGGAAGGTGTTGTTAATTATCGTGCTCTTTTCCGGCAGCGCAGACGCTGGGCAGAGGGCAGTATTCGCCGCTATCTCGACTACATCATTCCTTTGCAGTTTCCGTCTCATGCGTCTCTGGTCGAGCGTTTCGACATACTTTCGTTCCTCGTCGAATTCGCCTGGCCTGCGCTCACCTTCCTTGCCGTCACGCAAGCAGTCAATGACACTCTGCACGGTGTTCCCAGCGATGCACCCCTGCTCGCTGCTGTAACTATTTTTGCGCTGATCACCATATTCGTTCCGCTCTTCGCCGGGCTGCGTTTTTACCGCAAGGACCTGTCACCATGGGCAGCATTCGTGAATGCGTTTATCGTGAATTCCTACATCTTCGCGCTCTGGTCGCCCTGCGTCGTTGTCTCCATCTGGCAGATTATGTTTCGCAGCAAAGCCTCTGCCTGGAAGCCCACTCAGCACTTCGGCAGCGTAGAACATCAAAGCCAGCTAACCGACGCCGGACAATCCGTGTAGTTCGTCAATTGGCAATGTGCTGAATTTATATGTATTCGCGCTTGGCTTGTTAGAACGGCGCGTATCCTAATGACCATATAGCCAGGCTGCGAATGTAATCCGGGGCCAAGAGTCCGCAACCAAATACGGTGGCACCAAGCAATATCGATTCTGCTGCCGAGCGCACTGAAATTCTTATGCTTGCTGCGCCATGCAACATGCGGAAAGAACCGGCTATGAGACCGCAAAGATGGATTCCACGCGCTATCTGGCGGATCAGGAGCGCTAATTCTTTTGGACAAAGAACGGAAATGGCGAATTGCGACGGCTGATACGAATTGATCATGTCGCCTTTGTAAAACCTCGCACTCATGAGCTCTCGAACAGGATGTCCGACGTCTCGCGAGTAAGGCGCCATCAGTTTGTGTGTGCCGACTGCCCGGGCGTATTGCGCGTTGACAAAAGATATGAGCACGATGAAAAGCAATGCGGCGACAAATGCTTTGACTGCCGGGACTGCTGTTCTTCTCGCCGATGCGGTTTCTTTCAAGCCGACGCGTCCTCGTTGCCTCTTGGTCTTGATGACCGGATAAATTAGATTCTCCTCAAGTTTGCCGGGAGCTGGAATTGTGAAGGCACTGAAGAGAGTTCAGGGTATTTACGGAGTTCCTTTTGGCAACCGGCGCTGCCGCCGATCCTGGTAATATCAAACTCACAATATCTGCAGCGGCAGGAGGCAAAGATGAGCGCAAGAGAGCACGGCGGCAAAGGTCCCAGTGTTGCTCAGTTGGAACAATATGTCCGCGACAAAGTGCGCCTGGAGTTCCTGGCTGTAGGCGGCGAGCGCTTTTCCGGCACTTTGCGCTGGTTCGACGAGCAGGCGTTCGCCCTCACCATGGATGGCGAAAAGCCCCTGACTTTGCTGAAAAGTGGTGTGATCGGATATAGACCTGTTACCACTTAGCAAGCCTGAAGCCCTGATACTATGCCGTTTAGCGTGTAAGCAATTCTGCATTCGTGCTAGACTTAACGCTGGTAGCGCCTAATTTACCTGTCTTTTGATCGCATTCAACAGGGGTTTGTTGCCTTGTTCAAGAACTATATTCGCAGAGGCATCGGTGTTGATCTCGGCACCGCCAATACTCTGATTTATGTTGATAAGCAGGGCATCGTCCTGCGTGAGCCTTCCGTCGTCGCCGTTGACGATCTGACCAATTCAGTCAGAGCCGTCGGCGAAGAAGCAAGGGCGATGCTGGGGCGTACACCTCAAGGCGTGCGTGCTACAAGACCGCTCAGAGACGGCGTGATAGCCGAGTTCAAATATGCTGAGTACATGCTGAAAGAATTCCTCAGCCGGGTGCTTAACGGCAACCGCGGCTGGATGGCTCCCGATCTTGCCATCGGTGTGCCCTGCGGAATCACTGATGTGGAACGCAATGCTGTCAGGCAAGCTGCTCGCAGTGCCGGCGCTGGCCAAACATACTTGCCTGAAGAGCCGATGGCTGCTGCAATCGGTTCGGGATTGCCTGTTGCCGAAGCGACCGGTTCCATGATTGTTGATATCGGTGGCGGTACCACCGAAGTAGCTGTAATTTCGCTCTCCGGGATCGTCGTCAATGAATCGCTGCGCGTTGCAGGCGATGAATTGAACGATGCCATCGTTCGTTATTTGAAGAAAGTGCACTCCCTGGCAATTGGCGAGCGCACCGCCGAAGAAATCAAATTCCGATTGGGCTCCGCATATAAAACGGTCGAGAACGATCGTTATGAAGTGCGGGGATTGAACTTGATAAACGGTCTGCCGCGCACTGTCACCATCAGCCGCGGCGAAGTTCGCGAAGCAATGACGGAAACATTGACCCGGGTCGTAGAGGCTGTCCGTCGCACGCTGGAGCGTTGCCCGCCGGAATTGGCTGCCGATATTTACGATCGCGGCATCATGCTCACCGGTGGAGGCGCGCTCTTGCAGGGTCTCGACGAGCTCATTTCCAATGAGACCGAAGTGCCTGTATTGATTGCCGAAGATCCGCTCTCCGGCGTGGCGATTGGAACCGGCAAGATGCTCACTGATTCGGCATATCGCCGCGTGCTGGCAAGCGCACTCTGCGAAAGTTAGGGAGACGTTACAGGTGGCATCCCAGAACCAGGGAAACCTTGATTCTGAGGCGATCGCTGAGGTTGTCTTTTTTTTGATACTCGTCTGGATGATTGCCGGACCGGTTCGCGGCACTGTTTTGTCCACACAAACCTGGATCAGTTCAGTTTTCACCAAAGGCGCAACCCAGGTCGAGTCGACCAAAAATCTCGCTGAGAAATTGATCGAGTCCTCTGAAAGAATCAAGACTCTGGAAGAGAAGCTGGCGAAGTCGGAGCTGGAGCTGACCAAGTATAAACAGCAGTCGAGAGATACGAATAAGCTGCGCCTGCTTTTAGGGTTGCGCGAGAAGGCGGACCGAAAGACGATCGCCGCCGATGTAATCGCTCGCAATCCGGACAATTGGTTCGAGCAGATAACAGTGGATAAAGGTACTCACGAAGGTGTCACTGATGGTTCCGCCGTCATCACTTCCGATGGTGTCGTCGGCCAGGTGGTAAAAGTGAGCGACCATGCATCGGTCGTTAAATTGCTGACCGATCCGGATATGAAACTTGGCGTTGTATTGAAGAAAACCGGCGTCACAGGCATTCTTTCGGGTAATTTCCAGAAACAAGCCAAAATCGACTGGGTGCCGGTCGGCACCAATGTTGATGTCGGAGAGAAAGTCAGTTGCCTCGGCAAAGGCGGCACTTTCCCCGAGAATCACCCGGTCGGCACGGTGGTCGGCGTGCGGCGCGATACTAACGGCGCCTCCATGCAGATCGAAGTTAAGCTCAGCGAAAACTGTTACGATTTGAGTCAGGTGCTGATTCTTCCGCCTCTGGGGATGTAGCCGTGATCCAGCTCATGTCCATTCGAGCCAGAAAACGCCTTGGCGAAATCGGATTCGCCGGGCTGATAGTTGTGTTCGCCTGGCTGCTTCAAGTGACGGTGCTGACGAAATTGTCGCTCGACACCATGCTGTGCAGCTTGCCTCTGGCTATCACAATCACCTGGGGAGCTGTTTTCGGATCGCCTTTGCGAAAACCGACACCGGAAGAATTGCGCATGCAGCCGGTGGATCAAGCCATCATGATGCAGATCGCCTCAGGCTCCGTCAGCGGGTTGATCATCGGTGCCATATTCGCATCTTTCTATTTGACCATGCTGCCTATTTACCCCATCTCCTATCCGATTGTCGGTTGGCTGGCCGGATATTTCTCTCTCAAGAGTTTCAACAAAGCGACATTGCTTTGCATACCTCTGGTGCTCGGAGGCACAGTTTTTGCAGAGTCGATAACTGCATTGCAATTGCATATGATTGGCCGTCCGGAAGTATTGCCGCGCCTTGCCGAAATTGCTTTTCCTGAAGCCATTCTCAATTCGCTTATTGCGCCGTTCATCTACTTTCCGATGCGCGCCTGGTTCGAGTTTTTTACCAGCCGTGACGTAAGAGAGTAACTGCAGTGATCACTTCGTCATCGCCATTGAAAACACCACCCTTCGAGACGACCGGCAAAATGGTCGTTCTTCTCATCGTGATAAGTTTGTGCATGACCGCACTGATTGCGCGCTTATTCTGGTTGCAGATTCTGCAGAATAAGTACTACAAAGCGCGCGCCGTAGACAATTCTACGCGCGTCACATTCCTGCGCGCTCCGCGCGGAATTATCTACGATCGGCATGGAAATCTGCTCGCCACCAATAAGCAGTCACTGTCCATGGTGGCAATACCAAATCAGATTGAGCACCTTTCCGATCTCTCCATTCGACTCTCGAAAGTGCTGGATCTGCCGATTCAAAAGGTGCATGCTCAGTTGATGAAGGCTAAAGCCTCGCACTCGGTATTACCTTATGTAATCGAGCATGATGTGGACATGAAAATCGTGTCCAACTTTTACGAGAATCGCCTCTTTCTTCCCGGCATCGATATTTTGGCTGACGTTTCGCGCAATTATCCGCAGGGTGAATTGTGCGCGCATGTGCTTGGGTATTGCGGTGAAATTACATCTAAGCAGTTGGAAACGCGCCCCGAAAGGCGCATGGGCGATGTAGTCGGTCAGGACGGCATCGAGCGATTGTATGACGTGCAATTGCGCGGAGTGGACGGCGAGCAGCGTGTGGCCGTCAATGCTATGGGCACGTCGCTCTCGAAGGAGACGGCAAAGCCCGTCATTACAAAAGAATCGAAAGCCGGCCAGCCGATTGTTCTATCTATAGATCTCGATCTGCAGAGAGCCGCCTGGAACGCTCTGGGCGACAGATCGGGCGCGGTGGTGGCGATTGATCCGCAAACCGGCGAAGTTCTGGCCATGGTATCAAGGCCGAGTTTCGATCCGAATGTCTTCACTCGCCGGATCACGCCGGCTGTCTGGAAGAAGATCAATGCTCCCTCTCACCCCATGCACAACCGCGCTCTGTCAGGTTTTCCACCTGGTTCAATCTGGAAAGCCATCACCCTCATTGCCGCGCTTGAAAATAAAGTGGTCAAACCGGACACCAAATTGCACGTTTCTGGTGGTATCAGCCTTGGTGGCTTCTTTTTCGGTGACTGGACGCACAGCACCGGTCTTTTCGATCTAGTCAAATGCCTCGCCTGGTCGAGAGACTCCGCCTTCTATCAGATGGGTTTGAAGATGACGCCGGAGATGATCAAGGACTGGGGCGTTAAATTCGGGGCTGGACGCCCGACCGGTGTAGAACTTCGCCACGAGAATTCCGGACTGGTTCCGGATTCGGCTTGGAAGCTGCGTGTATTGAAAGAGAAGTGGTATCCGGGCAATACATTGCACATGTCTATCGGTCAGACATTTACGCAGGTTACTCCTGCTCAAGGCGCTCGCATTTTCGGCGCTTTCGGCATGCGCGGACAGGTGCCGGGACTGCATCTTGTTATGAAGATCGCGGACAGACAAATTCCGCCTCCTGCCAAAGAGAAGATCAAAATGAACCCCAAGTATTTGAATGTCGTGCTTGAAGGTTTGAAAGCAGTGGTCGCCAGTGGTACCGCCGGTGCCACTAAACTCGGCAGCATCGAGGTGGCTGGAAAAACCGGATCTGCGGAAGCTCCGCCCGCAGGCAGTAAAACTCACGCCTGGTTTGCTTGTTATGCACCGGCAGACAAGCCGCGCATTGCCATGTGCTGTTTCGTGGAGCACGGCGGTCACGGCGGATCTGTTTGCGCGCCGATTGCAAAACAAATTTTGGAGTTCTACTTCGGTTTGAAAAATCCCACGCAGCTCGTTCAAAAACCGCCGGCGGCAAAACCGAAACGGCACTAATATCAACTGCATTTGCTGTTCGCATTTTAATATTGCATATATTGGGCGCATATAAAGAGGTCGTCTGGACAAGCGATTGGAAACCCAGGATAATGGCAGCCAGCGTGCGTTAGCATTGGACGACCGGAAGAAGGCCGAGGAAGACATGACCAATATGCAAGTGACCAACACACCAAATCCAGTACCATCGTCCCAGCCTTCCGAAAGCGATGCGGCTCCATGCGAAGAAGCCCTCAAATCATTGTTTTCCTCGGATGAAGTGGAAGGGAATAACGGCACTCCCACCGACTCTGAAGAAATTATCGTTATCGATGGTGAGAAAAATCTCGTCACTGAAGAAACCGCCGAGCCGAATGCCGCAGGAAGCAGCGAAGTAACCGGTGCGCTTCCCGCCCAGTCTCCCGCCAATGCATTGCAGCGCTTGAGTCAAACTGATTCAGTCTCGAAAGCTGAGCTCGTGAATGTTCTGGAAAGTTTTGTCGGGCTCATCAAAGCAGATATGATGCCGCTCGTGACGAAGAACACCATGGATTTTTCCGTCGGACCTGTGGCGCCGGAAAAAATCTCTGCCGTGTCCATTGATGATAAGACGGCAGCCATCGAAGAGCTTCGCGGTTTGCTTTTGGAAGCTCAAGAGACGATTATTCGCCTGCTCAACGATCGCGTCGAAGACAGAGCCAATATGGCTCGTCTGGAAGCAGAGCTGCGCTTGCTGCCGGACCTGCAGAATCAAGCGGACAGAGCAATTGCCGTCGCCATAAATACAGACGATTTCAGAAGCGACCTGACTAAGGTAAAATTTGAATTAGAAAAGCTCAGGCTGGCGAAGGTCAGAGAGGAAGTCGGCAATAAGCGCGGTTTCTGGACTGGAGTCAGGGGCTGGTTTTTCAACAAGGGCACTTAGTTCGGTCGAGCTCGGGTGCAATTGCAAGTTGTAAGGCACTGTAATTCAGAAAAGGCACCGATAGCTCCTCTATGACAACACAGCAAAGAGTGCTGCCTTTTCCCATGGATCGCTCCCTGGGCGATTTGTACATTCTGAACGACGAGACCGGAGTCAAATACATCGGCCAGGCGCGCGGTCGCGTCACGGTTGACGAAGGCTCGCTTGTCAAGCTGTCTATTAATGACCCGCTTAATGCATATCTGTCGCCGCTGGACGCGCTGAGAGCCGACGACCTTGCTGCCGTTTCGCTGTACAGCGCTTACGTAAGCTCTGCTTCTATGTCGCATCTTTCGCGCATGACAGGATTGATTGAACTCGATCTCGGCTACACCCGCGTCATAAAGAAGCTCGAAGCCGGCATTCCCAGTTCTGAAAACATCGACAGCTTGCTCTGGTACATTCGCAAACTTACCAATTTGCGCATTCTGAAACTGGGACACATTCCTCTTACGGATCAGGGCATGAATCACCTTATGGGTTTGAAAAAACTGGAGGTGCTGGATTTGGAAGAAACAAAAATTTCCGATCAGGGACTTGCCTGTCTGGCTGAATTGTCCGAACTCAAAGTTCTCGATTTGCAGGGCATAAAAGCCGGCGGTCAGGGATTGAAAGCGCTTGCGCGTTTGAAAAAATTGCAGAGTCTTGATTTGCAAGACACTAAAGTGGACGACAAAGCCGCGCAATTTCTAAGCCAGATGAATCAGCTCAAATGGCTGCGTCTCAAGAGCACGATGATCACCGATGACGGCATGCAGCACTTAGCCGGTATGACAGCTCTTACTGAGCTTGAATTGGACGACAACAACATCACGGATTTTGGGCTCATTCATTTGAGCGGCATGACACAACTAACCGAACTGGATGTTTCATACACGAAAATCACCGATGCCGGGCTGCATCTTTTTTATGGACTTGTTAATCTGAAGAGCGTCGGACTGAAGGGGCTGGGCTTATCGGAGGGCGCATTGAATGATTTGCGCCAGGCGCTTCCCGGCTGCCAGCTTGTAACTTCATGAGTGATTGAAATGGCACTATTGAATCGCAACACCGGTTTTATATTAGGCAACGTGCTGGGCATGGCATTGCTGATCGGCGGCATCATTGTCACTGCGCCGCAAAAACAAGCCGAGCAAGCTGAAATCGACAAACGCAACTCAGCACCGGTAGTGATGGCTGTGTCCGATATCAAGGCAGGCGACAAGATCGCCGCGGAACTCGTAAAACAAGATCGCATTGCGCATGAGAAAGTGCCACTAAATGCGGTGGATTCGATTGAAAAAATTAAGGGTCTGTCAGCCAAGTCGGACATCAAAAAAGGCGATGTCGTCACTTACAGTGCGCTCGATTTGCACAGCCAATCGAAGTAATCGACTACATCAGCGGTGAGCCGGGCTTGTCAGTTACTTGAGTAGGATTCGGATCGTCCTCGACGATTTTCGGCGTAATCAGAAGCATCAGTTCCGTGCGATTTCGTCCCTTGAGACTATTTCTGAACAGCGCACCCAAGACTGGTGTTTCTGCCAAATAGGGCACTTTGGCCAGAATGGCCGCCTCGTTTTCAGTGAACAAACCGCCGATCACGAGGGTCTGTCCGTCCTTGACGCGCACTTCCTGAGACATGATATCGCGGATGTTCAGCAAGGTAACGATAGTCGGGTTCAAGTTGGGGTTGCCGAAAACCAGGGGAGCACCGAGGGGTGTCGAAACCTGCGGTCTCAAGCGCATGGTAATGAAACCGTCCTCGGTCGTTTTCGGAAGCACGTTCAAAAATATCCCCGCTTTTGTCAGCTCGACGTTGGTCGTGACTACACCCAGAGAAACGGTGGAGGTGACTTTGTGAACGACTTCCTGCGCCAGGGTGATCAAAGACTCGGTGTTGTCCACGACCACTACGGATGGATTGGCGATGAGCTTTGCTTTGTTCGTCTGCAAAAGCATGTTGAGGCTGATGTTGAGCGCTGTAGGAAGAGTGGCGATATTGGCCCTGCCGCCTGCGCCGCTGCCCAGCGTCAATAGATTTATACCGGTCTGTGCGGCCGGAACCGATGAAACTCCGGCTATCTGCTGTGCTGCAACAGGCAAAACTGCCCCGATAAGACCGGTAAATGGATTGGCAGGCGCGAAGTTGGTGACGCTGTTGGAGGCTGGTGCGATGCTGTTTGCCGTCTGCACGACTGTGGTGTCTGATTGGGTAAATGGAATCGCCAGTCCGGATTGCACGTTGTTTGTGACCTGATATCCGGAGCCGGCAATGTTATTGGATTGCCCTCCCAAGCCAGGCAAATAGCGGACTAAGGGTGCGGCGGCATTTCCCAAAACCGATGCTGAGACGCCGCCGCCCTGGGTGCTCACGTTGGCGGCGAGTTGTCTTATGCCCTGGTTGGTCAGCTCGACGAGCGATGTTTGCACATGCACTTGCCGCGGCCGGCGGTCTAGTATTCGTATCGCTTCTTCGGCGACATTGCAATCTTCAACGGTGCCGACGACCAATACCTGCCTGTTTTTCACATCAGGCACCACAATGGTTGAGCCGCCATTGGGATCGACGTTGTAATCAACCGGCACTTCTTGGAACGTGCGAATTTGCTGTGTGCCCGGATCGACGGCGGCATTGTTAAAGCCCACACCCTCTTGGGTCTGGCTTCTGCTGATGCCGCGCAGAAGTTTGCGCTCGGTGTCGAGCTTGGTGACCTGTCTGTTTTTCGCTTCTTCTTTCAGCCCATGTTCTGCTGCTGTCGGATCGACACCAAGATCGCCGCTGCGCTCCAATTCCATGTTGAAGTCCGGCAAATAGCCGCGGTTGAAAACCGACGCGTTGAGAAGCATCGCAACGTCATATGGATGCGCATAACTCAATTTGAAAACGCGGGCAACGGGACGATTTAAACCTAGCTGCACCATCGCTTGCGGCGAGCCGACGATGACTGTGTTGTCGACTTTGCGGCTTTGCAGTCCGGCTGCGGCAAGGACTGTGTCCATTGCTTCATCGAGAGTCAAATCTTTCAAATCGCCGGTAATTTTACCCACTACCGATTTGTCGATGATGATATTGAGATTTCCACGGCGTGCCAATTCCGCAATCACTTCGCGGGCGGGCATGTCGCGAAAGCTCATATTGTGCAAAAGTTCTTGCGATGCAAAAAGCCTGAACGGACGCCGCACTTGCACAGTGCCGGAAACACTGGTGACATTCGGCTTGCGAGCAAGTGACTGAGCCAGTTTGCGGGCAGCTTCTTCGGGATTGGCATCGGAGGAGAAATCGGAGAGCGATGTGTCCTTTGCGGACTTGGCAGAATTTTGCGCGAGCGATCTTTTCTCGGCAGAATTCTGCTGCTCTTCTAGATCATTCGATGGGGTCGATGGGGTCGAAATTTTTTCCGGCTCGGCCTTGGCGCTCCCCGGATCCGGCGTAAATTTCAGAGTCTTGCCGTCACTGGTCTGATCGCCGCCCTCAGCCGATAGGGCGGGCAATACAGAGATGGGAGAAACGATTCCGCAAATGATAGGGGCCAGCAAAATACTGAAGGCGAGATTGCGGCCGGTTGCCTTAGACCTTGTCTTGCCTGCTGATTTTTGCTGATGCCAGATACGGTGCAAGGGTTATTTCTCTGGTCGCTGTCTATGGCGTCGCCGGCGGTGCGCAGATTGGAAAAAGAAACCAAAAAATCTGTGAGATTTCGCCTCAATAATTGTACCTGGCATAGTAGATTTTGCAATCTATTCCTCTGCCCAATATGTTGAAAGTCCTGTTATTGTCTGCGTTTTCCGCTGGACAGTCCGTAAATGGCCACTTCCAGATTGTTTCTTGCTTCACCCAATCTTGGATTGATTCGCAGTGCCAAACGAAACTCATTTATGGCTGAAAGCATATCGCCTTTGCTATAGAGCGCATATCCAAGATCGTTGTGTGCTTGCGCATTCAACGGATCGAGACTGACTGCCTGGCGAAACTCTTCTACGGCCCCTCGCACGTCACCGCGTGAGAAAAGAGATCTGCCCAGAACGACATGGCTGTCAGCGGATGTGGGATTGAGAAGAGTGGCTTGGCGCGCCGTTCGCATTGGCGTTTCCTTTTCACCATACTTGAGCAGTGCCTTGGTCAGGGAGACATGCGCGCGCCCCGAGCTCGGATCAAGAGAGACGGCCTGTCGCGCGGCCTTGACAGCGCCGATGGTGTCACTGGCTTGCAACAAACAATCCGCCAATCCGGAAAGTGCCTCCGCCGATGGTTGTATTCCTATGGCTCTTCGATATTCGTTGATCGCCTCGGACATATCTCCTCGCGAGTTCATGCACTCTGCTTGCATGACATGCACCAGAGCTTGGTCCGGAGCGATTTTGAGAGCTTGCTTGAATTCTAATTCCGAAGCCTGAGTGTCGCCGATGTCGCTGAGAATTTTTGCCATCAAAGCATGCGCGACATAATTAGTCGGATCGAAATTGATGGCGTGGCGAATTTCTTGCCCGGCTCCTTGTGAATCGCCGGCAATGTAGAGATATGTTCCCAGCCTGACTCTAAGCGCGGGACTGCGCGGAGAGTCGGTAATTTTTCTGCGCAGCGAAACTATCAAATCGCCGATAGATTTGAGCTCGAAATTCTGCGCAGGCATGCGTATAAGTTCGAGCGCTCTGGGCAAATCCCTGCTTGATTCCAGTCGATCGTTTTCACCAAATTCGAGTGGGTCATAGAGGCTGCGCAAAGCCGTTTTTGAAAGCTCTCGAGCCGGTTTTGGCTGTTCGGCTTCGATTTTGCCTTCCGGGATTTCGGTTGTTAAGGGAGGCGGCGTCGCTGTCTGCTTTTGAGGTGGAGCTTTGGGTTTCATCAATTTGAGGGGAAACGCCAGCGCGCTTGGGGCTATCATCAGTCCCACCCCAGTCAGTATCAGCGCATATTTGTAACTAGCCACAGCGAAAAAATGTCGAAAGAATTGGGCTTGTCGAGCTACGCAAGCTAACATACTACCAGGATGCAGCGTCGCTCCGCACTTCTAAATCCCGGTTGCCGCCAATGTTTGAAGGACATTAATACATAAACCAGATGGTCTCGCACGCATATGTTCACATACCGTTTTGCAGTCACAAGTGCGACTTTTGTGATTTTGCAGCGTTTGCGGGTTTGGACCATTTGACCGGCGAATATGAACAGGTTGTCCTGCAAGAAATAGATGACAGGCTTAATGCTCTGAGGGAAAAACGCGGCGATCCGGGCGAAAGCCGTTTGCACTCTATTTTCTTCGGCGGCGGCACGCCTGGGCTTGTTGAGCCACGGGTTCTGGGAGCTATGCTCGAGAAATTGGGCTCGCATATCAAGCCGGCGTCTGATGTCGAAATAACACTCGAGACCACTCCGCATGCGATCACGCGTGAGAAGCTGGCGAAATGGATAGAATTTGGAATCAACAGGATTTCTATAGGCGTTGAGTCTTTTTTAGACGAAGAGTTGAAGGCGATGGGGCGCGATCATACGAGCGCGCAAGCTTTCAAAGGACTGGAGCTGGCTTGCGAATCGGGCGTCGAGGTGGTGGCGCTGGACCTTATGTATGGCTTGCCCACTCAAACTGTTGAGAGTTTCGCCCAAAGCCTGGCCTCGGCTACCGAATTTGCCGCCGGCTACAAAAATCTCTTGCATGTTTCTGCCTACGGCCTGCATCTTGCTCAAAATTCGCCGCTTTATTCACGTTTTCCCCGCGGCACCGAGGCTTATCCTGCCGATAATGTTTATGTGGACATGTTCGAAACTCTGGTTGAAACGCTCGAGAATGCCGGGTTCGAGCATTATGAAGTGTCTAATTTTGCCCGACCGGGCAAGCAATCCATACACAATCTTGCTTACTGGAATAACGCAGAATATCTGGCTTTCGGGGTTAGTGCCCACCGTTATCTGGAGGGAGTGCGCAGCTCCAACTGGCGGTCTTTGAAGCGCTATATGCGGGACCCGCTGGGCGATGAGACCGTTGATGTCATCGACGAGCAGACCCGTTGCCGCGAGGCAATCATGCTTGGGCTGAGGCTAAGGCGCGGAATCGATATTGCTTCTTTTGCAAACGAATACGGATTCGACCTCACCGAGCGATTTTCAACAGAAATAGAGAGGTTTTCGCGCGCCGGACTGATGGAAATTGCCGACGGGCGCCTGATCTTGACTAGAAAGGGTGTGCCGGTGAGTAATTCTGTGATTGCCGCCTTTTTCTGATTCGGATTGGGCAGGTAGCTTAACTTTTGGTAATTTGGGCGCCCGTCACCCTTTTGAATCTCCGATTTCAGCTACCGGCGAGGAGATTAACGGCATATATATAGGGGTATGGAGTTCTCGGTTTCTTTGCTATGACTTTTACTAGGAGCGCAAAAAGCGCGTTGAAGAGCTGTCCTGAGTGTTTTACCGAGTTTGAAGACTCCGTAGACGTTTGTCCTACGGATTCCACAAAGCTGCAAACCGTGTCAAAAGACCCTCTGGTCGGCACCACTCTTGCTGATCGCTATTTGATCGAAGGTGTTATCGGGCGCGGCGGCATGGGCGTCGTTTATCGTGCGCGCCAGCAGAACATGGACAAAGACATGGCGATTAAGATGCTTTATTCGCATAAAGTGTCGGAGCCCGAAGCAATCAAGCGTTTTCACCGCGAGGCCAAAACGGTCACGGCCGTCAGGCACCATCACATCATCAATCTTTATGACTTCGGCATGTACCAGAATCAACCGTATCTGGTCATGGATTATCTGGAAGGTAAAAGTCTAAAGGACATCCTCAAAGATGAGGGTGCGCTTTCCTTCGAACGCGCCGGTCGTGTTTTCGAGCAAGTGCTCGACGCGCTGGCTTCAGCGCATGAGTCGGGTGTTGTGCACCGCGATCTTAAGCCTGAAAACATTATGCTCAGCAGGCAAAACAATCAGGATGATTGGGTGACTTTAGTTGATTTCGGACTCTCGAAAATCATCGAGTCGGGCGATGGCGGCATGGATCATTTGAATATCACCAAAGTTGGTGACGTGTGCGGAAGCCCGCCTTACATGTGTCCCGAGCAGTGTCTTTCCTCGACGGTCGTCGATCCCAGAAGCGACCTCTATTCGCTCGGCATCGTCATTTACGAGTCGCTTTCGCTCAAATTGCCGTTTAATGCCAAGTCGGCAATCGAGATGCTCGACTGTCACTTATACGCAACACCAATACCATTCAATTTCTCCATCCCCGAAATGAAAGTTTGTTCGGAGATGACGCGAGTGCTGAATGTCGCACTGGAGAAAGATCCAGAGAAGCGCTATCAAAATGCTGCCGAGTTCCTGGAAAAATTCCAGGAAGCCGTCAAACGCGATGGCGTCAAGCACAGAGCCATGAAACACCGCGAGGAAGTGGCGCAATTCCACGGTTTGATGGAAGAAGCAAAAGCGATTCGCGACAGCGAGCACAAACGCACGTCGGATGAAATGGAACGGCTGGCGGCTGAGACGATTGCTGCTGCTGCTGAATCAGGCGCCGCCCCGGACCGCGGTGCGCTTGCTCAAGCTGTCGAAGGAGCATTGGAAGATCTTGAAGGCGAATGCCCGTATTGCGGAGCGGCTGTGACGACCGCTCTGAAATTCTGCGCCAACTGCCAGCGTCAGCTTCTTGGTTCTGAACCGAAAGGCTTGCAGCAGTCCCGCACCAGACCGGGGGCTCACCGCCCGCTTCATAAAACAACCGAGCACAGTGTAGGATTTTCTTCCCGCGCAAAAGAGCAAATGGGCAATTCAATGGGCGGGTTGACCGCGCTGCAGAAGGCTCTCAGCATGCTGCTCGTGTTAGTCATTGTCTATGGCTGTTACGCTGTGCTCGCTAACGACGACGTGATAAAGTCCATCAATCGCGTCATGTCCTCCATGCAAAACAAGCCTGAAGCCGAGCCTGCACCATCTGCGGTGCCGCAGACCAAGCCTCCCGCCGGTGCAAAGCCTTCCGGCAAGAAGCAGTAAGCGGTTACTTCTTGTTCGCCAGTTCAGCTCGCTCGACAAGAGTCGTTGCTTCACGTTTGTGCTTTTCTTGATCGCAACCAGCCAGGATTTTCCTGGCGCAATCTACAACTTCCTTGCCGTTGGTGCCTTTGTGAGTCTCTTCAATCAGGACTGCTCTTTCCAGCGCTCTGTGCGCTTCCTCGATCTTGCCTTTGGCAAGATATGATTTGGCCGCAAGAATGAAATGTTCCGAATATTTTTTTGCAGAAGCGCCGTCCAGATCTTCAACGTCGAGTGAAGTGTGAAAGGATGATTTTATTTTGCTGCCTTTTCCTTCATAAGCTGCAGCTTCTTCAATCCGCTTGGTGTCAGCCTCGGCGATATTCATTTTGATTTTGGCTGCATGGCTTGCTCGACCGGTTTGATCATACACTTTAAGCAGGGCAAGCTCTGACTTGATGTAGCGGTCACCTTGATCGCCGAAATTCTTTGCCTGCTCTGCTGCATTTTTGTAGTGCTGCTCTGCATCTTGCCACGCTTTGTTTTTAAAAGCCTGATCGCCTTGAGCCAATTCGAATTGCCACAACAACTTCTCGTAGACGGGGCCACGGTCTTCCTCCGGTCCCGGCCAGGCAAGAAGCAGCGCGCAAGTGAGCAAGCCGCCCGCCAGCAATGCGTACAAGCCGTAGATATATTGCTTGAGTCGCTTGCGTTCGCGGTCTTGTTTTTCAGTCAAGCTGATGGCATCAAGAACAAGCGATTGAAGATTTTTCTTCTCTTCGGCTTGCTGTTGTTGTCTGACCAGCTCCTCGTCGACTTCCGGGACGGATTCACCGCCTTTAGCATTGGCATCAAACGGATTGGGCTCATATGCCACCGCTTTTTGCTGCGATTCGATATAGAGTCGCGAACGTTTCGCCGCCTCGAGCAGTCCTTTCTTCAATTCTTCAACTGTCTGTTGCCTTTCAAATGGATTTTTGCTCAAGGCTTTGATGACTTGAGCGTCTATCAGTTCAGGGATCGTCAAATCAGGTGCGATGCCGCGCAATGATAGTGTCGGCTCGCTCACTTGTTTATTGAGAGTTTCCAGACTGGTAGCACCAATATGCGGCGGCGCACCGGTCAGGCATTCATACATCACGCAACCGAACGAGTAGATGTCGGAGCGCGCATCGACCTTACCGCCCGTGCACTGCTCCGGGCTCATATAGAGCGGACTTCCGAAAACCTCTCCGTCTTTTGTCAGTCTTTGATCTTGATTGTCTTCGCCCAGCATTTTGGCTATGCCGAAATCCAATATTTTGACGACGTCTCTTGCGTCGTTTTCCTGAATTATCAAAATATTGGCTGTCTTCATATCTCGATGGACGATGCCTTTCTTGTGCAAGACGCTCAATCCATCGCAAATTTGAAGGAATATATTGATGCCTCTTTCAGGCGTCAGATTTGCTGTTGTTTGCAAAATGTCCGCAAGACTTTCGCCTTCCAGATATTCCGTGATCAAATATGGTTTTGCGTTTTCCCAAACACCGAAGTCGAAAACTTGAACGATATTGTGATGTTTCAAACTGCTGAGCGTTTTTGCTTCTTTGGTGAAACGCTCCATGTGCAGCGGGTCGGCGACCAATTGCGAATTGAGAATTTTGATGGCGACGAAATTGTCCATCAATGTATGGCGAGCTTTGTAGACGGTGCTCATGCCGCCGCGCCCTATGACCGCGAGAATTTCATACTTTTCTGCGAACGTCGTTCCCAAAAACGGATCAGCCAGAACCATCGTCAATGTCCCACCGTCCACAGGACATTGCGCTGTGCCGGTCGGGTATGTCGCCTGACACTTTAAGCAGACAAGAGTCATTCCTTGTTGAGCTGGCTGCTCTTTTGCTGAATCCACGCGAAGTCCTCGCTGCTAGCCACTTTCATGCCTCGATCATATCCTCTTTTGCTTTCCGGCAACGAGATTAGAGGGCGCTCAGTCTTGAAGGTTAAGCAGCGATAAGAAAAACTAGCTTGGCTCCCAGGTGCCGTTCTTCATGTCTTTGCCGAGGCGGAAACCATGAATGAGATTGGCTCTGGTCAGTTGGTAGATTTCGTGCAAAGCATCTGTGTCCTCAATACCGTGTTTTGTGGACATGGCATTGACCTGTTGCATTGCTACGGCTGAAAAGTAAACGAAGACCTCATCACGCACCTCTCCTCGCCCCTGGTTGGGCAAGCGCAGGACGGCGCGTCCGAAATCGTTATTGACGGCTTCCACGAGCTCATGAGTGAGCGAGTCGCCGTAAAATGTTTCCGCTTTCTTTCCCATTGATTCCTCTTCTAGATAGAGGTCTTAGCCCTTGCGTGTTTAGAAACTGGGGATAATTCGATCATCTTAAGCTGCGATAAATATGAACGCTCTTAAATAATCGCTTTTGTTATTCACTTCGAGAAAGCTCGAAAGATGGCGATTTTGATCAATTATCGAGGGCATCCAACGCTCTGCGTATTTCTTTGATGTCTTGCCACATCAGCCATTTGGGGCTTCCCACTTCTCGTGATTCGTTTCTCAGGAGATAGGAGGGGTGAAACACGGGCATTACTTTAGCACCGTTTTTGTTGTCAAACCATTTGCCCCGAATACGGCTAATTGGATCCATAACCTGCAAAACGCCCTGCACGGCGGTCGATCCGGCTAATACGATCAATTTTGGTTTAACAAATTCAATCTGAGCTTCAAGAAATGATCGGCAGGCCTCCATCTCATCTCTGGCGGGTACGCGGTTGCCTGGCGGCCGACACTTCACCATGTTGCATATATAAGTATCTTTTTTGCGATCAATGTTTACGGAAGCAAGAATTTTGTCTAATAGTTGACCCGCGCGTCCAACAAATGGCAGACCTAATTCGTCTTCTCTTTGACCCGGACCTTCGCCGATGATCATCAATTGCGCCTCAGGATTGCCGTCGGCAAAAACGACATTCCGGCGGGTTTTACAAAGCCCGCACGCCTGGCAAACCGCAGCGGCGGCGGCTGCTTGCTCAAGTGATGTGATGACTGAGAAAGAAGAAGTATCTAGCGAAAGCTGGGTCATGTCGTCGCCGGCACCATATTCGGAGTCACAGTACCCGTGCTGACTGCATGTTCAACCAGTGAAATTACCGGTTGCGTCATCGTCAACTCGTCTACTGTAATACCGTTTACGGTGTCGAGCGTATAACCTAGGCAGATTTTAGCTGTCTCTCGAAAGCGTGATGGATCGCCGGTTGTATATATGTGAGAGCGAGAAATTCTCGATTGAGTGCCGGCTTCGACATATGTTCCGGATGTTGAAGATATAGACTGCGCAATTGATTCTGCAAGCAATACGGCAGGGTCGACCAGTTGCACTCTGTCCTGAAGCATGCGCTTGAGAGTGGCATCAACAAAAGGAAAATGAGTGCATCCCAAAATCACGGCTTCGGCTTCATCTTTCAGAAGTTTGTCGCAATATTTTTTCAGCGCCGCATCCATCTCTTTCGATTCGCTCAAGCCGCGTTCGATAAGAGGAACGAGATCGGGGCAAGCTATTTCAGTGACGTGCTTGTGCGAATTTCTCTCGAGAATCGCTTTGGAAAATGCTTTTCGTTTTACAGTCGTGGAAGTGGCGATGACGCCGATGCGATTGAAATTCCGCGAAACATAGTCGGCAGTCACTCCAATCAGGTCGATGACAGGGACATTAACGTTCTTACGAACTTCATCACCGGCCACTGCGGCGCTCGTGTTGCAAGCGATGACAATGGAATCGACTGTCTGGTTGGATATCCAATCGACAATTTGCGCTACGAAATGGGATATCTCACCGGCCGAGCGGTCGCCGTAAGGGCAGCGAGCCGTGTCGCCAACGTAGACGAAAGAGTGAGCGCTGGCGCCCAGGCGAGTCGAGAGCTGGCGAAGTACAGACAAGCCACCCAGCCCGGAATCAAAAAGGCCAATCCGGGCGCCTTTTGTGATCGCGTCCCCGGAGACATCCTGCTGGTTGATTTTGTTAACTGACAAATCCAGTCCCTGATTCCCTTTGAAACTTCCAGAGGCAAGTTTCGACCCAACATTATGATTCTCGACCAAAGCCTGGAAGCAATGGTTGGCACAAGTTTATGTTTTTGTTTTATTCACTTTAACTTTCCAAGTGACCGTTTCAGGAGGGCAAAGTTCCACCTGACTAGGGGGCGGCTAGATGGGTGGCTTGACTGTTTTGCCAGCCAGTTCCTGCTTTTCAGTCAGATACTGAAGTATACCCGCCGATACTGAGTCGGCTATTTTGCTCTGGTATTCGGCAGCCCCAAGATTGTCACGCTCTTTGGGATTGGATATGAAACCGACCTCCGCCAGTATGGCCGGCACGGAGGTATGGTTGATTACGTAAAATCTTGCTTTTCTTATAGAACGATCAGGCACTCCCAGTCCCTGCACGAGCTGCTGGTGAATCGCCGCGGCCAGTGGGCGGCTTTGCTCGGTTTGGTAATAAGTCTCGATGCCGTAAATGCTGGAGGTGCTTTCCAGGGCATTTATATGGATGCTGACGAAAAGGTCCGCCTGGTTTTCGTTGGTGATTTTTACACGGTCTTCCAGTGAGACAAAAGTATCGTCAGAGCGAGTCATGACCACACGCGCGCCCAACTGCGTAAGCCGCTTTTTCAGTTGGTTGGTGATCTGCAAGGTCAGATCTTTTTCCGAAACTCCGGCCCTTTGAGCACCGGGATCGCTGCCTCCGTGCCCTGCATCAAGAATGATCAATTTATCTTTTACTGAAACCTGCTTCAGATTTGCAGCCATGGGCGTGCTCGAAGACGGTCTTATTTTGAGGCTGAGAGTCGTTCCATTGTCGCTCAGTTCGTCGGCTACATCGACGGTATTGTCTTTGAGATCCAGGACGAGCCGGTGGGTCAAACCAGAATCGTCCGGGGTTCCGGTGCGCAAGCCTTTGACCAGCACCTCGTCGGCGACTGAGGGCAAAAGCACGTTGGCGAGCGCCGGCAGCCCATCGAAGTCGATGACATATCTTTCCGGTTCGTGCAGGCGGAATACTTTATAGTTCAATTTTTGATCCGCTTTGATCAGCAGATCGGCCGCGCCGGTGTCTTTAATTTGATCGACATCGTTTAAAACAACCGACACGTTTGCATCTACGAAAGACGGCGCAGTTGAAGCTTCTTCGCTCGACTTGTAAATGACTGACCGATCATCTTTTGTTTTAGCGGCAACTGCCGATCCGGTTTCTTTTGCCATCCACTTGCTTGCTTCTTCGGCCGCTGCGGTTTTAGCCCCGAGCTTAGCAGCGGGTTTTTCAGCCAGCTTCACCGGCAATTTCTCCGGCAGTTTTTCAACCTGAATCTCAGGTGCTGCTGCCGGTTTTCTCAAACTTCTGACGGCTATTTCTTTTGCCGGCTTCGCACCATTGGTGGTGCCATATGCAGTTACGGTCTGACTCGAGTTTTTGAAATCAGGTGCCAGTGGTGCCACTCCCCATGGTGCAGCGGCGGGAACTGCAGCTTGCTTTACTCTGCTTGCGTAATTATCGGCCGTCTGATGCGCAACTGCCGGCTTAGCCGGATAACCAGGCGTCCACTTCATTACAAGGGCCCCGGGGCGCGCATGAAATGCCAGTGTGCGGAAGGCTCTGGCATTGAAAGACGCAATGGAGATGCGCATTGTCGGAGGGTTAGAGCTGAACTGACCGATGCGGATTTCTTGAATTCCGGCCTGCCTCCAGGCGTCGGCTGCCGTATTCTCAGGTTTCAAAAGATGCGTAGCCAGTTGATAAGAAACGCCCTCGAAATCCGCGACCATAAGGGTTTTTCCCTCCGGTCCCGGCAAATATTGAATGAGGGGCGCGGGCAGTGGTTGTTTCGAATTGGTGGCGATAGTTATTGATCCACTTGCCAGATCAGGCACGACGGAAACGACGCGCTCAACTGAAGTGAAGGGCGCCGAATTTTCTGCCAGAACTGCCGCAGGCGTGATCAACAGCAAGGCGGAAAGCATGAGGAAACAGGCATGATTACCAGTTTTCCAGGACATGAGACCACCTTAACTATTAACTGCGTGGATATGATAACACGTCATCAAGCAGTAAATGATGAGGCGAAAAACAGGGTCGAGTAAATGACGCTGATCGTCCCCGCCATTCGGCATCTATATTCGCTTGATATGTCGCTGCCACCACATGTGAGGCACAAATAAAATTGAGCTTTCCTCATGTGGGACGACGTTTGCTCTTTACCTGTTAATCTAAATTCCGTAGTTTCGGGTGCAATCGCTGATCTTACCCCCCAAGCGCATTGCCAGTCAGGATGCGAATCTTACCAGCTAAATCTGTTGCCAAGATTCCGCCGTTTCGAACCTGCCGTTGAAGCTCGGTCTTTCAATTCAGCGCGTTTTTTACAAACAAATCAACTTCGAAGGGAGTTTTCCAAAATGGATGTCAACCTGCTCGCGGTCCTAGGATGTGGCGCAGCGGCAATTATTTATGTGATTGTCGTTGGAAGTTACGTGCTCGGTCTCAGCCCTGGTAACGAAAGAATGCAAGAGATTGCTCTTGCAATCGAGCAGGGTGCAAATGCGTTTATGAAGCGCCAGTACACCTCTGTAGCACTGGTCGGAGTCGGACTCTTCATTATCATCGGTTCGCTGCTTCCCAAAGATGGTTGGGTGACCGCCGCAGGTTTTGCGGTCGGCGCAACCCTCAGTTCTCTCGCCGGTATTTTCGGCATGAAGGTGTCGGTTAAAGCGAACGTGCGAACTGCCGAAGCGGCTCGCGGCGGATTGGCCAAAGCGCTTGATGTAGCCTTCAAAGGCGGCTCGGTGACCGGACTTCTCGTTGTCGGTCTTGGTCTTATCGGCGTTGCCGGTTTTTACATGGCGACGAAGAACGTCAACGCTCTTGTCGGTCTCGGTTTCGGAGCCAGCTTGGTTTCGGTGTTCGCCCGATTGGGTGGCGGCATCTACACTAAAGCTGCCGACGTCGGCGCCGACCTGGTCGGAAAAGTCGAAGCCGGAATTCCTGAAGATGACCCGCGCAACCCCGCTGTAATTGCCGACAACGTCGGCGATAACGTTGGCGACTGCGCAGGCATGGCCGCTGACCTTTTCGAAACATATGCAGTGACCGCAGTAGCAACAATGCTTCTTGCATCACAACAGTTCAAAGAACAGATTGCTGCCGGCAGAGCGGAAATTCTCTATTATCCCTTGATTCTCGGCGGCGCCTCCATCATCACTTCAATCGTCGGTTGTTTCTTCGTCCGTCTCGGCAAGAACAACAACATCATGGGTGCTCTCTATAACGGTTTGGTCTGGTCGGCGATTCTCGCCGGTGTAGCCTTCTGGTTCGTCACCGACAAATACATGGGTGGTCTGCAATACACGACACTCAACCTCTGGTCGGCTGCGATGGTTGGCCTGGTCGTTACCGGCGCGATTGTAGTCATCACCGAGTATTACACTTCAACTTCGTTCGCTCCCGTTAAATACATTGCAAAAGCTTCGGAAACCGGAAGTGCGACAAACATCATTGCCGGTCTTGCTGTTTCCCTCAAAGCAACTGCATTCCCGGTAATTGCAATCGTAATCGGTATCATTGTTTCATTCGCTCTTTGCGGTGTATTCGGCGTTGCTCTGGCAGCCATGTCCATGCTTTCGATGGCAGGAATTATCGTGGCAATCGACTCCTATGGACCGATTACCGACAACGCCGGTGGTATCGCTGAAATGTCCGAGCTTCCCAAAGAAGTTCGCGAAATTACCGATCCGCTTGATGCCGTGGGTAATACCACAAAGGCTGTCACGAAGGGTTACGCTATCGGCTCTGCCGGACTCGCAGCGCTCGTTCTTTTCAGCTCCTACACGGAAGAATTGAACATGGCTTTGCAAAACGCCGCCGTTGCCGCTGGCAAAACTGCAGCCGAAGCGAGCGTAATTCACTTTGATTTGTCCAATCCATATGTAGTCTCCGGATTGTTCCTCGGCGGACTGATTCCATTCCTGTTCGCAGCAATGGCAATGGAAGCCGTCGGCCAAGCAGGCGGCATGGTTGTAACTGAAGTGCGTCGCCAGTTCAAAGAACGCCCGGGCATCATGGATGGTACCGCCAAGCCGGACTATGCTTCTTGCGTAGACATCGTCACCAAAGAAGCCATCCGTCAAATGGTCGTGCCTTCGCTTCTGCCTGTTCTCACTCCGGTAGTGATAGCAATTCTCGGCGCATGCTTCTTGAATGACGCTTTGCCCGGTGAATACGCCGCTGCCAAACTCCTTGGCGGAGTGCTCGTGGGCAGCATCGTCACCGGTCTTTTTGTGGCAATCTCGATGACATCAGGTGGCGGCGCTTGGGATAACGCCAAGAAATACATCGAAGAAGGCAACCATGGCGGCAAAGGTTCTGAAGCACACAAAGCTGCAGTTACCGGCGATACCGTCGGCGATCCTTACAAGGACACCGCCGGCCCGGCCATCAACCCGATGATCAAGATTTTGAACATCGTTGCTCTCCTTATGGTGGCATTCCTGGTTCAATAACGGCTAAATGAGCCAAATCCGCATCGCCAACAAACAGGACGAAACGCACATTCGTGCGCTTGCCAGAGATGCCTTAGCGAGCATCGGCAGGGAGATCGACCTGGATGGAGACGATGCGGATTTGAAGAATATCGAGTGGTCGTATTTCGGCTGCGACGGTGGTTTCTTCGTGTTGGAAGTGGATGGTGCCATCGCGGGATTCGGTGGTGTGGCCAAACTTTCGGATGATGCCGCCGAGATCAAGCGCCTCTATGTGAAACCCGATGTGAAACTGGAAGAGAGCTTGCTCGATTTGCTCGATATGCTGCTGGATTTTGCGCGCAAGATGGACTATCGCTTAGTCGAATGTGCGCAGATTGCTGCCCGATTTGGTCCGTCTTCAATGCTCGAAACCAGAGGATTCAAAAGGCAGGACGACAAGTTCGTTGCCAATATCTGGAATGCTTGACAAGGGAGCTGTTTAGGGACTGGAACTTTGGCCCTGGCTTCAGGTCTTCTCCTTCTGACAACTGTGTTGTTCTTAAGCGCCGTTTAAGCTTTTGCGGGCTGTGGAAAGAACTAAGAGTAGGCAGTTGTCTTGAAGCTTCGTAAACGAAGCGGGAGCGACCTATGGAGAAGATCTCTCTTAGAACCATTTGGATGGCCGTGATGTTGGGCCTTTTGGTTTCCACCGCGCCCAATTGGATGTTTGATCCCAACCATCACACATCTAACTATGATGCGCCCTGGATTTATCCCGGCTGCGTTCATCACTAAAATCGATAATCAAATGATTTTTGGCTTGAGGAAGCTGTATTCAGCATCCTCAAGCATTTCTTTTACGGGGGTTGGTTCCAAAGGAATGTCCACCGGCGGGCGCAAGGGAAGCTGCCACCACGATACGTCGTGCCATTTCTCGAATTTGTAGCCGACGTTCTTATATAGCCCGGTCTGAACGAAGCCCAGTGATTTATGCAGTGCCTCGCTGCCGGAATTCGGCATGGTAATACCGGCGAATGCGTTGCAGAATCCTTGTTTGCGCAATAGCGGAATCAAAACGTTATACAGCGCTTTGCCTTTTCCTGTGCCATGATAGCCCTCTTTGACATACACGGAAACATTGGCTGAGAATCTGTACGCTGCTCTTTCCATATGCTGACCGGCGTAGGCAAAAGCTACCGGCTGCGAATTTTCTTCATAAATCAAATATGGAAAACGGGTCAGAGTCTTCTCGATGCGATTGCGTATGTCGTCCAATTCCGGAGGCTGCAATTCAAACGTGGCCGGCGATTTCAGGCAGTAAGGGGCATAAATTTCGAGCACGCTTGCGGCATCATTATTGGTGGCTAATCTTATCGGCTGCGTGCCAATCTGCATTTGCAATGCTCATCGATGCACCTGTACCGTGACCTTTTTGTTGACGCCTTTGCCCTACCTGTGCCACGATTCGAATCAGGCAGTAAATCAGCGATCAGGACCTGGAAAATCCCCAAAAGATGATCATGTTTCCGCCCATAGTCTACAAGATAGGCAATGTCATTAAATACACGGCATTGGTCGTCTTCACAGCCTTCATTTTGGCGATGACTATATTTGGCGCGCTCGTCTACTGGGATTTGCGCGATATTCCCGACCTTGCTTATTTGGAACATTATCATCACGGCTCGCCGATTGAAATCTACGATCGCAACGAC
>Ga0268299_1000812_pt1 | contig 77126 bp, 48 predicted proteins | sample NOBtaG_FD_193484 | JGI IMG/M metagenome (GOLD analysis project Ga0268299, IMG submission 193484) | Activated sludge microbial communities from bioreactor in Nijmegen, Gelderland, Netherland - NOB reactor | ecosystem: Engineered > Bioreactor > Aerobic > Activated sludge | place: Netherlands... | reverse complement strand
CGACGAGTGCGAACGCGACCTGCTGCTCGAAGACTTTGACGCGTACGACCCCGGCGACGACCCGGCTGGCTGGTACGACACCGGAGCGGACAACAGCCTGGGCCGCAATGAAGCGTTGTTTCATGCGTACGACGTCGGGGGCGAGATGGCGTTTGGCACGCTGACCACGCAGACGAATATCCATTCGCATTACGTGGTTGAGGGCAGCGAAGCCTGGGGCAACTATGAACTCACTGGGCGGATGCGAATGAGCGCATCGGGATCCGGCTTCGGTGTGACGTTCTTTTCGGATTATCCCAACAGTGACCGCTACTACCGCCTGCGCCGCGGAAACTTCTCCGGCGGGCAACCGTTTCACATCGATCCGCACGGCACGACGATGTCCGGCGGGGTGCTTTCCAGTGGGGTTACACCATCGGCCAATCAATGGTATCGCTTCCGCGTGCAGGTGCAGGACACCGGCACGCAGACTGAGATCCGCGCCAAAGTCTGGTTGGACGGCGGCAACGAGCCGGCTGGCTGGCAGATCGACTGTTTTGACAGCAACCCCACGCGCCTGGTGCAGGGCACGGTCGGCGTTTGGGCTTTCTCAACCGGGGAGAAGTACTGGGACGATTTCGCCGTCACGGCGATCATCCCCGATGGGGCCTGCAATGACGGCGATCCGTGCACGGTCGACGATGTCTGCGTCAACGGCGAGTGCGCCGGCACGGTCGTGGACTGCGACGGCGACGGGGCGTGCGACGCGTTGGACAATTGCCCGACTGTTCCGAATTCCGACCAGGCGGACGGCGATCTGGACGGATTCGGCGACGCGTGCGACGGTCCGCTCGACGCGGACCACGATGGCGACGTGGACGCGGCGGATCTCGTCGCGCTGGTGAATTGCTTGTACGGTCCAGCGATTTCGGCGACGCCCGAATGCCTCGCGGCGTGCGATGCGGACGGCGACGGCGTGGTTGATCTGCGCGATTTCGCGACGACGCAGCGCGTGTTCACCGGTGCGCTGAGTTCGCCGTGCGATTGAGCGCGCGCCTTGCCGGCTACGCGGGCCGCAGCAGGCGGACGCCCTTGTCGATGATGCGGCAGTCGATCGGGAGGCGGCCGCCGAAATCTCCATCGATCTGCACGAGCACCTCTTCCGCACCCGGCGACCAGACGCGCGCGGTTTTGCCCTGCATGTAGAGTGCGTCCGCACGGCGGATTGGCTGGTGCAGCAGCATGCGCAAGCCGTAGCCGAGCAATTCGCGGCGCGTGCGGCAGGGCAACACGCGCACATCGAGCAGGCCATCGTCGGTCCGCGCCCGATCGAGGACGCACATACCCAGCGAGTAGCGCGCGATGTTGCCGACGAACACGAGGGCGCGTCCGCGAAAGATCTCGCGATCATCCACAGCGACACACACTTCCGGATAGGTGTGCGCACAGAACGCGCGCAGTAGCGGCAGCGTCCAGCTCAAGTGCGTGATGTTGCCCTTCCGCGCGGCATGCAGGCGGTTGACGACATCTCCGTCGAAACCCACGCCGGCGAGCAGGATGAACTTGCGGCCGTTGCAGACTCCGACGTCATAAGCTTCGACGCGGCCGTGTTCGAGTGTTTTGACAATGGCGTTCACGTCGCGGCGATAGCCAAAATGCTTGGCCAGCACGTTTTCCGTGCCAGTGGGCAAAACCACAAGCGGCACCGGCTTGCCGATCATGCCGCTGACCACTTCGCGGAGCGTACCGTCGCCCCCTGCGGAGATGACCGCGTGAACTTCGGGCGGGGTGAGCGCGGCGAGACGGGCGGCGTCTCCCGGCGCTTCCGTTTCGTGGACGTCGAGGTAGCCGCCGCGCCGGCTGATCTCCTGGGCGAGCGCGGCAATGAGCGCACCGGTTCCGCCGCGGCCGGAGATAGGGTTGCGAATCAAGCGCACGTGCATGTCGCGAAGTCCGTTGGTCGAGCACCGTCACGCCGCCGACGCTCGCGGTTGACGCGCCCGGTCGTGGCATAGGCGCCTGCGAAACCGGACGACACGTTAGCAACTGCCGCGCGCACTGAATAGCGGAAAGTCCATGTCATCCAGTGAATTCGGCGGCTGGGCGCACGTTGCGGTTGACGGGCGCGCACACTAGAATCGCGGCAGCGATTCGTTTCGCGCGAAGTCCTGAGGTGCCTGTCCGTGCCAGTCGACGACCGAAATTGCGAACCAGGCGCGATCGAGAGCGCGCAGCTCGTCGATGACGCCGATATTGTCGCAGGCGAGGCGGAACCGGAGTTTCAGCTTGAACGTCTGCGCATCCGCCGCCGCGTCGTCGGCCGGCGCATCGACAAGTATCTTCACGGCCGCTTTCCGCGCATCAGCCGGACGATGATGCAGAAGCTGATTCGCCAGGGCGACGTCACGGTCAACGGCCGGACCGTCAAATGCAGCTTTGAGCCGGGCGCGGGCGACCTCGTGGAATTGAAGGTGCCGCCGCCGGTGCCCATGGACGTCGTTCCCCAGGAGCTACCGCTCGACATCTTGTACGAAGACGAGCACATGCTCGCGATCAACAAGCAGATCGGCATCATCTGCCATCCATCGGGTCCGGCGCAGACCGGGACGATCGCCAACGGCCTGGCTTTTTACGCCGGGCAGAACCTCTCCCACGGCGACGACCCGTTTCGTCCGGGCATCGTGCACCGCCTGGACAAGAACACTTCGGGCGTGATGCTCGTGGCCAAGACGGACGAGGCACACTGGCGGCTGGGACTGCAGTTCGAGCGGCGCGTGGTGCAAAAGACTTACTTCGGCATCTGCGAAGGCGAGATCCAACTCGACGGCGACATCATCGATCAGCCGCTCGCCGCGCACCCGATGATCCAGGAGCGATTCTGCGTGCCGGGCTTTCCGACCCGCGAGATGCTCTTCAAGGAGGCGGTCACGCAGTACCGGGTCCAGGAGCGTTTCACCGGCTTCACCGTCGTGCACATGTTTCCCAAGACCGGGCGAACGCACCAGTTGCGCGTACACATGAGCGCGAAGGGCCATCCGCTGATGGGCGATTCGTTTTACGGCGGGCACTATTACAGTGAGAAGGACCTTTCGGGGGGCGGCGGGAGCGACGAACCGTTGCTGCGGTTTCAGGCGCTGCACGCCCTGCGCATCGCGTTTCAGCACCCGATCAAAGAAGTGCCGATGGAACTCGAGGCTCCGCTGCCTGGGCGCCTCGCGCACATCGTGGATCTGCTGCGCATGCATCGGACACGCGGCGCCGCGTCTGCGCGGTCCGCACCTCGCGCGCAGTAGTTGCTCAAGGCACGAAGCATCGCGGTGGCTGACGGGCGAGGATGCTGATATCCGCGAAGTTCGCGGGGTCAGTCCGGAACTTCGGGTAGCAGCAGTCCAATGTCGCGCAGGGCGACTTCAATCGCGGCGGCATAGGCCCTTGCGCCGGCGCGGTTGGGATGGCCGAGCGCGCCATACACACACGCGAGCAGATTCGGCGCGACGTCGCCCCGGCCGCAACGCCGGACGCGGTCGAAGAGGAGCGGGTCCTCAGGGAACAACGACAGGTTGATGTTGAGCTGCTGAGCGACGGGGAAACTCCGGGTTAGACCCCACAGCCACGGATCACTCGCGAGGGTGGCGTTCTGGGGGCCAAACTTGGGATCGACGAAAACAATGGGCGGGTCGCTTTTATCGAGGCTGACCACGAGGTTCACGGCAGCGGCGAGCGCGCGCCGCGACGCGCTCTGAAACACCGCGGAATTCACGACGAAATTGACCAGGGCGGCGGCCAAGTCCTCCTCCGTGCCCAGGTCGATGCCGTTGGCGGCGGCCCAGGTGCCCAGCTCGGTCAGGTCGGATTCCTCACTCACGAAGGGAAAGTAGCCGGTCACCACGATGGGCGCCGCCGGCGAGCGCTCGCGGACGCGAATCAGCAGGTTGGCCATTTCCCCCATGCAGAACTCGTTGGACAGGTCGATGATGAGATTGGTGTTGTTCTGCGAACTGAGAATATTCTCGAGTTTGACGTCGTTGCCACAGCCGTCGAGCAGGATCAGATCGTAGATTTCCGGCGACGGCAGGATATTCGCCTGCGTGGTGATCGAGGTGAACACCTGCGGGATTTCACCGTCGCCGCAGCGCGTGGTACACACGCCGTCGGCGCTGTGCGTACGGATCGTGGCCCCAGACACCGCCATGACCACGCGCACGACGCGCACGCCCAACTCCCTCTCGATGGTTCCCGCAACGAGGGAGGTGAATTTGTCGCGCTCCTGGAGGCCGTTGCCCCACATGGCCGAGTCGCCGAGCGCCGCCATGTAGAAAAAGCTGCGGGCCAGTTCAATTCGATCGCCGGCGAGCGGCGCCCCCGTGCTGGTGGTCGAGGCATACGCCTCGATGGTCGTGCGCGGGCCCAGCAACGCCTGCGGAAGCACGACGGCCAGGCGCTGAGCGAGTTCGTGCGCTTCGGAAGCGAGGGGTACACGCCAGTACACACCGACGCCGTCGGCCAGCCGGCTGAGCATTTCCTCGCTCAGCAGGTCGGGGGTGAAGTCCCGCACCGGCGCCGTGGTCGGCGCAGGAAATCGCTCACAGGTCAGCGCTGCGCCGGAATGGACGTCGCGGACGCTGATACGGACATCGGCGTCCGCATCCGAGAGCACGGTAAAGAAGAATCCCGCGACCTCCAGCGGTTCACCGGGGTTGCCCAACGACAGAGTCCGCGCGGCGGTGTACACGCGCTCGCGCACGACCAGGGGTGGATCGAGCAGTTCAGTTTCGGTGATGAAGACGCGCGCGGCACGCGCACTGGCGGGAGGATCGGCGGGTTCCTGGCAGGCGCCGGCGAACAGGAGCGCTGCTCCCAGAGTGAAGCGCCCCAAATGCCCAATGCGGTGAATGCCGGATGGCTGGCGATGCGGCCTCCGGCGTCGGTCATTGCGCGATGCGGGGGACTTCCGCGAAGGGATTGTTTGAGTCGCGCGCATGACACCACAACGCATGATCGCCAGTCCTAAAGATCACTCCGGCGGCGCGGCGCCGGAGGTACCCTGTTGGGCGGGCGCGTCCGCAGCGCCCGGTTCTGCGCTGGGGGCAGCGAGCACTTCGCCTCGCTCGATGCTCACGGCCAACGCGGTAAGTTCGGTGCGGCCCTCGCTGCGGTTTACGCGGACGCGGCCTTCGGCGCGTTCCCCTTCCTTGACGTCGTTGAGGGTGGCGAGGCTTCCGTTGATGAGGATTTCGGTCTCGTTGGTGACGTGAACCAGGAAAGTTTCGTAAGTTTCATGCTTTTCGAGATAGGCCTTGACCTTCACACGCTTGTTCTGCAGGTCGATCTCTTCAATGGTCCCCACCACTTCACGAACGGTGGTGGACTCACCACGATTCGGGCAACCGGCGATTGAAGCCAGGAGGCCAAGGCCCAGCAGAAAGGCTGTTGTCGCCCGATATTGTCGCTGATGCATGGTCATGTCCTCCCGTCCAATCTGAAGTTCGTCCGGTGCCGCGTTCGGCGGATGCCGCGTTGCCGCACCAAGTTTGAATCGCTTGCCTCGGGTGAACAACATAACCGTGTCCCGACAGTCGCACAAGCAAGCGAGCGGTTGTCGCGTGCTGTCCCGACGAAGAAGCGCGCAAAGCTGCGGCCCGCACGCCGTAACCGACGCGCGGGCCGCAGTGAAGTATCAGGCTGTGCGACGTGTGTTACTGGTACTGCAGTTCGTACGTGTAGGCCAGGCGCGCGCCCCAGTTCGGGGTATCGCCGTCGCCGTCAAGCCCGACCTGCGTGGTGAAGTGAACGCTCTGGCTGTCGTCCATCTTCCACTCCACACCGGCTTCGACCATGTTCATGTTGCCGTTGCCGTAGTGCTCGCTGCTGCGATGGAGGTAGTCGAGAATCAGCCACAGGTCGCGGGCGTCGGTGATCGGCATGTCCACGCCGAAGACGAAGCCCCACTGGAAGTCGCGGGCGTTTTCATCGTTGTCACCGTTGACGGTGATCGCGAAGGCGTTGAAGTGGCCACGCAGATCGCCGGCAATCGTCTTGGTCCACAGACCGCGCAGCTCGCCGTCGACGCCGCTGGAGTCATAGCCGGTGGGCATACGCATGGTACCCTTGAGCGCGAACGCCGGCATCCAGTCGGCCATCGCGCCTTCGTCCCAGAAGAGATACGTCATGCCGACCGAGAGGTCGTAGTTGCCGTCAAACCCATCACCGGTGTAATTGCCATCGCCCAGATTGATTGGCAGGTCGGCAAACACTTCGACGTTTTCACACGGACCCCAGAACCACGCCAGGCCAATGCCGAAGTCGTCATCATCGGCGCCGCCCCGTCCGCCCGCGGGCACGGAATAGCCGCTCTCGGTCAGGTAATCAAAACGAAGACGGAAGTCCATGGTACCCGTGGGCTGAACCGGCGCGTCATCGAAGAACAGCGGCGAGCGCAAGTAGCGCCCGGTGTCGACCATGCCGCTCAGCGCGGCTTCGTCCTCGGCGTCCTGGGATTTCCCAGAGTTGTCCATGATGTAAGAGGTGTCGTACAGCGAATCTTCGCTGGACGTTTGCGCCCATGCCGGACTTACGGCAAAGATGCCGAGACCGGCGCAAGCCAAGCAGGTGCCAATCAATCGACGCATGGGATATCTCCTTTGTGGTAGATTGGATTCCATTCCTGACCGGGACCGCCAAACCAGCCACCTTGACCGCGCAGTGAAGGTGTTCTGACCCTTGATTTCCGGTCTTTGAGCCATCATCGGCTCGCCGTTGGTGGGGACTTTACCATTTCCGGACTCTGCCCGCCACCCCCTTCCGCACGTGCCATTTTGGCCGACTCGCCTTGGCGTTCTGCGGCATTAACTCATTTATTGGCAATACGTTATGAATGTCCATGGCTGGCATGCGGCTTGCTCGACTAGGTTTCCTGGAGTTACGTTCCCGGCATTGGACGTAGTGGAATCGGGATACCAACGCCATGAAGCCAGAAAATCTGACCATCAAAGCGACCGAGGCACTGAACCGCGGACAGCAACTCGCGGCGAGCAACAGCCACGCGGCTTACGCCCCGCTGCACCTGCTGCTGGCGTTGATATCGGAGTCCGACGGCGGCGTGGTCGCGCCGCTGTTGGCTAAGGCCGGCGTGCGTGTCGATCATCTGCGGCAGATCGTCGAGGGGGAACTTCATCGCCAGCCCAAGGTCTCCGGCGCGGCACTGCAGGCTGATCCGAAACTGCAGAGCGTGCTCGAACGTGCGCGCGCCGAGGCGGATCGGCTGAAGGACCAGTACATCTCGACCGAGCACCTGCTGCTGGCGCTTTGCGATGTGGCATCGGATGCCAAGGAAGCGCTCAGCCTAGTGGGCGTGAAGCGCGCCGATCTGCTCGCGGCGCTCAAGGGCGTTCGCGGCGGGGCGGCGGTGACCAGCGAGAACCCGGAGGCCACTTACCAGGCGCTGGAGCGGTACGGGCGCGATCTTGTCGCCCTGGCGCGTAAGGGGAAAATCGATCCAGTCATCGGCCGAGACGACGAGATCCGCCGGTGCATGCAGGTGCTTGCGCGGCGCACGAAAAACAACCCCGTGCTCATCGGCGAACCGGGCGTGGGCAAGACGGCGATCGTCGAGGGTCTGGCCCTGCGCATCCTCGCGGGCGATGTGCCCAATGTGCTCAAGGACAAGCGGCTGGTGGCGCTCGACATGGGTGCGCTCATCGCGGGCGCGAAATACCGCGGCGAGTTTGAGGACCGGCTGAAGGCGGTCATCCGCGAAGTGACCGAGTCCGATGGGCAGGTGATCCTGTTCATCGACGAACTGCACACCGTGGTGGGGGCAGGCAAGGCGGAAGGCGCGGTCGACGCCGGAAACCTGCTCAAGCCCGCGCTGGCCCGCGGCGAACTGCGGACGATCGGCGCGACCACGCTCGATGAGTATCGGCAGTACGTTGAGAAAGACGCCGCGCTGGAGCGGCGCTTTCAGCCGATTCACGTGGGCGAGCCGAACGTCGCCGATACCATCGCGATTCTGCGCGGGCTCAAGCCGCGTTACGACGCGCACCACGGCCTGCGCATTCAGGATTCAGCGCTGGTGGCCGCCGCGACGCTTTCGCAGCGCTACATCGCCGATCGATTCCTGCCGGACAAGGCCATTGACCTGGTGGATGAGGCTGCGTCACGCGTGCGCATCGAGAACGATTCGCTGCCCGCGGAACTCGACGAGATCCGCCGAAACATCATGCAATTGGAGATCGAACGCGAGGCGCTCAAGCTGGAGAAAGACGCGGCGAGCAAGGAGCAGCTCGGACGGTTGCAGAAGCAGCTCGCCGATCTGCAGGAGCAGAACCGCGCCCTGACCGTGCGCTGGGAGGGCGAATCCGCCGCGCTCAAGGCGATCAAAGAGACCAAGGAGCAGATCGAGGCGCGGCAGATCGCGCTGGAGGACGCGCAGCGCCGCGGCGATCTCGAGTCCGCCGCGCGCATCCGCTACGGCGAACTCAAAGAGCTGGAAGTGAAGTTGACCGAAGCGGAAGCCCGGTTGAACCGGCTGCACGCGGACGGCGGCGGGCTGATTCACGAGGAGGTGACCGCCGAGCAAATCGCGGAGGTGCTCAGTTCGTGGACGGGCATTCCGGTGTCGCGGATGCTCGAGGGCGAGAAGGCCAAGCTCCTGACCATGGAAGACAACCTGAGTTCGCGGGTGGTGGGGCAGGACGAGGCGGTGCGCGCGGTGAGCGACGCGGTGCGGCGTTCGCGGAGCGGATTGGGGGATCCCAACCGGCCGCTGGGATCGTTTCTGTTCCTGGGGCCGACGGGTGTGGGCAAGACGGAGCTGTGCAAGGCGCTGGCGGAGTTCTTGTTCGATACCGAGGAGGCCATGGTGCGCATCGACATGAGCGAGTTCATGGAGCAGCACTCCGTGGCCCGGCTGATCGGCGCGCCGCCGGGTTACGTGGGCTACGAGGAGGGTGGACGGCTGACCGAGGCGGTCCACCGCCGACCGTATTCGGTGGTGCTGTTCGACGAGATCGAAAAGGCGCATCGCGACGTGTTCAACGTGCTGTTGCAGGTGCTGGACGACGGGCGCCTGACGGACGGGCACGGGCGCACGGTGGACTTCAAGAACACGATTATCGTGATGACCAGCAACCTGGGCAGCGAGCGATTGCAGCAACTTACGGACAGCGGCGCGGGTGACGTGGAGATCGAGGCGGCGCTGGCGGAAGTCCTTAAGGGCGCGTTCCGACCGGAGTTTCTCAACCGGATCGACGAGGTGCTGGTGTTCCACCGCCTGGCGGAAGGGGACATGCGGCGGATCGCCGAGATTCAGATCGGGCACCTGCGGAAGCGGCTCGCCGAGCACAAGATCGGCCTGGAACTCACCGATGCCGCGGTCGAGCGGTTGGCCAAGGACGGCTACGACCCGGTGTATGGCGCCCGGCCGTTGAAGCGGCTGATCCAGCAGTACATCGAGAATCCGCTGGCCCGGCGCATTCTGTCCGGTGAGTTTGCGGAGGGCGACACAGTGCAGGTGGACGTGGGCGGCGTGATGTTCGAATTTCGGCGCGGATCCCAACCGGCGCACGCGCTTTAATCTCGCGGTAACCCGCCGCGAACACGTCTGGAAGTACCGCGATTCGTGAGCAGTTCGGGCCGGTCCCACCGGAAATGGGAGTCGCGTCGCATGTGCCGACGGTTGGTTTGCGCCTCCGGGGCAGCCGGTTTGCCTGGCTATGGGTCGTGATTTCCGCGGGGCACGGCGGATGTGGAAACCCCCTCGCCATACTACGATTGGACTATGCGGCACAGCCGGCGAGCGTATCGTGCGGCTGACCCTGGCGGTGGGTGGAGGACGGATACGTGCGCTGGTCACGAACGGCAGTGAATTTCGCGCTGGATTCCCTGGCCCTGCTGGTGCTGCTGGCGGTGTTGTGGACGCGGATCGTGGCGTTCTGGATCGTGCCTGCGCCGCGTGCCGGGGTGGCACCGCTGGGGCTGTGGGGACTGACGCACGCAGGGTGGGATGCGGTTAATTTCTGGCTGACGATGGGGTTCGCGGTTGTGATACTCCTTCACCTGATCATGCACTGGACGTGGATTGCGCAGTTCGTCCACCAACGGGTTCAGCGGCGCACAGGGTTGCGGACCGTGTTGCACAGCGGTACGCAAACGATTTACGGCGTTGGGTTTATGATCGTGATTTTCATGGTGACGGGGGGAATGCTGGCGGTGGCGGCAATCGTGGCCCGGCCGATGCCATAGCGGTACCGGCCTTGGCCCAGGGCGAACGGCAAAGTTTGCGGCTGATTTGATTGCGGCCTGCCGAAGCGCGACTATACTTGAACCGAGGCTGGGATGAATCAGACCCGGATTCGGACGTGGCAGTGATGCATTTCAAGCGGCAGGCAACCCAGTCGAATCTTGCGCGGGGAACAAACCGCACGCTATGGCGCCTGTTCTGGGTGCTGATGCTCGCACTGCACTCGCTGGCGCTGCCCTCGGTATTGGTCACCGCAGCGACCGCTTCGGTCAGCGAGCAACTCGGGCTGGTTCCGCGCATCGCCGGGTTGGCATTGTCGGCGGTATTCTTCGGATTGAAGCTGCTCGACGTGCCATGGTTGCGTGCGCGGACGGAAGGCAAGTTCGCCGGCTGGCGCTGCCTGATTGCGGCTGTTCTGGTGGTCGGGCTGTTGCACGTCGGCGTGCTGGACCGGGCGATCGCGGGCAAGACCGGGATGGATCCGGATCATCTGCCTTGGCTGATTGCAGGCGCAATCTTCGCCACAGGCCTGCTCATCCGCGGTTTGCTCGCGGACCTGACGAGTCGATCTCCGGTGCGCGTGGCGGACTTGCATCCGCCGCGTTGGATTGCCGAGGCCCTCGAGCGGGGCTGGCGCTCGCACGATCTGGTCGCACATGCAACCTTTGGAGCGCTGCGCGCTCCGCCTCTCTCCTAGTTTCCCCCTAAATCTGAGACGGACATGCAGTTTCCGGCGGTCGGCTGGGTTTCGCGCACTCTCTTGCGCGGGCGGTACGTCGAACCGGTGAACGCGGGTGACGGACGCCGCCGCGCGGCGGCTCTGTGGCCGCAGGCAGATGGTCCGAACGGATGTTGACGCTCTCTTCAACTCAATTGAATGACGGTTCAGCCGTGGGTGAAATTCGCCCGGGCATGATGTGATTGCATGGGTGCAATTGATGCGCCTGCTCTCTCAAGGCTCTCTCAAACGGAAGGGGTAGTTTCATGAAGCAGTTTGCAATGTGCAAAGCTGGATGTGTCGCCATCGCGGCGATTCTGGTTTTCCCGATGGCGGCGACGGCGACGATCGTGCCTTACGAAGAAGCGTTTCCCACGGGGCCCGCGGGCTGGTCAAAGGACTCGGCCGGCAGCCTGTCGCTGGACTGGGCCGCGGTGGGCGGCTCGGATGGCGGCGGTTTTGTGAGCCATACGTTTAACTTCCTGAATTCGCCGACCAACTCGACGCCGCCGATTCTTCACGGCAATCCGACGGCGAGCGGCGGGGCGTTCGCGGGCGACTGGATCGCGGACGGGGTGACGGAGTTCAGCGCGATGGTGAAGCACGAGGCGGGTTTTCCGCTGACGTTCTTCATGCGGGTGGCGCCGATGTTTGGGCCGGGCGCGGTCGGGCTGATCTTCGCGCCGGTGCCGAGCGGGGTATGGACGCCGATCTCCTGGGGTATTTTTCCGGGGAATCCACAGACGATTTTTGAAGGCACGACGTTTCCGCAGGCGTTCGGCAACGTGGCCCGGGTGCAGATTGGCGTGATCACGCCGGCGCAGCTCGGCGGCGTGGACCAGAGCGTGACGTTCAGCCTGGATCAGCCGGCGGTGACGCCGGAGCCGGGCACACTGGCGCTGGTCTGTGCTGGAACGGTACTGGTGGGCGTGCGCACGCGGCGGCGTCGCTAGACGTGCGAGGAGAATTTTTGCGATGCGACGAATGAACGTGTTTGTCGTAGCCGCGCTGGGACTGGCTGCGGCGGGCGTGAAGGCGGAGCAATTCGTCTTTACGCCGCCGACGGCCGACCGGTGGCACTACGGCTTCAACTCATCACCGGGAACGCGGACCGTGGGGTCTTCGTTCATGGCGCCCGGATGGGCGGGCATCAATGGGGAATTCAACGATCGTGACGCGTACGTCATTCTCGCGTGGGATACGACGTCGTTGATCGCACCGGGGCAGAACCCGGAAAGCTACAACGTGACGGGCATCGAGCTGACGGTGGCCAACCTGGCCGGCGCGGAATGGCTTCCGGATCAGACGGCGGACGAGTGGTTCACCTACGACTTGAACGGCGACGGAGTGATCAACGCCGACGGCTTCCCGCGCGGTCATGCAAACGACACGGATGGCGAGAGTTCGGATGCGGACACGGGCCGGACGATCGAGGTCTACGGTGTCGGCTTCGGTCCGACGTACACGGCGGCGACGTGGGCCGAGACCAGCGCGTACATTGGGGCGATGTATTCAGGTTTTCCCTATCTGGGCGATCCGATCGCGCCGCGCGATCCGTTTCCATTCGTGTTTCAGCCGGGGACCGGGGATCTGGTGCACGTGGAAGACCATATCCGCGGCCTGCAGAACGAGACGCTGGCCAATCCAGTGGATGAGTTCTCGCCGCAGCCGTGGGCGATCGGCGTGCCCCTGGATTACACACCAGGAACGCAGACCGTGCCGTTCGACATCCGCTTCACAATCGATCTGTCGCTTTCCGATGGGCTGGTGAAGGCGTATTTCCAGGAGCAGCTCGCGGCGGGGAAGGTGTTTCTGATTGTTTCGTCGGCGCAAGAGACGCTGATGATGGCCAGTCAGGAAGACTACCCGTCGTTTTTCATGCGCGAAGCTGTCGGCCAGATCGCCGGGGCCAAGGCTGCGACTTTGTCCATCGAGATTGGGAACCTGCCCGGTGATTATGACGGCGACGGCGACGTGGATGGCGACGATTTCGTCGAGTTTCCGGCGTGCATGACCGGTCCGCTGGACGAGAGCTCGGATCCGAACTGCGCGCCTTTTGATTTTGACGCGGATGAGAACATTGACCTGGGTGACTACGCGGCGTTTCAGGGTGCGCTGGCTGATTGAGGCGTGCGAACCGGTGAACGCCCGGACGGAAGGAAACCGTCGATAGCCGGTGAGGGTCATTGCGATGAAACAGGTTACTCGCTGCAAGAACGGATTCACGCTGGTGGAACTGCTGGTGGTGGTGTCGATCATCGCGCTCTTGATATCGATATTGCTTCCTTCTCTGCGCGGCGCGCGGGACCAGGCGAAACGGGTGATCTGCCGCAACAACCTGCGGTCGATCTGGACGGGCATGCTCATGTACTCCTACGAGTACAACGATCGCGTGCCGTATCTGGAGAATCCCAACCTGGCTGATCCGAACGCGGACCCGTTCGATTCGAAGTATCCCCTTTCGCCGGGCGTTGTTCTGCAGCGGCATGTCAATCAGGATAGCTGGCGCTGCCCCGCCGCGGTGAACGGGTATCCACAGAGCGCGGGATCGGGCAAATGGAGAATGACGTACACGCTGCAGACCGCGGGCAATTTCTTCCTGCCCAAGGTGCCCTACGACCGGCACTCCGGCGCGTACAAGCGCGATCAATCCGATCCCGCGATCATCAACTACGTCCACTTCGATGGACGGCCGTTCCGGCTGATCGATGGCCGGCGCTACGTGGCGAACGCCCAGCAGAACTACAACCAGAATGCCAAGGGCTATTGGCGCGTGCGGTTTCCGGTCGTCTCGGAGACGCTGCTGGGCACGACTCAGCTCGGGCAGACGACGTTTACCTACCCGCACCGCGGCGCGTTCGACTCCCGCACGGACCTGGGCAAGGCGCAGAAGGATTTTGAGCGGGACACGCGCACCGCGGGCGCGAAGGGTCCGGGCTATTACGAGCTGCACGCCGACGGCGACAAGTCGGAGATATATTTCACGCGCCTGTGGAACGCGTCGCTGGGTCCGGGAACCTGAAGCGGGCGCTTGTTCCAGCCCCCCGACGGGCGGTATGATTAACCGCACGTGGGGAGGGTATGGGCATGCACGTCACGCGCCGCACGGCGTTTACGCTGGTCGAACTGCTGGTGGTGGTCACCATCATCGCGCTGCTCGTCGCGATACTTCTGCCTTCACTGAAGAAATCGCGCGACCAGGCGAAGCGCACACTCTGTGCGGCGCACCTGAAGCAGATCGCGACGGCGATCTGGAGTTACGGCAGTGAGACCGGCGGGCGGCTGCCGCATGTCATTTCCCCCATGACCAACGGGACGGGCACGGACCTGGACGGTCAGCCGGCGCCCGGATTTGGAGATCCCAACATTCCCGACGACGAGGTCGACCCGTTCAACCGGCATGCGCAGGCCAGCGCGGATCACAAGAAGGGCTGGCCGATGTCGCTGCCGAATACGCTGATGCCGGCGTACCTGGGCAGCGAGGAAGGGGTTTTCACCTGCCCAGCCGCCCGGCGCGGGTGGCCGCGACAGGGCGGGCCGATCCGCATGGCCTATCGACCCGCGGCGGCCAACCAGCTTGCCGGCACGGTGCCGGCGCCCGCGGTGCTTATGGCTGGTCAGTTCGATTACAACCGCGATCACTTTGGATTTCTTGACGGGCGGATGTACCGGCCGCCGGTCCCGGTGCGCCGCCTGGGCACCGACGTACAGAGCATCATTCGCGAGGCGCTGGAATCGGCGATCCTGCGGGGGACGTTCGCCCGCGACCTGGTGGAATACAAGGTGGACCACTTCGAAGGCCCGCACCGCGGCGGCGTGAACGTGATCAACAAGCGGTTGGAAGTGGAATTCCGCGATCAGAAGGTGATTGACGCCGATCTGACGCCGAACGGCGTGCGCGCCGTTGATTTCTGAACGGGAAATCGACAGCGCGTTGCCGCCGGACACGCCCCACACTCCAGTCATCATTGCGAATTGTACGGAATCGTCCCAAAGGCAGCGCCGGCTGGACGGCGTGTTGGCGTGGGTATAGGGACCGGTACAATACCGGCAAACCACGGGCCCGCGTTCGCGGCTGATCCGCAGGAGAGTACGCATGGCGACGACCGTCGATCCGGCAGTTGAAAAGGCCACCCAGGAATTCTGCGCGAAGTTCAAGCGGCTGCGGGCCGAGATTGGCAAGGCGATCGTCGGTCACGACGAGATCGTCGAGGGGGTGCTCACCTGCCTTTTTGTCGGCGGTAACGCTTTGCTGGAGGGCGTGCCTGGGTTGGGGAAAACCTACCTGGTGCGGTCACTGGCCGAGGCGGTGAGCCTGAAGTTTTCGCGCATTCAGTTCACGCCCGACTTGATGCCCGCGGACATCATCGGCACGAACGTGATCGTAGAGGATCCGGATAGCGGCCGGCGGCATTTTGAGTTTCAGAAGGGGCCACTCTTCGCGCAGATCATCCTGGCGGACGAAATCAACCGGGCGACGCCGAAAACGCAGTCGGCGATGCTCGAGGCGATGCAGGAGCACTCGATCACCGCGGGCGGCACGCATTACAAGCTGGAGGAGCCGTTCTTCGTGCTGGCCACGCAGAACCCCATCGAGCAGGAGGGAACGTATCCGCTGCCCGAGGCGCAGCTCGACCGGTTTCTGTTCAAGCTGGTGGTGAGCTATTCCAGCCGCGAGGAACTCAAGACGATCCTGGACCGCACGACGACGGGCTACAAGGCGGACATTCAGCCGGTGATGACCGGCGCGGAGATCATGGGTTCGCAGAAGCTGGTGCGGCGGATCCTGATGGCTCCGCACGTGCAGGACTACGCGATCCGCGTGAGCATGGCCACGCATCCCGGCGGGCGCTTCGCAATCGAGATGACCAACAAGTACGTGCGCTGGGGCGCTTCGCCGCGGGCGGCGCAGGCGCTGACGCTGGCGGCGAAGGTGCGGGCGATGCTCGACGGGCGGTTCAACGCGAGTTTTTCCGACGTGCAGAAGGTGGCGATCCCGGCGCTGCGGCACCGGGTGCTGCTGAACTTCGAAGGGGAGGCGGAAGGCATCGAGGTGGACGACGTGGTCCGCGAGATCATCGACAAGACGCCGACGATGGCGGAAGCCGCGGCTTGAGAAATGATTGAACCGCAGAGAGCGCGGAGGACGCAGAGAAAGGCTTTGGGATTGAGTTGAAGAGTTAGTGTTCAATAAGCATTGAGCAGTCCTCAGCGTGCTCTGCGAACTCTGCGGTTCAAACATTAGGATTAGCAATTCGCTCTGAATCATGCCTACGACCACGTCCAGCCAGGGGCCATTGCTTGACCCGGACTTTATCGCGCGGCTGGAGCGGCTGGAGATCGTTTCGCGCAAGATTTTTCATGGGAAGATGCGCGGGGAGCGGCGGAGCAAACGGCGCGGGGAGTCGGTCGAGTTCGCAGACTATCGCAACTACGTCACGGGCGATGATCTGCGGTTCCTCGACTGGAACATCTACGCCCGGCTGGAGCGGCTGTTCGTCAAGCTGTTTCTTGAAGAAGAAGACCTGCACGTCAACCTGCTGGTGGACATATCCGGGAGCATGGATCTGGGTACGCCGCGGAAATCGCGCTACGCAATGCAGATCGCAGCCGCGATGGCGTACATCGGGCTTTCGAACAACGACCGCGTGAGCCTTTACGCATTCGCGGACGGCCTCAACTATGAGCTAGCGGGTCTGCGCGGCAAGCGAATGATCGCGAAGGTGTTTGAGTTTCTGGGCAACGTGGAATGCACCGGCGTGAGCGACATGACGCGGGCGTGCAAGCAGTACGCGACGCGGCACAGCCAGGCGGGGATCGTGCTGGTGCTGAGCGATTTCTTTGACAAGGGCGGGTACGAGGCCGGCCTGCGCATGCTGCTCGGGCGGAAGTTCGACGTGTACTGCATTCAAATCCTCGCGCCCGAGGAGATCGAGCCGAAGCTGACGGGCGAACTGCGGCTGACGGATGTCGAGGATGACGACTTCGCGGAAGTGAGCGTCAGCCGGGCGCTGATTAACCGGTACAAACACAATCTGAAGGCATATTGCGAGGCGTTGCAGACGTATTGCACGCGGCGCGGCATGACGTATGCGCTGGCGGGCACGGAGGTGCCGTTTGACCAGATCGTGATGGGCTATCTGCGCCGGCGCGGATTGTTGCGGTAAGGTTGACGTATGAGTTTTCTTGCGGGTTGGGGACCGATCGCCCTGGCTGCGGGACTGACCGTTCCGCCGCTGGTGGCGTTGTACTTTCTCAAGCTGCGGCGGCAGACACTGAAGGTGTCGTCGACGCTGCTGTGGAAGCGCGCGGTCGAAGACCTGCAGGTGAATGCGCCATTTCAGCGTATCCGCAACAATCTGCTGCTGTGGCTGCAGTTGCTTGTTCTGGTGCTGGCTGCGCTGGCGCTGGGCAAGCCGGTGATGGACGCCAAGGAAGCGGAGAAGGACACGCTGATTCTCCTGGTCGACCAGTCGGCGTCGATGGGTGTGCGCGAGGCGGACGGCCGCAGCCGGCTGGAGATCGCGCAACAGCAGGCCCAGACGGAAATTGCCAATCTCGCGGACGGCGCGCGGGCGATGGTGATCGCGTTCAGCGATCGGGCGACGGTGGCGAGCTCGTTCGAGACCGATAAGAAGCTGCTTGCCCGGCGGGTCGAGACGATCGAGCCGACCGAGAGCGTGACGACGCTGGCCGAGGCGGTGACGCTGGCGGAAGCGTACATGCAGAACCAGGTGATTCCGGGCGACACGCTGGGGGCGGAGGATCCGACGTTCGAATCGCCGACGGCTGCGGCGCGGGTGGTGCTGCTCACCGACGGCAACATCGACGACGCCACGCGACTGACGGTGAATCGATTGCCGACCGACAACATGCAGATTGTGAGCATTGGCGAACGCGGCGACAACGTCGCGATACTCTCGATGGACGCGCGGCGGAACTACGAGCGGCCTGCGATCCTGGAAGTGTTCGCGATGGTGCGTAACTTCGGGGCCGAGCCGGTCACGCTCGACGCCAACTTGTACGTGAATGACCAGCACGTGGACGTGCAGACGCTGGTGCTTCAGCCGGGTCTGCGTCCGGGGGCGGCTGAGGAAGTGGAGGACGCGACGACGAGCGGGGTCGCGCCGGAAGCGCCGGGCGGCGTCGGCAGTATTCTGACCGCGGGTCCGCCGCCGGGCAGCGTCGCGTCGGTGGCGTTCGACGAAGTGGAGTACGAAGGCGGCGGCGTGGTGAAGGTGCTGTTGAAGGTGGATGACGCGCTGGCGGCGGACAACTCGGCGTGGACGGTATTTCAGCCGCCGCGGAGCGTGAGCGTGCTGCTGGTGGCAACGGGCAATGTCTTTCTGGAACGCGCGCTGGATGCGCTGGCGGTGGACGTGGAGCGCATGTCGCCGGCGCAGTATGAATCGGCATCGGAGGACGCGTTGACTGTCGCGGGCCGCTCGAAGTGGGACGTGGTCATTCTGGAAAACCATGATACGCAGCGGCTGGCGCCGGGGGCGTACATTTTTCTAGGCGGCGCGCCGCAGGTCGATGGCGTCGAGCTTGGCGAGGTGATCAACAACGAGATCCTGTTCAACTGGGACGAGTCGCATCCGATCCTGCGATATGTCGCGGCGGACAACGTGCAGATGTACCTCTGGCGGCGGCTGACGCTGCCCGCGGACGCCCACCGGCTGATCGACGGAGAGACCTCGCCGGTGCTCGCGTACCTGTCGCGCGAGGGGCGGCAGTACCTGATCTGCGCCGCGCCGATCATCGCGGCGGACGAAATTACCGGCGAGCCGATGCTCAATACCGATTGGGTGATCAAGCCGCATTTTCCCGTGTTCCTGTCAAACGCGATTCAATACCTGGCGGGGAGCATGTCGCCGAGCGGGGTGCGCAACGTGCGCCCCGGCGAGCCGATTGAGTTTCCCGTCATGGCGGGGACGCAGGAGATCGTCGTGCGCCGGCCGGACGGCGAGACCGACCGCGTCGCGACCGCGGGCTTTCAGAATGTGAATTACGCGCGAACGCGACGCGTCGGCGTGTATACCGCCAAGCCGAGCATCGAAGGGCGCGACACGTTTGCGGTGAACCTGTTCAGCGCGGCGGAGAGCGACGTGTCGCCGAAGAAATCGCTCACGCTTTCGGGCAAGCAGTTGACGGCGACCGACGAGGTCCGGCGGGTCAACAAGCCCATCTGGCCGTGGCTGCTGCTTGGGCTGCTGGGCGTGCTGGCGCTGGAATGGGCGATCTACAGCAAGCGCGTCTTCGTTTGATTGCGCCGGCTTTCACTTCGCGCTGACCTTGAGGTGCGATGTTCATGCCCACACGAAAAACCCTGCTGCACGCGATGCTCTGGTCGCTTGGGTTCTCCGCAATCACCGGCGTTGCCTCGGTTCTGTTCAGTCTTGGCGACCTGGTCGCGCAACTCATCAGCACCGGACTGATCACCGCAGCCGCGTGCGGCCTGCTTATCCTCATGTCTTCGGCGGCTGAACGCGAGAAGGGGCGGAACGCAGCCCTCGTGGGAATGACCGCAGTGGTTGTCGAGTACGTGCTGGCGATGCTGCTGGTCTGGAAGGTGCCGCGCGTGCTGTTCGGCATGCGTGTGGAGCAGGAACTCGGCCTGACCATGCTCAACGCCGGATGGTACGCGATTGCGCTGATGGTCGTGCTGCGGATTCGCGTGACCGCCGCGGGCCGGATCGGCGCGACGGTGGGCCTGGCGACAACGTCGCTGGCATTTGCGTTTTGCCTGGTTGCGGTTTGGCTCAGGGAATACGCGGTGCGCGGCGGATTGTTCGAGACGGGTGGGGCGCTGATTGCGAGCGGCGGCCTGGTGATGCTCGCGCTGATCGGCATCGAGGGCAGAAGGGGCAGTTGGTGGCGCCTCGGCGGGGTCGCGGCTGCGGCGGCGCTGCTGGCGATCTGGCTTTGGGGGATCTGGATTAGCCGCGGCAGTCCGCTGGGCGTCGTGGTCTTTTCAATTCTGCTGACCGCGGCGGCGGCGACGGCGCACGCGAGCCTGTGTGTGCTGTGTCCGCTGAAGGCTGCGCAGCGCTGGTTGCTGATCGGCACACTCTTTTCGGCGGTCGTCACCGGGGTGATGATCGATGTGTTCATCATCAACGAGGAGTTGCTGCAGCGCGCGTGGAATCACGATCTGCTGACGCGGTTTGCGTCCGCCGCGGGCATTCTCGCCTCTTGCGGCACGCTGGCGCTGTGCGTGCTGGCGCGGCTGAACCGGCGGATGATGTCGGCTGCGGATGCTCAGGAGCTGACCGAGCTGGCGGCGACCTGTCCACGGTGCCAGCGCAAGCAGACGCTGCGAACCGGGAGAAGCGCGTGCGCCGGATGCGGTCTGCGGTTCGAGCTGCGCATCGAGGAGCCGCGCTGCGCGCAATGTGGCTACAACCTGTACGGTGCGGGCGTGGGGTACTGTCCGGAGTGCGGGCTTGCGGTCGTAAGCGTATAGCGACAACACTGATCATTTGCCAGGGCGGGACTCTTGGATGGAAATGCGCGCAATGAAACGTATCTTTGGCTGGGATCAACTGAAGCTCGAGCGCAGAATGATAGAAGTGTTTGGGGACGGGAGCCTTCGGGCTGACGCGTCCTTGTTCGATCAAATGATAAACACCAACCTGATCGAACTTGGTATGCGGCAAAGTGTGCCGGACTTTCTTCAGCGGGTTCGCGATATTGGCACGGTCGTAGCGTTTCTCGATCGCGGACCGGACAACCTCTGGTGTGCTATGAGGTACCTGGATTCCCAATATCATGAGCTTATCGTCGCGCATGAATTGAACGCTGATGAGCTTCACCCGCTGCTGGCATGTACTCATTGCGACCTGTACATCTTGTCGCGAAGCGGCGAACTTATGGCTATTGCTACCCACGAGGATCCGGAGGAAGGCGGCTTGCGTCAGATCTGGGCAATACAACGGCAATAGTCAATCGGTTGTCCGTATCAGGCACATTGAGACGACATCGTGCATCAAGTGCGTGACGTCATTATGGTGAATATATGGTAAGGGCCACACCTGATTTCAGCGCGCATGTTCGAGCGGTGAAGCGCGTCGAGCGGCTCTTGCGCAAGGTAGCTAAAGCGCTTGACGATGCACTGATTCCCTATGCCATCGTTGGAGGCAATGCGGTCGCAATCTGGGTGGCATCAGTCGATGATGCTGCCGTTCGGGCTACCAAAGACGTTGATGTATTGTTGCGGAGGCAAGACTTTCCTGGCGCGGCGGCGGCGTTGACCGGCATCGGATTGATGCATGTTGAAGTCCTCGGAGTAAGCATGTTTGTTGATCGTCGCACCCGTAATGCCAAATGCGGCGTGCATATTGTGTTTGCAGACGAACGGGTCCGGCCGGATCACAAGCATGCCGCGCCCGACGTAGGCCAACGTGTGTGTGGCCGTAATGGCATCGCTGTCGTGGACCTGTTACCGCTGGTGTGCATGAAACTTCAAGCGTTTCGAGCGATTGATCGCGTACATATCGAAGATCTACTCGCAGTAGACTTGATTGATGCTGCGCTGATTCGCAAACTCCCACGCGATTTGGCTGCGCGGCTGCGCGAGATAAAAAATACCCAACGGTAAAGATTAACAAACGGTGTCGATTCGACTGCGTTGATGGATGCGTCTGCGTGGGCACTTCACTACATACCTACAGCAGATTTGCGGCGAGCTCCGCCAGGTCGCTGCGCTCGCCCTTGCGCAGGTCGACGTGGGCGCTGAGCGCCTGATCGCGGAAACGGTCGGCGAGGTAGTTGAAACCGTTGCTGCTGCTGTCGACGTAGGGGTTGTCGATCTGGTAGGGGTCGCCGGTGACGACGACCTTGGACTCGGCGCCGACGCGGGTGATGACGGTCTTCACTTCGAGCGGGCTGAGGTTCTGGGCCTCGTCCACCACGATGTAGCGGTTGCTGATGCTGCGACCGCGGATGAGGGAAATCGCCTGGATCTCGATGACGCCGCTGCGCACCAGGCTCTCGAATTCGCGATGCCCGCCGATCTGCCCGGCGGACTCGAAGATGAACTCGAGCGTGTCCACCACCGGGCGCATCCAGGGTGACATCTTCTGTTCCAGGTCGCCCGGCAGAAAGCCAAGCTCCTTGCCGACCGGCACGGTGGGGCGGGCGACGACCAGGCCGCGATACGCGTGACGCACGAGCACCTCGTGCAGCGCACAGGCCATGGCCAGCAGGGTCTTGCCGGTTCCCGCTTTGCCCATCAGCGTGACCAGGCGGATATCCGCGTCCGTAAGCGCGTCAACCGCGTAGAACTGCTCTTTGTTGCGCGCCTTGATGCCGCAGACGCCGTGCTTGAACTGGCGGATGGGGCGAATCGTCGCGCAGTCGCCGGAGACGCGCGCGAGCATGCTGAAGGCCTTCGGCTGATCCGCGCGGAGCAGCACGTACTGGTTGGGGTGATGGCCGTTGGTCCCGACGAGCGTGAGCGTGCCTTCGCGGTTGATCTCCTCGACCTGCTCGGGGGTGACGGCGATTTCGCGGGTGTCGGTGTACAGCTCAGCCGGCACCACGCGGTCGGACTCGTAATCCTCCGCTTTGAGGCCCATGGCGTCGGCGCGGAGGCGGAGATTGATGTCTTTGCTGATGATGACCACCGGCTGATGGGGGTGCAGGCTCTGGATCGAGCTGGCGGCGCGGAGGATGTTGATGTCGGCTGGTCCGCGGTGGTCGGTGAGCACCTCGTCCCAGTAGACGCGAAGCATGATGTCGCCGTCGAGGGTGATTCCCTCGGACAGGCCGGTGCCGTTGCGCATGGCGTCGAGTCGGCGTGAGACTTCGCGGGCGTTGTGGCCGCGTTCGGTGCGTTCGTGCTTGAAGCGGTCGATTTCCTCGATCACGTCAATGGGAATGATGACATCGTTGCCCACGAAGCGGGTGAGCGAGTTGGGATCGTGCAACAGCACGTTGGTGTCAAGGATATACGTCTTGCGCATCGCGGGCGACAGTATAGCCGCTTGCGCCGCGCGGGCAACGATAAGTCCTGGCGGGCGCCAGGTGTCTGTGAAAACGTACGTCGGTGCGGAAAGCTGTTCGTGAAGACAGCCGTTCGTGAGAACAGCGGCTAATGTGGACGGCGCCAGGGCTCGCGCGGCGTGGGGGCGGGCGCGGACTCGCGCGCGCGGCGCAATTGCTGGCGAACGCCCTCCATACGCGGATGGATGCGCAGCGCCGCACGGTACGCGGCCTCCGCGTCGGCGAACTGGCCGAGCTGAACGAGGTTGTGGCCCATACCAGCCGCCGCTCCGAAGTGGTAGGGATTCAGCGCCAGCGTCCGGCGGCAGGCCATGAGCGAGGATGCGAAGCGATCGGTCAGGTAGTGCAGGACCGCGCGCTGGTTGCAGGCCTCGGCGAAGTCGGGTGCCGCGAGCAGAATGCGGTCAAGCGTGTTCTCGGCCTGATCGAAGTCTTCCGCGTGCATCGCGTCGATGGCATCGGCGAGCAGAGCGCAGCACTCCGGCGTGGAGGCGCGAAACCAGATGTTCCAGAGGGCGCGTTCGGCGATATTGACCACGAAATAGTCGTCGTGGTGCAGCGTACGTGCGAGCGTGGGGGACTGGTCGATGGTGCCTATCAGGCCGAGCGCGATGGCCGTCGTCTTGACTTGATCGATCATCGGGCGAACCGCGCTGGTCGTGCCGGTCGCGTCCGTGGATTGTTCGTTGAGGTCGTTGAGTAGATCGGCTAGTTCGTCAGCCGACCAGTCGGCGCGAAGGTATGCAATGAACGCGGGCTCATCGGACCGCGCCAGGTGCGCGCTAGCTTGGGCAACGAGTTCCGCCGCGCGGGCGGCGCGCGTCGTCGAAGGGGCAAGGCCCGCGTCAACAGGTTGAGGCAGCCGGCTGGCGGTCACTCGTTCACCGATGAAAAAACACGCGGGCGGTAGTTGCGCGACGCACCCGCAACGGATGCCGGAGACTTGTCCGTTGCTGTCCCGGCGATGCGTCGCCGCTTATCGCCCCATGCTAGGAATCCAGAATCACGAAGTCAACGAGCCAACGGAATTCGCATGGTTTCACGGAAGAAATTTGGTGTAAACACCTCATGCATGCACATTGGCGCGCCGAATGCATGGCACCCGAACCGCGTCAAAGCACCGCTTGATATGACGCGCCGGCTCAGCGGCGGCCGTGACATTGCTTGTATTTCTTCCCACTGCCGCATGGGCAGGGATCGTTGCGCCCGACGCGCGGCTGTTCACGCCGGATGGTCTCGGCTTTCTGATCCACGCCTTGCGCGCGCATCGCGGCGCGCTGGTCGGCGTCCGCGGCTGCTGATGCGAAGCCGGCGCCGGTCGCGTCGCCGTGGGCCATTTGCAAGCGCTGCCCCTGCTCGGGTTGCGCGGTGGCGGTACCGCCCGGTCCAGCGCCCAGGCGCACCTTGAGGATGATGTCGGTAATGCGGTCGCGGATGCGCGTCCACATCTGATCGAAGATCTCGCGGCCCTCAATCGCGTACTGCGACTGCGGGTGCGTCTGGTCGCCGCCCATCGGCCGCTGCATGATGGCGTGCTTGAGATGGTCCATCTCCAAGAGATGGTCCTTCCAGCACTGGTCGTGGATGCGCAGCAGCACGGCCTGCTCCAGCCGGCTGAGCTCGTAACGCAGCATTTCGCGACCTTGCTCGTTGAGCCGACTTTCAAGCGGCTCGGTGCTGCGTGCGAAGCGTTCCGCGTTCCAGGCGGGTCCGAAGCGCTTCTGTGCCCAGGCGACGGCGTCTTCTTCGCTGCGTCCGCTGGTGGCTTTTTCGATTTCACGATCCAACCGGCCATTGTCGAGGAAATCCTGGTTCAGCGCGAGCAGTTCCCGGTAGATGTCCTGCGGATCGCGATTCTGGAACTCCTCGGGCTTACGGGGAATGCCGTACTTGCGCGACGTCCACTCGGCGATGGCGGCGGCGACGTACGCACTGTCGGCGCCTTCGTGCAGCACACCGCTGCGCTCCAGCGCCGCCTCGACGGGGTAGCTGATCTCGCGCTGGTGATAGACTTCTTCGATGCGTTCGCGAAGCATTTCGACGATCGTGCCGGCGGGCTTCTCGCGCAGCGACTCGGAGGGCACGTTGATCGCGAACTTCCCGCGGCACCAGTCGGTCAGCATGAGCAGCGGATAGTCCTCCGCGAGAAACGGGCCGATGCCGTCGAGATCGACCGCGGCGTAGTGCTTTGCCGCATTCTCCACCAGCCACTCGGTGATCTCGTCGGGCTCCATCTTGCGCAGTTGATTCTGCGTGATGGCGGCCTGGAAGCTGCGCTGCGCCCAGTCGACGAGACCGCGGGTGTCCCATTCCGCCGCGGGCGCTTCGACATCGATGTATTCACCCACGGTGGTGTGGATGAGTTCGCGCGATTCGCTGATCGCATGGTCGCGGATAACCTCAGAGATTTCGGCGAGATCGTCGCCGCGGATGCGTTCGGGGCTGATCGGCAGATCGAGGTTGGTGCGGCACCATTCGCTGATGCAGCGCGCGCGGTAGTCCGGAGCGAGGAAGCGCGCGACGTTTTCGCGAATCGACTCGGTGAGGATGCCGAGCACTGCGCCGCGCAGATCGTTGCCGGCAAGGATGGCCTGGCGCGTCGCGTAGTACTCGCGGCGCTGGAAGTCCATCGGCTCGTCCCACTCCAGCAGGTTCTTGCGGATGCCGAAATTGCGCTCCTCGACCTTGCGCTGAGCGCGTTCGATGCCCTTGTTCAGCCGCTTGTCCTCGAGACTGGTGCCGTCGGTGAAGCCGAGCTTCTCCATCATTTTCAGCATCCAGTCGGGCATGAACAGCTTGAGCAGGTCGTCTTCCAGCGAGAGGAAGAAGCGGCTGGAGCCGGGGTCGCCCTGGCGTCCGGCCCGCCCGCGAAGCTGGTTGTCGATGCGCCGGGCCTCGTGCCGTTCGGTGCCGATGATGTGCAGGCCGCAGGGGCTGTTGAGCGTGCAGACTTTGCGACCGAGTTCGGGAAAACGCGGATCAAGCTTGGGCTTATAGCAATGGGCGCAATTCGTCGCGGGATCGTACTCGGCGCAGCGGATGCAGCACTTGGTCGCGCCGGGAGGATAATGCATGGAGGATGCGTCGCCGCCGACCGTTGTGTCCGACGCGCCGGATGCGCCGTCGGCGGGGACTTTGCACTTGGGATAGACCACACCGACGTCGAGCTTGATGTCCGTGCCGCGGCCCGCCATGTTTGTGGCGATGGTCACGTTGCCCAGCGGGGAGCGGTCGCCGCCCCGGGTGGGCAGCGTGCGGTAACCGGCCTTGGCGACGATTTCCGCCTCGCGCGCGTGGTTCTTGGCGTTGAGCACTTCGTGCTCGATGCCGAAGGAGGATTCCAGCAGCCGCGAGAGTTTTTCCGAATTCTCGACGCTGGTCGTGCCCACCAGCACGGGCCGGCCGGTGGCCAGGTCGCCCATCATTTCGTCGTAGCTCTCCATGATGAAGGCCATGACCTTTTCGTCGCCGAACTCGGCATTGTTGAACTGGCGAATCGCCTCGTCGATGCGCGCCGTGTCCTGGCCCATACGCTGCCGGATCGGCTTCAGAGCCTTGAGCGCATCGATCAGCAGGAAGGGATCGTTGGGCCGGCCCTTGCGTCGGACTTCGTGGATCTCCTCGACGATGGCCTTGTATTTCTGAGCGACGCTGCGGTAGATCTTGTCGTTGTGGTCCAGGCGGTTGACCGGGCGGTTGGTCGGGATTTCCAAGCAATCGAGTCGGTAGATCTTCATGAACTCATCGGCTTCGGTCATCGCCGTGCCGGTCATGCCCGCGCGCTCCTTGTAGAGCTTCAAGAAATTCTGGATGGTGATCGTGGCCATCGTCTGCGTTTCTTCCTTGATGGGCACGCCCTCTTTCGCCTCGACCGCCTGGTGCAGGCCGTCGGACCATTGCCGGCCGACCATCAACCGCCCGGTGAATTCGTCGACGATGACGACTTCGCGGTTCTGCACGACGTAGTCCTTGTCGCGCTCGTAGACCACGTGGGCGCGCAGCGCCTGCTCGATGGTGTGCGGACGATCCATGTTCGCGCCGACGTAGAAGCTGCCGATCTTGGCTTCGTCCTGGGCGAGCTGCACGCCGTCGTGGGTGATGCCCACCTGCTTGCGCTCGAGCTGCACGACGAAGAGCTGCCGATGGCCGATGGCTTCCGCCTCTTCCTCGGTGATGAGCTTCGGATCGACGCCGAAGCGCTTGTACGCGCCTTCGAAGCGGGGATTCTGGGCCAGGTCAGCCGGGGGGCTGTCGCCCCAGGCGCGGATGCGCGCGGCGGTCTCGGCGTTGAGCTCGCTTTGCTTGCGGACCAGCAGGCGAGCGAGGTTGTCCGCCCAGCGGTATTTTTCCACGTCGTCGTGTGCCGGGCCGGAGATGATCAGCGGCGTGCGCGCCTCGTCGATGAGGATGGAGTCGACCTCGTCAATGATCGCATAGTCGAGCGATCCTTGAACCTGCGCGTCGCGGCGCATCTTCATGTTGTCGCGCAGGTAGTCGAAGCCGAACTCGCTGTTCGTGCCGTAGGTGATGTCGCAAGCGTAGGCCTTGGCCCGCAGGCCCTCGACGCCGCCGGGGTCCATTTGCGCCTGGATGAAGCCGACGGTCACGCCCAGCAAGGCGAAGATGGGCGCAGCGAACTCGGCGTCGCGGCGGACGAGGTAGTCGTTCACCGTGACGATGTGCACGTGCTTGCCCTGGCAGACCTTGAGATACGCGGAGAGGTGACAGACGATGGTCTTGCCCTCGCCGGTGCGCATTTCCGCGACCTTGTTCTCGAACAGCACCCGCCCGCCGATGAGCTGGCAGTGAAAATGGCGGTGGTTCTGCGCCCGGCGCGAGGCCTCGCGCAGGACGGCGAACGCCTGGGCCATGACGGACTCCAGCGGCTGGCCGCCGGCCAATTGCGCCTTGAACTCGGCGGTCTTGGAGAGCAGGGCCTCGGGGGACAGGGCGCGCGTTTCGTTCTCGAGCACTTCGACCTGGTCGGCGAAGACGTTGAGTTTTTTCAAGAGGCGATCGTTGCGCGAGCCGAATACCTTCTTGAGCGCCTTTCCGATGGTTTCCTGGAGACCCATGGCGATTGTCCTTGCCGGATGCGAAATCCGGGCGCGAGCGGGGGAAATCAAACAGTTCAGACGGCGAGAGTTGCCCGGTGAGCCGGGCCGTGAGATTGGTGGCGTGGTGTGGGCAGCGCTTACGGGCCGAAGCGACCGCCCAGCCGCGTGCGCGCGGCCCGGCGGACGGTGGTGCAGGTGATCTCCCGCGCGGCGGAAGAGATGCGCACCGGCGGCTGATCGCCGGCGCACTGCGCCGGATGGGTCACCGCGGGGGACGGCGCCCCGGCGATGGGCACGACCGGCTCAGCTGCCCACTTGGCCACCGCGACCGCATCGTGGCCGCAGGGCGACGATTTATTGACCGCGCCCCGAGCACTGACTCCGACGGTGAGGAGGCCCGCCACGCACGCAGATGCCACAAGTGTCACCTGGACGGCAGCAAAAGGAGCCCTTTGTGCACCCGCCTTGGGACGAAGTGGAGCCACGATTTCGTCGGCGCAGCAGACCATGACCGCCCATTATACTCGATTCCGGAACGTGTCCACCCAGTCGACAACAAAGCTGCCCCGGCGGTCGCTGTGGACCGCCGGGGCAGGGGAATCTGACGAACATTTGAATGAAGGGTTGCGGACCTACTTGACCCCGCCATGGATCAAGTAGACCTCGCCACCATTGCGGACGCCTTCTCCGGTCTGTGGGTTTACACGCGGATCTGCCAGCTGGGCGCCAATCAGGAAATCGTCAATACCATCGCCATTGATATCACCTGCGAAGGCAATGCCGACGCCGCGACCGCGATCGCCTCCGACTTCTGGAATCGGCGCTTTGAGAGCGTTTCCGCCTTGCGCGATGTCCGCAGAGTTTCCACCACCGAGATAGTCGCCATCAATCACTACACCGTTCGCGGCGGTCCGTTCGCCATTGCGCCCGACCAGGATATAACCTTGAAATTCGGGTCTGCCGAGGAGGTCGATGTCAATCTGGAATGTGCCGCCCGGGCCGGTCCACAGGCGGGCGTCCGTCGAACTGAGTATGACGTAGACCAGTCCGGCGTGTCGCAACTCATCCGCACTGTTGACGACCAAGTCCGCCCGTCCGAACGGACCCGTTACATCGTCCCTTTGGCCATCGCCGTTGCGATCCAGGCCGAACGACGTCAGTGCGTCAGTCGCGTCGAATGGCGTCGGATCAAACCGCGGCGATGCGAACGGGGCAGCTATGGCCAAATCATCTTTGCCATCGCCGTCAACATCACCAATGTTCGAAACGGTGAACCCGAAATCGCTGCCGATATCGAGAGAGCTTCCGCGGATGCGTGCCGCCTGTCGCACCGTGATCAGCTGATCCACACTGGTTCCCCCCGCCGGCGTCACGACGCCCGTCTGGGAGAAGATGATAATGGCTTCGCCGACGCCGCCGTTTGCGTTGGGATTTCCGACGACCAGATCGCCGATTTCGTCGCCGTTGAAATCCACACCTGCCGCGAGCACCGCACCAAATCCCTCGCCGGCGCCAGCGGCACCGTTGACCAAGATGCCGTCCATGCGGTTCGCGTCGACTGTCGGAAGCGCGAGTTTTTCCAGAATGAAGTCACCTTCCAGCGAGGCGGCGCGTCGAAACACGACGTAGACGGCGCCATCACCGCTGTTGCGAATCGGCGAGCCGACGGCGAAGTCTTCGCGCAAGTCGCCGTTAAAGTCGCCCACGTTCACCACGGTCTCGATGTTCTCATTCAGACCGCCGACGATGGTTGGCGGCAGGTTTGCCAATTCAAATTCACGGTCGACCGCCAGGTCCCAGCGCGAAGCGGTTGTGCCCGGAGGAATGCCTCCCACATCGCCGATGAAGCCCGTATTGCCGCCTCCGCCGGCGAGGAACATGTGTGGCTTAGGCGGAATTCGATTTGTTCCATCTGCTGCACCACTCCAATATGCGAAGTTGTCAAACGTGTAGATCAACCCGGCGCCTTCGATCTCTGATGATGAAAGGAAGGCTTCGGCATCAAATCCTTCGATGGCGTCGCGTCGTGGTGCGCTGATGAGTATTGAACGCCCGACCTGCGTAATGGATGTGCCGAAAAGGCTCAGTTCTTCGTGCCCGCCAGACGTCATTGGCCTTCCGATGACACGCATACCTAAGGGTTCGATCGGCAGGTTTCGTTGGATGCCGCCCGCGCCATCGACGTACTCGTCGGGATAAAAGCCCGTGAACGTTGGCGAACGCGCAAGCCCGTCAGAGCGGTTCACCAGGTAGGTATTGATGATGGTCTCGCGAACCAAAAGAATCGTCGCGGGGTTTCCAATGATGGCATCGACGATGTCCTGTACCACTTGGCAATTTTCTATTCCACCCAGCAACTCGACAGTTCCAGGGCCGAACGAGCCGAACGGCGGATTATCGGGAGGCACCGAAAACAGCCCCGTGGAATCGACTGCCGCACTGCAGAACAGGTTTTCAGTGACTAAGGGGTCGAGAGGCTCAACGGATACATGAGGAGTAAAGGTCGGAAAGGCCGCTTCCAGCACACCTTGCCATGGCACGCAGGTGTCATTGCAGGCCGGTGGCATTGACTGGCTGGGATCCGGAGAAAAACAACTCGGGCATAGGTTGCCCCGCGTGAGCGGTGTATTCCAGCAGGGCTCGTTGCCGGTACGGAAGACGGTATTCGCGACAAAGTTGTGGGCGAGAACGGGCGAGAAACCATGTCGGGGTTCGACCAACGTCTCAGGGTCCTCATCTTCCGTCGCGGACTCGAACAATCCACTGTTGATGTTCACGCAACCGCGGAAAGGAAGCGTGGACTGAGCCTGGCCCGTGGGGCAATCACCTTCATAATAGTGCCAACGGTCTGCCAGCCAGGTTGAGTTGCCGTCACAAAGATTGGCCTGATCCACATTCTCTGAGCCATCCCCGTTGCGTGGCTCCGGACCGACTGTCGTGCTATTGAAACGCATGCCCACTTCATCGAGGAGAATGCGCGCCCCGGCCATGTTATTCAGCCCTTGAACGCGGGAATTCATACTGGATACGGCGACGGCGCCGCCATTGACGAACATGCCCTCACGTTCCAGCGTGCGATTCAAAGATGTGACCAGAGAATTCGCGAACGGAATCCCAAACCAGAGTTCTCCAACATTATCGCCATCGGCGTCTTCGCTGATGAATACCGAAGCAATACCGTAAGTCTCGGTGCCACCCGTCGGGTTCTGGATTGGAATACCCGTAAACACCATACCCGGCAGGACCGCCGTGCTAACCGTATTGAGATTGAATGTTCGACCGGCCAAGGCGGTCGAGCCGCGAATAAGATACGCTTCTCCGATTCCGATACCGCTCGGATTGAGCGCATCTGGCTTTGCGTAACGCGATACAATGATGAAGTCGCCTATGCCGTCCCCGTCGAAATCGGTTCCGCCCGCCATCGCCGAGCCCGCGTTATCCTCGAAATTGACACCTCCGAAGATTGTGCCGCGCAGAGGATTGCTGGCGGTCAGCAGGTCACCCAGCCAGTAGATCTTGGGCAAGGTCGTGACCTGAAACGGCGCGGAACTCGCGGTCAGATCGGCGATTGCACCCGACAATTCAACGAAGACGGTGGCGATGAATCTGCCCGAAGCAGCCGCTTTATAGTCGAAAGCCCGAGCTGTGAGAGGTAGACCATTGGTCACGATGTCCGCCGGCACCAGGCCCGGATTGATGGGCTGGCCATTCGCTCCCAAACGCCGAATGTAGATCGAGATGTCCCCTTCCGTGATGCCCACGGTATTTAGATTCCACCGAATATTGATGGTGTCACCTGGACCAAAAGGCTCGGACGTCGCGGGACTGGTTACGTTGAGTACAGGCTCGTTGGGCAGCGCCCGGCGCACGGTTCCCGCGGCGTATGCGGTGACCGGCGTGGTCACCGCGTCGGTCGCGGTCACCCCGAGAAACGCCGTCGTGCCCGCGTCGATCGAGGCCACGCGAAATACCGCGTTCGTCGTGGAAATCGGCAGGTTGGCGCTGACGACTTGCTCATCACCCGTGTTGGCCAGACCGTCAAAGTCGTAGAACACATCGAGAAACTGCAAAGACGGCGGACCCTGAAAGACATTGACGCTGAACTCCAGCAGCACGTTGCCGTCGTTCGGATCCGTCGGGTCGGATACGAGGATATTCTGGTTCGTCGACGGCTGGGTCACCACCACCGACGGCGGGATGACCTGGGGCGGATCGGTGGTCAGCGTGACGATGAACGGGTTGAAGAACGGGCCCTTGATATCATCGGTGTTGCCTGCGGCAACCGTGTCGGCGATCGACTGGCCGGAGTCGGTGACAAAAATGCCGATCTCGTACCGGCCCAGGTCCACGCCTGCGGTAAACCACGTGGTCTGCGCCACGTTGGCGGTTCCAACCGCGAGCTGCGTTCCGTATTGCGTCGGGGGAACGCTGGGGCGCTGGCCCTCCTCAACATAAAACAGCCGCCACTGCACTGCGTTTTCCGGATCGCCCACGTTCGCCGCGACCGCGATGTTGCCGCCCGGCTGTTCGAAGAGGTTCTGATTGGGCAGCGTGAATACCGGCTCCGGCAGCGTGGTGATCTCGATGGTCCCCAGGCTGAGGACGCGCAGGGTTTCGTCGCCCGAGACGACATTCAGCCCGATACGGTAGATGCCCAGCGGCATCGGAGCAGTGTTCAGTGTGGTCACGGTGGACGGGGGTTCGCCGGTGGGCAGATCCGGTGCGAAGACCACGCGCGCCCCGATCGTTGACGCGTTTAGTGCTGTGCTGTCCACCTCAACGTAGAACGCATCCACATCGGCGCCTTCCGGCCCCGCCGAATAGACGACCGACACCATTTGTTCGCCGGATATGCGGATGTTGGTGGTGATATTGACGATCGAACCGGTCGGCTGATCCTCACCGCCGTCGCCGTTGCCATTGCCGTCTTCGACGCAGCCGGTCGCCAGCATCGCGAGGGCGAGTATACCAGTCAGGAAGGCGCTCAGTCGGCGGGCCGCGCTGGGCAGATTCCGCGGAGTTGGGGCGAACATTGTGCACATCGATGGTGGCTCCATTCGCTGCCGGAGGGGTGATGCGAGCGCGCCGAGCGACCCCTTCGAGGACAGAGGGGGTGTCGCTCGCCGCGTGGTCAATGGCTCTCGGGCGCCACGCGCTCGGCGCCGACCGCGTACACAGATTTCACATACGCGGTGGACTTATACGCCTGCACCAAGTGGGCGTCAACCGCGTCGTTTCGTGGGTTTGCGCTGCGGCTATTGCCCGGTTTGCTCAAACCACTGCATCACGCGCCAAACACCCAGAGCATCGCGGTCATCCGGGTTTACCTGGACGGCCTGTTCCGCCAGGCGGACCGCCTCGGCTGTTCGGCCCGCGAGGTGCTCGGCCCAGGCTTCGTGGACCAGGCGCGTCGACTCCCGGAAGGCGGTGTCAGCGGGAAGGAATGTCGTCGACGGCGCACGCCGAGCCTCGGAGTCGATGGCAAGCATGAAGCGCAGATTGACCAGGGCGGACTCGGCACGGTCGCTTGCGGGCGCTTTGTATACCGAGAAGTCGAGAATCAGGCGGTCCCAGGTGCTCACCGGCGTACCAGCCAGCGCCGGCAGGAAGTGCGCCTTGCTCCCGATCCAATGGGCGAGGATCGCGTTCGGGCTTTCCAGGTAATAGGGCGTCAACTCGCGGCCGGCGCTGTTCGTTTGGAATTCTTCCGCGGTCATCGCCGGCCGCCCGGCCAGCGGGGCCAGCGATCCGACCAGAAACACCGAGTCGCGCGGCAGGAAGAAAACTTCCACGCAGGGAAACGCTTCGCAGAATGTGCGCAGGATCACTTTGAAATCGAGTGAAAGCGTGCCCAGCGGGATCCACTGCACAAACAGTCCATCCGGGCTCATGTCGTCGCGCGCAAGCGCGTAGAACTCACGGCAGAGCAGCGTCGCGTTACCGGAGAAGAACGGATCCTGCTTTCCGTCGGAAATGATGGCATCATATTGGCTGTGCGTGCGCAGCAGATCGTGAACCGCATCTTCGACGCGCAGGCGCACGCGCGCGTCCTGCAAGACCGATGACGCTTCGAAGTACCGGCTGGCTTCCACGACCGCCGCGCTGATCTCCACGCAGTCCAGCGTCTCGACCTGTGGGTACGTGGCCAGCGAGCGCAGCGTGCACGCAGAGCCGAGGCCGACGTTCAATGTTCGGCGGATACGCGTGTCCAGAAGCATCGGCAGGTGCCCGAGCATGACCTGTTTGCGGTGCAGGGTCTCGCCGACGAAGCCGTCGTTCCAGCCGATCTTGCAGCCGTCGATGCTCATCACCCGTTTGTTGGGGTTATCCGGCATGGCGAGCACCTGCACGGTGGCCAGGTCGCCCTCGCGTGCGAAGACCTGTACGCCTTCAACGCCGTCGGTGATCTCTTCGCCGCGCAGGGTCAGCGCGGAGGGAAGGACCACGCATAAGGTGGCGAGAAACGCGCCTGCGCCGGCAAGCACGGGAATCTCGCGGCCGATGCGCGCGCGATGCGCCGCAAGCACCGCGATTGCGGCGGCCAGATTCACCGCCATGATCACCTTGACCGCGCCGACCGTGCCGAATGCGGGAAGCAGGACAGCCGCCCCCGCGATCGCCCCGGCGATACTGCCCAAATTCGCCAGCAGGTATGCCCCGCCGACGCGTGCTCCCAGGTGGCGCACATCGCCCAAGTAGAGCCGCGTCGCCAAGGGATAGGAGAGCCCCATCGCGATGGTGCCGGGCAGCATGACGACAGCCGCCATGCCCGCGTCGGCAAGCAGGCGTTGCCACCAGGGCTTGAACAGGACGGCACGCGAGAAGATGCTCACGCTCTGCCGGACGCTCTCAGATCCGAGCAGCAGAACGAACACCGCCATCGCGGTCAGCGACAACAGGGCGATGGCCAGTTGCACGTAGGCCAGCGCGCGCTCCGGCGCGGTCCAGCGCAGCGCGCGCCGCAACAGCAGCGACCCCAGACCCAGCCCGGCGAGAAACACCGCGAGCACGACAGTGAGCGCGTAACTGCTGTTGCCCACCACGTACTGCAGGCCGCGAAACCAGACGATCTCGTAACTCAGCGTGGTGAAGCCCGAGAGCAGCAGCACGGCGCCGGTAAGCTGTCGCGGCAGTTGGGTGGGGATCACGGCTTCCGACTGAGGGACTTCGCGCTCTTCCGCAAAGTCTGTCGTTCGCCGGTGCGCGAACAGCGCGGCGACACCGACCGCGATATTGATCACGTTGGCCACGTAGACCGCGCCGAACAGTCCGAACGCTTCGATCAGCACAATGCCCCCGACCATGGCGCCGGCGGCGGCTCCGATGGTGTTGATTCCGTAAATGAAGCCGAGACGCCGATCGACCTGGCCGGCTGATCGGATCAGCACGCGGCACATCGTCGGAAAAGTCGCGCCCATCAGCACAGCCGGCACGAGCAGCAGCACGAACACCGCCAAAAAGCGCAGCGGCGGCAGGGCGCCGGCTGGCAGCGCACGTGACCACTCGGCGAAAACCGCGGGCAACCGGTAGAACGTGAGCGTGAGCAGCGCCGTGGATACAGCGATACCGATTTCGATCCAGCCGTACAGTGCGAGTGGTGCAGGAGTTTCTCGCTTGAGCCGACCGCCAGCCCACGCACCAATACCCATGCCGCCCATGAAGGCGGCGATGACCGCGGCGGCTGACAGCGTCGTGCTTCCAAAGGTCAGTGAGAGCATGCGCGCCCAGGCTATTTCGTAGACCAGGGCGGCTGAGCCAGAGAGGCCGGCGAGCGTGTAGACCAAGGCCACGGTTTTGCGCCGGTGGTCGGGTGTCGTCGGCATGGCGGCGCTTGCGCCGGATCGTGATTGCCGCGTCGGCCGATGTGATGAAACGCGCGGCATGATCGCGATGCTACGGAACGCGCCGACCTCCGGCAAGCGTACCTTTGGCTGGGGATCGAAGACCCAAGATGGACTTTGCGCAGTTTTTGCCGATCGGTCTGCCCCGAGCGGAACTCAGTGAACCGGGTCGTGTCCACACGCGGCGACGAGGTATTCGATTCTTTGTATGACGTACAAAGCCCAGATTCTGTCCGAGGGACAGGGTTCAGAAGTTTGTTGAATTAAGGGGCCCAAGCCCGTCGTGGTCAGGTGCTCGCGGCAGACCTGACATTTCATGTCTGGCTGATTGTGGTGATTGAAGGCTGATCCATGCCACCTCAATCGCTATAACATTCTGTTTTAAATGATATTAAGATAGAATCCCCCGGCGCGGCGCTCGAAACCGGTCCCGAGCCGGAATCGGTGATTCACCCCCTGGCGATTGAGCCCCGGCGTACGTCAGTCGGCCCCCCAAACAGCCGAAGAACTGCTGAGATCGCGTGTTTTTCTCGTCTGAAGCAAGCCCGGAAAAAATGCCTTCCCGCAGACTTGAATTGGCGGGTGGACGCCGATTAGAATGGCATCGACCGAGAAGCTGCAACAATTCGGTGACCTAGCGTGGGCTGAATACCCGCAAGCGCCTAAGGGTGCTGCCGAATGCGGGCTTGCCCGTGCGGGGCGATTGTTGGGTTCACGGTTGCAGCCGGGCGACGAAGCGGCGGATGTAAGCCGGTTCACGGTCAGGGATCTACCGGTCAATCGAGACACCCGGGCGCGTGGCGTCGGAGGATTGTCGCCAAGTGACAAGGGTGCGGTACTGGCCGGAGCAAATGTAGATGCACGCGAAGGTCGTCTCGAACCACGAAAACGGTGGGAATCGGGCGACGGGGTGAACGGTCAAGCGGGGACCGGATCGCGGGCATCGCAGGCCGATTGCTGCGTTTGCGTCGAACGTGGTGGGCCTGCGCCGGAGGAAGCGGGAAGGAAAAGGAGCATCCATTTCAGTTTCAGGGTCTGTGGATTTCTCAAAACAATGGCAGGGGAGCGAGCGAGAGCGCGTTCCATTGTAGATCGTGCGCTTATGTAGCGTAAGCAGCTATCGTCCGTGTGGTTCTGTTGGAGGAATATGAACGTGATGAAACGACACTTGGGAGCAGTGGCCACGTGTACCGCCGTGTTCGCGGTATGCGCGGTGGTTCGCCCTTCGGCGGTAACCGCCGGCGAACCGATCTTCACGAAGCAGCAGGCTGTGCATGCTTCGGCCGTTCCCGCACCGCAGGAAACTTCGGTGCGGCCGGTTATTGAGCTCGAAGCTGGCGCCGAAATCCCGATGTACCAGGCGTTTCCGACCGACGAATTTGTCAAGTCGCCGGACGGATACAACCTGCCGGTCTTCCGGGTGAACCGCAGCCAGAACATGGCTGAGCAGGACAGCGGCCTGCGGGCGCCTCCGAACGAAGTCGTCTTGTACCAGGCGACCGGCGCGTCGTACTACGGCGCAGCCGACTGGTACGAGCGGTACGACTTCAACAACGTGGAGCCGGTACCGCACGCGATCAGCTACGTGTCGGCGTTTTCGGGCGACACCGGTACTGCGGCCTACTGCGCGACCGATCGTTACCACCTGATCGAGATCTACGCGGATCACCTTTGCCTGCCGCCGCCGGGTGGCGCGACCTGTACGCCCACCTGCATCGGCGTGAATGCGATTCACTCGAAGTACCTGGGTGGTATCGTCGTGAATCTGGGACCGCACGACCCAGACGATTCAATCTGCGGCGGTCCGACCGGTTCTGACCAGGACTTCTTCCGCTGGTTCGTGGACGCGGGTGCTGACCCGTTCATCTACCGGTTCTTCGCGCCGGCTGACGGCGACACCGTCGTGGTGCATCGTATGGGAACGGTGAGCGGCGGGCAGTTTGTGCCTGCGCCGGCCCAGACCGACGCCACGAACATCAGCTTGATTTTCGCAACCGCTGCCGGCGTGGTCAACGTCGGTGCCCGTCCCGGTCAGTCGCTGTTTTCCGACGGTTTTGGCGGCGGCGGCGAGACGGACCGCATTTACACGCCGGCTGATGGTCCGCTCACCTTCGGCGGGGGCGAGGGCGTTCTGGACATGGAGTTGCGCGGCCGGCCGATGACCGATTGCGATCTTGACGGCATGCCGGATGACTTCCAGATTGTTTGCTTCGAAGAACCGGATACCGGGGCTGGGTCGCCGTGCGCCGCGAACGAGTGCGCGTATTACGCGGCCACGGATACCAACGGCTTTTTCTGGAACAACGCGCTGTTCGTGAACCCGCTGACCGCGGCTGGTTGCGAGACGGAGTGCATCAGCGCATCCAAGGACGCGAACACCAACGGCGTGCTGGACGAATGCGCCTGTGGTGACTGCAACCTGAACGGCATACCCGACCTGTGCGACTTGGACTGCAATGACTCCGTTCCGGCGGATTGCAGCGGTTTCATAGTCGGTTTGTGCAGCGCGAACTACCCCGGCTGCGGCCAGCACACGGACTGCAACAACAACGGCGCGCTCGACACGTGCGAGATCGCCGGCAACGACTGCAACAGCAACGGCATTCTGGACAGTTGCGATATCGCGAACGCGACCGAAGTGGACTGCCAGCCGGACGGCGTTCCCGATTCGTGCCAGATCGCTTCGGGCGCGGTCGAAGACTGCGACCTGAACGGCGTTCCGGATCGTTGTGAGCGTCCGATCCGTTTCGACTGCAACCGCAACGCCGAGGAAGACTACTGCGACCTGCTCTTCGGCCGCAGCAATGACCTCAACAGCGACGACATCCCGGATGAGTGCCCGGCTGAGCTGTGCGTGGAACTCTTCGAGGAACCAGTCGGCGGCTTCGAGGATGCGGCTTACGTGATTGGCCCGCTGGACGGGATCGACCCGAACGGCGACGGTGACAACTGGGGCAACGGTGACGGCGGCTGGACGGTTGAGGCGGGTAGCTTTACGGCTGCTCCGCCGGACGGCTGCGTCGGCGGCGGTGCGAAGCGCATCCAGGGCGCTGGCGCCAACAGCCCAGCCGGCTTCCCGCAGTTCGTGTTCAGCGAGAACTTCTTTGGTTCAACACAGCGTCCGATTTCGGCGCTGGAGAAGCTGAGCTTCGATTACCGCGTGGTAGGCAACCCGGCGACGGCGTCACACGACCTGCACATGCAGATCGGTAACTTCAACAACGCCGACAACGCATTGATTGTCCGCTGGACGTCGGCCAACAGCGACCTGAGCACCAACGGCGCCGTTCCGGGCCGCATCTGGTTCATTGGCGGCGACGGCGCGGGCGGAGTGCAGTACTACGACTCCGGCGTGGCCGTGAACACCGCCTGCCACCGGATGGAAGTTTCGCTGAACCCGTCGACGCAACGCGTGAGCGTGACGCTTGACGGCGTGACCATCGGAACCAACATCCCGACGTTCGAAACGTGCCTCCGCCTTGATGAGATCGGGGCGGGTTCACGTACGTTCCTGGCGCCAGCCGGTTCCACGACCATGGACATGGAACTGGACAACTTCCGCTGGTGCGCCGTGGGTGGCGCGGTCGAGTGTTCGATCTACAAGAACGCCGACGGCACCCCGGGCGAGGACTGCAACGAGGACGGCATCTGCGATATCTTCCAGCTTGGGCTGGCGGGTGCGGATGACGACGCCAACGGCATCCTCGACGTGTGCCAGGGCTATTGCGATGACTGCAACCACAACTTCCTGGCCGACTCGTTCGAAATCGCCCAGGGGTCGCTGGTTGACGCAAACGCGAACGGCATCCCCGATGTCTGCGAGCCTGCGGAATACGACTACGACTTCACCGCCTTTACCGTGGGCGATGTTTCCGGCCAGTTCGGCTGGAGCGCGTTCACTGGTGTGAATGCCGTTGGCGAGATCGAGCAGAGCAGCGGCATGGGTGGCTTGGCCAGCAACAAGTTCCTGGTGGTCAAGAAACGTCCCACGAGCAACTCCAGCACAGGCTTCGTGCTTGGACCGCGCGTGACCATGGCTGAGGCCGGCCTCGAAGTGTGGGCGTGGAGAATGCGCGTTCGCACGACGACGACCAACGACTTCGGCCGCATTTTCGTCGAGATCACCGATCTCTGCGAGCACGATCCGGCGAATCCCAACTCCGTCGCCGACATCATCGCGGCGCGGAACGTGGGCTTGCAGTTGACGCGTCTGGACACCAACGAAGGCGCGGGTGCGCTGCTTGCGGGCAACACCGCCAACGTCTACATCCTGGGTACGCCGGGCGGCGTGCCGCAGTATGAGTTGGCGAACCCGGTGGCCATCACCAACGTGTACGGCAACGTGGTCAACGCGACCTGGGCGGCGGGCATCACGATCCGCAACAACTCGGGTCTGGCCAATGCGTACTGGGACAGCAACATCAACGACATCGTGCTTCCGCCGGCGCCGTCCGCGACTGCCATCCGCAACGCCCAAACGGGCGAGACGCATGAGCAGGTTCCGGACATCGACGGCACGCAGCGGTGGCGTGGTGGTGACCGGCAGTTGTGGATCCGTCAGGCGGGCGGCTACGGCACCAACGACGACATCCAGTTCCTGTTCGACGACTTCCGTTACACGGCTGGCGTCGACTGTGACGGCGATGGCAACGTTGACTCGGTGTTCATTGCAGCGAATCCGACCCACGACCGCAACGGGGACGGGATCATGGACCGCTGCCAGGACTGCGACGACGATTGCCCGACGTTCCCGATCGCGCTGACGGCGCGAGGATGTCTCGATCCGTGCCAGGTGAACTCGGCAGCCTCGGGTTGCGGCGGTCTGGGCGGCACGTCGCCGGATTGCAACGGCAATGCAATTCCGGATGCGTGCGACGTCGACTCGAATCGTCCGAATCAGCGGGTTGCTCCTGCGTTCGAGTACTTCGCGGGCGGCGGCTCGTGTGACTTCGACTCGAACGGCGTGCCGGACGAGTGCCAGCTTCCGTTCACGGACTGCAATGGCAACGGTTGCAAGGACGCGTTCGAGCTCGCGACCGCGGGCTTCGGCGGCACGGCGACGGACATCGACAACAACGGTACGCTGGACGAGTGCCAGGCCGACTGCAACCACAACAACGTGCCCGACACGCGCGACATCGCGTTGGGTCTGGCCGGTGGCGGCAGCCAGGACGCGGACCAGTTCGCTGGTCCGTTCACCAACGACGGCTTCCCGGATGAGTGCTGTGTCCAGGGTGGCGTCGTGGTGGCAGCCGACGGTGACATGGACAACGACGGTGACCGCGACTCCGCGGATTACCAGTTGATCCAGCGTTGCGGTGGCTTCCTGCCTCCGAACTGCCCCGATCTGGGCTGTGTCAACGGCTCAGGTACGGTGCGTGGTTCGGCGACGGGTGGTTTGAGTTGGGACGGTTTGCAGTGCGGCTGTGCCGATTTCAACGGCGACGGCTTGGTCGACGAGTGCGACCTGCAGATCTTCCAGACGCTGATCACCGGTCCGTGATGAGGTGAAGAACCGTCCGCCGGGTCGCTTGCGGCCCGGCGGGCGCTATCCTTCCTTCAATCTTGACTTGAGTTTTTCCGCCTGCCCTGTTCCGGAAAACCGGAGCAGGGCAGGCCGTTTTATGCGCGATTCGGCGTAGCGTTTCCGGATGGGGCTTGTGGCACAGACAGCCGTTTGACATAATCCCGGTGGTACACGTCTCGTTCCCCGACGCATTTCGTGTGAGTACCGACATGCGTGCATACACAACGAATCTGCTTGGTGCCGTCTCTGCGCTGGTTTTCGTTGGAGTGGTCAGCGCTGCGCAAGCGCAAAGCGTTGATATCAACGCGCCCGGATCTGGTTCATCCGACGCGAGCGCCATTGCTGATGCTTCATCGCCGAGTGGCCCGGCGAGCAGCGACGGCGCCGCCGGTGTGCTTACTCCGGCCGGCTGGATCGTTCCGGTGGTGCGTGCGCAGCGGGTTGAGGATGACGCGTCCGGCAACGCGACGCAGAATCCGCCGAATGAAACGGTGCTTTACTGGGCTGACTCTGCGGATTTCTACGGGGCGAAGGACTGGTACCAGGTGTATGACCTGGCCAATGACCTGGCGTTGCCCTATGCCATTAGCCGCGTGTCCGCGTACTCCGGCGATTTGGGAGACACCAACGCGTACTGCGGAAAGGACCGCTATCACCTGATCGAGTTGTATGACACCCATCTCTGTTCTGGTCCGAACGGTACGACCTGCACACCGCATTGCGGCAATGTGATTCACGCTGGCTACCTGGGAGGCCTGCTGGTCAATCTCGGTCCGCATGATCCCGGCGACCAGATCTGTGGCGGTGCATCGCTGCCGAACTACGATTTTTTCCGGTGGTTTGTCGACGCGGGAGCCGACCCCCACATCTTCCCGCTTTATGCGCCGGCGGATGGCCGGGTCACGGTCGTTCAGCGAATGGGAACCGTGATTGACGGCCGATTCGTGCCGGAGCCGGCTCAGAGCAGCATCGCTGGACTCAGCATGCTCTATTCAGTACCGAGCTTTGGCGCGCAGGAGATCGTTGGCGCCAAAGTGCCGTTCACCCATTTTTCGGATGGCGAGGGCGGCGGCAGCGACGTGGATCGGGTTTATCGGATGGGTGACGGGCCGCTGAGCTTCGGTGCAAGCGGTGAGGGAATACTCGACTTTGAGATGCGCGGGCGGCCGATGACGGAGTGCAATCACAATGGCATTCCTGACGTCTGGGAAATGCTTTGTGAACAGCGGCCGGGCGGCGGCGATGCCGGCTGTCCGGCGAATGGGTGCGCATATTACCGGGACTTCAGCACCGGCGGCGTGGTTTGGCACGATCCGTATTTCCGTAGTCCGCTCGCGGCGATCGGCTGCGAATCAACCTGCGTGCCGGCTTCCGAAGAATTCATCGATCCCTGCACAGGCGAGCCGACGGGTCTCCTGGCCGAATGCGTGGACAGCTTGGACTGCGATTGCAATAGCGTGGTGGATTTCTGCGACCTGCATTGCGGCGTGCTCAACCCGCTGAGCGGAAACCTCTGCAGCGTGGACTTTCCGGCAGTATGTGGCCTCGGAACCGATCAAGATGCCAATGGCGTTCTTGATGCGTGCGATGACTGCAATCGCAACGGCCTGCGTGACGGCCTGGACATCAGTTCGGGCCTGAGCGTCGACGAGTGGTTTCCCGCTCCGGGTACGGCGGACGGTGTGCCGGATGAATGTTGCCGGACCGCCGCAGGTCCGGATCTCGACGGCGACGGCGACGTCGATCTGGGTGATTACCACTACCTGCAAGCCTGCACCGGAACGGTCGCGGGTTCGGCGCCATCCGTCGCGGCCAATCCGAACTGGAACGGCATTGCCTGTGGTTGCGCGGACACCAATGCGGACGGCCAAGTGGACACCGGCGATGTTGCCAGTCTGGTGGCGGCGATGAACGGACCGAACTGACCGCGTCCGCAGCGGCAGATTGCGCGGCAACCTCCCGCGGAATCCCGGTTTCTTCAGTTTCTGCCCGACGAGTTTGGCCGCTCGGCGAGCGCGCCGCATTGCCAAACCTTCGACATCGCGCTATAAGTGCTGAACTTCGTGGATACGGATCCCGCGGCCGCAGGTTGCAGGCGCCGCCGCCGGACGTGCCCGCATCTGAGCGCGCCGCACCCGAAGTACGGAGGAGCGTAAATGACCACCCTGACGTCTCCGGCCGGATCGCCAATCGCGACCGCCGATCCCGACGCGTTCTCGATCCTTCGCGCTGAGGAAGCGCGGCAGCACGCGACCATCGAGTTGATTGCGTCGGAAAACCACGTTTCACCGGCGGTGCGCGAGGCGGTTGGCTCCGTTTTCACCAACAAGTACGCGGAGGGCTACCCCGGCAAGCGCTACTACGGCGGTTGCGCCAACATGGACGCAGCCGAGGACCTGGCGCGAAGCCGGGCGAAGGCGCTGTTCGGTTGCGACCACGTCAATGTTCAGCCGCATTCAGGCAGCCAGGCGAACGCGGCTGTTTACCTGGCGTGCCTGCAACCGGGCGACACCATCCTGTCGCTGGACTTGGCGCACGGGGGGCACCTCTCGCACGGGCTCAAGGTGAACCTGAGCGGGCTGCTTTACAACATTGTCGCGTATGGCGTGGATCGATCAACGGAGCGCTTCGACTACGCGGAGATCCGCCGGCTGGCACGCGCGCACAAGCCGCGGCTGATCATCTCTGGGGCGAGCGCTTATCCGCGGACGATCGACTTTGGGACGTTCGCTGAGATCGCGGAGGAGGTGGGCGCGCTGCACATGGCAGACATCGCGCACATCGCGGGTCTGGTGGCCACCGGATTGCACCCGTCGCCGGTGAAATCAGCCGCGTTCGTGACCACGACGACGCACAAGACGCTGCGCGGTCCGCGCGGCGGCATGATCATGTGCTCGGAGGCGCACGCCAAGACGATCGATTCTCGGATTTTCCCAGGCACCCAGGGCGGGCCGCTGATGCACGTCGTGTTGGGAAAAGCCGTCGCGTTCGGCGAGGCGCTCAGGCCGCAGTTTAAGGCCTATCAGCAACAGGTGCTGGACAACGCCCAGGCGCTGGCGGCACAACTGGTCGCCTGTGGCAACCGCATCGTATCCGGCGGAACGGACAACCACCTGATGCTGCTGGACCTGCGGGCGAATTACCCTGACGTCACCGGCAAGGACGCGGAGGGCTGGCTCGAGCAGGCGGGCATCATCGTCAACAAGAATATGATTCCCTTCGACGAGCGCAAGCCGATCCACACCAGCGGCCTGCGCATCGGCACACCCGCGGTCACCACTCGCGGGATGAGGGCGGACGCGATGCGGGCGATCGGGGAGATGATCGACAAAGTGCTCAGCAGCCGGGGCGACGCAGGCATGATCGCGCGGGTTCATTCCGAGGTGCAAGCGCTTTGCGATCAGCATCCCTTGCCGTAGACCGACGTCGACGCGGGGCGGCTGGCTCGCTGGCCGCGATAGTGACGGTGTGCGCGGCATGGTTGTCGGGCGGGTGCACGCGCGCTTCGCTCCAGATCGTCGATTTGGATTTTCTCAAGATTCCCGAGGCGGGCCGCCTGGTTGACGAGATCGGGGCACTGGACTGTGTCTGGTGGCTTGATGGCGACAATGTGTGCATCGCGGCGACGCGTTCAGGTGGAGTGCGCGGAAGCGCGGGCCGGCGCTTGGATCTGTCGTTTGTGCTGCCCGGCGTGCCGGCGGCCACGGCGCGTGATTACGCACTAGGGCCGGAGTCCATGCGCGGATACGTGCGGCAGGGCCCGATACACCTGCGTTACCGATCGCAGCGCGGCATCGCGGCGGTCTGGCTGCAACCGGGTGGAAAGCTGCGCGTCAGATTTCGTGTGTTTGCCGGCCGCCAGAGCTTTCACATTCTGACAGGCTGGTCGACGGTGGGGCAGACGCTGCTGACCGGCGAGCTGCGGGCGCGGAGCGACGCGAAATTTGGCGCGGAGATTCTTCGGCGCAGCGAAGCGGACGGCATGAACCGGGGCCCCGTGCAGAATACACCGACAGGCGGCCGACCGAGGCCGGTGCGCATCGCCGGGCCGGACGACTCTGCAGGCGGCGCGTGATCGCGAATCGACCGGCGGCGCGATAGAATATGGTGTGAATCGATCGGGTGAATCGAGCGGCTCTATGCGGGACGATCAGACATCCAATGGGTGGAACAGGACCATGCGCAGATTTCAACGGGTTTCCCTTCTGGTGGTGATGTGCGGCGGCTGGACGGCGTGTACGCAGGCTCAGCCGGCGTTCAAGAGCATTTCGTACGACCAGGCGCTGAAGCAGGCGGCACAGGAGAAGAAGCTGGTCTTCATCGATTTTTACACGACGTGGTGTGGGCCGTGCAAGATGCTGGACCAGACCACGCTGCAGGACGCCTGGGTGACCAAGTGGCTGGCGGAAAAGACGGTGGCGTTGAAGATCGACGCGGAGAAGGAGTTGAAGCTGGCCGAGAAGTTCAAGGTGGAGTTTTACCCAACGTTGATTTTTCTGAACCCCGAAGGCAAGGAGCTCGAGCGCTTGCTCGGCTATGTCGACGCCGAGGAGTTCCGCAACGCCGCCCGCGATCTTGACAAGGGGGTGACCGCGCTGGAGCGGGCTCAGCAGGACATCGCCCGCGAGCCGGACAACCCGCGCGTGCACCTCGATTTCGCCGCGGCGTTGGCACGCAAGCAGCGTTTCGCGGAGGCGCAGAAGGAGTACTTCTGGTGCCTGGATCACGGCGTTGAAAAGGACCCGGCATTCGCCCGCGTGCGCGATGAGCGGGTGATTCCGGAGTTGATTTCGCTGGGACAGATGCACGAGCCCGCCCAGGAAGAACTGTTGAAGCGGCGCGACGCGGCTGAGCGGAGAATCCTCGACGGCAAGGCGGCGCCCGGCGATGCCGCGCTGTTCGGCGAAGTTTGTCTTGCGGTCATGGATGAGGAACAGTTGCTGTCCGTGTATGACGCGCTGGCCGCGCGCGGGTCTTCGTCGGACGGCGTGAAGGCCCTCCTGGAGTACGCGTTCCCAGCACTGCTGGCGGCGAAACGGTACCAGGATATCGCCAAGGCGATTGACGTGCCGGCAAAGATCGACGCGGTGCTGTCCGAGGGACGGCAGGCGCTTGCCGACCAGCCGAAGTCGGGAGCGGACGCGGGCAATGGTCTGCGAACGATGCAGATCGCGCGGACCGTGTCTCAGGCCGCGGAGTATTTTCAGGTGCTGCTCGGGGCCGACCGGCCGGAAGAAGCGCGGGCCGCAGCCGCCAGGATCCTGGAGTTCGACCGCTCGGCGGATTCTCAGCACGCGCTCGCCTGGGAAGGATATACTTCGGGAAAACCATTGCCCGAATGCCTGGAATACGCGCGCTTTGCCTTGGAACACGCGGCACCGGAAGACAAGGCTAACGTGACCGACACCGTCGCGCGGCTGATGGATACGCTCGGGCGCCATGATGAAGCCCTGGCCCTGTGCCGAGGGGCACTCGCCAAGGCCGACGGCGACCGCGATCGCTGGATTCTCGAAAGCTGCGTCACTGATCTCGAACTGGCGACGGCCAAGCGACCACGTTGAGGGCGCCGTGGCTCGAGAGCCGTTCAATCCCGATCTGGCGGTAGGCGGCGCGGGTGAGCCGACCGGCCAGCGCGGCGCCGCGCGGCGGGACGATGCGGCGCGGGTCTATACTGTCGCGGAACTTACGCGGCAGGTGAAAGACGCGATCGAAGCGGCACTTCCGCCGACAGTGTATGTCGCCGGCGAATTGAGCAACTGCAAGCGGCACTCCAGCGGGCACATCTACTTCACACTGAAAGACGAATCCAGCGAACTGGCGGCGGTGATGTGGCGCGGCGACGCCAGCCGCCTGAAGTTCAAGCTGGAGGACGGCCTGCAGGTCGTTGTCACCGGAAGCGTCAGCGTGTTCGAGCGCAGCGGGCGCTACCAGCTCTATGCTCGCCGGGTGGAGCCGCGCGGCGTGGGCGCGATCGAATTGGCTTTTCGCCAATTGTGCGACAAGCTGCGCCAGGAGGGGCTCTTCGACGCGCGGCACAAGCAGGTGTTGCCGCCTTTCCCCGCGCGCATCGCGGTGGTCACCAGCCCGACCGGGGCGGCGGTGCAGGACATCCTGGACACGCTGGGGCGGCGCTATCCCTGCGCCACGGTGCTGCTCTATCCGGTCAGCGTGCAGGGGCCGGGGGCGCCGCGCTCGCTCCGCGACGCGCTCGCCACGCTGAACCGGCGCCAGGCGGAGTGGGGCGGCGTCGACGTGATCATCGTGGGCCGCGGTGGAGGGTCGGTGGAGGATCTGGCCGCGTTCAACGATGAGGGCGTTGCCCGGGCGATTTTCGCAAGCCGGATCCCGATTATCAGTGCTGTCGGGCACGAAACGGACGTGACCATCGCGGACCTGGTCGCCGATGTGCGCGCGGCCACGCCCACTGCCGCGGCGGAACTGGCGACGCCGCGCGCCGCAGATGTTCTCGAGGAGTTCGTGTTTCGCGCGACGCGGTTGCGCCGGGCGCTGCGTCACCTGCTGGAGTTGCGGGGCGCGCAGCTTGCCACGGCGATGCGCCGCAAGCCGTTCGCGGACGGCGCGTGGCTGGTGCGCGACCGGCGCGACCTGCTTGAACGTCAGGAACGTGCGGTGCGTGCGGCGACGGAGCTGCGCATACAACAGATTAAACTGCGCGTGCAGGTCCTGCTTTCGGCGATTCATCGGTTGCATCCGCAGCGGTTTGTCGCGATGCAGTGGCAGCGCCTGGCGGAGGCGCGCAACGCGCTCGATCGCGGATTGGGAACGAGAATTCGAGTCGCTGAACGCGCGCTGAACCTGGCAGACGCGCGCGTGGAGCAGTCTTCGCCCCGCAGGGAGATAGCCGCGTTGCGTGCCCAGCTTGTGTCGCTTGTGCGCCGTATCGCGCTGGCCGTCGCACAGTGTTCGCGGCGCAGCGCGGATCGCCTGTCCGCCAGCGGGCAGCGACTTGCGGCGTTGAGTTACCAGACAACGCTTCGCCGTGGGTTTTCCATTACGCGCAACAAGCGCACGGGACAGGTGGTGCGGGCGCGGGCGGACGTGCGCCGCGGCGAGCGCATCGTGACGGAAGTTGCGGACGGCGTGTTCGAGTCGCGCGTGCAGGACGAGAAACAGCCCGAGCTTTTCGATTGAGGTACGGCCGGCAGCGCGGCCAGAAAGGAAACCATGACCAAGAAAGCTCCGACTTTCGAGGAGGCCCTCGCCCGCCTGGAGGCCATCGCCGACGACATCGAACAGGGCCGTGTCGGGCTCGAGGAATCGATTACCCGATACGAAGAGGGCATGCGGTTGATTCAGCGCTGCCGGACGGTCCTGACCGAGGCCGAGCAGCGGATCATCCGCCTGCAGAGCGACTCCGCCCAGGAGCCTGCGGAAGGCGGTTAGGGACCCTTTGGCGGGCACACACACATACAGGCTCGCCGTTCTCAGACCACTTTGGTCCGCTGAGGCTGGGTGCAAGTAAAGGAGCAAATCCAGTTTATGGGACCATGTTAGGGTTGAATACAGAGGCACTGAATCTTCCTATTTTACCCAAGTGACCATTCGGGGGTCCAAACAGCGACATGTAGAATGGAGCAGACCGAGGAGCCCCGACATCTTGTAGCTTCCTGTATGTTTCGGACGTTTTTCGGGCATTTCGCTCAAGGGCCGAAAAACCGCGTGCCGATACTACTAATGCGGACGCGTTGGTCCGATACGCTGGTCTGGGTCACACGGATGGACCGGGATTGGCGCCGGGTTGTTAGGTAGTTGTCGGGCTGGTGATCGGCGAACAAGGCGTGACCGGCGAAGGGTGGCGGTCACGTGAGCATGGATGCGACGTTCGCGGGGAATTCCGATCAACCGGTTGGCCGGCGGCTGGCAACTCAACACAGGAGTGCGATCATGACTCAGATCCGCAACCTGGAACAGGCGCGACTGGTTTACCCATTCGTTGCAACCACGCCCGCGTCGCTCGCGCGATCTGAAAGCGCCGACGGTGTGGCGCTGCGGCCGGTGCGTGAGCGCGAGACGGATCGCGTGGAGCTTTCCGCCGCCGGCACGCAGTTGGCGGAAGCCGCGCGGGCCGAGCGCAAAGCTTTGCGCACGGCCAAGGTGGCGCGCATTCGCGCCGAGATCGAAAACGGTACGTACGACGTCAACGGCAAGCTGGCCGCGGTCATCGATCGAGTGATGGCTGATGTGCTGCGCTGACACGCAACGACGTCGCGTAACGGTGTCGTGACGCGATGCCGAGCCCGGCACAACCGGGGCGCTTGTCTCAGCCGTTCATTTCCCGCAAAATCTCTCATTGCCATCCGGTCCGGACAGAAGAACCACCATTGCGATTGACGTGCGCGCGGCTCGGGCCGATGCGGCGCGTCGGCGCATCCTGCGCTTCGGCACGAGGTGACCATGACGGCGTTTCTGCGGGGTATTCTGCACGGGCAGTACGAAGCTGCGCTCTGCATGCTGGGCGAGGCGATCTCGGGTTGCCCGGACGAACACTGGGATGGCGTAATCGGCAAGTATCCGTTCTGGCAGGTGGCGTATCACACGCTGTGCTACGCGGATCTTTACCTGACGCCGAATGAAAAAGACTTCGTCCCGCGTACGATTCATCCCGCCGGCTGGAAAGAGTTTGACGACGAGTATCCCAGCCGGCGCTTCACCCGCGACGAGTTGACGGCTTACGTCGCGATCTGCCGGGAGAAGGCGGCTGACACGTTTGCCGGACAGACGCAACAATCTCTGGAAGGACCCTCGGGATTTGCGCGGCGAACTTTTTCCCGTGGAGAACTGCACATCTACAACATCCGGCACATCCAGCATCATACCGGGCAGTTGGGCGCGTTCCTGAGGCGGATCGATCCGGCCAACCAGGAACTGAGCGTGCTGCGCTGGTTGGGTTCGGGTTGGCGTTGAACCTGCTGCGGCCGCGACGACCGAGTGTTTCATGGGCGCGGATGGTCGAGCAGGCGCTTCGGAGCGGTGTTGGACCAGGCGGTGAAGAGGGCACTGCGCAGGGTCTCGCGGTCGACAACCGCGAGGCGCACGAGCGTCGCGCCGCGGCGACCCCAGGCGCCGGCAGCCGGTTGGAACGCGCGCGGACTCGACTTGATGTATTCTCCCTGCTGCGCCGGCGTGAGCTTGACCATTCCCCAATCCTGGTCGTCGCGCGTGAACAGTGTGGCGAAAATCTTCTTGCCGACGCGGAAATCGGGATGGTCCATGTGCGCGCTCTCGATGGCTTCCGGCAACGCAAGGGCGAGACGACGAAAGCCGGTGGCGGTCATGAGAATGTCTCCGATTCAGGTTTCGCGCTTGATTCAGCCCGGCTATTCCAGCAGATCGCGGAGTTTCTGAACGGTGCGCCAGTTGCGTACAGTGCAGGTCGTGGCCAGCACGCTGTCGAAGTAGCTGCTGGTCAGCTTCGTCCGCGCGACACCGTTTGGCAGATGGAGGTAGATCTCCCTGCCGCGCAGCTCGAAGATGTCGCCCGGGGAGCGCTTGGGGTCCAGCCGGGCGGCGCGGGCGCGATCCGGCTGGTCGGCAAGGAATGCGACGTGCAGCGCGGCGGTGTCGGTCGACTTGCCGAACGGGTTGTCCGTGATGATCTTGTTCAGCTCATCGGCGGACCGCAGTATGACGGGTACTTCAAAACCCAAGCACGCTTCGAGTCGCCCGGCGAGCTCTCGCGGAATCCTGCGCGCGGCAGCCGGCGCGGCAGTGAATACGGCGTTGCCGCTTTGGATGTACGTGCGCACGTTGTCGCAGCCGAGATCGCGTAGCAGGTCTACGAGAACGGCCATGGGCAGCTTGTGCTGGCCACCGATATTGATTCCGCGCAGGAGGACAAGATATGCGTTTGTGCGGGTCGCGCGGGCGGTGGCGGATCGGGCGGCGGGCGGCATGGACGCAGTGTATTCGCAGGCGGGATGCGGAAGAAGCGCGGGAGGGGCAGCGGTTGGACGAGCCAACGATGGCCAATACTGCCCGGGGATTGCGCGTTCAGCCGGCGGTGGCAAGCGGCTGCGGCGTCCGTTAGCGTCGAAGTATTGTGCAGCCGCGCAGGCGTCTGGTGATTGCAGGCGGCGGATGGCAAACGGGGACATGACATGTCGGCGGAACAGGATTACGTGCTAGGAACGCACGACGAAGAGGTGGAGCGGCTGGGCGTGCAGCATCGGGTCTGGCGGGCGCGGATGCTGGACGCGTGGCGGCGCGCGGGGGTGTCAGCCGGGTCGCGGGTGGTCGATGTGGGTGCGGGCCCGGGGTTCGCCACAATAGACCTGGCGCAGATCGTGGGGCCTGCGGGGGAGGTGCTGGCGGTCGAGCGTTCGGCCCGCTTCCACGCGGCGGCGCGGGCGGCGCAGGCCGCATTGGGGTTGCGGAACATTCGCACATGCGCGCTGGACCTGATGACCGATCCGATTCCCGGTTCGGGCTTTGACGTGGCGTGGTGTCGATGGGTGGCGTCGTTTGTAAGTGACCCGGCGCGGCTGGTGGCGTCGATCCGCGCGGCGCTGCGTGTGGGCGGGCACGTGGTTTTCCATGAATACGCGGACTATGCGTCGTGGCGGGTGGCGCCGCGCCGACCGGCGGTCGAGGCGTTCGTCGCGGACGTCATGGCGAGCTGGCGGGCGAGCGGCGGCGAGCCGGACGTGGCGCTGGCGCTGGTGGGCATGCTCAATCGCGGCGGCTTTCGCATCACTCACGCGGAACCGATCGTGTTCGCCGCAAGGCCGGCGGATTTCGTCTGGCGCTGGCCGGCGTCGTTCGTGGAGAGCAATCTGCGCCGGCTCGCGGAACTGGGGCGGGTTGACGCGGCGTGGTGCGCACGGGTGCAGGCGGAATGGGCGGCTGCCGAAGCGGACGCGGGCAGCATGCTGCTCACGCCGATGGTGCTGGAGATCGTCGCCGAGCGCGTGGAGTGAACGCAGCGAGTTCGATTGCACGGACTCTACGAAACTGTGCCGACGATTTATGGTTGCGTGTTTGCTGTAACTGCTACGTGAAGAGACTCAACCAAGTCAGAAATATCGAGATCGAGGATTGTGCGCACATCGAGAAGCACGCGGTTGGCATTGGCGCGGGCGATGACCGGCGTGTCCGCGCTGCGCAGGCGGACCAGGGCTTCGTCCACGGTCAGGTGCGCGGGTTGCCAGGCGACGCACCGCGTGGCCAACTCGCGGTCGGGCAGGCTTCCGCCGCCGGCGACGGATTGATCGGCGACGACACGAAACGACTCGCCGGGGATTCTTTCAGCCAGTCGGCGGGCGAGTTCGTGCGCACGACGATCCAGAACATCGACCGGCGTACTCAGCAGGGCGAGCGCGGGCAACGAATGCGCGGCGGATTGGGGATCGCGGTACGCGCGGAGCGTCGCCTCCAGCGCCGCGAGGACGAGTTTGTCGACGCGGTACGTGCGCATGAGCGGATTGGCTTCGATGCGTCGGACTAAATCGCCGCGGCCCAGAATGAGACCGGCCTGCGGTCCGCCGAGCAGTTTGTCTCCGGAAAAGCACACCAGGTCCGCACCAGCCGCCACGGATTCGCGCACCTGCGGCTCGCGAGGCAGGCCCAGTGCAGACAGGTCAGCGAGTGCCCCGCTGCCCAGGTCGTCAATGACCGGCAGGTGGTGGCGGCGGGCGAGGGCGACGAGGTCCGCGAAGTCCACGTCCTGGGTAAACCCAACCACGCGGAAGTTGCTGGTGTGCACGCGCAGCAGCGCGGCGGTGCGGTCGGAAATCGCGCGTTCGTAGTCGGCCAGGCGCGTGCGGTTGGTGGTGCCGACTTCGCGAAGGACCGCGCCGGCCGCGGCGAAGACGTCGGGCAGGCGATAGGAGCCGCCGATTTCCACGAGTTGCCCGCGTGAGACGACGACCTCGGCCCCACTGGCGAGCGTGTTCAGGATGATCAGCGTGGCGGCTGCGTTGTTGTTGACCACCGTGGCCGCCTCGGCGCCCGTGAGTTCGCAGAGCAGCGCCGCGATGTGATCGACGCGCCGGCCGCGCGTACCCGAGGCAAGGTCGTATTCGAGGTTGCAGTAACCGGCGGCACACGCGGTGACAGCCGCGACCGCATCCGACGACAGCGGAGCGCGGCCCAGCCCGGTGTGCAGCACTACGCCGGTAGCGTTGATCACCCGGCGCAGAGACGGCGTGGAACTTGCGTGCAGCAGTTCCGCGGCGCGAACGCGTAACGCCGCCATGTCGCACGCGGCTCCGCCGGCTAGGATGCGCGCACGGGTTTCTTCGATGGCCGCTTGTACGGCGGAAACGACGAGCGCACGCGGGTGCGCGTCCAGCCACGCCCGGACAGCCGGGTCCGCAATGATGCGATCGACTGCGGGCAGCGATCGAAGCTGGTCCTGAGTGCCTGGGTTCATGCGGGTTCATCCATCTGAACGACTACGCGAACGTCGCCCTGTCGCCGCGTGAAGCCGATTCTATCCAGATACTCGGCGAGCGGCACGGCATATTTGCGGGTGGTGTCGAGGGCTGCGCGCAGCTGCGAGACGGTGAACGCTCCGTCAGCGGTACAAAGTACGCGGGCACGTCGGCGTATTTCCGCCGCCCAGTCGGCATGGAGCACCATCGCGGGTTCGATGCGCACGATCTGTTCCAGTGAGGCGGCGATGCGTACAAGCCTTTCGATGCGCTGGCGGTTCGCACCAGTTTGCGCGGCCAGTTCGTCGATGGTGGGCGGCTGAAACGCGGCCCGGCGGCAGCAGTCGAGCAGGCTGGCGAATACGCGCTCATCTTCGGCGGACAGGGCGGGGGCGAACTCATCCATGCAGACATAGCGGCCGAGCACGCGGATCGTTCCGGCATCGAGCATGCGCTGCAGGATGGCGCGGGCGAAAGCCCGGTTGCCGCGGCGCTCGAGCTGACCGGTAAACGTGTCGAGCAGGGCGCCCGGCTGATCGGGCAAGCGCGCATGCCACGCGGACAACCAGGCGGCGGCGCGGCGCGTGCAGGCCGCGGCGAACTCCGCGCTGAGTGGATGGTCCACGCCCGCGAGGCGCACCAGGTCTCCGCGCGTCTCCAGGTCGCGTAATATCCCCGCGATTTCCGCCGCGGCGACGTTTGCGGCCAGCGACAGTGATTCCGACGCGGGAGTTTCAAAACCGTGATAGCGCAGAACCTCGGCGACGCGCACCGCGGGGTCGGCATCGCGCAGGCGACGCAGACCATCGATCTCATCAGTCATGCGCGGGCTGATGCGTCGTCGCGCGGCACGGAGCACGATTCCGCCGCCGGCGGTGCGCGCCGCGTTTTCGTCGCGCACGATGAAGCGCTGGCCGCAGGTCGCCACGACCGGTTCCATGAACCGCAGTTGCACAAGCGCACTTTCTCCAGGCGCCACCTCGCGGTGATCGAGGCAGACGCAGCGTGCGATCAGTTCGCGCGTGCCGAGGCACACACGGAGCCGCGCGTGGTTTCGAATGGGTCCGGGGTGCGATGCAAGGCAGCGCAGTTCGACATCGAGCCAGCGCGTGGGGGCGAACACCCCGGGTGAAGCGAGTTCGCAGCCGCGGGGAACTTCGACGAGTTCGACGCCCTGAAGATTGATCGCGGCGCGTTCACCGGCCTGTACACCGGTCGCGGCGCGGTGATGCGTCTGCACTTCGCGGGCGCGGGCGGCGCGACCAACAGGCAGGATGTCAACGAGATCACCGGCTGAGAGTCGGCCGGACTGGACCGAACCGGTGACGACGACACCCCGTCCAACGATGGCAAATGCGCGATCAACGCTCATGCGGAACGGGCGATCGACCGGGCGGGGCGCGACCCGGCGGGCGGCTGAGCCCAACGCCGCGCGCAGGTCTTCCAATCCCTCGCCGGTGGTGCTGGATAAGGGGATCACCGCGGCGCCGGAGAGCCGCGTGCCCGCGAGCAGTTCGTTGATCTCGGCAGAGACCAGGCCAATCATGTCCGCGTCGACCAAGTCACGCTTGGTTACGGCGACGACGCCGGCATCTACGCCGAGCAGGTCCAGAATCTCGACGTGCTCGATGGTCTGCGGCATGACCGAATCGTCCGCCGCGACAACGATTAGCGCCACGTCGATGCCCGTCGCGCCGGCAACCATGTTGCGGATGAACTTCTCGTGACCCGGCACGTCCACGACGCCGAAGGCGACATCCGCGATGCGCAGTTCGGCGAAGCCAAGTTCGATGGTCATGCCGCGGCGTTTTTCCTCGGGCAGGCGGTCGGTATCTATGCCGGTGAGCGCGCGCACGAGCGAGGTTTTTCCGTGATCGATGTGGCCTGCGGTGCCCAGGACGACGTGTCGCGTCGTGTCTGTGTTTTGAGAAGCGATCGTGTTGGCGCTGGTCGCGGGCATTAAGGTGATTATCGACGATGCGCCGAAGCGTTTGCAACCACTGGCGGCAGGTGCGCCCTATCTTGGTGCACTGGTACGCCCCGACAATCCGAACCGCTGCCGTCAGAAAGCCATCCGGGCCAAAATACTACCATGCGCAAAACTGAGTGAGCGCGCTCAGAACCCGAAGACCTGCTGGATAATCTCGAAGTCCGCCAGGTCCACGTCGCCGTCGCCGTCCACGTCGGCGCGGTCGAACTCGGCTGTAGTGCATCCTGCCGGGGGCGTGACCGCGATTGGTCCGCGGAGGCAATCGACGAACGCGCCGACATCATGGCGATCGAGATCGCCGTCGTCGTCAACATCGCCGAGCAGGTGTACGCGGCCGAGCGGATCGCCCACCGCGATCTGCTGCCAACTCAGCGCGGGGAATGAACTGTAAGCCGCCTCGGCGAACGTGCGGCCGCGCAGAAGCAAGTTGACGAATAGGAACTCGTTATCCGGCAAGCTAAAGGTGAAGGGCTCGAACACGTTGCCGACGGCATAGGTTCCGCCCGCGGCGATGAAGTCGGCGACCTGTTCCTGTCCGGCGGCGGTGCCCAGGCCGTTGAAAGCGCGACCGTTAAACGACTCGATGGTGTTGAAGATCGCGCCGAGCGGAAAGTTGAAGTTGTTGATGTAGGTGCCCGTTCCCGGCGGGTTTTCGCCCGCGCCGCCGATGTCGTGGTTTTCCCCATAGGAGGCGTAGGCGATGATCGGGTTGGTCTCCTCGGTGCTCGAGATGAAGTCAAACGTATCGTCGTAGCGGACATACCAGCCTGCGGCCTCAAGCAGGTCGCGCGTCTCCTCGTAGTCATTGCCGGCGAGGAAGGGATCGTTCGAGGTAAACAGGGGATCGTTGTCCAGATCGTCGCGCAGGTCGAGGTCGTACTCGTCGAGCAGGACGCGCACCAGGCCGCGGTGCACACGGTTGTTCGCCGCGCGGGTGACCAGCGCCTGGGCGTGGGCGAGCGTCGTGCCATCGACGCGGCATACCAGATAGATGTCGCCTGCGGTCAGGCGGGTCGCGCCGGAACCGGCCAGCAGCCAGGCCACGTTGGCGGCGTTGCTGAACGATTTGGCGGTGGCGATGTTCGTGCGGCTGAACGTGTGGATGCCCAGCGTGCTGGTGTGGTACGGATTGTCGATCGGCCCGTCTGCCAGGCTGTCCATGGTGCCGCCGGCTTCGCCGGTGCTCAGATTCTGCCAGAGAAGGGCGAGTTCCGCGTCCACGGAGGCGAAGGTGGCGTCGCCGGCGGAAAACTCGGTACTGGCCTGCGAGGCGTTGTCGCCTGCGGCGGCATTGTCGGTGTCCAGAATGCGATGCGGAAAGGGGCGTAGCAGCACGATCGCGATGATATCAGCCGGCGCGGGCGGACCGGCCGCATTCAGGTAGTTGCGGATCGGCGTACGCACCTTGTTGACGAAGTCGGTGTAACTGAGGTCCGCCACCAGCAGCGTCGGATCGTTGAGATTGAGACGGTTGGCCACAGGTATGCCGGGGTGCGCTGCAAGATACGTGGCGAGCAGCGCGTTCGCATCAGCGGACGCGGAGTTGTACACGACGAGAACCTGGTTTTCCGCGATGGCCCCAGCGGCGGGCGCGGCTATAACCAGTCCGAGCGCTGCCAGAGCGCCCCAAGTCAAACGAGACAGCCAACGCATGCTTGCTGACCCCCCAAGTAGGCTCGATGACCGCCTGTGGGCTGCCCCCGGACTGGACCCGCACCACACTCCGGATGATAGCGTTTTTCGGCCCGGTGGTTCAACCGGGTCTTTGTGGTGTGAACCGCAATGTTGGCCCGAAAACGGCCAGAATCTGCGTCATGGGCGCAGCTGGAAGCAGGCCACACGCTCGAGACTGCGGGCAAAGAGGCGGCCGTTGTCGATGACCGAAACCGTCCAGCATTTGCCCGAGAGGATTTCGGCGGTCGTGATCGGCTCATAACCGGACGTCGAGACCGGCGTAATGAGCAGCCGGCCATCTTCGGTCAACATGAACAGGTGGCCGTCGGCAAGCACTAGCGTGCCGTGCTTTGCGCTACCCTGTTCGAGTCGGCGAACGCGCCAGTGCTCTGTGCCGGTCAGAAAATCGGCGCAGACGATCGCATTCTGATCGCTGGTATACAGGCTTCCCTCGTGCAGAATGCACGATTGAAACTTGTTCATTACCACCTTGCTTTTCCAGATCTGCGTGCCTTTCAGGCTGTCGCCGTCCTTTGCGAGCCGGTAGAGCGCACAGCCGGTGTCATACCCCGAGGTTAGGAACAAGTGGCCGTCGTGAAAAATCGGAGCGGCGGCGTTGACGTCCCAGTCGGTTTTCCATTTCTCGCGCCACACCAGCTTACCGGACTCCGCCTCCGCGATAATCGCCGATTTACCAGAAAACCCAACCACGTAGCGCTTTCCTTCGAACGTGAAGGGGTACGGTGTGGAGTAGCCTGCCTGGTCGTCGCCGCACTGCCATCGCTTTTCGCCGGTCTTGCGATCCAGGGCCACCAGCGTGCCCTGGTCCTTGCCGGCTGTCGCGATGGCCAGGTCGCCTTCAATGAGGACGGACCCGCTGTAGCCCCATTGGGGCACATGGTTGAATTGCATGCTCCAAAGATCCTCGCCGCTCTCCGCGTCGACACAAAGCAGGCGTCCATGGCCGCCCAGGATGTATACCCGGCCATCGTGAACGGTGGGCGTGGACCGCGTACCGTCGCCGAAGTTGTCGCGATAGGCCGGCTCGAACTGGTTTTCCCAAATGACGCCGCCGGTCTTGGCATCGAGGCAATACAACGCCTGCTTCTTGTCTGAAGTGCCGCAGGTATACACGCGGTCGCCGATGACCGCGAAGGAACTGAAAGCCGAGCCGATCGTGCGATCCCAGGTCATCGGGACTGGCTCGGACCATTTCGTGCGCAGGCCAGTGTCGGAGGAAACTCCGTCATGCTGCGGTCCGCGGAAATTGGGCCAGTCGGCGCGGGCGGGCAACGCCAGAAGACTCAGCAGGAGCACGGCGGCGGCACGGGACATTGAAGTTCTCCTTTCGATGGGCACTACGGCCACCTGTGTGTCGATGCCCCGTAGCGTCCGAGCTCGGGATATCGGAAAACACGCGGAGGCGATTCGCCGAGGATCGCGCCGCCGTCCGGCTCAAGAGGGTAGGGAGCAATTGCGGCAACGGCAACTCGGGCGGCGAGCGCCAGCGCGCCCGCCGCCCGCCAGCCGTCAGCAGTTCGGGTCGGCTGCGTCGGGGAAGCCGTCACAGTCGTTGTCGATTCCGTCGGCGCAGTTGTCGAGCGGAAGCGATTCGAAGAAGTCCGGCGACGCGAGCGGCTCCAGGTCGTCGCAGTCGACGTTGGACCCCGCGGGTCCTTCGGCGCCGTCGGCGTCGGCATCCGGATCGCATGGGTCGCCCAGGCCGTCCCCGTCGAAATCCTCCTGCAACGGGTTGAACGCACCCGGGCAGTTGTCGCAGTCGTCGATGACCCCATCGCCGTCGGTGTCCGCTTCGCAAAGGTCGGGCACAGCGTCGCCGTCGCAGTCTTCGGCTGAGCCAGCCGCAACTTCGCAGCCGTCGACGAGCCCATTGGAGTCGCAGTCCGCCTGGCACTCATCGGGTACGCCGTTGCTGTCGCAGTCTGCGCTGGTCAGGAACAGGTGGATGTCGCAAGCGTCGGCGCGGCCGTTGCTGTTGCAGTCAGGTTCGCACTCGTCGGGCACCTGGTTGGCGTTGCAGTCGATGCTGGTGACGGCGGCGATGTCGCACTCGTCGGCGATGCCGTTGTGGTTGCAGTCGGATTCACATTCGTCGGGCACCGCGTTGTTGTTGCAGTCGGTGCTGGTTCCGCCGGTCACGTCGGCGGAGTCGACGACGCCGTTGGTATTGCAGTCTTCGCAGTCATCGGGAACGCCGTTGGCGTTCACGTCGGTGCTGGTGCCGAAGGTGATGTCGCAGTCGTCGGGTACGGTGTTGGCGTTGCAGTCGGGTTCGCAGTCGTCAGGCACGCCGTTGGAGTTGCAGTCGAGGCTGTGACCAAGCTGGATGTCGCAGGCGTCGGTAATGCCATTGGTGTTGCAATCGTCAGTCCCCGTGGCGAGCAGGTTGATGATGGCGGCGCGCACGTTGTTGAACTCGTTGTATTCCGGCACGGTCTGGTCTTGGTTCAGGATGATGTAGATGAGCGCCTCGCCATTGGAATTCAGAGCCGGATCGGCGACCAGGAACGAGTTGGAATCAACCGCGCCGGCGGGCAGCGCGGGCACGCCGATGGTTGAAAGCATCGGTCCGTCAGCCGCACCGCTGCGCACAACCAGTTCGGTGGCGTCCGCATCGGTCGGGCCATGATTGATGACGCGGTAGAAGATCTCGCGGCTGCACATGTCGGGCTCGCTCACCACGATCTGGTCGATCTCCAGATCCGGCGCGAGCATGAAGATGCTGGCGGTGTTGTTGACGAAATCGAAGTCCGGCTGAACCTGCGCCGGGTCGACGACCGCGAAGATCTCGCGCGGCGTGGATGAGGCAGGTACGGTCCAAAGGAACCCGAGCGTGGTGGCATCGCCGCCGGCAAACGGTCCAATGATGGTCTGCGTCGCGCCAATCTGTACGCCGGCTCCGTTCGGATCACCGTCGTAGACCGCTACGTCGATGTTCATCGCCGCCAGATCGCCGAGGTTTCGGACGACGATGCCGATGGTGGCGATGTTGCCCGCCTCGGGGAGCCCTGGATCAAGCGTGAAGTCCTCGACGAGCACTGCAAGATCGGTGTGTACAGTGTGCTCGGCGACAACCACGTCGGCGTGATCGCGCTTGGGCACGTCAAGAATGATGTCCTCGCCGTCGACGTTGACGACCCCCTGGGTGGTGATGAACTCGACCTTGCGGTAGGCGACGTAGAGATTGCCGTCGGGAGCGAAAGCAGCCGACAGATCGCGTTCATCATCTCGGTCCGCAAGCATGCGTCGGGTGTCACTCCAGGAATTCAGGTCCGCATCGTAGACCGCGTAGAAGATGTCGCTCAGTTCATCACTCTCTTCGGGCCAGACGATGCCGATGATTCCGGAGGTGTCGATGGCCAGGTCGAAGTCGACGATGCCGCCTTTCGCGCCTGGCCGGTCGATGATGGTGGTCACGTCGCCGAGGTCGGGCTGGGTCGCGTAGACCAAGTCGCCGTCGCGATTCCAGACCGCGAGCGGGTCGCCGTTCTCATCGAACGCCGGGTGCGGATTCACGTCGCGCAGGCTGTCGCTGGTGAGTTGGGCGACTGTGGACCAGCTCGTGCCATTGAAATTGAGGCCATGGATTTCGAGATCATCGGGCGTGCCCAGATTGTCATCGGGATCGCCGGTGAACAGGACAATCGCCTCGGTGCCGTCGTAGGCCACGTTGATATCGAGTATTGAGGCGACGCCGCTCGCCGCAGCCTGCGGCGCGCTCCACGCCGCGCCGTTGTAGCGGGAATACATGATCGTATTGGGCTCGCCGGCTGATCCGAAGATGTTGTCGTCGGCATTGGATACCCAGACCGCCAGCGCAGTTCCATTGTCGGCGCTGGCGACGCGCGGCGAGAAGTCGAGATGGCTGTTGGCCGACAGGCTCACCGGCGTGGACCAGATGCCGGCGCCGCCGTCGAATGTGGCTGCGGAAATGTCCAGGTATTGCGGGAAATCCGTGACGAGCGTTCCATCGGGAATAACCTGGTTGGCATTGACCCAGACGGCGACCGCGTCGCCGCCGCCGCCGCCAGCGACCTGCGGATCGAAATCGGCTGTGCCGTCGTCGTCGATCGCGACCGGCACCGACCAGCTTCCGCCGGTCTTGCGGCTGAACATGGCCTTGGTGCGGTCGAGCGCCGGCCGGCTGGTGTCGTCGGTGAGCCAGACGAGCAGCGCCGCGTCGCCGCTGGCGGCGAGATCGGGGTCGGCAAAGGGGAACTCGTTGTTCACGATGGTCACTTCCGTGGTTGCTCCGCCCGTGCGCCCATGTGCCTGGCCGATGAATTCGGCGAAATCCAGGCGTTGTGCGTAATCCCGCGGCTGGACCTGCCAGCCGTCGTCGAGGCTGCGCGAACCGGGCAACAGCGGGCAGTCGATGCCAGGCTCGGGCAGAAGAATAAAGTTGCACGAGGTCGAGGCGAGACTGAACGTGTAAATCCAAAGCACCGCCCGAAGGTCACCGGTGAAGAGCACATCGAATTTGTTTAGATGCCCCCCGATGGCGTTCGCCGGCGGCGGGTCGGAGAATTGCAGGCCGATACTCAGTTTGCCGCCGATGGCGGCTTCGACGCCGATGCGCACGGAAGCGATGCCGACGCCGAGCACGAGCTCGCCGAACGGTTCATAGAGGATATTGCCAATGGTGGTCGCCGGCTCCGGGGGAACCGGCATGTCCAAGATGGTCAGCGAGGCCGACAAGGTGGCGCCGGCTTTGCCTTGCCAGTAGCAGGGGATGGGGACGACGAAGACCACCACGACGAACTGCGCGGGTTTCGGCGGGACGGCGATGGCGGCGCCGAGCGAGAATGTCCACTTTCCGCCATTCTCTTTCCACTCTGCGGTGTCTGGGGGCACAAACCAGAGGAACTCGTAGGTGAACTTGCCCTCGATGTCCACGCCCATGGTCTTGGGGCCTTTGGTTTTTCCAAACCTATTCGCGCTGATTACCTCGACGCCCGTGTCGTGAGAGGCGGTACTGCCGACAGATACGCCGGCGGTCGCCGTGCGCGCGGAGCCGTTGACCGATGCGGCGGCCTCGATGCTCGCGCCCCATTCCCATTTCTGCTTGCCCTGACCGGGCGCCTTCTCGTCGAACTGATCATCAGGAATATTCAGCGGATTGAACGGGTCGTACTTGAACGAGTTGTAGAGGTACCTCAACTCCTTGGCCGACGAGAAATCCTGCCGAATGATGAGCGCAGGATCTGTCATGGGCGCGTCGACCACGCCAAAGTTCGCCGGCAAGTCTTCGATGCTCCGGCTGCCGTCGGCAGACTCCGCGGCGACGCCCACCAGTTCGCCGATCTTCGCGACTGGAAAGTCGGATATTCCAAAGGTGAAATCGGCGGTGTCGGTGGAGGTATCGACCGCATTGCTGTCGGCGTCCGTGTTGAACTCGACGAAACCCGGTTCGTGGCCGCGCCAATCGACGGTAGCGGTGAATTTCTCGGTGCATGGCCCAGGCACGGGATTAATACAGATCGCGGTGTTAACGTAAACCGCGCTCTTGTCGTCCTCGCCGGATTCGGACATCTGGGTGTAGCGGCTGGTCACTTTGAGTACGATCGGCGGCTGATAGGTCATCATTCCGCTGGTATCGGCCTCGCCGGCCTGGTCCGGCACGACGTTGACGAAGAGATCCTCGGGCGGGCCATGGGCCGCGATGTTGTGCACCGGAACCTGAATGGTTGCGCTCGCGCCCGGATCGACGTTGAACCCGTTTGACGGCGCCTCGTAGAAGCCGTTGCTGTCCACGCTGTACTTGCCGGTCAGCCGCAGGTTGCAAGGATTGGTGATGGTCAGCGGCACGTCTTTGGTTTCGCCGTCCTCGAAGTACTGATCGCCGAACGTGCATGCCACCGAGAGGGTGCGGAACGTCACCGGGTCGCTGCGCTGCGGCGGCACCGGGCAGTCCTGCTCGGTGAACGCCAGCACCTCGATGAAATACGGCTTCGGATCATTGGGTGCATGGAATTGCAGGCCCTGCACGGTGACCGTCGCCGACACCGCGCCTGTGCTGCCAAAATCGAACGTCCCCTCCGCGGGGTCAAACGCGTAGAAACCGCTGGTCGAGGCCAGGCCGTTGGTGTCCACCGGCACGCCGTTGGAGTCAACGATACGCCAGCTTCCGTGCAGCGGCTCTTCCGCCGCCGGCCGCGGGCCAAAGGAGAATGCGAACTGCTTGGTCTCGCCCGTGCATCCGGCGATGTCGTACGGAGTCGGACCGGTGTAGTCCACGCCCATCAGGCCGATGTCGCGCAACAGGAAACGCACGGCCTGCGTGGCGTCCAGCGGCTTGAGGTCGAGCACGCAGCGGCCGATTTCGCCGAGAATCACGTCGCCGTGAATGCGCAGTTGTCCGCCGCCGAAGTTGACGATGTGGGTGAATACGATGCGCGGCGTGGCTCCGCCGATGATGCTGGCGCTCTGCGCCTGCTGCAGGGGCAGTGCCAGCCCGCCACCGGGATGACTCGCTTCCAGTTCGATGCAGACCTGCTGCTTGGCCTCGTCGTAATACAGATCGAGCTTCCCCTGGGAACTCGCAATCGGCGGGCTCATGCCGCACAATTTCACCAGAGTCGCGTTGGAGCAGACGTTGACCGGGCCAGCGAGCGCGCCGCGAAACAGAGCGAAATCATCGAGGTCCATGTCCGCATCGACGTCAAGGTCGAACAGGGCGACGTTCTGGGGTGCGGTCAATTCACGTTGAAAGCGCGCGAAGTCGCGCAGATCGACGTCAAGATCGCCGTCGCTGTCGCCGGGGACGGGATTGAAGATCTGTGCATGCGCGATTCCGGCCGCGGTCATCAACAACAGGGCCAACAGACCCGCCATCGGCAAGCGCAAGCGCGGGGCGGACGTACGCTTACGCCGCGGACCGCGCCCGACCAGCGCGGTTGTGCCAGCCAGCAGGAGCAGGCCGGTCACCGGCTCCGGGATGATCGACAGCGCGTCCAAGTTGTCCGTGGCGTTCAGGCCGAGCAGGCTGTGCTCGAAGAACACCTGGGGTGCGGCGGTGAAATCGCTGAAGAGCACGTCCGCCGGCGACCATGTGCCGCCGCCGAAAATCGTGCTCGGGCTGAACGCATCGAGCGAGAACAGGATCATGTCGAAGCCAGGGTCCAGCCGGTGGTTCGATTCGAGGCGGTAGCCCAGCGGCTCGTTGGCGTCGGGAGTGACGTCGAACACGATCAGGGCGTCGATGCCGTCACCAGGCAGAAGGCCGATGTCGGCGATGCCGGAGGCAAACAGCCCGCCCTTGCCGCCGATGAGGATGTCATCCGGGGTGATGCCGTCGGGATCGAAGGTGTTGGTGCCGACGTACTTGGCCGCCTTGCCGATGTCTACCGAATCACGCCAGCGGGCGTTGTAGGGGAATCCCATATTCTGGCGCACCTCAATCGGCCCGGAGCCGCCGAGGTACTCGCGTACGCCGAGCGCGTCGATGTCGTCGCCGTTGAATCCGGCAGCCAGCGGGGTTGGCGAAGAGCCGTCGAAGGTGTGCATCACGGAGACCGCGGGCGACAGGCCAAGCAGGCTGTAGCCGAAAATGTCGCTGGCCGAACGTGATGGCGAGATCGCGAAACGCTCCGCGACCGTCGACGAAGGTGCGCCGGTGGTCAGGCGATCGACGGAGAAGTAGAGCGTTTCGAGCGTGCCGGCGAGAAGTTGGTCGACGTAGTCTTTGCCGAGCGAGCCGGCGGAAATGCGGTACTCCGGCGCCGTCGGTGACGCCGCGTCCAGGGAATAATCAATCTTGGAAATAGGTCCGGCAAACAACGGAGTTGCTCCGGCCAACCACAACGCGGTCAGGGCGCTGCGCGCGTAGGATATCTTCGCCATGAGTTTCATCCTCCACGACCTGTGGGGTTTCTCGAATTGAGCCCGACTCTCCAGCGGCAACAAAAAAAGAGAAAGACCGCCGCACCCGCGGCGCTCTCTCCCTTGAGTTTCTCGCGATTGGATTTTCCCAGCAGTTCCGGCCCGCATCGCCTTTGCGGCTGCTGATTTGAGGGCTCAGGTTACAGCCGGGAAGGGCGCAAATGCAAGCGGTTTGCCCGGCCCGCCGATTAAAGTGCGGCCTTAATCGAGGGTTGAGGCGGCGGCTACTCGCGGCGCAGGGCGTGCAGCAGCGGTGCGCGCAGCGCGGCGGACAGGACCAATGCGGCGGCACCGATGCCCAGCACGGGGATGCCCAGCGCGAGCAGCACGAGCGCGCCCCAGGCGATGGCTGACGGGTCGTCGACGATGCGCGGGGTGATGGCGACGAGCGCCGCCGCCACGCCGATGCCCAGCCCAGCGAGAATCAGCACGGCGTTCTCGACGAGCACGATGCTTGCGAGCGCACGGCGCGAGAAGCCCAGCGCCTGCATGAGCGCGAGTTCCCCGCGCCGCTCCCAGACGTTGCGGAGCATGACCGCGATGAGGCCGATCGAGCCGAGGAGCACGCCGAGGCCGCCGAGCAACTGAAAGGTCGACAGGTAGGTGTTCTGCACGGCGAACAGATCGCGCAGGCGCGAGCGCGTTTTCATCACGTCGCAGCCGTAGGGTTCAAGGTCGGCTTCAAGTTGAGACGCCAGATTTTTTGCTGATTCCGCATCCGCTTCGATGAGAAAATATGCGTGGCCTGCGATCGCGGGAAAGAGGCGGGTGAAGTGGTCCTCGTGGATGAGCAGTTCGCCTTGCAGGACGCTGCCCTTGAGCAGGGCGACAAACTGAAGTTGTCGTGATTTGCCGGACTGGTCCGTGACAGAAATTTGTTTTCCCAATCCGGAGTGAAGCTGCCAGAGCACGGACGCTTCGTCGCCGATGACCGGGATCGCGCCGCCGGGCAGTTCGCCTTCGAGCAGCCGCCAGGGGTTCTCGCGCTGGGCGTCCGACTTTGCGAGCGATGCGGAAAAGCTGAATCCGCCGCGGTGAATCATTGCGCAAGGGACGCCGAGGATGCGCGGATCGGCGGCCTGAAAGAGATTGAGGCAACTCGCGGCGTCGCCGGGGCGCAGGCGGAACGGCATGCACTGCGCACGCTGCAGCGCGTCCTGCGTTTCGGCGGAGAGATTCAGGGCGTCGCGCCCGGCGGGCGTGTTCAGATCGTGGGGCAGCGGAACGGTCGTCTCCGCCAGCAGCGCGAATCCGCCCGCGCCGCCGTGGAGTGAGGCATCCTCGTCGGGCGCGAGGCGAAACGCCTGGACCGCGGTGGTGACAAAGATGGCCGAGGCGAGCAGCGCGATGATGAGCAGACTGCGACCGCCATGGCGTGACGCATTGCGCAGACCGAGCGCGGCGAGGGCGCTTCCGCGATTCTCGAAAGTGCGAACGTGAGAAGGTGCGAACGTGCGAGCGTGATCGCTTCCGCGGTTGGAGGCTGCAAGGGTTGTCGCTGCGGGCAGGCGGAGCAGGAGCGCGGCGGCGGCGACGCCGGCAATCACCATCAGCGCGCCGCCGCCGAAAAAGGCGAGCGGCGCGGACACGCGGTCGGTGACGTAGGTCGCGGCGATCAGGGCGATGGCCGCCGCGAAGGCGAGGACGGACATCGCGGCGGCCAGCGACGTGCGCCGCGCGGGTGCAAGCGGGCCGGCTTCGGTCGCGCCCGCGAGCAGGCGGTTGGGCGGCACGCGACGCAGAGTGCGAATTCCCCAGGCAAGCGCGGGAACCGCGACCACGGCGGTGATGACCAGGCCCAGCGCATAGCTGCGCGGCGCTCCCGCGAAGTGCAGGAAGGGCGCGTTGACCGCCGCCGACCACCAGGTGCGCAGGCCGGTGAGCATCAGCCGGGCATAGGCTGTGCCCGCGAACAATCCGAGGACGGCGCCGGCGGCTGCGACAATTGCGCCTTCGGCCAGCAACAGACGTGTGACCTTGCGCGGTCCAAACCCGGCGGCGAGCAACAATCCGACTTCGCGGGCGCGGCGCTCGGTCCCGAGGCGAAAGAGCAGGGCGACGAGCATGAGGGCAGCCGCGATGAGAAAGAAGCTGAACCCGATGAACAGGCCGGAGAAATCGGTCGAGCCGCGACCCGCCTCGGCGGCGGCCGCGCGCACGTCGAGCACGGCGAGCCCGCCGTCGGCTGGAGTGATCGCGGTGGCGAAAGCGGAGCGGAGTCGTTCGCGCAGGTCCGTGGCGCTCTCCCCCTGCGCCGGCCAGATGCGCAGCGCCGTGCAGCGCCCGTGCTGCGCGTGCGCGGCGGTCCAGAGGCGTTCGCCGTCGGCGAAGGTCAGGAAGGCCTTCGGCGTAGTCTTGTGTGATTCCCAATAGCGTTCGTCCTGGTCGCGCAGACGCTTCAGCTCGACGGGGAAGGGCGGGTCCCAGTCGGCGATGCGCTCGACGTCGGTGACGCCGGGATAGGCCGGCGTGAAGCCGGGATCGTCGGCGCTGCCCGCCTGGTCGACGATGCCCGCGAGGGTGAACGTCGCGCGCTGTGTTTCCAGCCGGCCGAACACGCCAGTGACGTAGTATTCCAGTTCGACGTTTGCGCCGGCGGTGACGCCGAGATCGGCAGCCGCCCAGGTATTCAGGAGGATTTCACCGGGCATCAGGTGAAGTTCGCCGCCGCCGGCCGCGGACATGCGCGCCAGCGTCGCTCCGTTGGTGTTGAGCGCGGCGACGGTGGAATACGGGATCGAACGGCCATCGGCGCTGATCGCGTTGGCCAAGTACGCGAGCACCGGTTCGACGGGCGCGGCGATGTACTCGGCGGCGCGGCGCACGGCGGCCTCGAGCGCGGGGGCGATGAGAAAGGCGTCGCTTTCGACGGCGAGGTAGCCACGGGTTTCGTCGATGCGGAAGTTGAGGCCGAGGTCCGCGGGCGTGAGCCGCGCGTCGAGAAGACCGGGCAGGTTTACTTTGGCCGCGAGGTCTGTGCCGGCGAGCAGGGTGTTGACCCGGCCCGGTTGGTCGAGGATGCGCTGCAGCGTCGCGAGGGGCACGTACAGGTTGCGCGGCGTCTGCTGCCGGGGATTGAGGTCGAACGCGCCGAGGTCGGCTGCGTCGATGATCGCGGAGACGGTGAGCCGGGCGGAGGTCGTGGCGCGGTCGCGCCGGCCGAGCAGCGTGTCCATCGAGACGTCCTGGGGTTTTCCCAGGCTGAGGATGATGGGGTCTCCGACGGCGGCGCCGAGGTCGTCGGCGAGGGCGCGATTCAGGATGGCGAGGCTTTCACGCGGCATTTCAGCCACCTGCGCGGCGTCGGCGCCGTGCAGGGCCCAGAAGCGATCGTCGACGCCGAGAATGCCGACCTGGTTGACCCGCGCACTGGTCGCAGCGTGGCGGACCGCGCCGCGAAGCAGGATCGCGGGGGCGGGGGTGAGTTTGCCGGCGGCGAGATCGTCGGCGAGGGCTTCGCGAAAGAAGCGCGGGGCGACAACGACCTGGGACACGTTGGCGAGGCGGCCGAGCGCGGTGTCGCGCAGGCTGGTTCGCATGGAGTCGCCGACGAGCAATGCGCCGGTGAAGGCCGCGCCGGCTGCGGCGACGCCGAGCGCGACCGCGAGGTGGGCGCGCCAGTGAAACGCGAGATTGCGACGCAGGAGGGCGGCTCGGTTCATCGCGGAATCACTCAGTTTCCAGGCGTCCATCCACCAATAGCCAGCGTTTGGGATAGCGCGCCGCGAGCGCATCGCTGTGCGTGACCACGATCATGATGAAGCCGGCGCCGGCGTGCAGTGCGTCGAGCAGGTCGGCGACCTTGTCGGCGGTGCGGCGGTCGAGATTGCCGGTTGGTTCGTCGGCGAGCAGAACACGCGGGCGATTGATGAGCGCGCGGGCGATGGCCACGCGCTGGCGTTCGCCGCCGGAGAGTTCCGCGGGCCGGTGGTCGCGTCGGTCGGCGAGTCCGACGCGTTCGAGCAGTTCGGCGGCGCGGCTGGGCGCGTCCGCGTCGGGCGCGCCGGCGAGCGTGGGCAGTAAGACGTTTTCAAGCGCGGAGCACTGGGGCAACAGGTGGTGATCCTGGAAGATGAAGCCGATGGTGCGATTGCGAAAACCAGCAAGCTGGGCGCCATCGAGGGCGAACGGGTTGACGCTGTTGATGCGCAGGTCGCCGGCGGTCGGCGCCTCGAGCGTGCCGAGGATGTTGAGCAGCGAACTCTTGCCGGAGCCGGAGGGCCCCATGATCGCGGCGGACTGGCCGGCGTCGAGGGAGAGCGAGACGTTGCGCAGGACGTCAAGCGAGCCGCCGCGGGTGGGAAACGATTTCGAGATGTCGCGAGCGTCAAGCATGGGTGGTCTGATCCCATGGGAAGTAAGTTGTGTCCGGAGATTGGGTGAGACGAATGTGCCAAAGCCGAATTGCAGTGTGGCTTACAGGAAGGCCACCACGGTTTTTGGCAGCGCCATTGGGGGTAACTCTCGTTTTTGGGTGCATCATGCGTTGAAGTGGTGCTGCGATTCGGGTTTGGGGCGAAGATTTTTTTTCGCGCGCGGCACCGAGGATGTACTTGGGTACGCGTGGAGCCCGACGGTTGCCTGCGCTGACTGGCGGTATGTACACGGTGCGAGATCCTTTTCTACCTCCAGCAACCATAACACCTGCGCCGCACGAATAAATTTTCTGCGCGCCCGCGGTCACGTATGGCGCGCCTTTGCCGCGACGTCCTGGTACAGGCGCCAGGTTGTGTCCGCCATGCGCTCGGCGGTGAAGTCGCGATTGATGACGGAACGGCCGGCTGCGGCTAGCTGGGCACGCAGCGTGCGATTGTCCATCATGCGTTCCAAGAGGGCCGGAAGCGCGGCGACGTCGGCGGGATCATACAGCAATCCTCCGCCGGTGGCCTCGATCAACTCGGGAAAAGAACCGTGTCGCGGCTGGGCGACGGGCACCCCGGCTGCGAGCGCTTCGAGGATGTAGAAGCCTTTGGCCTCGGGGTACACGGTGGGTACGCTCAGCACGTGAAGCGAGTGCAGGAAGTCGATCTTGGCGGCGCGGTCGATCTCGCCGACGTGGTCGACGTCGTGGGCGAAGCCGGCTGCGTGAATGTTGCGCAGTACGTCGGCGAGATACGTTCGATCGGCCTGGCCGAGGTATCCGCCGATGCGCAGGCGGCAGTTGCGCCCGGCGCGGCGGAGTGTGAGGAACGCGTCGGCGAGTCGATCGAGACCTTTCTCCGGGGCGATGCGCGCGAAGTAGCCGATGGTGAAGGGTTCATCGGGCGGCGGCGCAGCCGGCGCGAACTCGCGCGGGTGGATGCCCATGGGGATCACGTGCATGCGATCGGCGGGCAGCGCGAAGTGCGCGATGCTGTGGCGCGCGAAGTAGTGGGTCACGGCGATGAACGCGGCGATGTCGCGGGCGCGCTCGGCGATGAGCTGGAACGCGCGGGTGCGATGGGGTTCGGGGAGTGCGTCGAGGAAGAGATCTTCGCCGCTGAGCGTGCAGACGACGGGAACGCGCAATTCCTGAACGATGCGGCGCGCGTGGCCCAGGAACATGAGGTTGGGGAGGTTGACGAGGTTCGGCTGAAGCGTGCGCAGGTCGGCGAGCAGGTGGTCGAGTTCGCGGTGCTGGCGACCTTCTTCACCGGCGAGCACGGAAACGGTAAGCGGCCCGAGCGATTCGGCGCGCGTGCGGCTGGCGGCGCGACCGGCGGCGCGGAGCAGCGGCTCGGCATCGAGCATGCGGGCGAGCGTGCGGGGCAGGCGGGTGAAGATCGGAGAAACCTGCTGGAGAAAGACGTTGATGCCGCCGAAGCGGACGCGGCGTTCGCCGACGAGGGGTTCATCGACCTTGAGCGGGGTGTACATGGGCCAGAGATGCACATCGCGTCCCTGCGCGATGAGCACGGAAGCGAGGCGATTGTCGCGCAGGCAGCTTCCGCAGTACATTCCGCCGGCGCCGGCGGCGAGGTAGGCGACGCGCATGGAGTATTGCCCTCTTGCCCGCTGATCGTGTATGGCGGGGGAATCGTAACAACAGAGTCACAGGCGGGCCACGCGTCCGCGCTAGGTGCGACAACAATTTACGCGGCGCGGCGGGCAACGGGTGGCGGGGCTGCTAAAGTGTGACCATTGGATTCTTTGACTGTGACATGTGCGTTAAGCGCGCATCTTGCAGGAGACGATGGCACTTACCACCCTCCCCTTGCCCCTCCCTGGAAGGGAGGGGGGTTGGGTTGCGGCGGATCGGCAGCTTGGGCATTCGGGTGCGGCGCCGGGCTACGCGAGTCGCGCGCAACAACCGAATCCTTGCGAGGACGCAGCTAACGCCATGCCCGCGGTCACGCATCCTGCTGAGCCATTCACCAGCCGCGAAGCGCTTGTGCGCCACCAGCGGGCGCGGCTTGCCGAGATGCTCGCGGAGGTTGGGGCGCGCAATCCATTTCAGCGAGCGCGACTGTTGTCGGTGAAATTTGATTCGCTGAGCGATCCGCTGAGCCGGTTGCCGCTGACTACGCGGGCAGAGTTGGAGGCGGACCAGGCGGCGCATCCGCCGTTCGGGAGCAACCTGACTTATCCGCTGTCGGCGTATTCGCGTTATCACCAGACGTCGGGTTCGCGCGGCGCGCCGTTGCGCTGGCTGGATACGGCGGAGAGCTGGGCGTGGTGGCGGCGGTGCTGGCAGTATATTTTCCGGGCGGCGGGGGTATTGCCGGCGGACCGGATCGTGTTTCCGTTTTCGTTCGGGCCGTTTGTTGGATTCTGGTCGGCGTTCGAGGCGGCGGCGGAGTTGGGAAATCTATGTCTGCCGGCGGGTGGGATGACCACTAGCGCGCGGTTGCAGTATATCCTCGATATCGGTGTGACCGTGGTGTGCTGCACGCCAACTTATGCGCTGCGCATGGGCGAGCGGGCGCAGGAGATGGGTTTGTCGCTGGCGGCATCGCCGGTGCGGGCGCTGATTGTCGCGGGCGAGCCGGGCGGGAGCATTCCGGCGACGCGGCGGCGGATAGAAGAACTGTGGGGCGCGCGGGTTTTTGATCACGTGGGCATGACGGAAGTCGGGCCGTGGGGATTCGAGACGACGGACGAACCGGGCGTGATCCAGGTGATGGAGTCGGAATTCATCGCGGAAGTGATTGATCCGGGAAGCGGCGCGGCGGTCGCGGACGGTGAAGAAGGCGAACTGGTGTTGACCAATCTGGGGCGTTGGTGCAGTCCGCTGATCCGGTATCGCACAGGGGATCGTGTGCGGTTGACGCAGCATGGTGCGCGCGGGGGCGCGGGGTTCAGCCGGATCGTGGGGGGGCTGGCGGGGCGGATGGATGATTTGCTGTTCATTCGCGGCAATAATGTGTTTCCTTCGGCGCTGGAGGCGGTGATCCGCGAGGTGGCGGGGGTGGCGGAGTACCGGCTGCGAGTTCGGCGGCGGGATGCGATGGATGAGTTGGCGATTGATGTCGAGCCGGCGGACGGCGCGGACGGGGCCGCGGTGGCGCGGTGCGTGGCGTCGGCGGTGCGTGACCGGTTGCACTTTACTGCGGAGGTGAAAGCGGTGGCGGCGGGTACATTGCCGCGGTTCGAGATGAAGGCGCAGCGGGTGGTGCGGGAGGGGTGAATGGTGGTTGGGGCTCGCGGCATGCCCTCGCGAGCGTGGGCATTGCACCCCGAGCGATCGTATGCGATCCGGGCGGATGAGATTGCACGGGACATGACGTAAGGGACACGAGAACTATTTACCGCGACAGGCGTGCAGGATGCGCGCATCTTGCGGAAGTCGATGGCGCTTACCGTTCCACCCTCCCCCTGCCCCTCCCTGGAAGGGAGGGGGGTTGGGTAGCGGCGAGACGCCGCCTTGAGTTCGAGAATCGAGGGCTGACATGACAATGCGACGCATGGGAATGCACTTGGGGTTGCATCTGGGGTTGCTGGCGGGCTTGGCGGTGGCGCCGGCGGTGGCGAACGACTGGCCGAGTTGGCGCGGGCCGGAGCAGACGGGGCTTTCGCGCGAGAAGGCGCCGGTGACGGAATGGTCGGGTGATGGGAAAAACCTGATCTGGAAGAACGACATCGGCGGGCGGACGACGCCCATCGTGATGGACGGGCGGGTGTATTCGATCACGCCGGCGGGGGCGGACGTCCACCTGCAGGAGCGGGTAGTGTGCGTGGACGCGAACACCGGCAAGATGCTCTGGGAATACCGTTTCAACGTGTTTCACACGGACATGGTGGAAAACCGGCTGGGGTGGACGGCGGTGGTCGGCGATCCCGAGACGGGGAACGTGTATGCGCACGCGACGAGCGGGGAGTTTTTCTGCCTGGATCGCGAGGGCAAGCTGGTGTGGAAGCGGTCGCTGACGGAGGAGTTCGGGCGGATCAGCGGATATGGCGGGCGCTTGCACACGCCGATCATTGATGAAGACAAGGTGATCATCAGCTTCATGAATTCGAGTTGGGGTCCGCAGGGGAAGCCGTCGCATCGTTATCTGGCGATGGATAAGAAGACGGGCGACGTGATTTACTGGGCGTCGCCGGGCGGCGAGCCGCTGGATACGACGTATTCGTGCCCGGTGGTCGCGGTGATCGGCGGCAAGCGGATGCTGATCGCGCCGAACGGGGACGGCTGGGCGTACGGGCTGCTGGCGCGGACGGGTGAGACGGTGTGGAGCTACAAGCTGAGCAAACGCGGGCTGAACTCGTCGCCGGTGGTGGACGGTAACTACGCATACTTTTGCCAGAGCGAGGAGAACTTCGGGACGAGCGAGATGGGCGCGGTGGTGTGCGTGGATGCGTCGAAGTCGGGGGACTTGACGGAGAGCGCGGTGTGGCGGCACAACGGGCCGGGGGTGGGCTATGCGTCGCCGGCGGTGGCGAACGGGCGGCTGTACGTGGTGACAAACGACGCGGAGCTGATCTGCTACGACGCGAAGACGGGGAAAGAGCATTGGACGCATGATTTGGGTCGCGTGGGCAAGGGCTCGCCAGTGGTGACGGCGGATGGGGTGATCTACGTCGGCGAACAGAATGGGTTTTTCCATATTCTGAAGGATGATGGCGACAAGTGTACGTCGCTGAGTGTGTATGAGTTTCCGATGATCGACAGGCAGGCGGTGGATGAGTTTTATGGATCGCCGGCGGTGGCGAATGGGCGGGTTTATATTCAGGTGCGGTCGGGGATGTATTGTCTGGGTGCGGGCGATACGGGAGGCGCGGCAACGGTAACGTTGCCGAAGGCACAGTTGGAGGAAACGTTTCAGAACTGGTATGCGGATGGCAATCCGCGGATCGTTCCTGCGGACGTTACGCTTTCGCCGGGGGCGGCGCAGAAGTTCGAGATTGCACCGATGCAATGGCCGCCCACGGGTGGGATGAGTGACCCGAGCATGAGTATGGTCTGGGCGTGGTCAGCCAAGGGCGTGCCGGGCGCGTTTGGTGACGAAGTGCTTGCGACGACGCTGACGGTGCCGGCGGACGCGGGGCTGGCAGCCGGTGTGGTGTCGGCGCAGGTCACCAGTGAAGAGCGACCGGCGGGGACCGCGCGGGTACGGGTCATTCCCAATCTGCCGTTCACCGTGGATTTTGAGGATATGAAGCCGGATTCCGTGCCGCCGGGTTGGATCGGGTGCGGGAAGAAGGTGAAGATCGACGAGCGTGACGGGAGCAAAGTGCTGCGGAAACTTGCGGACAAGCAGTTTCCGTCGCCGCCGTTCATGCGGCTGATGACGTTTGTGACGATGCCGCTGGAGGCGGGGTATACCGTTGAATGCGACATGGCCAGCCAGGCGAAGAAGGGGCGCTTCAAGCCGGACATGGGGCTGGTGAATGCGCGGTATCAACTGGTGGCGATGGGCATGGGCAAGGTGCTGCGGGTGGAGACTTGGACGGCCCAGCCGCGGCTGCGGGTGGACCTGCCGTTCGAGTTTGAGCCGGACAAGTGGTACACGATGAAGTTTTCGGTGAAGCTCGAAGGCGAGCAGGCGCGGCTTTTGGGCAAGATCTGGCCGCGCGGCGAGGAAGAGCCGGGGGCGTGGATGATCGACGTGGTCGATCCGTGTCCGAATCGCGAAGGAAGCGCCGGGCTTTATTGCTACAGCGCGGGCACGACGGCGAGCAGCGACGGCCCGGAGACGTATTTTGATAATCTGAAGGTATATCGCGACTCGCAGTGAGCGGGTTGTACCTTGGTACTTGTACATCGACTACCAGAATTGCAGAGCGAATGATGATGAAGAATAAAATTGTGTTGATAACATTCGGCGGCTTGACGCTTGCGGCGGCGGTGGTGCTTGCGGAACCCCTGGCGAAGGCGAAGAAAGGCGATTGGCCGATGTGGGGCGGGTCGGCGGACCGCAACATGGTTTCCGGTGAAACTAAGATTCCCGCCAAATGGGACATGAGCAAAGGCGAGAACATTGTTTGGACCGCGCCACTGGGTTCGCAGACGTATGGCAACCCGGTAGTGGTCAACGGCAAGATTTTCGTCGGGACCAACAACGGCGGGCATTTGCGCAAGGGCATCGAGGGCGACAAGGGCGTGATCGTGTGCATCAACGCCAAGGATGGCAAGATGCTCTGGCAGATGACGCATGACAAGCTGCCGACCGGGCGGGTGAACGACTGGCCGGAGCAGGGCATCTGCAGCACGGTACACGTGGTGGGCGACCGGCTGTTCTATGTGAGCAACCGGGCGGAGCTGATCTGCGCGGACGTCGAGGGTTTCCTGGACGATGAGAATGACGGTCCGTTCACCGACGAGCAGTACAAGGAGAAGGAGGACGGGGATATCGTCTGGAAGTACGACATGATCGAGGAGCTGGGGGTTTTTCCTCACAACCTGGCCACGTCGTCGCCGGTGGTACACGAGGGGTTGGTCTTTCTCAATACGTCGAACGGCGTGGACGAGGGGCATCTCGACCTGCCCATGCCGGATGCGCCGGATTTCATCGTGGTGGACGCGAAGACCGGCAAGCTGGCCTGGGAAGCGAAGGCGGACGGCAAGATTCTGCACGGCGGGTGGTCGTCGCCGGCGGTGGCGAAGGTGGGCGGCGAATGGCAGGTGGTGTTCGCGGGCGGGGACGGCTGTGCGTATGCGTATGAGCCGAAGACCGGAGAGCGGTTGTGGAAGTTTGATCTGAATCCGAAGGACTCGGTGTGGATCCTGGGCGGGCGCGGCACGCGGAACAACATCATCGCGACGCCGGTAATCCATGAAAACAAAGTGTATCTTTGCGTCGGGCAGGATCCGGAGCACGGCGAAGGCATCGGGCATTTGTACGCGATTGATGCGACGAAGCGCGGGGACATCACCGAAAGCGGTCGAGTCTGGCATTTGGGCGGGGAGGATTTTCACCGTTCGTTGTCGACGGTGGCGATCGCGGACGGGTTGCTGTACGTGTCGGACTTGAGCGGGTTTCTATACTGCATCGACGTGGCGACGGGGAAAGTACACTGGAAGCATGACACGTTCTCGGCGATCTGGGGTTCTCCGTACGTGGTCGACGGGAAGGTGTATCTGGGCGACGAGGAGGGTGAGGTTGTCGTGCTGGCGCACGGCAAGGAGGAGAAGGTGATCGCGACGAATGATATGAATAACTCGGTGTATACCACGCCGGTGGCGTCGAACGGGCGGTTGTATGTGACGAACCGGCGGATGCTGGTGGCGATCGAGGAGGGGGCGAAGTTGACTAAGAGCCTCTAACAAAATGACTGTTCTGTTTCGCCAGCGATAGCCGATTCTTGGCCTGGACAAGGAGGTCCAGCCATGGCCAAGGTAGTTTTGGATGACAAACTGTGGGAGCTGATCGAGCCCATT
>Ga0268299_1000811_pt1 | contig 77168 bp, 63 predicted proteins | sample NOBtaG_FD_193484 | JGI IMG/M metagenome (GOLD analysis project Ga0268299, IMG submission 193484) | Activated sludge microbial communities from bioreactor in Nijmegen, Gelderland, Netherland - NOB reactor | ecosystem: Engineered > Bioreactor > Aerobic > Activated sludge | place: Netherlands... | reverse complement strand
CGGCAGAAGGTCTCACCGCCCGGCTTTTGGGTGTGGGGCCCTTGGTCGTCATTCTTGAAGACGAACATGTCCGCCTCGGTCGCCCAGAATCCCGGCAAGGGATTGTTCGTGACCGCCTTGTCCAAGTAGTTATCCAGAAGGGCCTGCGTGCCGGCCGGCACCGAGCCCCCACCGGTGACGGGCACCCCGTCGACGCCGTTGGTCCGGACCACCATGCTCCAGTTGGCCCAGTACGGATATTGTCCGCACCGCAGATCCTTCAGCCGCGCACTAGTGGCGGGCAGCGCCGCGTCAAAGACCTGATAGCCATTGATCTTCACGAAATGGGCGCCGGTCGTCAGGGATCCCGCACTGTCGCTGTCGATATACGCAATCGACATCCGATGATTCGGGTTCACCCCACCCGTGTTGTTCATGCAATTCAGCACGTCGCCGGAGGAGACGTTGTTGAGATTGCCCGCGCTGCCGAGTGCGGGCGCACCGGCCGGCGGAACTCGCGTCGGATTGATGGACCGGGGCCCCTTCCTCATGATCGTCTGATCAATGGCCGCCAGGGTACCGGACCCGGGTGTCCGATGACAGACCGTGATGGCGGTCTGCCCCGCCGTATCGGTCTGGAGTCCGAGTCTGGTCCAATTGGTGACGGTTCCAGCGAGGATCTGTTGGAGCTGGGAGATGCTCAGATTATCGAGCAGCACGTTCGGTCCCGTGGACTTCAGCACGCCGGCCCCCACGGCAATACCAAACGGCACGGTGTTGATTGGAATGGTCGTGAGATCCACGCCGGCATTCAAGACCGGCGGGGTCACGCTCGAACCGAAGGCGGACTGCGTGAAGGACGAGCCCTGGACGTCGCTCGCTCCATAGTGGATCGGCAGGTTCGTCAGGGTGGGCTGCCCGCTGGGGCACGCCATCAAGGTGACGTTCGGATGCCCACCGAATGCGCGGGGGTTGGCCAAGCCGCCAAAGGTGCTGGGCACGCAGCCGGCCACCTGCGTGTTGATATACCCTTCGGTATTCAACAGCACGCTGGTGTTGTTCAGACTGGAGAATCCGGCCAGGGAGTTGGTCCCGTGATAGCGGAAAACACTCACGCCCGGCGCGCCGGTCACCGTGCAGCGCCACTCCGACCGAGACGACGGAAGGAAGGGATCGGTGCCCGCCGCAGTGCCCGTAAAGTAATAGGTGGCGGGCGAACCGGGGGCGCAGACCGCGCCGGTCACTTGGCCGGCGAAGTTGCGGCCCGCCGACGAGCCTTTGCCATTCAGATCCAGCGCCTGGGCCGTCTGGCCAACCGCCAGCATCCCCAGCGCTCCGAGACAGCTCAACACGTAGCTCTTGGTGAAGTTCATGAGTTCACTCCTTGTTGATGATCACATGACGAACAACGTTCTTCCTTGATTACCTTATGCACGAGTCCGACGGGCGAGGCCCGCCAGCCCGATCAGGCCCGAGCCAAACAAAATCGCCGCCGCTGGCACCGGCACCGGCGCCACGTCACCCCCGGTAAAGGTGAACTGGCCCGCTCCCGACCCGGCGATCAACGTCAACAAACCCTGACCCAAGCCGCTCTGCGGCGTCTGCGTTCCAGCCGGCAAGAAGGCTCGCTCCAGCAGATTCAACGTGGAGTCGATGTTCGACGACATCCGGCGGGGAAACGCGCCGTTCAGCGTATCCGATGTGCCAAAGTAGCTCGTGAAGGACCGGCTGTCTGAAGCCTCCAGCACGTGCTCGGTGCCGCTGATGGTCGCCACTTGGCCCTGCCAGTTCACGATCGTATTCCAGTATTGCCCCTGGTCGATCTGCCCGTTCCGCGACGATGACCAGCCCGTGGTCACGCCCGTGTTTGAAGTCGGAATGGCCGAGCCTTGGAACAGGCTCGTCGGCAGCGCGCCGAAGTTCGCGGCGTTGCCGCCGAGGATCGTGTACTCGATGGGCGCGACCCCACCCAGTTGACTCATGATGCTCTGATCAATGGTGACGTTCGCCCCGCCTGATACCAAGGACGACACCGCGCCGAGGTTTCGGTAATACTCCGTCCCGTTCCCGTACAGCACGAGCACGGCATCGCTGGCGTTGAACTGCAGCGCCTGCGCCGGCTTGGGCAGCAGCGCCACTCCGGACAACGCCAACACTCCCGCCATCACCACTGCTTTGCGTACCGCCTGTTGTACTCTCATTTGCCCCCCTTTAATTTATTCTCTTTTCACCTGTCCGTTGCACCATCCGCAAACGGCTCTTCATGTGCTCGACTGCCGCTGATTCATTCCTCGTTCCCATCAACAACCTGGTCGTCATGCGCCGAATCTGATCACCTCCTTCTCTCTCTTCGACTTGGTAGGTACGGACGCCGCTTCGCCTTGCTTCGTACCGGAAGCCGATAACAGTTCACTGTGATTTACGATCGCGCAGAGGTTGTACAAGAAGGAGATTACGGGAACTTCAGGCCGGCTTATTCGAGCGGTAAATTGTTCGTGACGGCTGTATTAAGTAGGGACGCGTAAGTACGGACGCGTCACAGAAAATCGACGTGCTCAGGCAGGCGGGAAGAACTTGACGACGATCGTATGATCCATGCCTTCAGGTGGAGGCCGGACTTGCGTGACCTTGGCGAGTGCGTCCATGGCCGATTGATCGAAGAGCAAACTGCCGGACGAGGTCAACAAGCGATACTGCAGGACGTGCCCTTCCTGGTCGAGAATCAATTCGCACAGTACGGCGTACTCCAAGTCATCGGGGAGTTCAGACGGCTGACGATATTGAGCCTGAATCATGGCCGTCACGATGTCGGTGTAGCCGGCGAACTTTCCGCGGCTCTTGCCGATGGCGAACGGATTCGCGTCGACCTGGGGACCGGCCATGGGCGCGTCGACGGCCTTGGGCGGCGGAGGTGCTTCGGCCTGCGGCGGAGGAGGCGGCGCTTCCTGCGGTTTGGGCTCGGGCTTCGGCGGTTCCGGTTCAGGCTCCGGCTCAGGTTCTTTTTCAGGCGGGGGCGGAGGTTCTTCCTTCTTGAATGCGTTGAGCTTGTAGACCTTGATGAGGTTCTGTCCCCAATCAGTCTGAGCCACCCAATACAGGGCACCGCCGATGCCCAAGTGGATGATTCCCACGATCGCCAACGTCGTGCCGATCTTGCTTTTCTTCTGTTCGAATCCGCGATAGCCGGCCATAACCAGTCACTCGTGAAGCGTCATGCACGAAGCGCGTGGGGATGTGAAGCGTGAAGCGCGGGCGATGAGAGGGACGCTTCACGAGAGGCGGGATTCACGGGATACGCGTCACGCATGAGGCTCCACGTTCTACAGGATGTTCAAACAGCCTGTCAGCAAGGCCGCAGCGAGCGAGAGCCCGAGTCGTACTCTGTTCCGTACGTCGAGGGTCTGAGCGATGCGAGAACGACGCTGGCGGGCTGTTTCAACATCCTGCTACGTTTCACTCATTGATCGGCTTCGTGGCGATGGCCAGATCTTCCACCGGAATGCGTTGCAGCACATCAAGCACCGCCACCACGTGCTTGTATTCGACGCCGGCATCACCCCGCAGGACCAGCGGCAGCTTGCCCCCCTTGGCCGCCTTGAGGTCCCGAATCAATTTCTCCAGATCGCCCAGCTTGACATGTTCCTCGTCCATATAGATGTCGCCGTTCTTCTTGACGGACAGGGTCGGCGTATTGCTCTCCATGTCGGTTTCATGAGGCGTGGACTCGGGCAACTTGAGCTCGATCCCCTGCACCATCGCCGTCGTCGTGATGATGAAGATCACCAACAACACCCACGCCAGATCCAACAAGGGTGTAATGTTGATGTCCGAGACCGCCCCGTGAGATCTCCGCGAAAACCGTCTCATCCTGTCCCTCGTTTACAAAATAGTCCTGAGTGCTGAGCTTTGGGTTCAGGCTGTTCAAAATGGCCGTTCCGCAAGGCCGCAGCGAGTGAAGAGGCGAGGCGTACTTCATCCCGTACGTTGAGCCTCTGAGCGATGCGAGAACGCCGCGGACGGACGTTTTCAACAGCCTGCTAGTGTCCGGTGGCCGCGCTCGACGGCTCCGTCTCCTCCGCCGGTCCCACCGGCCGATAGTCGTCCAGCTCCTCCACCAATCCCTTGGCCCCCGGCCCCTGCCCGTTCTCTTGCAGGTACTCCGTCATGAACATCGTCTCCAGATGCGCCGCAAAATTATCCAGCTCCATCGTCAAGGTCTTCGTCTTCGTCACCAAAAAGTTGTAGCAAAACAACGACGGGATCGCGACCATCAGCCCCGCCACCGTCGCAATCAACGCCGATGCCACTCCCGGCGCCATCGTCGTCAACGTCGCCTGCTGCGCCCGCCCAATCCCCGAAAACGTGTCCATCACCCCCCACACCGTGCCCAGCAACCCGATAAACGGCCCGCCGCTGATCGCCGTCGCCAGCACGATCATCCCCGATTCCAGCCCCACCGCCGCCTCCCCCAGCACCCGTTCCAAGGCAATCCGGATCGCGCTCAGCCCATGCCGCGGGACCTTTTCCGTTCCGTACTTGGCCTGCTGGGCCTTTAATTCCTCACAGCCCCCATAGTACAGCTCATACATCGGCGAGCCTTGCAGCTGCGGCAGCGGCCCCTTGTTGAAGATGACCAGCGGGTGCTTGGATTTCGAATAGAAGCCCAGAAACAGCTGGTTGCGGTGTTTGGCCCGTCGCAGTTGCCGGATCTTGTTGAGGATCACCGTCCAACTGACCAGCGAGAACACCAACAGCACGCTGATCGTGATCTTCCCTTCCAGTGTCGCGTGGCTCAACGCAAAGGCCACGCCCCCCGAACTCATGTCCATGGTTTGTCTCCCTCGTGAGGCGTATCTCGTATCTTGTGAAGCGTCTCTCTCATCGCCCGCGCTTCACGCTTCACGTTTCACGTCTTATCCTACGCTTCACACTTCACGTTTCACGCTAGTCGCTTCACCCGCCCGTCCGCGGTTTCACATCCACCTGGATAATGACTCCGTGCTTCACCTTAATGGACTGGGCGACCATGCTCCCCTTCTTCTTATCCTTCTCGTCTGACTTGGCGGCTACTTGTCTGGCTCTTACTTCGGCCGCCTGGCCCGCCGCATCGGCGGCGCCTTCCTGCACGTCGGCGGTGGCCTTCGCGGCCGTGCTTGTCGTCGCGGCCGTCGCAGAACTCGATGCAGCCGAGACAGAACCGGTCGCTCCCGTAATCCCTCCGAGCGATCCGCCGCCGCCGCTGCTGGCCCCGCTCACGCTGCCGCTGCTGCTCGAGCCGCTGACCGTTCCGCTGAAGCTGCTGCTGACGCTCCCTTGCACGGAACTGGCCACAAACGACGTCAGCCCGGCGATCGTCCCCCCCCGCAAGTCGAGCGATCCCCTCAGTGCAAACAGCGTGATGCGGCGGCCCCGGATGCCGGCTTCAGGGACGACAATGTTGCCTTGGCGCGACACGAGACTGATGTTGCCCAACTGCTTCGACACGATGAAATTCTCAAACGTTTGGGTGAACGCAGGCTCGCGCGCGGCAAGGAGTTGTTTCTCCTTCGCGCGCAGGGCCGACGTATCGTGTCCTAAAAACCCTTGCTTGTTGATTTCGTTTCTAAGCGCGTTGATCTCCGGATCGTCGAACCGCGGAAAGACCAATTTCTCGCCGATCTTTTGATCGCTGCCGTGATAGGTGAAAATCCCGCTGCCCGGCGTTTCGATCGTGACGCTGACCTCCGGCAAGGGCCTCCCCGTTGTCGGATCAACCGGCGTGAATTTGACGACTTGTTGAATGACCTCGTTCGCGCCACCGCTTCCGGCAATGATGCTGCCCTTCGTACTCACCAAATTGATGTCGCCGGCCCGGTATGGAGGAGTTCCGGTTGCCGGGAATCCCAACGTGGCGATGCGGGATTTGTCGACGTCGATGTTGCCTTCCGCCTTGATGTCGATCGCACCGCCCGCTCCGGCGACGATGCCTTTGATATCGACCGCCGTTCCGACGGACGCGACGTTGGACCCGACTTTGATCACACCTCCGCTGGCCGCCACTTCCGAGACATTCGCCGCCTGGGCCAGCAGCACGGTGCCTCCGTCGCGAGCCACCGTTCCATCAGCCAGAACGAGCACGACCGGCTTCACAAGAACTACATCGCCGCCGAGCAGCACCGGTTTGCCATCTATCCGAAGCACCTCGACGCGCTCTCCATTGCGCGTGACCAACTGGCCGTTCTGTTCGACCAGAGCCACGTGAGTCGTGACCGGTCCGGTCAACCGCTCCTCCGTTCCGTTCAAAACGACGGTCTTGCCCTCGAACTTGACTTCCTGCGGAACGATCTGACCACTCGAATTGGTGGCATTAACCGAAATTCTGGTCAGACCGTCTGCGCCGACGACGAGGGTCCCCACCAGGGCGACCGTGTCGCCGTTTTCAACCCTGGGATGGCCGGCGCCGTCAACCAGCCCGTTCTTGCTGGTTCCATGAATCGAGATGGAGGCTCCGTTGTACGTCGCGATCCGGGACTTGTCCATGATGATGTCCCCGCCGACCGCGATGTCCAGGAATCCTCCTTGATTCTGGTCCGTGCTTGGGGTCGGGAAGCGCCGGAAGCGAATGCCATCGCTGGACCCCAGATCCAAGTCTCCTCCGACACGTATCCTGCCAGTGCCGGTGCCGGCGAAAGCGATCTGTCCCGTCCCACTTGCCAGATTGATCGTCCCTCCCACGTCCACGAGCGATTCGACTCCTTCCGGAGCAGCCAGGGTTGCGGTGACGGTTTCCAGATTCCCTGGGGCCTTGATCGTCACCTGCTTCTTGAAGGGGGCGCTCCCGAAGTCCAATATGAGACCTTTAATATTCCCTTCTGCCGGATTACCGGCGAGGCCCGCTTCAACCCTGACAGGAACCGGCGCATGGTCCGGGATGTCGGTGGATCGAAAACTCGGACCGACCAGCGTCGTCAAATTCACCGGCCTCTCCCCGTTCAGCAGGGCGGGATCGGCCTGAAGCAGCCGCATGCTCACCTGTGCGGTCGACCCGGGAACAGATGGAAACGTGATGGGAGTTCCTGCCGGTACCGGCCTTGCCGGCGCTCCCTGCGGAACAGGCCCGGTCACGTAGGGAGCCAGGACTGGATTTAAGGCTGCCTCAGCCCTGTTGACGATGACCCACTGTCCCCCGCGACCAACCTCACCGACGAAGACATAGTCGGCTTCGTTCGGTACTTGATCGGGGAACGGGCGCACGGGAGACTGAAGCCCAAAGGGTTCGGGAGGATTATTTTCGACCGTGCTCAGGAATTGAGCTAGCAACGGACTCTTCGAGGCTTTTGTTACATCCACCAGAACCCAGGTTCCTCCTTGACCCACCGTCCCGACAAAGACGTACCTGAACTGGTCCTGCAACAATATCGGGGAGCCGACCGCGGTTCCCTGAACGTTTTTCCCAGCCTGAATCGTCACGCTCCCCGTAGTCGAACCCCAGAAGGCCACATTGTTCTCGACGTTGACGTTCCCCTTCGGCACGAGGGCATCAAAGCTCGCCGGATAGATGTTGACACCCGTATTCTTGCTGCTGCTCGTAAAAAGCGTGGGAGTCGGATTCAGATAGAGATCCCCTTCGTCGACTCGCACCGTCACTTTGTTGTTCGGATTCACTGATATCGTTTGTGTCGAATCCGACGCCAGGTCCGTGAGTCCCTTGTCCTGGATGCGCCCGAGATACAGATTTCCCGTCGTCGCATGGAGCGTGATCTCACCCGATGCCATTGTCAGCTGGGCATATTGATCGTCGGAGGTTGCCGTGCCTTTGAGCGGGCCGCCGATTTGCTGCGCCGTGACATCGGCCTTCCCATCCGTGAGTACGAATCCGGGGCCGACAAACCGCCCGTTCACGCGGCCGCCGATGAAGTCACGGCCGGCGGTGATTGTCAAATCCCCTGCCCCGTCGAGCCTGGTCCCACCGAAGCGGTCGCCTGAGGACGGCGACAGTCTGATGTCCCTGACGAAGGCGCTCGGACTGATGACGTCCTGCGCCGCCGTGAGCGTGATATTGCCTCCCGCCTCCGGCGTCCTGATCGTCGACAGTGTGCCCTGGACCGACAAGTTGGCGCCGGTGCTGGTCGACTGGACCAGACTGATGCTGCCCCTGGTCGCCGTGAAGGCCATGTTGCCGCCGAATCCCGTCTCAAGAAACGATTGGTTGAACCGCACGTGGTTGTCGGCGATTCCGACGTAATCCCACGCGACGCCGGAGCCCGTGTTCCGCAAATCAAAATTCTGGAAAACCAGATCGCCAGTTGAAGCGGTAAATTGGATCGTTCCCCGCTGGCCGGCCGGAAGCTGCCACTCTCCCGCAGCCAGGTCGTAGGTTCCCGAAACGGTCAAGCCGCTGCCGGGAGCGGACCTGAACTCGACGAGATTGGCGCCGCTGCCGGCGAAGACTGCCAGCTCGGAGGCATCCACGGTCGAGGTCTCACAAGCGCCGCCCGAGCTGACACAGACCGGGTCGATGAGGAACCGGCCTCCTTTGTACCCGGTCTCGGCTCGACCGAAAAACTGACCCCGCAGGCTCACGCTCGCCGCGCTGATCTCGGCCGAACCCGCGTTGCCGCCGCGTGTTCCGCCGGAAACGTCCACGACCGCGCCCTTCTGGAATTCGGCCCTGCCGGTTCCCAAATCGGCCAGCGCGTGGACGGTCCCCCCGTCCGAGACTCCGTCGTTGCCTCCCCTTGCCACCGTCCGGCTGCCGTCACTGAGCGTCACGGCGTCCTTGGCCAACAGCTCGATCTTTCCCTGTTGGGCGCGCACGCTGTTGGCTTGAATAAGTCCCTCTTGATTCACGACCTGGCCGGCTAACGTGACTTGGCCTCCGTCGGCGAGAATATCTTTGACGTTCACGGCCTTCCCGAAAGGAGCGGTAATCTCCGCGAGAAACCCTCGCCCGTCAGGCCTATTCGAAAGGAAGGCCGTCTTCCCGGCACCAAGCACGACATTCCCTCCGGGACTCACAATCAATCCGCTGTTCTCGACATTCGACGCGAGGAGATACACCCCATCGTGATTGGCCCGGATCGCTCCGGCATTCTTGACCATCCCTTCGACTCCGGTACCCTGGAATAGGTAGTACCCGGCGAGGAAGTTCGCGTTGGAAAGATTGAGTGTCGAGGCCACGAGTCCTCCGACATTCACCTGCGCGGTCGGTCCGAACATGACGCCGTTTGGATTCAAGAGAATGACGGTGCCGTTGGCTTGGAGAGTTCCCAAAATCTGGGTTGGATTTTGATCGAAAATCCGGTTCAGCGCGATCGAACTGACGTCCGGCTGAATGAAACGCGTGACCTCGTTCGGCGCAATGTTGAATTGCTGCCAATTGATGATGGCCTGCTGGGAGGCTTGCGTGATCGTGACCTGAGATGTCCCGAGCCCTGAGACAGCGGCCTGCCCCGCGACAACGGATGGACCGGTTGGGTTGCCGGCCACGAGCAGCGGCAGCGCCATATCGCCGATCGCCGTTGCGAGCAGGATCATCGCACATCTTTGCACCCAAGTGCGTTGCATGATCAGCCTCCGATCATAATCAAAATACGACGTTGACCGAAAAATACACGAATGGATCTCCCCGTTGGGTGATCTGGGTGGTTCGCAGCGGCCATCCTTGGTCAAGCTTGAGTTCTCCGACGTCCTTTGGAAACTTGACCCGGATGCCGAAGCCGGTGCCTTCCAGACGAAAGTCCGAGAGCTGTCCCGGCTGCGGATTCGCCACCCATAGATTGGCCGCGTCGTAAAAAGCCACCGCCCGCAACCGGAAGAGCCATTCGGCGCTTTTCTTCCGTTGCCAGATGCGATCGATCGGCAATTGAAAGAGTTCCGGAGTCGTCAACTCGGCCCGGCCCCTGAGCGCGTAGTCTCCGACGGCCTCATAGTTGTCGTAGCCCCGCACAGTATCCATCCCTCCGGCAAAATAGGCCTCGGCGGGGGGAAGCGGTGAGCTCGTCCATTGACCGTCCAGATGCAGGAGCAACGAGAAGTCTTTGGGGAGCGATTGCACACGCTCAACTCCCGGTTGAATGACGAGAAACGTACCGGTCGCTCCCTTCCTGAGTGATTCGAAATCCGCTTCGCTTCCACCCGGAATCATCCCCGCCACATACCCCTTTAACGTTGTCGTCAAGCGCGTCGCCGCTGTGTATTCGAACAACGAACTATCGAATAGCGTCCCTGTGTGGTTGACCGACATGGGCGTGTATTGAATCGGGGTCAACACTACGGCGCTCCCCAGATCGCCGGGAAACTCTGCCGTGGTTGCTTCGAGATGTTTGTAGTCAATGCCCGCGGAAAGCGAGTGGATACCCGGGAAGCTCTTCATGACCGGCATGTAGAAGCGAAACCCCGCGATAGTGGCGTTTCCGGCGACCGTCACATTGCCGCCGCCCACAAATACCGTCCCGCCGGCCAACACCGAGGTGCTTTTTGACCTCGACGCATAGAGGCTGAAGAGGTGATCGGGCCATATGAACGGATAGACAAAACTCGCGCTGTAGTTCTGCACCTGTCCCCAGTCGGTTGGGGTCTGGATGGTGCTGACCGTGAGGATCTCATCGCCTCCAAACAGGTTTGTATGCTGAATCTCCGCGATCAAGCGGTTGCGAGGCGTGGTGATGGGGCCTTTGTTGTCACTTTCCAGTTTGCCGTGAACCGGGAGCCGGTCCTTCACCTTCAGTTCCAGATTCACAAGCCCCGGTTCCGCCCCCGGCTTCAGGATGGGAGTGACCTTGCGGTCGGGGTTGGCATTCAGCCGGTCCAGTTCTTTTGCAAACGTGGGCTCGTAGAGCACCGTTTCATACTTGACGGACGGAAGCTTCTCGAGAATCTGATACCTGCTGTAATGTTCGTTCCCCGTCACCGTAATCGAGCCCAAGCGCCCTTCGAGCACTTGGAGCTTCACGACGCCCTCTTGGATCTGCTGCTCCGGGATGGTCACGAGCACGGTAGGATATCCCGCGTCGCGATACGCCTTTTCCAGTTCGTTCTTGGCCCGCTCGATCGTCTTCATGTCCACCGCCGATCCGGTGAATCGTGACACGGTGCTCTCGACTTTCTCCTCCGCCAGCACGGTGTTTCCCTCAACGAGGTATCGATTCACTTGAAACTGCTGTTCTCCGGCCGCACGTTCCTGCTTTTCCTCGGCTGCTTGTCCTGCCGAGGAGGGAGCCGATTCGGACGTCGGCTTCGGCGCGGAAGATTCCGCCCCCACTGCGGTTTTTCGCGGTCCTGCTTTGCCGTAGAACGTGTCGTCGCGCCGGTCGGCTCCGGCGAATGCCGAGGTCTCGACATGGCCGGCGAGGAAGGCGATCATCAGCGCACTGGACACGAATACCTTCATGCTTGACTGCACGAACAAGTTCTCTTCGCGATCGGCCGGTCTGTCGAAGGATGTCCATGCTGCCCTTCGCCGCCACGGAGGTCGGCCCCTCCCTCCACACAACCATAACCGCTACCGGCTGAGTGTTACAGAACGGTTATCGTCCCCTTGGTGAGGCGTAAATTTCACGCGTCCGCCGTGAAATGACGAGTGTTTGGCGTATGATGTCGGCCGTGAAGGTTGCCCGTGGAGGATGGTGATGCGATTGCCCAGATGGATACCAACGCGGTGGCTTCGGCGGATGATTCTCGGGGTCTATCTGTCGATCTTGACGTTCCTCGCTGCGCATTCGGTGAATGCCTATCTGTCCTTTTCGATCGCAACACCCGCACGGGAGTTCCGCGCCGAGCAGCCGGCCGCCGATGCACTCGCCACATCTGACGATTCCAAGGCGTTGGCCAAGACCATCCTGGAAGGAAAATTATTCGCGGTGCGGCCCGATTCGGAAGGCGGTGTTGAGAAATCCACCCACGCGGCATCCCTTCAGCCGTTACAGGCCGACGCCAAGGTCTCGCTCATCGGTACGGCCGTCGATGTTTCACGCGGAAATTCGGTCATCCTCGAAGATCGCGCTTCGAAGGCTCAAAGACTGTACCGTCTCAACGAGACGGTCCAGGACATCGGCACGATTGTCCAAGTGGAACAGGACCGTGTGCTGATCCGAGCCGGCGTCCAGGAAGAGTGGCTGATCCTGGACATCGCGAAAGGTTCACCGCCTCACGCACAGACCCCGGATCGGATAGCCCAACGTCCTCAGGCGGTTCATCATCAGGTAGTCCAACATCGACCCCAGCCCGTCCCCGCGGTTCCGGGGCGAACCCGCGTCGCGATCGATCGAAAGGAGTTGGCGGTCATCGCTCAAGATTCAGCCCATGTATTCGGCCAAGCACGTCCCGTCCCGGTTCTCACCGACGGCCGCCCGGACGGATTCCTGTTGGAGGCCGTCAATCATTACGGCTTCTACGGACAGCTTGGCATTCTTTCCGGCGACGTGGTCAAACGCATCAACGGCGTGCAGATGAACGATGTCGGGCAGCTTGTCTCCGTCTTACGCCAACTGAAAGACGAGCGGACCATCCGTATCGACATCGTGCGCGATAGCAGACCGAAAACCCTGACCGTTGACGTGCTCTAACCGCCTCGCGCTTATACCGGCCCCGTGCGTGCAGCATCACATCCGACTATTTACCAAACGTTAATCGACGCGTAATGAGTCCGTCACGGCGGAAGTGCAGGTTGCTGAGCGGCTGCAAACCATTGGGAATGCACAACTCATGGCGACCGGATCCATTATGCAAGATTGCCTTCTTCGGTGCGGGGTCGCGATGGCCATCACACTGCCGCTCTTACTCGTCGCTCCCTTGAGTCACGCAGAGTGGTATGTCGGACTCTACGGCGGCTACAGCAACCCCACGAAGTTGCGCGACGTCCAGATGCCGATGCTGGGGCAACAAGAGGCTCAGGCCAGTTTTCCGGCCTACAACCCACTCGTCGGCGACACACTGACCAGCTCACTGAGCACATCGGATGTGGCACTCAAGAGTTCTGGGATTTTCGGAGGAAAGGCAGGATATTATTTCAAGGACGAAGGGTTCAGTTGGCTCGGCGTCGAAGTGGAAGCTTTTACGACGGCGCCCACCATCAAGCAGCAAACCGTGACGTCTACTCTCGACGCGACGTTTGTCCCCAAGAACATCAATACCACCATTGTCCCGCCGATCGTTCCGGCCAGCATTCAGCAGTCGGGGACCGTCCAACTGGAAGAATCCACGATGAGAATGATCACCGTGGCCTTCAACGTGGTGGCGCGGTATCCGGGCGAAATCTTTCAGCCCTATATCGGCGCCGGCGTGGGCGCCTTCTATTTCTCGAGCAGCGGGCAAATCGACGGACGTCAAGTCGTTCCTGGGCTGAATCTGCTAGGCGGCCTTCGAGTCCTCCTCACTCAGGAATTCGGCTTCTTTCTCGAAGGGAAGTACAACCGGGCGACCATCACGAACTTGGATCCCACTTTCGGTCTTACCGGCGAATACTCCGCGTTCAACGCAGTCGTGGGCCTCAGTTATCATTTCTAGGACTTATTCTAGGCGCTATCCGTTTCGATCACCGGCAATCCACAGCTTCTTGTCTCTTCCTCCCAGCAATGCTCGTTTTTCCCTTTGGTTGCTAACCAAAAACCAAAGACCAGTTAGCTCGACTCGTTCGAGAGTTGCGCCGGCCATCATTCGCCATTGTTGTTACAAAAACCTAAGACAACGCCCGAAGGATTCGTAACCTGGGTTGACTAAAATCTCCGCAATGATGTACACGCATCTCCGTCAACCCATGTGACTCCCTACGCATGCCGGCTCAACACCACCATCGGTACACGGCTAGTCCTTCGCAAACCGATCCCCCTCTGCTTCCTTCTACGTTCCGTTAGGACGCACACCGCCGCTCGTCTGTCTGCACACATCGATCGCGACGCTTGGGCCGTCGAAGCAACGCGATCATCGTAGTTCGACGGATCAGCCGTGACCAACTCAACAACGTAATCTAAAAAGAGCATGCCATGAGATTCTTATCGAAGGTGACCAGTTCCTGGAACAAGTCGTCCAGACTCCATAGGCTTGCAAAAACCATTGCGCCGCCCAACCAACGTGTATCCGAAGTCGTGGCAGATCTCATGTGTTCGATAGAGCAAGCGGAAACGAGCGAAAAAGGGCGCGCGCTTGAAAGATTCCTGGATTTGTGCGAATCGGACGACGGTGTCAGAAAGGTCATGGAAAGTGAGCACCTTTCCCGCCTCGATTTGAAAGGGATCGCTGTCTATCTTTTGGCAAGAGGGCTGGGGGAATGGATCAAGGGCCACTATGTAGCCTTGTCGACAATTGCCTATGTAGAGCCGCTTCAATATTTTGTTCGCGCCGAAAGACGAGGCGCAAACCGGCAACACATCTTCTTCAATCTTCTTGAATACTGGGACGGGAAAATCCCGGCCGACGAGTTGATCAGCCGGATTCCCAGAGACTCGTAATACCGTCAACGTCTCCTGCAGTGGAGTAATGGGCTTGTCGCAACTTGAAGACAGGCCGCCGGGCTTCACCTTAAATTGTCAGCTCCTCGATCAGCGCCAGCGCCTTGATCGCCTAATTCCTGAATTTCCTGACGCGGCGGCGCGGCGGTCCAAATGGACGCCGAATATTTGATCATTTGTTAACAGCTCCGTAACGGCAACCTGCGCCGTAGAAGGACCCGCGCGCAGGAAATCGGAAGTGCCGCCTCTGCTTACGGCCGCCAGGGAGCAGGCGGAATGCGCGAGAGCGTGAACCAATCAGACTTGGATAAGAAAGGAAGGTTCGGCTTGATCCTTACCGGGCGTGACGGACAGGATGACTATTTGACCTTGGAGAAATCCGCGTTGATTTTCGCTTCTTTGCCGTCCTGAAGATTGACGACGAATACCGATGCGGCGTTGGGATCAAAACTCTCGTAAGAAAACACAGCGGTGAACCGTGCCCGATAGGCCGGGCCGTTGCCTTCGTTCTTTCTCCCGCGATCGGCCTTGCCAACCGGAAGAACGGGCTTAATCCTTTTGGAGCCCTGCTGAAGTTCAATGGTCGCGTCTTCGGCGAAGTATTCATCATCGCCGCACAGCTGCACTTCAACTTCCATGTTCGGCATGTCGACGACCTTCTTGATGAATTCATCCGGCATGCGGATCTCCGTTTTTCGCTTCTTGGATTCCGACGCTTCCTGGCGACCGAACGCTTCCAGCCGATACCGCTTCGTCCGAAGCACCGCGCTTGCCCCGCAGGGGTCCTTTTCCGGGTCGGCTCCAACCCTGGTCGCCATCGACGCTTGCTGAAGCACTTTCTTGACGTCTTCGGGTGAGTTGGCCTTGTCCATGGGTGTACGGCCTGCTTCCAGCACCTTTTGAGCCTCCTCCATCGACAATTTCACGTCAATGGACCAGGCCGGTACGGCACCGACCAGGATCGTGCAGGCACAGGCGGTCAGTATCAGTACGTCTCCCCATCTTCGAACTGCCATGAGACCCTCCACAAACGATAGCGAATAAGAGCCGGCATTGTACGGAAAGCCTTCTACCTTTGCAATCCGCCCGCAGCGCATCGCCGCAGTAGCCCGCCTAGTCGGGTGACATCTGCGCCCAGTTTTCGTAGGGTTTCTGCCGATACACTTGCACGATGTCCGTCGCGAGCGTGACACCGACTTGAGTCAACAGATCGTGGACCAGTCGCAGAGGAAGCCCGACCACCGTCGTGAAATCTCCCTCGAGCGACTCGATCAGCTCTCGACCCGGGCCTTGAATTGAATAGGCACCGGCTTTGCCCACACTGTCGCCGGTAGCCAGATACTGCTCATGCGCGCGGGTATCGTAGGGTTTCATGCGGACCTGCGACATCGCGAGCCTGGTCTTGTCAAACCCTTTGGCGAGAGACACGACTGCGACGGCCGTATGGATGTGATGCCGTCGGCCTGCCAACGCGCGCAGTGTTCTGCGCGCGTCGTTCAAGTCTACCGGCTTGCCCAGCACCGTCCCATCCAATTCGATGAGCGTGTCGCTCCCGATGACAACGGCTTCCGGATCGACCGCGGCGACGGAATGCGCTTTCTGCTGCGCGAAGGAAGATGCCAGCTCTGGCGCCGCTCGGCCGGCGATGATTCGCTCGTCGCAGACCGGGTTTCGAACCGCGAATGTGAGGCCCAGCAAGGCGAGGAGCGTGCGACGCCGTGGTGACGCGGACGCGAGGACTACCCGCATCGGGAAGCCAACGCGGCCGTCTCTTCGGCCGTACGCTCTTCCGGAAGGATCTCAGACTCGCCGGACCGAGCGGCAAGAGTCCGAGCGTGATAGGCGGCAAGCGCTGTTTCGACGTCCGAGACCGAAGAAACTTGAAACATGGCGGCCCTGAGGGCGGCTGCACGGGGAAACCCTTTGCAGTACCACCCGAGATGTTTGCGCATTCGTCGAAATTGATCGGCACCCCACTGCCGTTCGAACCATCGGGCATGTTCGAGCATGATGTCGAATCGAACCGGCAGAGCGGGAACCCACGGCTGCAACTCGGGCAGTGGATCGGCGCCGCCGGCGCCGGGTGCGCGACGAGCCGCTTCCTTCTCGCGGAAAAACCACGGCGCTCCCAGAGCGGCCCGCCCGATCAGCACGCCGTCCACTCCCGTCTCCTCGACCCGACGCATCGCTTCCGCCAGACTGTGCACATCGCCGTTCCCGAACAGCAGCGTACCGGTGCCCCGCGTCACTTCGGCAGCCCGTGCAATAGCGCGCCAGTCGGCCTCTCCCCGATACATCTGTTGAAGCGTGCGCCCGTGCAGCGAAATCACGGCCGGGCGTTCGATCAACAGATGCTCGACCCAACGGTCTACGATGACGGCATCGTAACCGAGCCGCGTCTTGACGGATAATGGAACAGGTTTGCGTTCGAGCGCGGGAGCATTCCGTCGACAGTCGCGCAGCCGGCGAATGGCCTCGGCTCGCGCCGGCCTGATCCCCGCGGATTCCAAAGACTGGCCGGCCGCCCAATCTTCGATGCCTTGACGGGCCGCGCGCATCACGCTGTGCGCCAAATCGGGCGTCTTGATCAACCCCGCTCCGGACCCGGACGACGCGACATTGCGCGACGGGCATCCCATATTGACGTCCAAACCGTCGAATCCCAGTTCGCAGACGGCGTGGGCCGCCTGATAAAAGAGCTCCGGATCTTTGCCGTAGAGTTGCGCCACGATCGGCCGTTCCGACTCACCGTACATCAACGAATCGAGCAGGAATTCCGGTCCTCGGCACACATCATGGACGTGCGTAAACTCCGTATAGAAGACGTCCGGCTTCCCGTGTGAAGCGACCATATAACGAAAGGCCGCATCGGTCACGCCGTCCATCGGTGACAGCCCCAGAATCGGGCGAGCGAGAGTCTGCCAAAAATTCATCCGATCAACTCCTGCTTCTCCTCAACGGAGGGCGTTCGCTGTTCGTTCGCATCCGCATAGCCCATTCGCAGCGCCTCGGCTTCGCGATCGGCGAGTGGACGGAGATGCGGCGCCCGCTCGCGAACGAATTCGAGAAATCGCGCGATCTTGATGAGAAAGAAGTCATAGGGCCCGCCGGCGATCCGAACGTCGCGAAACCACCAGGGGACGAATTCATCGAGCACGGTGCCCTCCTGCGCAAGTCGCCGGCAGGTGTCCGGAAACATCTCCGTCAGGCGACCGCCCCATCGAAGAATTTCGTTCGGAAGGTAGCAGCTCACGTATCGCGTCAATCCGGAACCGTCTTCCTGAACCGACCGCCACTCCCTTCCGGAGGGTGGTATCTGACCTGAAACGATTTTCGCATAGCGGACATATTGTCTCTGCAGCTCATCCCGTTGCTGCTGCGTCACGTCCGATGGAGGAACAGTCGGACCCCACGGACTGCCGTCCTGACTGTCCGCGTACGGCTTCAGAACCGTCTTCCGGGCAATCGCATCATGGAATCGGCTGCCGGCCCGGCGAAATTCGTCGGCAATCAATGCGCCGGCCTTGTTATCCACTTCCAGGGCAACGGCACGAAGGTGGCTCAGGTTGGGGTGAGCCAGCGTACGTTCCAGCAGATCCCACAGCACTGCCGGGATCGGCGCTTCATGAGCATCGATCCACGCAGGATACGCCGCGTCCGCATCGCCGTGATGTCCGGCATCCTGCTCCGCTAGCCCGGCTACATGGATTTCTACTACCCGCTCGAGCGGAAACTCGTCGAGAAAACGCTCGACGAAGGGCTCCAGCGGCATATGCCGTCCTACCCCGCTGTAGCGATGCACCGTCCAGAGATGTCCGATGTCGAGCACAAGACCACATGCGACGCGGTCTGTCACCCTTCGAAAAAATTGCGGAAGCGAGAGATCGCCGGCAGAGAAGTACGTGAGCGGAGCCATCTCCAGCAAGAACAATGGGGGACCTTGCGAGGCCGTCTCCCATTTCAGATCCAGCTCGCGCTGCACCAGCGCAATGTTGTCCGCCACAACGCCGGCGCTCGTCGCCGTATATAATGGCGGGAGATACGTGCCGAACGCATACCCGCCCATCTCCTTGGCGGCACATTCGTGGTTCAGCCAGTAGCTCCGGATGCTGCGGAGCTCCCGAACCGTTTCGTCCAGTCTCAATCCAAGATGCGGAGACTCGGGAAAATCCGGCTGCGTTACCCACAACCCTTCGCCGTGATAGGCCAAGGGCATCGCCGGCAACCTGCGTCGAACCGATTCAAGCATGCCGATGGTAGCCTGAAATATCTCGAGGTAGGCAGGCCTGAGATCGCAACCGGCCAGGTCATCGACAAGCGCAAGAAGATCGGGGCTGTAGCAATCCACAGACAGACCGAGCCCCAGACCTGGAATCCGGTCGACGCGGCGTTCGAACTCTCCCTGAGAGGAATGCATGGGAGCCATCAAGAGCGGTCTTGCTAGTAGGACAAATTTTGTCCTAGTCTAGTCTCCGAAGCAATTGTTTGACAAGGCAAGTCCGTCGGTCCGATGGGAGATCCCGTCTGCTATACTTTGGCGTACGCCGACGGGTAGACGCCCTCAGAATCGCGTGATGGCTCAAGAGAGGGTGGTGGGCGATGCCCGGCCCCGAAGAACGACCTCCAAAGACAACAGCAACCCACCCAACTGTGGTCGCGCATATGATGACACCAGGAGTCGTGCAAGTTCCGGGTGATGTATCCGTGAGCGAAGCCGCATTGATGCTGGAGCGCGAACAGGCCCCCTGTCTCCTCGTCAAGGATACGGATGCCCGATTCGGCATCATGACGCCGCACGACATCGTCAAGAAAGTCGTAGCCCAGGGACTCGAGCCGCACGACATTGAAGTGCGCACCATCATGACCCGTCCCGTCCAGTTCATCGAATACGACGAAGCGCTAGAAGAAGCCGCAACGATCATGGTGGCGACCGGCGCCTCGGTGCTGATCGTGACGAAACAGAACCAGCCGGTGGGAGTGTTGACCGCCCACAACTTGATGCTCACACCGCCTCGTCGAGCGACGCAGATCCCGACGGTCATCACCGTGATGGGAGATGACCCGTCCATCCAGCATGCGCACAATGCCGTCATTTCGCAGTTGAGCCATCTCGGATCCCTGGTGCATTCGAAGACGCACATCACGGCGAAGAGCCGCGTGGTGCTCGCATTTTCCTTGCCGGGCCAGAATACCCCGCTGACCATTCACGGGAAGGTGCTGAGCAGCGGCGCCGCCTTCATGGGGGCGCCCGAGCCTTCTGAAGAAGGCATGAGTGCATCCGAGATTCAATTCGTCGATCCCTCAGACGCCAACCTCGCCCGCCTGAAAGCGTGGGCGCTCCAAACGCTGCCCGCTTCTTCCAAATCCGAGTAGCATCGCAGAAAGCCTCTCAACTTTTGACCAATCGCCCATCAGTTGGTAGAATTTTGCATTGAGCGGCCATGCATCCCACTCCAATGAAATGGACAAACCCGTGAAAGCCACAACCAGCCGTTCGCGGACTATTCTCTCGAATGACGAAATGTTGAGCCAGGTTCGTGCGATCCTGGAGAGCCCAGAAGACGATCTCCAAGCCGGTCTCGTCAAGGAACTGCTCAGCGGTGTGCTCCGGCTGCACGATTCCCATTTGGAAGCCCTGGACCTCAAGATTGTCAACCGCACCATCAAGGAACTCCGTCACGCCTTTCGAGTCTTTCACGATTATCGGAATCGTAAAAAAATCAGCATTTTCGGGTCGGCCCGCACTCTTCCTGATGATCCGAACTACGGCCTCGCAGCTGAATTTGCCGCGCGCGTCGTCCGGGAAGGATTCATGGTCATCACCGGCGGTGCGGACGGCATTATGCGCGCGGCCCAGGAGGGAGCGGGACGGGAAAACAGTTTCGGTGTCAACATCATGCTGCCGTTCGAGCAAGGCCCGAACGCGACCATCGCCGACGATCCCAAGTTGGTCACTTTCAAGTACTTCTTTACCCGGAAGCTGATCTTTCAAAAGGAGGCCAACGCGATCGCCCTGTTCCCCGGCGGATTCGGCACGCACGATGAAGGATTCGAGATCCTGACGCTCGCGCAGACCGGCAAGAGCGATCCGCAACCGATCGTCTGTCTTCAGGCTCCCGGATGCGACTATTGGGACGAATGGCAAAGGTTCATCACCAATCAGCTATTGTCCCGCCGGCTCATCAGCCCCGAGGATCTGTGCCTGTACAAAATCGTCTCGTCGGCCGATGCGGCAGTCGAAGAGATCCGGACTTTTTATCGGCGTTTCCATTCCATTCGCTATGTCGGACGACAACTCGTCATCCGAATGACCAGTCCACTCTCCCAGGAACAGGTTGCGGTGCTGCATGACCGGTTCAGCGACCTGCTGTCGGAAGGCACCTTCGAATCGCACGGACATCTTCCGGAAGAGCTCGATGAACCGGAATTGACGGACCTCCCCCGCTTGATATTCATTTCGAACCGCAAGAGCGCAAGCCGGCTGCGCCAGTTGATCGATCATCTGAACCGCCTGTAGCCCGACGCGCGGATAGCGCTTTAGTCCCGCGGAGCGCCGTGGTATGCTCCGCCTCGTCATGGCCGGATCTCTTTCGACACCTCGCGCCTCCTTTACTCCGACCGCCGTCCTGTATCACGCCGAATGCGCCGATGGGTTCGGCGCGGCGTGGGCTCTCTGGCGCGAGTTTCCGTCCGCCAGCTACGTTCCGGTCAAGCACGGCAATCCGCCCCCGGACGGCCTGACCGGCCAACGTGTCGTCATCGTCGATTTCAGCTACGGCCGTACCCAGCTTGAGACCATGGCTCACGCGACCGAATCCCTGCTTGTCCTGGACCACCATGTGACGGCGGAAAAGGCGCTCGAAGGCTTGCCCTACGCGTACTTCGATCTCAAGAAGTCGGGAGCGGTGCTCGCCTGGGAATGGGCAAGCGCCAAGCCCGTTCCATGGCTCTTGGAATACATTCAAGACAAAGATCTCTGGACCTGGACACTGCCGGGCAGCCGTGAGATCAATGCGGCGATCGCCTCCTATCCGTTCGACTTCGAAACATGGAATCACTTCTCCCGCAAGGACTTGGAGCACGAGGGTCGCGCCATCCTCCGATACGAAGGTGAGATCGTGAGCAAACTCTCGGCGCAAGCCGTCATGGTCGAATTCCGCGGTGAGACAGTCCCTTCTGTCCAGAGCGCCGTGCTGACGAGCCAAATCGGAGAACGATTGTCAGCCAACCATCCGTTCTGCCTGATCTGGCATGATCGGGATGGCCGACGCTATTACAGCATGCGGTCAAGGGAAGATGGGACGGATGTGGGATCGATTGCCGCCTCATTCGGCGGCGGCGGCCATACGCATGCTGCGGGGTTTTCCATTCCTCTGGAGCCCGACGGGGCTCTGCCGGACAATCCCGCGTTGCCTCGTCCGGTCTTGAATCGCCGGCGCGGGACCCCGTAATGTCTGCTCGCGATGATTCCCCTGCATGACGATAATCCGACCGACGGCACACCGGTCATCACCGTCGCCTTGATCGTTTCCTGCGTTCTCGTCTTTCTCTATCAAGCCAGCCTTCCCGGCGAGCCTGGCGAACGGTTCGTCTTTGAGTTCGGCGCCATCCCGGCAGTGGTGTTTGGAACGGCCCAGCTCCCCGCCTTCGTCATTCCTCCGTACGCGACGCTCGTTACGAGCATGTTTCTGCACGGCGGATGGATGCACCTCATCGGAAACATGCTCTATCTCTGGATCTTCGGCAACAATGTCGAGGACGTCATGGGACATGCCAAATTCGTCCTCTTCTACCTCCTCTGCGGCGTGCTGGCTGCGCTCAGCCATGCCGTTACCGATCCGTCTTCCACCGTCCCGATGGTCGGAGCGAGCGGCGCGATTTCAGGCGTGCTGGGGGCCTATGTGTTGCTCTTCCCCCGCGCCCACGTGCTCGTGTTCATACCCGGCATTGGGACGGCGCGGGTAGCGGCCGGCGTCGTCCTGGGCATGTGGTTCGTGACACAGCTTTTGAGTGGAGGAATGACCGTGGGCTCACAGGGCGGCGGCGTGGCTTTCTTTGCCCACATCGGAGGCTTTGTCGCTGGGATGCTCCTGATCGGCTTCTTCAAACGGCCCGACGTTCCCTTTTTTGCCCCGACGCGGAGTCGTCGCTGGGACCCGTAGCGGCCAGCGCTCCAGGCTCTGACGTCGATTATGTGTCGATCAGTTCCCGGACTTTCTCGACGAGCCCAGCCTGCCGATACGGTCGCCGCAACAGAAACCGCCGGTTGATCCGGTGCGCAAGAATCGCTTCATCATCGTAACCGGATACGAACAGCGCTTTCATGGTCGGAAACTGTCTCAGCAGACGCCTGGCCAGTTCCCTGCCGGTGATTTCGGGCATGATGAGGCCGCTCACGGCGACGTGCAGGCCGCCCCGGTGCTGATGCGCCAGCATGAGCGCTTCAACCGGCGAACTGGCCTCCAGGACTCGATACCGGTGGCGGCGCAAGGTTGACAGAGCCAACTTCCGCTCGATTTCTTGGGGTTCGACCAACAGGATTGTCTCTTCCCCACGGGCGGAGAGCGCCACCGCCGGGGTTTCCACGCGAGACGCGGCGGGCTCGACCGCGGACATCGAGATGCACACAGCGGTCCCTTGACCCGGATGGCTCGTGACATCGACATGACCGCCGTGCTGCTTGATGATCCCATACACAGCGGTCAGTCCCAGCCCCACGTTCGTCTCTTTCGTCGAAAAGAACGGCTCGAACATCCGGGATTGCGTGTCGCGCGTCATGCCACTGCCGCTGTCGGTGACTTGGATCACGGCGACGCCGGATCCCCGTTTCATCGCGTGGACGCTTTGGCCGTTCAAGATCGGCCTCCGCGTCACATCGATCCCCAGACGGCCGGCGCCCGGCATGGCATCCCGGGCGTTCACCACCACGTTGAGCAATGCCTGTTCAAATCCCTCCCGATCCGCCTCCACATAGGGCGCGGGATCGGCAATCGAGATGTGACACTCGATTCGACTCGGCAGCAGGTCGCGGATCACCCCGGACAGCTCCTCGACCACGGTCTTGATCGATAAGACTTGGCGAACGTGTCTGTTCTCGACGTCAAGGGACGCGAGTTGGGCGGTCAGCGCCGCGGCCTGCTCCCCGTGCCGAAAGATCTCGTCCACGGGCGAGTACAGCGGATCGTCCGGCCGAAGGCGCGACAGGGCGATACCGGTCTGCTTTCCGATCACCGAAAAGAGGCGGCTGAATTCATTGGCGATCCCCCTGGTCAAGCGTCCGACCGCTTCCATTTTCTGCGCGTCCGTCAGTTGCCGTTCGAGTTCCTGTCGCTCGACATGTCCTTGCCTGACATGGGCATTGGCTTTTGACAAATCCTCCTTCAAGCCCGCGATCCTTGTTTCCAACTGAACCAGCGAAACCTGGAGCGTGCTTTCCCTCCGCTGCAGCTGTCCAATACTTTCCAGCAAGTGAGCTTTCTGTTGCTGCTCCTTGCCGATCGTCTCCATTGCCATGCCGTAAAACGTGGCCATCACCAACAAGACCGGCATCCCGAGCAAATGTCCCACGGATATGATTCCGGTCTGTGCAATTCCCTGAAACAGCAGAAAACCGTAGCCGGCGCAGAGCAGCGATGAGAAGGCCATGACGAGTGAAAACTTCCTGACGGATGCCGCGATCAGCATCAATACAAAATACGAGAGATACAAGTCCGATCTCGCGTTTCCGGAAAGATAGATCGTGGTCGTGACGAGGACCGTGTCGATTCCGACCAGAAGGCCGCTGAACCATGCGGCGTGCAGAACGGACAGCGGAACAATGAAGAGTCCCCCGAGCAGGAGCGCCAAACAGGCCATAATGACCATACTGGCCGCGGGTGCTGCGGCCTGCTCCGGACCGAAGAGCAGCTCGTAGGTCAACATGACCCCGACGAGGCTTTGGAGAACGAGGTATCTGTTTCGGGAAATATGGGGATGGTCGACCGCCTGGGGAAGGGTTTGGTCCTCGTCGCGCAACGGATCGCTTGACATGGGAAAGATCTCCAGATCGCCAAGGCCTAGCATCTCAGCAAGTCCTGTACCGACGGAGCCGCTCGATAGATCGCTGTTTTTTCTGAATGCGCAAGAGATACAGCCGTTCTCGATGCGGGAAATCCCTCTAGTCGGGTCACAAAAGAGAACGTTGGAAGGATGACCAAAAAATGTCTCTGATGTGGGGAAACCCGCTAGGCAATCGCGGACTTGGCCAGACATTCCTGAAGTTGGAGAGCCCGCGCACTGGCGGCTTCTTGGCGGGAATCCAGAAACGTCACGTGTCCCATCTTGCGGCGTGGACGCAAGGTTCTCTTGCCATACAGGTGGAGGACGGCTCCCGGCATTGCGAGTAACGTCCGGCAGTCACCCTGTGTAATACGAGTCACCTCGTCTCCGATCAGATTAACCATGACCGCGGGCTGGGAGAGTCCGGCCTCACCCAAGGGCAGGCCGCAGATCGAACGGACCTGTTGCTCGAATTGCGACACGCTGCACGCGTCTAACGTGTAGTGGCCAGAGTTGTGCGGTCGAGGAGCGATTTCATTAATGAGGATTTGCTCGCCGGGCAGTTCGAACAGCTCCAGGCAGAAGACTCCGACTCCGTCCAATTGTTCGACCGCTCGTTTGGCCAACTCGCCGATGCGTGTTGCAAGCAATGAGGACATCCCGGCCGGAACGACGGTCGTTCTCAGGATACCGTCCTCATGCACGTTTTCCGCAATCGGATACACCGCGGCCGAGCCCTCCAAGCCCCGCACGACCAACACGGACAATTCACGTTCGAACGGAACGAAGGATTCGACAATCAACCTGATGCCCTGCCGACAAGCGGAACGGACCTCCTCCTGGACTTCGATCAGCTCGGATTCGCTCCTGAGTCTCCATTGTCCCTTGCCGTCGTAACCGGCCGTTGCCGTCTTGCAGATCGCAGGAAAACCGATGGTCGCAACCGCCTGAGGTAGGTGCTCTGGTGACGACACCGCCGCATAGCGTGGAACGGGGAACCCTCGCGCGCGCAGATAATCCTTTTGAACGATACGATCCTGGATGATCTTCAGCACTGCGCTTGACGGACGGAGGGGCCTCAGCTGTTCGAGGTCCTGACAAAGCGTCCAGGGAATGTTCTCCCATTCGTAGGTGACGACGCTGACGAGATCGGTGAAAGCTTCAAGCGCGCGGCGATCGGCGAACGGTAGGGGAAAGGAATGTCGGACTATTCGGTGGGCGGGCGCATCGACATCCGGATCCCACACGGCTACTTCGTAGCCAAGTCGCTGAGCCGCCTCGGCAAACATGGCTCCCAGCTGCCCGCCGCCCAGCACTCCGAGGACTGCTCCCGCTTCAATCACCGCCCGCTTCTCGGTCGTCGATGGGAGCGGTCATCCCAGGAGACACCATCGACGATACCCTGCGCTTCCGGGCTGTTGAGCACGCTCTCCGTCTGAGTCCTGCGGAAATCCTTGATCCGCTCGGCAATGTCCGGATACCGGCCGGCAAGAATCTGGGCGGCCAGCAAGCCGGCGTTTTCGGCCCCTCCGATGGCCACTGTGGCCACCGGAATTCCGCGAGGCATTTGGACAATCGACAGCAGGGAGTCGAGCCCGCGAAGATGTTCAGTGGGAATGGGAACTCCGACGACTGGCAGGTGGGTCTTGGCGGCGAGCATTCCCGGCAAATGCGCGGCCCCGCCGGCTCCGGCAATGATCACCTCGATCCCCCGTGCCGCCGCCTGTTCGGCATAGGCGAACAGGCGATCTGGTGTCCGGTGAGCGGATACGACCAGCAGCTCATGGGCCACTCCAAGTTCACTGAGAAGCGCCGTTGCCTTCTCCAAGATCGGAAAATCGGACTTGCTGCCTCCCAACACGCCCACGAGCGGTTGCGTAGCGCGTGAGCCGGCCCGGTGTCTATTGTGCTCTCTTCGAGAGCGTAGCGAGGTCTTACGCTTCATCGTCGTGCAAGGAAATCGTGTCGACTGCGCCTCACCTTAGCGATTCTCCCCCGGACGGTCAAGGATGTCCCGTTGGAAACCGCCTCTCCGCTGAAAAATTGACCACTTGAGGCGGTTTCCTCTATGATTAGGTACGTACCATCAGACTTTTCCATCCTCGCGAGGACCCAGTGGCAGGCATCGCACGAACCCTTCGACACAAGGTCCGCTCGCTCGTCAATCGGCCCTCCGGCCTGGACGAAATGGCGATCGACGATCTCGCGGCATCCAACAAGCTGCGAGCCTGGGAAGCGGTACAGATTCCGGAACGATTAAAGTTTTCCTCGAAACTCGCGCTGACGCTCATCCTGTTCTTCATCCTGATCATCGCCTTTTTGCCTTGGACTCAAACCATCACCGTCACGGGACAGCTGTCCGCCTATACCCCGTTCGAACGGCCGCAAGATATCGAGGCCCAGATTACCGGCCGCATCAAGAAGTGGCACATTTTCGAGGGGGTGCGCGTCAGGCAGGGGGACCTCATCCTCGAATTGGACGACTACGATCCGAACTTCATGTCCCCCGATCTCCTGGTGCTTCTCGAGCAACGGCGCGTTGCCTTGGCCGAAACCCGCAAGGCGGCGCTGGCACGCGCCGCGCAATTAGACAAGCGCATCGGGGAAATGCAAAACATCGTCAAAGCCGCTGTCCCTTCGGCCCAGGCACGCGTGGTCGAAGCGGAAAATAAGGTGCGGGAGGCCTATCAAAAGGTGGAGGCGTCCAAGATCGCGGTCGCAACCGCGGAATTGAACGTCGATCGCCATAAACAACTGGCGGAACAGGGGCTCGTCTCCCAACGAGAACTGGAAGTCGCCATCCAGTCGGCCATTGGGTCAAAGGCGGATCTGACCGGCGCGCAGGCCAATCTCAAGGCGGCCGAACAAGGGATGAAGGCTCTGAGCTTCGGCCGGGATCAAGTCAACGCGGAAGTCCTCCAGCGGCTGCTGGATGCCGAAGCCGCACGCGATGCCTCGATCGCTGAGGCTGCAAAAGCAGCTGATCAACTGGCCGATGTGTCGCTCCGCATGTCCAACGCCGAGCAACGCCGGAATGCAAGCCGTATTCTCGCCCCCATGGACGGTACCGTCGTGAAGATGATACAGGCAGGCGCCGGTGAAACGGTTCGGCAGGGGGACAAAATCGTTCGTCTTTCCCCGACCAGCTCTGATAAAGCCATCGAGATGACGGCGGACGGTCTCGACGCCCCGCTTCTCAACGTCGGAAGGAAGGTCCGGATCCTGTTTTACGGTATTCCGGCCATTCCCTTGCCGGCCTGGCCCGACCTGATGGCGGGGACTTTCGGAGGCCTGATCAAAGTGGTCGACCAAGTTGACGACGGAAAGGGCAATTTCCGTTTCTGGGTCGTGCCGGACCCCGACGACCGCGCATGGCCTCCTCAAGAACACGTGCGCCAGGGTACCAAAGCCATGGGCTGGGTGATCCTCAATCGTGTCCCGTTATGGTATGAACTTTGGCGCCGCTTCAATCTCTTCCCACCCGACTATCAGGAACGTCCTCCAAGCCTGATCGATACCCTCTTGCCGAAGGCAGGACGGGGTGCCAAGTAGAAATTGCCCTGTGACGTTTCGGCTTCGTTTCGCTGACATGCATTAGGCGCCTATGGCGAGGTGCGGCCGGGGGCTGCGCTGACCATGCGCCATTTCGTTCAGGAAAGGAGTGCTCCATGTCTGTTCGATGCCTGCTCGCGCTGATCCTGAGCTTTGCCCTCTTCAGCCCGTTCTCGGCCCTCGCTGCGTCAGAACCTGCCGTGTCCGACAGGACTCTCCCGCCGATTCCACTGAGCGTGGATGAAGTTCATGCATGGATTGACCGCTCCCATCCGCTGCTCAAAGGAGCGGGAACGGAAAAGGTCATGGCCCGTGGAAAGATGTTGAAGGCCCTGGGGGCCTTCGAGCCGGTTTTGATCAACGATACGGAGCTCGAACGATTCATCTCCAGTTCCAGCCCCCAACTGGGCACCCAGTCCAAGGGGTACAACGATACACTGATCGAAGCGCGTCATCCGTGGGGCTTCCGGGGATCTGCCGGTATCAGAGAAGTCATCAACGGACCGGCGAATATTCCGGATCTCGGCTTCGGCGGAGGAACTGGTCAAGTCATTCTCGGCGGATTCTTCCCTCTCTTGAAAGGACTGCTGATCAACCCGGATAGCGCCGAATTGCAGCGTTCCGAACTGGCGGATCCGCGCGCCGACATCAAGATCGCCCAGACCAGACAGGATTTGTTCCTGGCCGCCGCTACCCAGTTCTGGGATTGGGTGGCCGCCGTGCGGTTTGCCGAGGTGCAGCGGAAAGCCGTAGGCGTGGCAGAAGGGCGATTCAAGCAGATCGAAGGGCGAGCGAAGGCCGGTGCGGTAGCTCCCCTTGACGTCGTGGAGGCAAACCAAGAAGTCCAGCGTCGACGCGAAGTGGCCATCGGCGCGCAACGACTCGTGGAGCAGGAGCAGCTGAAGCTCTCCATGTTTCTTTGGGAGAACAGTGCTCCATCGGTGCCCGCCACGGAACGCGCTCCCGGATTTCCCTCCCAGATGCTCGTCCCGAACCCCGAGGACGTCAAGGTTCATAAGCTGCAGGCGAAGGCCGAACGCCCCGAGGTCAAGGAGATCGGCATCGAGGCACGACTGAACAATATCGATCTCGAACTGGCAAAGAACAATCTTCTGCCCAGCTTGGACGCGGAAGCCGCTCCGGCCCGACAACCGGAAAAGTTCGTGCTGGGCCTCGGCTATCGTTTCGGCATTGAGTTGAAGATGCCGATTCTTCAACGAAAAAGCCGAGGTGAAGTGCTGGAGGCGCAGGGGAAAGCTGATCGCTTCGTCCTGACCCAACGGTTCCGGGAGCAGCAGGTGGTCATCGACGTGGACAACGCCTTGTCGGCAATCGAGCGGGCAAAGGAGCGGATCGCCACCGCGGTCGAATCGCTTCGTCTCGCAAAGACCGTGGAGGAGGGAGAACGGTTCCGGTTCAGCCTCGGCGCGACCAGCGTCTTATTCGTCAACTTACGGGAGCGCAATTCCGTCGACTCCGAGGCGCAGGTCATCCGCGCGAAGGCCGATTACCAGAAGGCCCTGGCCCTCTATCAATGGGCGATCGGTGCCTGGGGCAAGTCTGATCCTTCGGCTGTCCCCGTCAAGTATCAGGCCAGGGACTGATCCCGGAAGAAGTGGTATTTTCCCTTGTGGTTTGATAGCTTTAGCCTGTTGTCTCGTCACCTCGATGCCACCATCGAGCCCGACCGGGGCTTCGTTGGCGGTACGTGTCTCTGACGGAGAGGCGGGATTCTGTGCAACCAGCGACTGCCAGCGGGCCGAACCTGATCGAAGCAGTCCTCGGCTACATCGGCATCGTCTTCCGTCTTGAGCGACGACTTCTGGCCCTAGTGTTCTCCTACTCGCTCGCGATCGGGTTGTTCTCCTTGATCGTCCCGTTGACCGTCCAGGAACTGGTCAATACGTTCGCGTTTGCGATCCAGCCGGTCACGATCGTCACGCTTGCGGGGGTCATGGTGGCGGCCCTGCTATTCGTGGGCGCGTTCAAGTCCCTCCAGTATTATGCCGTGGAGATGCTGGAACGGCGATTTTTTGCCCGAGTCGCCATCGGAATGGCGGAGCAATTACCCCGCCTGCAGTTCCTGGGCTTCAAACCTCGCTACGCCAACTATTTCATGGAAACCGTGTTTATGCAGCGGGCGATGTCCGTGCTCCTCGTCGATCTGATCGACGTTGTCGTGGGAGGGGCGGTTGGACTGACCATCCTTGTGTTTTACCATCCCTATTTCCTGCTCTATGCCGCGCTTCTACTCGCCGGATTCAACGTGGTCTTTTTTCTTTTGTCCCACGGAGGCCTCAAGGCCACCATTGAGATGTCTCATGCCAAGTATGAAACACTCCACTGGATGCAGGAAATTTCCTATAACCTCCTGCACTTCAAGGCGACGGACAGCCAAGCGTTGCTCATGCAGCGGACCGACGATCTTGTCGGCCGATACCTGGAAGCTCGCCAGACCCGCTTCGGTGTCCTGATCCGGCAATACCTGGGATCGGTGGGCTGGCAGGCCATCGCTCAGGGCGGTCTCATTGCAACCGCAGGATGGCTGGTTTCGATCGGAGAATTGACGCTCGGACAATTGGTCGCCGCGGAAGTCGTCGTCAGCGGCCTTATCGCGAGTTTCGACGGCGTGGTCAAGCGCATGGGGCACATCTATTATTTCCTGACCGGATTGTCGGAGCTGGATTTCGTGTTTTCCCTCGCCAAGGACAAGCCGGCGACCACTCTCTCGGTGCCGCTCCCGGACCCGACCATTCACGGCATCCGCGTGACATGCAAGGACTTGGCGGTCCAACGCCCGGAGCTAGCCCCGATTTTCAGCCAGTTCGATCTCGAGGTGATGCCCGGAGAAAAGATGGGCATCTATGCCAGCACCTCCATCGCCAAAACGGCGCTGGCTCGGGTCCTTGCCGGGCTCGAAACGCCGACCTCGGGCGTCATCCGCTACAACGGCGTCGACCTCCGTCACCTGGACATCTCCGCGATCAACCGCTACCGAGGTTTCATGATCGATTCTCAGCTCTCCCTCTTCGAGGGCACGATCGAGGACAACATCGTGCTGGGACGCTCGTACGTCCCGTACGCCGACATTCGGTGGGCATTGCGCTTCGTGGAATTGGAAGAGGACGTAGACACTCTGCCTCAGGGGCTGCAGACGAACGTGCGGACCCCTGGGAAGATCCTCGCCCCAACCCATATCGTTCGAATCTTGCTAGCCCGGGCCATCCTGAGCCGGCCTCAAATCCTCATCTTCGACGGCATCCTTCACAATCTTCCGCCTGCGCTGCGCGAAACAATTCTCCGCCGCATCTGCTCCAAAGACGAACCCTGGTCGGTTGTGTTCGTTTCCAACGATCCCAATTTAACGTCGCATATCGATCGGCGACTAATCCTGGACTGAGAGAGGAGCCCCGTGCGTCCAGTGCAATGGATTCTCTCATTCAAGCCGACCGCCTCACAGGTGGTCATTAGTATCTTGATCGCAGCACTCGGCTGGCTGAGCGGGCAGGCGCTGAGCCGCGTCGATCAAGATCTCCGCATCATGTACACGGAATACACGCTCGGGGCGGCCGATCTGGCGCATATCTCGGCCGACGTGATGCGCTATCGCAACACGATCATCCGGGCGTTGGAAGCGGACAGTCCGAAGGAGTTCGCGCGCATCACGGAATCGTTGCCGACTCAACGCGCGCGGATTCAGCAGGCGGTTGACCGCTATGCCGCGGCGGGTTTGCGCGTGTCCCGGAGCGGCCGAAGCGAGCCGGAGGACATCGAGGCCGTACGGCGGAGCCTCGATCAGTACTTTTCCGTCGCCAGTACGACTGTCCAACTGCTGACCCAAGAATGGACGGCGGCGTCCCAGTCGGAGCGAGACGTGTTGCGGCGCAAAGCGGAAGAGCATGCCGCGGATAACGGCGGTCCCAAGATGATTCAGGTCAGTCTGGCGTTGGACCGCTTGTTGGACACGGTGGCCGACGTGGCCAAAGACATGAGGGACGAAGGCACCAGAGCCATTCAAGACACCAGTCTGCTGCTCGTCGTGGGCAGTTTCTTCATCGCCTTTCTGAATTTGTTCTTGTCGAGACGACGTCGCACGGACACGCAGGACGGCTCAGCAGATTCCTCCCAAGAATCCCCTTCCACCCTGCCGCTTCCTCTTTCCAGAGATCACCGGAATTCTCTCTTGCGTTCCGAATAAGGACGGCTTTTCGGGTCATCCCCGATCGTCCCCGCCTCGCCCCACGGCGCGGAACAGCTCCGTACGTTCCCTGGGCGTCAACGGCATCCAACGCCCTTCTGGCAGCCCCTTGATGGTGATGTGCATGATGCGGACGCGACGGAGATCCGTGACCCGAAAACCGAGCGCGCGGCACATTCGTCTGATCTGCCGATTGCGTCCTTCCGTCAGGATGATGCGAAACCGCCGTGCCCCCAACCCTTCAAGCTGGCAGGGCTTCGTGGGACTGCCGAGTATCACCACGCCCGAAGCCATGCGGTCGAGAAAGGTGTGATCGAACGGACGGTCGACGGTCACCTCATATTCGCGTTCATGGCCGTGCTCCGTTCGGAGAATGGCGTTCACGATGTCGCCGTCGTTGGTCAAAAGAATCAGGCCGGACGAATCCTTGTCCAAACGGCCGATCGGAAATATGCGTTCCGGATGCCCGATTTCTGCAATGATGTTTCTCGGCACATGAGACTCGCTCGTGGTGGTGACTCCCACCGGCTTATGGTATTTGATGTAGACCGATTCCTGTCCCCACGGAATGACCTCTCCGTCCCGCGCGATGACGTCCCCGGAGTGGACGCGGTCTCCGAGTTTCGCAACCTTGTGATTGATGGTCACGCGGCCGGATTCGATCAGTCGGTCAGCGTCGCGTCGCGAACAAATCCCGTGCTGGGTAAAAAACTTGTTGATGCGGATGGAGTCGGTCACAAAGCGGTGCGGGAGAAGACAATTGTGAGCTGCGAGTGTTTAGTTATGACTTCTAAGTTCTGGGTTTTGGTTCGGCAGTTGCACCGGAAACTCACAACTTAGAACTCAAAACTATCCCTGTCAGTGGACGCGGTGGCCGGCCCTGATACGTCCCAGCATGCGATAAATCAGCCGGGCAACGCAAAACTGGGGAGCCACGAAGCCTTCAATCGGTGCAATTTCACTGATGTCCATTCCGAGAATGCCGGGACCGTTCGCCAAGGCCGTCACCAGGTTGAGCGTATCGTACCAGCCCAGTCCGCCAGGCTCGGGCGTCCCCAAGGCCGGTACCAACGACGCGTCCAATCCGTCGCAATCGAAGGTCAAGTAGACAGGGCCCGTGCAGGCCTTCACGACGTCGGGGATCCATCGCGACGCTTCCCCGTCGTAGGGTCCAGACGGATCGAGCAATGACGCGGCAAAAAAAGTCGCGATTGACTTGGTGTGCTCAATCCGGTCGATCTCTTCAGGGCAAATGGAGCGGATGCCAACTTGGACCAAGGGCAACCCGCCGTCGACGACGCGCGCCATGACGCTGGCATGGCTGTAGGGATTTCCTTGGTAGGCGTTGCGAAGATCGCCGTGCGCGTCGACTTGCACGACGCACAGGTTGGGGTACTTTTTCGCATGCGCTCTGATGGCCCCCAACGCGCCGGTGTGCTCGCCGGTCAAAGTGACGAGGAACCGGCCTGTTCCGACGTGCGGACTCACAAAGGCCTCGATTGCATCAACCGCCGCCCGGTCGACCTTCCCTGCCAGATCCAACGATCGTGCGGTGGCGATGCCTCCCCACTGTCGATAGGGCTCGCACCGGAGTCCCTCATCGTAAAATTCGACCTGCTGGGATGCTTCGATAATGGCGGAAGGCCCCTTGTCGGATCCGGGAACGTAGCTTGAAGTATGCTCGTAGGGCGCAGGCAGAACGTAGATGCCGGCCTGGTCGGGGTGACACCAGGGCTCTTCGAGTCCGAGAAAATTGCGTTGATAGCCTTCCCAACCAGCGGGAAGCGTCATGACTATGCGCTCACAAGGCGGGAGCCGGCCTGCACCGACCCCATACGATGATCCCCATCGGCATCAGCGACGGGATCGTTTCGGGAGATTCTCCAGCGGGATGAAGACCGCCAGTGCGACGACGGTGGTCCATTTTCCTGGCTTGCCAATGGCCGACTGCGTGATATTCAAGGTCCTCACGATTTTTCCGCCCATCTTGAAGACCTGCTCTCGCTCCTTCCAGGCGATGTTCGGATCGAACTCCACCCCCAGCGTGGTCGCGAGCATCTGCGCCGCCAGATCCTCGGTATACTCCCCGGTTTCTTCGTCGGTCTCCCCGTGAGCGTGATGCTCCGAGAGATACCCGTAGGTGCGGCGATCGGTAGGAATGGCCAATCCGATCGAGGCCGAGACCAACCGGTTCCGTTCGTTGGTTTCCGACCGCGCCATGACACAATGGGTAATCTCGCCGGGATTGAGGAGTTTCTCGCCGCGCTTCCTCGGAATGATCTTGCAATTGGGGGGGAGAATCGAGGACACGCTGACAAGGTTGCAATAGGCCACACCGGCGCTTCGCAACGCTTGCTCGAAGGAGGCCAGCTTTTCTCGATGGACGCCGACTCCTCTCGTGAGAAACATATGCGTAGGTACCATCGTCTCCTCCCCCTTACTTCGTCCGCCGGCCCTGCAGCGGACTGTCCTCGCCCACCGGCAAGCCTCGCGCCGAATCAACCGGCGCACAGGGCCGCTGTTGTATCAAGAATGCGGCTTGTTCGCAATATCCGGAACGAATTCTCGACTCAGAAACCGGTTCAGGAAGGCTTCAGATTCAGAACGAGCAAGCGCGGCTCGGTCATCTCTTCGATGGTGGACGCGACGCCTTCACGGCCCAGACCGGAATCCTTCACGCCGCCGTAGGGCATGTGCTCCGTCCGGAACGTGGGAATCTCGTTCGCCAGCACCGCTCCCACTTCCAGCCGTCGAAAGGCCTGGAAGATCCTGTCCACGTTCTGGGTGAATACGCCAGCCTGCAGTCCATAATCCGACCCGTTCAGGGCGTCCAAGGCCTCGTCAAATTCCCGGTACGGCGTGACCGTGACGACCGGCCCGAAGACCTCCTGGCAGGATACCTTCATGGCGGGCGTCACGTTGCCCAGGACGGTGGCTTCGACAATGGACCCAAGACGCTTCCCCCCCAGCAGCACGCGCGCCCCCTGCGATACGGCTTCCGCGATCCAAGACTCGACGCGGCTTGCGGCGCCTTGATCGATCAATGGGCCGACGACTGTTCCACTGTCCCCGGGATCTCCAGCCTTTAGACGGGCCACTTGCAGCAGCAGCTTGGTCGTAAAGAGATCGGCGATGGAGTGATGAACGAGAATTCGCTGGACCGAGATGCAGGTTTGGCCGGCATACGAAAACCCTCCGGCAGCGCAACGTTGAGTGGCCAATTCCAGGTCGGCATCGGGCTCGATGATCACGCCTGCGTTGCCCCCAAGCTCCAACACGACCTTCTTCTTCCCGCTGAGAGCCTTCAGCTTCCAGCCGACCGCAGCGCTGCCGGTAAAGCTGAGCAGCTTGAACCGTGTATCCACCACAAGCTGCTCCGCCACGGTGTTGTCACAGGGCAGAATGTTCAACCCGCCTGGAGGCACCCCCGCCTCCATCGCCACCTCTCCCAATAAGAGCGCAGTGAGCGGTGTCTGGGGGGCCGGCTTGATCAGGATGGAATTGCCGGCGGCCAGTGCCGGAGCGACTTTGTGGGCCACGAGATTCAGCGGAAAATTGAACGGCGTGATGCCAAGGACCGGTCCGATGGGAACGCGTCGGAGGATGCCAAGGTGTGAGTCGGTCCCGGGAGTCCAATCCAAGGGAACCACATTCCCCGGGATCCTCCTCGCCTCTTCCGCGGCCACCGTGAACGTCTGCACGGCTCGGCTCACTTCCCGCTTGGCGTCGCTGATCGGCTTGCCCGCCTCGGCGGTCATCAATTGGGCGAATTCATCCCGTCGGTCGTAGAGCGCGCCGGCAATCTTCTGCAGCAAGTGATAGCGACCGTGAGAAGGGAGCGCCGCCATCTGTCGGGCGGCATCACTGGCCGACTGAGCCGCGTCGGCCGCGTCGTCGGCACCAGCCTGCGCGACCTCTGCCAACACCGTCCCGGTAAAGGGATCATGCACTGGGAGGACCGTCTTGCCCTGCCGCCAGTTACCGCCGATGAGAAATGGACGTGGTCCCTGCAACAAGAGACTCCGCAGAAGGAAAGGACCGTGTGTAGATGCTGCTCTCGCGCGAGCCGCCGGCTCTGCGCTCTGTCCACGCAGATTAGAGCGTAGACTCGACCGAGGACGTGGAAGCCGCTTCAGTGGTCGCAGCGGGTGCTGCTTCCGCGGCCTGCTCGCCGGCGACCGCCTTACTGATCAGATCTTCGGTGCCCCAATCACGAATCGCTTCAAGAGAAAAGGCTTCGTACGTCGAGACGCCGTGACAGGACGGACAATCCGGCATCGGGACCTTCCGGTAAAACACCTCGGACAGACAGGACATGCAAACCCAGAATGGAGGCTCACTGTCGCGATGGGGAACGGACCAGAACGATTGGGTGCTAGACATAGGTTATCCTTCTTTTGTGTCCCGCTTTAGGGTGTCCCGCTCAAGTGGACCATCATGGCCTTACGACGGTGGCGCCTTGCTGAGCATGCGATCGATCTCCTCCGCGAAGGCTTCGAACGGAAAGGCGCCCGGAATGGCGATGGCGGGATCCTTTTCCGTCGGTCCGGCGGCCGTGTACATCAAAATGAATCCCGGAGTCCCGTGGAATCCCCAGCGGTTCGCCTCCTGCCGGTCTTGGAAGATCGATTCCAAATGACGCCGTTCGTCAAAACACTGTCCAAACACAGCCTGATCCAGTCCAATCGCCTTGGCAAATCCCTTGAGCGCGCTGGATTCCAGGCGCCCGCCCTCCGAAAATAAGCGGTCATGCATCGCCCAGTACCGACCCTGGGCGCCGGCGCAGCGCGCGGCCACAGCCGCATCCACTCCGACTCCGCGATCGGCGCGCGGGTAATCCCGATAGACAAATTTCACTTTTCCCGTATCGATATACTTGGCCTGAAGCCTCGGCAACGTTTCGCGGAAGAATTTGAGACAGTAGCCACAAGTAAAGTCGGAGTACTCGACCAACGTCACCGGGGCATCCGCCCGTCCCCTGATCCGTCCATCATCGGCGATGGTTCCCGCATCGACTCCTCCCGTCCAAACTAGGGCAACGCTCATCAGCAAGGAAGACACGAACTTTCGGATCTTTCGGACCGATGTCAGCGTCATGGCTTGCGGGCTGCTCGTGTGACTTTCATTCGTTCCAGCAACCCGACCATCAATAACGGCCATACGACCGTCGCATCGCTCAGAACCTCGGCGAATCGCCCGCCTTCCTCAGGGGACACGAATTTTCCCCACGAGATGCCTTCCTGATAGGTACACCCGCTTAGACCACCCCAGTAGTCCGGTTCCGGACAGATTCGCACGCCATAATGGAATCGGGGAGGCTTGACGCTGAGTCCCAGACGCATGTTGCTGATCTCGATATAGGGCCCCACCTGCTGGGACCAATTGCGAGGAACACCCCCGCCGATCGTAAAAATTCCCAGACGCTTGGCCGAGGTAATATGGGTGGTATAGCTGTTCAGATCGAGATAGGGGTTGAAGGATGGACAGGATTTGTTGATCGTTCGGAGTATATCCAGATCGCTCCCGCCTTTGGTTTGAGCACGCGCCTGATCCACCACGCGGCCCATCGCCCAGGTTCCAACATCCAGTCCCATTTCGGAGTCGGTAAAGGCGGGAATATAGACCGGAACCTTCTTGAGATACGCGCTTTTCAGGATGCCAGCTCCGTCGAATTCCTCCGCCAGCGTGCGACCGAGCTCGCGGGTCAGCAGCTCGGAGGACAGCGGCTGGTTCGGATCAACCCGCTTCATGGTCTGGCCAACGACATGTTCGACATAGTTCAGGTTGGCTTCCATTTCAAGCGTGTCGTACACGCGATTGTAGCCTTTGCGGAACAACTCCTCGTCGCTCATCGAAGGATGATGGCGATAGTGGGTTTTTCCGACCGACTCGCTGAGCCCGTGGGCAATCAACGCCCCTGTCGACACGACGCATTGCACCATCCCGTGATCGATCATGGTGCTGATGATCTTGCCCATCTTCGCGATGGTCATGGCTCCGGAGAGGGTCATGACCACGGAGCAGTCCGGATCGTCGATCATCGCCGACAGCACTTCATAGGCCTCGCCCAGCCGACGGCCTCCGAAAGCGGTCTTGCGCATGGCGGTCAACAGGTCGTCGAACGAGGTGATTTTTTCCGGGTCGAGCGGCTCCAGCGCTTCAAGGCCGTCCTTCGCCCCGTCTCGAAATTCTCTAGCGCCCATACAATTACGTGTCGTCCCGTACCGGATGTGGAAGAAAGGCAAGTGCATCCGTTATACACAACCGACGCCAAAGGCGTCAATTGAAGGCCGCCATGGGAATTGCCGCGGAAGAGGCGAACGGACTTGTTCCTCAGCCAACAAGACCCAGTGTGCGAGAATTGCTCAAAGTTTGCCCAACGCTCACGGAGGACATCACACATGAACGTTCTGTTGGCGGTCACGCTGCTTGTTTTGTCCAATGTCTTCATGACCGTCGCCTGGTACGGCCATCTGCGCTTCATGGATCGCCCGCTCTGGGTAGCCGTGGTCGCCAGCTGGGGCATCGCCTTTTTTGAGTATTGCCTGCAGGTGCCGGCCAATCGATTCGGTTATCACGCGCTCACAGCTTACGAACTGAAGACGCTTCAGGAAATCATCACCCTGACGGTCTTCATTGTTTTCGCCCAATTCTATCTGGGCGAATCGCTGCGGCCAAAGCATCTGGCCGGATTCATCCTATTAACCGTGGCAGCCTGGATGATATTTCAGGATCGCTATGGGCTGGAGTGGTGAAGAGGTCTGGAGTGGCACGCTCATCCGAAAGTTTGTAGTCCTGAAGGCTGCGCCTGACGATGCCCTCCGAAAGAGTAGGATACGTACCCAGGAGTGCCTGTATCCCGAGTCTCGTCGGCCGCGCGTCTTTGTTGGCAATAAGCGCGCGAATTTGGTGTTTTACGCGGACTGCCGCTTCACGGAATACTTCGTCTGCGAGATCCCACACGTCCGAGAATCCGGCCGTTCCCCCGTGCGACTCTGCATACAGCGCAACGGCCGCGATCATGGCAAGGTCTTCCCCGATGCTTTCGATACGGTTTTGGCGACCTTGGTCGTCTCGAAGCGCCTGCCGATGCCATGCGACGCAGTACAACATCACCCGTGCGAGCCGTCGGCTTGCGCGCTCCACGAACCGCAGTTTGGTGCGGACCCTCGGATGTCGGAACTCCGGCCGTGAGGGCAACCGTCTCGGCATCCATTGCTTCACATACCAGGGTATATAGAATCCCGCCAGACGCCCCAATTCCAGGAGCCGCCGCCAGCTCGTCGTGTCCTCCGCGAGATAATTCCTGGCGCGCTCAAGGTGCGCGTTGAAGCCCTCGCGCGCCACGAAGGGGCGCAGGATATCTGTCGCCCCTTCCCCGATCCGGTACATCTCTGCATCGCGGACGAGTTGTTCGATGCCAAATGCCGGTTCTCCCCGAATCCGCATGGAATCGGCCGTTTCGTATCCCATCCCTCCAAAGATGATCTGGGCATCTTTGAGGAACCGGATCGTATACTCCGAGCAGAATATTTTCGAGACGGCCGATTCAATTCGAACGTCGTAGTCCGGCTGGTCCGCCATTCGCCACACGGAAAAGGCGAGCGCTTCCATCGCAAAGAGGTCGGCGGCCATCCGTCCCAATCTCATGCGCTGCGTCTGTCGCTCGCCGAGCGGTTTCTGGAAGGTCCGTCGGGCGTTGGCTCTATCAAGCGTCGGCTGCCATGCTTGCTTCGCCATGCCCAGACAAATGGCGGGAATACTCACCGCCCGACCGACATTGAGGATTGCGAGCGCGTACTTCAAGCCACGACCGACTTCGCCGATGACGTTGGCCGCCGGTACGCGGACATCGGAGAAAGTCATATAAGCATTTTCAATGCCCCTGCAGCCCTCGAACTGGCACCGTTGACGGACGTTCACCCCGGGAAGATCCATGTCGAGGATGAAGGCGGTATGAACCCGTTCGTCCGCATCTTTGCCTCCAGGAACAGGAACCCAAACGGTTCGTCCGTCACGCAGTGCTCTCTTGGCCGGCACCCGTGCCACCAACGTCAGATAGCGGGCAATGGTTCCGTTCGTGCACCACAGCTTTTCACCGTTCACCCTATAGGCCATACCGCTGGCATCCAGCACCGCCTCTGTCTGGACGTTGGCGGCATCCGATCCGGTGATCGGCTCCGTGAGCGCAAACGCCGAGATCGCTTCCCGGGCGACGAGCGGCAAATACTTGCGCTTCTGCGCTTCGCTGCCGAACCGGAGAATCGGCATGGCAATCCCGATGGACTGAGGCACGGCGACGGTCAACGCCAAAATATTGCTCCAGCTCGCTATCAGCATGAGAGCCCGTCCGTAATTGGTATATGAGAACCCGAGGCCTCCGTACTCCTTGGGAATCTTCATGCCGAACGTGCCGAGCGCAAACAAGCCTTTCAGCACGGACTCGGGGATCCTCGCGGACCGTTCAATCTCGTCCGGATCGACCTGCGTCGTGAGAAACGTCTGCAGCCTGGGACGATAGTCCTCCCAGGCTTGCTTCTGCTCCGCGGTTTCCTCCGGAGGAACGAGCAGAGAAAAATCAGGGCTCCCGACGAAAAGACCCGACGCAAAGCTGGGACCCAACGACCGGTCTCGATCCCTCTCGATTTGTTCGAAGCCGTTGAAGAGCGATCCCATTGCTGCTCCGACTCAGCATGCGGCCTGAACCGCAGCTGGACTCTTCCGAATCTCCTCGAATCGAGCCGTGAAATGACGCAGCACCGGCGCCTCATAGGTCAAGCGGAGACCACGGATCTTCTCGCGCCGTCCGAATAACTCGATGATGGATTCCGCAACGTAGGCAATCTGCATATTGGTATACACCCTTCTCGGAATGGCCAACCTCACCATCTCGAGTTCGGGATAAATGGTTCGCCCGGTCGCCGGATCTTGCTTGCCGAACATCACCGTCCCGATTTCCACCCCTCGAATCCCATGTTCCCGATAGAGCGCCGCGACCAGGGATTGGGCTGGAAACTCAGCCCGCGGAATATGCGGTAGAAACTCCTTGGCATTGAGATATACTGCGTGTCCTCCGATCGGTTTGAGAACGGGCACTCCGGCCTGATCCAGCAATTCTCCCAGATACCGTACCTGGCCGATCCGGAAGTTGAGATAGTCCTCGTCGAGTGCTTCACGCAGCCCTCTGGCCATTGCTTCGAGATCACGGCCGGCCAGGCCGCCATAAGTAGGAAAGCCCTCGACCAGGATGAGCATGTTGGTAATCTCCTGCGCCCACCGATCGTCGTTCAAACTCAGAAATCCTCCTATGTTCACAAGGCCGTCCTTCTTCGCGGACATCGTGCAGCCGTCGCCATACCCGAAAAGTTCCCGCGCGATGTCGAGAATCGACGTGTCGGCGAACTCCGGTTCCCGCTCTTTGATGAAGAAGCAGTTCTCGGCAAAGCGGCAGGCATCGAAAAAGAGCGGGATACGGTAGCGGTCCAGCAACGCGCGAGTCCGTCGAATGTTGTCCATGGAGACGGGTTGCCCGCCGGCGCTGTTGTTCGTGATCGTCAGGATGACGAGGGGAATTCGATCAGGGCCGATCAGGTTGATCGTCTCCTCCAAGCGCACCACGTCCATGTTGCCTTTGAACGGCAATTCGCAACGCGGGTCGTAGGCCTCTTTGATCGCGACGTCCAAAGCCTGCGCGCCTTGATGCTCGACGTTGGCCCGGGTGGTATCGAAATGAATGTTGTTCGGGACGCACATCCCCGGTTTGACCACCGTTGAAAACAGCAGATTTTCAGCCATGCGCCCCTGATGAGTGGGAATGACGTGCTTGTACCCGAAAATGGAGCGGACCGTGGTCTCGAAGTGGTAATAATTCCGGCTTCCGGCATAAGACTCGTCCCCCTGCATCAATCCCGCCCATTGGTGATCGCTCATGGCCGAGGTGCCGCTGTCCGTCAGCAGGTCAACCGCGACGCTTTCGGCTGGAATCTGGAACAAATTGTAGCCCGCACGGCGCAGCAGGCGATCCCGCTCCTCACGGGTCGTGCGTCTGATTGGCTCAACGACCTTGATCTTGAACGGTTCCGGGGGAAACTTCATGAAATCGCCCTCTCGAATCGCAATAATTCTCCCCTAAACGCCTGCGCGCCCGAATAGTCGAGGACATACCGGGTCATATCGAAAAGCGGCGCGGGGTCGAGATCGCGCAGTAGATCCGCCTTCCAGGTAATCTCCAACTGATTGATCATTGTCATAGGCGTCGGCGTACCGACCACACCGAGCTGCACCTGACCGTAGGACTGCGAAAAAATGAGTATCTCTCGATCAAACATGGCTGCGTTCAAATCTCTCGCGGCGCCCTGGCTCCTATAGTCCTCTTCGAACCGCTGAAACGCGGGCGCCAGTTCGAGTTCTTCGCGGAACGCGAAGAAGATGTCGATACCGACCCGTCTCTGGTCGTCCATGACCTGGACGGCATCGCGCACAACCGATTCCTGTTGCATTTGGTCGCGCGTCAGGACCAATAGGCGTCTGATGCGCACTCCCCGCTTGGCCGCCTCCTGGTTGGCCAACAGGTAGTTCGGATACAGAGCTTCGCCCTTCTTCCAGATATTCCAGCGTTCCATGATCGCATCGATGGACTGTTCCGCCGTCTGAACAAGCCGGACAGCCTCGGCATTCGCTTCCGCCCCTTCATACGTGACCCTTTGCGTTTCAAGCTGGCGAAGCTCACGCCCGATCGCCTCCACCTTGCGCGGAATGTATTTGGGGGTCTTTGGCACATGGAGCATGACATCCACGGCGGTCAGCGCCAGGGTCCAATATTCTTTGGCTGCGGACGGAGCTTTGTCCTTTTGCGCAATCAATAGGAGTTCCACCGGGTTCTTATCGAGGAGTTTGGCGATCTTGATGCAGAGCTCGGGCTTGGGAATCTTCAAGCCCCGTCGGATCAGATTCGCTTCGGGCTGGGCAATGCCCAACTTCTTCGCCACCGCATAATCGCTGCTGAGATCGAACCGTTGCTTAACAGCCTCGAGGTACTTCGAGATTTCCGACATGCATCACTCCTCTCGCGCAGCCGTCACAATCTGAACGGCCCCGGAAGCCATTATGCCGCGTGAGAGCGCGCTTCCTGCGGTTTACGGCCAGAAGCCCCTCTGCGCGCCAATCCATTCCAGAACCCTTCCAGAAATCCAAGGACTGCATGTACGCCGGCCCTGAAATCTTCCTTTTCCTGATCCGACATGCTGGCGTTGTTGGCGCCTTCAATGGCCGCCACCGCATGCTCCATTGCTTCCTCGTGGGACAATTCCAGTTCTCGATGAAACGTGAAATAGGTGAGATCCATGCGGGGATATCGGGTGGATTTCAAATGAACGAGCCCGGGAATCAGATGATCCCACATGGTAATGGCCATGTTCTCGAGACCGAAGGATGCGCCCAAGGCCTTGGCGTGATTGCCGTCGCCGTACAACTGCTCCATCCCTTCGATGTAACAGTGAGTCGAGGGCAACATCGGTATCGACATGGCTTCGTGCACGTCGATACCGATGGACCGCAGAAAATTCCGATACAGCAGCTCATGGCGATGGTCGGTCTGCCCCTCGCCCAATTCGGAATATAGAACCTTGGTCAGCTCTTCGGCCACTTTCTCGTCCACTGTGTTCACGAGCTGGGACATCAAGATCCTGGGGAAGAAACGGACAAAGTTGTAAAACTCGACCGCGAAATCATTCAGTTCGACGGCGCTCAGATCTCCGGATTGAAAACGATCGAGGTACGAATTGTTGATTGCGCCATGCCCCAGCACAAGGCCTCGCATTTCTCGATAGAACGTCATGGGTCACCTCCAGACAACAGAAAACGAGACACGACATGACGAACCACAATAACATCGATCAGATGATATACCTTTTGAATCATACGATCAATAATCATGACAGACCATAACTGCATAATATTAATTGACATAATTATCATACATAGTCGATGCCACATGTTACTCGATTCGCCTAATTCAATTTTTAATATAACATTACTATTGCATGATACTTATTGTATGTTAGTATTTGTTTCGACGAGCCAGAGAACGGAGAGGGAGCCGCGACAAGCTCAATTCTGCTCCACCGGAAGAGAGGCGATTATGGACCACTCAACAGGAATTGATCACATCACCCTCTGCGTCGAAGACCTCGGGGCGGCGGAGCATCTCTTCACCAAAGTCCTCGGCTTTGAAACGATCTGGTCGGCTCGAGACGTTGGCACAAACCAATCTTCGATGGACACAGTCGTGGTGCAGCGAGGCACCGCCAAGATCGCCCTCATGCAGGGCCGTGACAAAACGATGAAGTCGCAGATCAGCCGGTTTGTCGAGAAATACGGTCAGGGCGTACAGCACTTCGCCCTCGAGGTCAACGACATCGAAGCGGCGTGCCGTGAATGGGAGGCCCATGGTGTCAAGTTCAGCGGATCCGTAAAGGAAGGACGAGACGGATTCGGCCCTCTCAAGCAGAGATTCACCTTTCCGCTGTTCCCCGGGAGCGGATTGTTTATCGAATTGACTCAACGGGTCCACGGGGAAGAGAAGGCGAAAACCTTTGTCCGAAGCACGGTTGAATCCCTCTATAAGGACATCGAGCGAGATCAGGCATCGGGAACGGAACGGACGATCATCGACTATGGCTCATCCTCGACTTCAAGCGGAAAGAAACCGTTGAAGCGGGCGTCATAGGAAGGTTCGGAATTTTCAGGGAGCCGTCATGTATCTCAACAGAAAGGGCAAGGTTCCCAACCAAGCCCACGTCGGCATTCCGGAAGGGCTATGCGAGGAAGAGCATGGACGGGCCGGATTCACGGGACCGGCGTCGCATTTGTACCGAGTCCACCCTCCGACGGGCTGGTCGAAAATCGATGGACCGTTAAAACCGCGGGCTTTTGCCTGCGACCGGCTCTTGCCCGCGAACGCCGAGGCAGCCACGACTCAGCCTGCTCCCGTGATGCATAGCAGAGACGTCAATCTATACGTTTCGCGCCTGCGCGAGACGATGACTCATTTCGTTCGCAATGCCGATGGAGACGAAGTCCATTTTGTCCATCAGGGGCTGGGGAGGTTCGAAACAGACTATGGGCTTCTCTCTTACGAACCGGGGGACTACGTCGTGATCCCAAAAGGAACAACCTATCGAATTCACGTCGACGTCGGCCCGTCTTTTTTCCTCATCATTGAAACGCCCGAACCTCTCTCGGTGCCGGATCGCGGACCGCTCGGCCAGCACGCCTTGTTCGATAAGGGGGTCCTTGTCGCTCCCGAGTTGGGGACGATGGCATCACCGGAAGATGACATCCAAGAGTGGGGAATCCGCATCAAGCGACAAGGGAATTCGACCCTGGTGGTCTACCCGTTTTATCCCATGGATGTGGTCGGTTGGAAAGGAGATCTGTGGGCAGCCAAGTTGAACGTGCGTGATTTTCGACCGGTCACAAGCCCCCGCTATCACTTGCCGCCAAGCGTCCATGGCACGTTCGCGGCCGGCGGATGTTTGATCTCCACCTTCGCTCCGAGGCCGCTCGAAAGCGACCCCGAGGCGCTCCGCGTTCCGTTCTTTCATCGTAATACGGACTACGATGAAGTCATCTTCTATCATCAGGGGGATTTTTTCAGCCGAGCGGGGATCCAGCCGGGAATGCTGACGTTGCACCCGCAGGGGATCCATCACGGACCGCAGCCGGGAGCTGTGCAAGCGAGCAAGGAGAAGACACAGACGAGCGAGATCGCCGTGATGATCGAATCCAAGGCGCCATTCACGGTACGACCCGAGATGGACACCGTGGAACTCAAAGACTATGCGATGAGCTGGAGTCGCCGATGAAGCTCGTCAGTTTCGGCGTCGCAACACCCATCGGCACGTTCACGCGAGTGGGCGCGTTGCATGGTCCCAATCTGGTCGACCTGAACATGGCCTACGTTCGCTGGTTGGCCGATCAAGGCGAAGCGCAGCCGCACCGCTTGGCCAACGCGCAGGTACCGCCGGACATGCTGGAGTTTCTCGAAGGAGGGCCGTCGACAATGGCCGCCGCGCGGCGGGCAATGGGCTACGCCGTGATGCTTGCACCATCGGCCAGGGGCCCTGGTGGCGAGACGATCCTGTATCCCTCGACCAGCGTTCATGTCGTTGCTCCGTTGGTCAATCCTCCGTCCCTGCGGGACTTTATCGCCTTCGAAGAGCACATCGCAGCGACCTCTAAGAAGCGCGGGCAGCCCATTCCCCCCGAATGGTACAAAGCGCCCGTCTATTACAAAGGCAACCACCGGACCATTATCGGACCGGACGAGGACTTGGCTTGGCCGCTGGACACAACAAAGCTGGATTATGAGTTGGAGTTGGCCTGCGTCATTGGACTCAAGGGCAAAGATATCTCGGAACGCGAGGCACAGGAGTACATCGCCGGTTATACGATCATGAATGACTTCAGCGCACGAGACATCCAGTTCCAAGAGATGGCTTGCCGGTTGGGTCCGGCGAAAGGCAAAGATTTTGCGACGGCGATGGGTCCCTGCCTCATGACTTCGGACGAGATTGCAGACCTTGGCGGGCTCGTCATGATCGCTCGCGTGAACGGACAAGAATGGTCGCGTGGACGGTTCGGAACGATTCACTGGTCCTTCCCGCAGATGATTGAGCATGTCTCGCGCGGGGAAATGATCTATCCGGGAGACGTTTTCGGCTCCGGTACTGTGGGAGGTGGCTGCGGGCTTGAAATGGACCGTTTCTTGAAGCCTGGAGACGTAGTGGAGCTGGAGATTCAGCCGATCGGGGTTTTGAGAACCCGTATCGTGCGCGCAACACCATGACAAGAGCGAGGACACATGGGCGTTTTGACGGATGAACGGGCTCTCGCCGAACTGGCTCAGCGACACCGCCAGCTCTATAGTAGACCGTCCATGGACGACCGGTTGGGGTCGATCGTACACGAGGGGCGACACACCCATCTGACGGCCTCGGATATTCATCGCGTCCTACGAACCTCGCGATCGGTATTCTTTGACACTCATGTCGAGGTCGTATCGGGTCATCATACGGCCACCTATCTCCGATTCGAATCCGTTGCCCGTTCCCCACAGCTGATCGGGCGGTTGGCCCAAGACATGGCTCAGTGGATCCGCGCAGCGTTCGCGGACGATCCGGTCAATGGGATCGTGGCCACCGCGTCCGCGGCGGCAATGCTCGCCGAAGGGGTCGCAACTGTCCTGCGCGACACGATGCCGCTATGCGTCGCATTGACTCCCTACAACAGTGAGACCGGCCGCATCGGGACGGAGGTCGTCACCGGTTCGATCCACCCCGGCGAACGCTTTCTGGCGCTCAATGACGTCACCACGCGCGGCAACTGCGTAAGCAAGCTCGGCAAAGTGATCACTGACCACGGAGGCCTGTTGGCCGGAATGATGGTATTCGCGCGTCGGGACAGCGGCCAATTCCCATTGATGAATGATCTGACTGCGCAGCATCCCTTTTATTACACGACGGATCTCGACATGCCGCAGTGGGAACCGGCTCAGTGCCCCTTGTGCCGACGCAACGAACCCCTGCTTTCGTGGAAGGATATGCCGGAACTCTGACTCGACTCGCCAAACCGGAGGAGGCTATGGACATCGAGATGGTACGCCAGCACATCAAGCGGGCCGATCTCCTCCAGATGTACTACTACCTCCTTCTGACCCGCTCGTTGGAAGATCGCATTACGGCTCTTTATCGGCAGGGACGCATCGCCGGCGGATGCTACACCAGCCACGGCATGGAGGCCATTGCGGTCGGCTATGCGTCCGCCATCGAACGCGATGATGTCATCGCTCCCTTCCATCGAGACATGGGGGCCTTCCTCATTCGCGGAATCACGCCCGGAGAAGTCCTCGCCCAATATCTCGGCAAGCGAACCGGGCCGACGAAAGGCAAAGACGGCAACGTTCACATGGGTGATCTCAAGCGGGGCGTGCTCGGCTTCGTCAGCCACTTGGCCGACAACCTGCCGGTGGCGACAGGCGCGGCTCTGGCTTTCAAGATTCGAGGCGAGGCCCGCGTCGTCGTTGCCGGAACCGGCGATGGCGGAACCAGCCGCGGCGACTTCCACGAAGCCATGAACTTTGCGGCGGTGCGCAAACTCCCCGTCGTCTTATTCTGCAACAACAACCAATATGCCTATTCAACGCCGCAACGTCTTCAAATGGCGATCCAGGACGTAGTCGACCGGGCCAAGGCCTACGGGATGCCCGGCGAAATCGTGGATGGCAACGACGTGGCCGCAGTGTATCTGGCCTCGAAGCGAGCCGTGGCGAGAGCCCGCGCCGGAGACGGGCCGACATTCCTTGAGTTCAAGACGATGCGAATGCACGGCCATTCCGAGCACGACTCAGCCAAGTATGTTCCGCATGAGCTGCTGGAGGAATGGAAGAAGAAAGATCCCATCTTGAAGGCGGAACTGCTGCTCAGGAAACTCGGCTACGGCGATGAAGGGTATTTTCCCGAAATCGGCCAGCGCGCAAAGAAAGAGGTCGAAGCCGGCCTGGAGTTTGCCGATCGTAGTCCGCTGCCGGAGGGGCGGGAAGTGTTGGACGGGGTGTTCGCCACCGAAGAAGAGGTGGAATCATGACGACCGCTGCAGCTTCGGCTGAAGTCTCTTACTTGGAGGCTATTTCGCAGGCGCTGGATGAGGAGATGACCCGCGATGGCCGCGTGTTCCTCATGGGAGAAGATATCGGCGCGTATGGAGGGGCGTTCAAAATCACCGAAGGCTTTCTTGAAAAATATGGCGAGTGGCGGGTCCTGGATACCCCGCTGGCCGAGTCAGGGTTTGTGGGTGCGGCCATCGGAGCCGCGATGATGGGCCTGCGGCCGGTCGTCGAAATGCAATTTGCCGACTTCATTTCTTGCGCGTTCGACCAGATCACCGAAGTAGCGGCCAAGAATCATTACCGCTGGGGAGCCGCAGTGCCTATGGTCATTCGGGCTCCCTTCGGTGGCGGTGTGCACGGCGGTCCCTTTCACTCCGAATGTCCCGAAGGCTGGTTCTTCCACTCGCCGGGGCTCAAGCTCGTGGCCCCTTCGACCCCGTATGACGCGAAGGGCCTGCTGAAAGCCGCCATTCGGGACCCCAACCCGGTCATTTACTTCGAACATAAGTTTCTCTACCGGCGCATCAAGTCGACGCTTCCGCAAGACGATTACGTCGTGCCGATCGGAAAGGCCGATATCAAGCGAGCCGGGAACGATATTTCGGTCATCACGTACGGGGCGATGGTTCACCTGGCGCTGGAGGCTGCCCAGATTCTGGCTCCAGAAGGGATTGATCTTGAGGTGATCGACTTGCGCACCTTGATTCCACTCGACAAGGATGCGGTGTACGGCTCAGTGCGCAAGACCAGTAAAGCCATCCTGTTGCACGAGGACAACAAGACCGGCGGAATCGGAGCCGAAATCGCCGCGCTCCTGGCCGAGGAGTGTTTTGACGCGTTGGACGGGCCGATCGTCCGAATCGCTCCCCCCGATACGCCCGTGCCGTTCAGCACTCCCCTGGAGGAATTTTTTCTTCCGAAGACCGGAGAAATCGTCGAGGCGGCGAGGAAGTTGGCGGCATATTGAAAAAAGGAGCTGAGGTCAAGGTTAAGGCTGAGCGCTGAATTCTAGCCCTTAGCCTAGACCTGAGCCTGAGTCAGAGCATGGCGAGCGACATCATCATGCCTCAGCTTGGGGAAAGCATTGCGGAAGGAACCGTCGTGAAGTGGTTTATCCCGACCGGCGCGATGATTCAAAAGGACCAAGCCCTCTTGGAGGTGGAAACGGAAAAAGTGGATCTGGAAATCCCCTCGCCGGTCACGGGTGTGTTGAGCGAAATCATCGTCCGCGAGGGTGACACCGTGCCCGTGGGAACATTACTAGCCCGAATCGAGAGCACTCCCCCATCCGAAGTCGTCAACCGTGTCGGCGGAGTCGTTGTCCGCCCGTCGCAACCGATACCAGAGGGCGAACACCATCATTCACCTGCCGTCCGGCAGCTGGCCAGGGAACATGGAGTCGATCTGTCGCGGGTCAAGGGAACCGGAACGGGAGGACGGGTCACCAAGAAAGATGTGCAGGAGTTCATCGCATGCACCGGAAACCAAGCCGTATCACCGCCTCCTGGTGGCGAGCCGTCGATGGGAGAAGAAGTTCGGCCTGTCACGCAGATGCGGAAAACCATCGCCGATCGGATGGTCAAGAGCAAGCAGACCTCAGCCCATGTCACCACGTTCTTCGAAGCCGACTTCTCGGGCATCGCCAAATTCAGGGAAGGACGCGACTTGACGTACCTACCCTTCGTGATCCGCGCCGTGAGCCGCGCGATTCGAGAGTTGCCGATCGTGAATTCGTCATGGGGGGAACAGGGCATCATCATCAAGAAGGACTTTCACATCGGCATCGCCACAGCTCTGGACGAAGGGCTCTTGGTTCCGGTGGTGCGCCACGCAGATCGAAAAGGCCTCACGCTGCTGGCCAAAGAAGTGGCGGATTTGGCCGAGCGCGCCAGAACCAAGAAATTGAGCCCAGACGAAGTGCAGGGAGGGACGTTTACGATCACCAATCATGGCGGATTCGGCAGCCTGTTCAGCACGCCGATCATCCATCAGCCGCAGATTGCGATATTGGGCATCGGCGCAATTCACAAGCGAGCCGTGGTCATCAACGATGCCATCGCGATCCGCACAATGGGATACCTAAGCCTGTCGTTCGATCACCGAGTCATCGATGGCGCGACGGCGGATCAGTTCATGGCGAAGGTCAGAGGCAATCTCGAACAGAGTCAGTGGGAGCACATCCTGTGAGTCGAACAGAGCGGGCGGTCATCGTCAGCGCCGTGCGAACGCCCATGGGCAGTCTCAACGGAGCATTGAGATCAATGCCTGCCACCAGGCTGGGAAGCATCGCTATCGCGGAGGCATTGAAGCGGATCGGCGTCTCCCCCGGACATGTGGATGACGTGTACATGGGCTGCGTCCTCGGGGCGGGGCTCGGGCAGGCGCCGGCCAGGCAAGCCTCGATCGGGGCCGGAATTCCCGACTCGGTCGGTGCTACGACGGTGAATAAGGTCTGCGGATCCAGCCTCCAGACCGTGATCCTGGCTGCCAGGGCCATCGCACTGGGCGAGGCGCGTGTCGTTGTCGCCGGCGGCATGGAGAGCATGACCCGAGCCCCCTATTTGTTGGAAAAGGCTCGACAAGGGTATCGACTGGGACACGCGGAGCTGGTGGACAGCCTCGTCAAAGACGGCTTGTGGGATGTCTACAACAATTTTCACATGGGCAATGCCGGCGAGTTGTGCGCGGCCAAGTACCGGCTCACCCGGCAAGAACTCGACGACTTCGCCTTGGAAAGCTATCGTCGCGCCAGGGAGGCTATTGCCAACGGCGCCTTTAAACGGGAAATCGTGCCGGTCGATGCGCCGCAACGGAAAGGTGCGCCGGCAGTCGTCGCGGAGGACGAAGAGCCGAATCGAGTTGATCTGCGCAATTTGCGCGACCTCAAGCCGGTATTCCAGGAGCACGGAGTTCTGACCGTGGGCAATTCTCCTGCCTGCAATGACGGAGCGGCCGCGGTCATCGTCATGGCCGAGGAAGAAACCGCGCGGCTCGACCTCACCCCCATGGCGCGCATCGTCGGGTACGCAGGAGCGGCCTTGGCACCCGAGTGGTTTACGATCGCGCCGGTCGAGGCGATTGCGCGAGCGCTGAAGTCAACCGGCCTTTCCATCGGTGACATCGACCTGTTTGAGATCAACGAAGCGTTCTCGGCCGTCTCACTTGCGGTCAACCGGGAATTGGGACTCGATCCGAAGAAGGTCAACGTCAACGGCGGGGCGGTTGCCCTGGGGCATCCGATCGGCGCGACCGGCGCGAGGATTCTCACTACCCTCATGCACGCAATGGAAGCCCATGATGTCAGAAGGGGGATTGCCAGTCTCTGTATAGGCGGCGGAGAGGCATTGGCAGTAATTGTGGAAAGGGGATAACCGGGGCAAGGGGGTATGAAACTCGAGGACATCAAGACGATCGGTATCGCCGGTGCGGGCCAGATGGGCCGAGGCATAGCTCACGTGTGCGCAACCGCCGGCTATCCGGTTCTGCTATACGATCTGATCCCGTCATCGCTGACAGAGTCCCTGGCCAGAATCCGCACGGGTCTGGATCGCGCCGTGGAGCGGGCCAGTCTTACCCGCCAGCAAGCTGGAAACGCGCTGGCGCTCATCCATCCGACCGATAAGATGGACAAACTGGGTAACGCCCAGCTTGTTATCGAGGCGATTCCCGAGGATCCGGCCCTCAAAGAGGAGCTCTTCTCGAAATTGGATCGAGTCTGCCAAGCTCGCGCTATCCTTGCCAGCAACACTTCATCCATTTCCATCACCAAGCTGGGCGCGGCTGCCGGTCGGCCCGCCCAGGTCGTGGGGCTGCACTTCATGAATCCGGCCCCCGTGATGCACCTGGTCGAAGTCGTCCGAGGTCTCGAAACCTCCGACAGCACGCTGAATCTGGCGCTCGACTTGGCGAAGCGGCTTGGTAAGACCCCCGTTGTGGCCAAGGATATGCCCGGATTCATCGTGAACCGGATCCTCATTCCGATGATCAACGAGGCGATCTTCGCGCTGGAGAAAGGGGTGGCGTCGGCCGGAGATATCGATCTCGCCATGACGGCCGGAGCGAACCATCCGGTCGGGCCCCTGTCACTCGCGGACCGGATAGGCCTGGATACGGTGCTGTCCATTTGTGAAGTGCTATACCGGAACTTGGACGATGCAAAGTTCCGTCCCTGCCCCCTGCTCCGTCGCTATGTCGAAGCAGGGTGGTTCGGGCGTAAGACCGGTCGGGGGTTCTATCTCTATGAGGCGAGCGAAAGGCGCGAAGCGCTGAGCAACAAGAGCTGATCCTTTGCTCCGCGTCATCGTGAGATTAGCCGGAGGGATGAGTCGATGCGCGAACGCAAACCTCGATTCGCCTCGCTCTCGGGATTGGACGTCAACCGTGTGTACTGCCACGATGATCTGAACGATTGGTCTCCAAAGGACGATCTCGGGTCGCCCGGCGAATTTCCCTACACCCGCGGCGTCTATCCCACCATGTATCGGGGCCGTCTTTGGACGATGCGGCAGTTTGCCGGATTTGGATCCGCTGCCGACACCAACCGCCGATTCAAGTATCTGCTCCAGCAGGGTCAGAACGGACTCAGCGTCGCCTTCGACATGCCGACCTTGATGGGCATGGATGCGGACGATCCCCGCGCCCACGGTGAAGTGGGCCACTGCGGTGTGGCGATCTCGTCACTGGCCGATATGGAACGTCTGTTCGACGGAATCCAACTGGACCAGGTCACCACCTCGATGACGATCAACGGACCGGCCGCCGTCATCTTTGCGATGTACCTGGCGGTCGCGGAGAAACAGGGCGTTCCGTTCGAACGCCTGGGTGGCACGCTACAAAACGACATCCTGAAGGAATACATCGCCCAGAAGGAATGGCTGTTTCCGCCCGAGCCCTCGCTGCGTCTCATCGTCAATACTATCGAATACTGCGCGACACGGGTCCCCAAATGGCATCCGCTCAGTGTCAGCGGCTACCATATCCGCGAGGCGGGCTCGACAGCCGTTCAGGAGCTGGCGTTTACCTTGTACGATGGGCTGACCTACGTCGAAGCGGCGGTCAAAGCCGGCCTTGGCATCGACAGTTTCGCTCCGCAGCTTTCGTTCTTCTTCAACGCCCACAACGACCTCTTCGAGGAGGTGGCCAAGTTCCGGGCAGCTCGGCGGCTCTGGGCACGCGAGATGCAGCGACGCTACCATCCGAATGATCCGAGGTCATTGCAACTCCGCTGTCACGCACAGACGGCCGGCTGTTCGCTCACGGCGCAGCAGCCCATGAACAACGTGGTGCGCACGACATTGCAGGCCCTGGCGGCTGTGTTGGGCGGCGCGCAATCCCTTCATACCAATTCCATGGATGAAACTCTGGCCCTGCCGACCGAAGAAGCGGTGAAGCTCGCGCTCCGGACGCAGCAGATCATCGCCCAGGAAAGCGAAGTGCCGAACACGGTCGATCCGCTCGGGGGATCGTACTATGTCGAATCATTGACCAATCGCCTTGAGGACGCGGCCCTCAACTACTTCCGCAAATTGGACGGCATGGGCGGCATGGTGAAAGCCATCGAACAGGGGTTCCCTCAACGGGACATTCTCGACGCCTCGCAGCAGTATCAGCGTGACATAGAGCGGGCGGAACGAATCGTCGTCGGTGTCAGCGATTATGTAGAGGAGGAGGACCACGGGATCCCGATCCTGAAAGTCGGGCCGGAAGTGGAACATGAGCAGGTGGGACGGCTGTCGGATCTCCGCAAATCGCGCGACCCGTTCAAGATGGCCGGCGCGGTCGAGGAACTGCAGGAAGCAGCCTCGTGCGGTGAAAACGTCATGCCGTATCTGATCGAGGCCGTGAAGGCCAAGGCCACGCTCGGCGAGATTTGCGGGGCGCTCAAGGAAGTGTTGGGCATCTACAGGGAGCCGGTTGTGTTGTGATGGAAAGCGCAGGTCCTGTCGCTGACCAGCCCGTCCGTCCTCGCACCCCGCCCGGTGTAGGGACCCCGCTGCGGGCGGACGGGCTCCCAGGTCAGCGCCACCCGCGCCTTCAAATGGAAGTGAGGATGGTGAAGGTGAGAGGCCTCCGCTGGAGGAGATAAAGTGAAGCTTGGAGCGTTTGAACTGTACCCCGTCAGCGACGGCCGGTTCCGGCTGGACGGCGGCGCCATGTTCGGGGTCGTGCCGAAGGTCCTCTGGCAAAAGTGTTGCGAAGCCGATGAACAGAATCGCATTCCGTTGAGTCTGACCTGTCTGCTGATCCGGGCGAACGGGAAGAACATCCTCGTGGATACGGGGCTGGGCTCCAAGGAAGACGGGAAATTTCAGCGTCTGTTCGCCGTCGAGCGGACACCGACGTTGCTGGACTCTTTGAAGCGCCTGGGCTTGGGACCCGACGACATCCACATGGTCATCAACACCCATCTGCATTTCGACCACGCGGGCGGGAACACGATGAACGAGAACGGGACCATTGTCCCTACCTTCGCGAAAGCCCAATATTTCATCCAGCACGGCGAGTTTGAAGATGCCGCCCGAGCCAATGAACGGACCAAGGCCAGTTACCGGCGGGACAACTTCACACCGATCGCCCACATGAATCGGTGGGAATTCCTGGATGGCGACACGGAGCTGCTTCCCGGCATCACCGCCGTCGTCACGGCCGGCCATACGCGCTGCCATCAGGCCGTCAAGATTGAATCGGAGGGACAGACCGCCTTGTTCCTCGGTGATCTGATTCCGACGGTGTCGCATCTGCCTCTTCCGTACATCATGGGTTACGACCTGTTCCCGATCCAAACGCTCGAGACAAAACGTTGGGTGCTGGACCGGGCTTTCGACGAGAACTGGACGCTTCTCTTCGAGCATGATCCGCTGATCCGGGCCGGCCGCGTCAAGAAAGATCAGGATGGCAAGTATTTCCTTTATGAGGTGAAGGCATGACGGTGACCGCACAACCCCTCCGCGTTCTGATCGGCAAAGTCGGGCTCGACGGCCATGACCGTGGAGTGAAATTGATCGCGCGCGCCTTGCGCGACGCCGGGATGGAAGTGATCTATACCGGCCTGCACCAGACGCCGGAGCAGGTCGTCAGTGCGGCGATTCAAGAGGATGTCGATGCGATCGGACTCAGCATTCTGTCCGGAGCGCACAACACGCTCTTCCGGCGCGTGCTGGAGCTGCTCAAGGAACAGGGTGCCGAGGACATTGCCCTGTTCGGCGGCGGCATTATTCCCAACGACGACCTGTCCTCCCTGAAGGCAGCCGGCGTACGGGCGTTGTTCAGACCAGGAACTCCCATGCACGAGATCGTCAACTTCGTGGAGGGGCTCAAGGCACAAGGTTGAGCAACCATGCGCATCATCAAGACCTCGCTCGTGACGACATCCGAAGAATTCTCGTCGAATGTGGCCCACTACGAGGGTCTGAGAGCCGATCTCGATAAACATCTCTCCTTCGCCAGGGCCGGTGGTCCGGCCGATGCCGTTGCGCTCCACAAACAACGCGGCAAGCTGACGGTTCGTGAGCGAGTCGCGGCGTTGCTGGATCCGGATTCCCCATGGCTCGAACTGAGCCCTCTCGCCGCCTGCGGGATGTACGACGAGCAGGTTCCAGCCGCCGGCTTGATCAGCGGCATCGGTTTCGTGTCCGGACGACCCTGCGTCATCGCCGCCAACGATGCCACGGTCAAGGGCGGCACCTACTTCCCGATGACGATCAAGAAGCATCTAAGGGCGCAAGAGATCGCTCTGGAGAACCGCCTGCCCGCGATCTATCTCGTCGATTCCGGAGGAATCTTCCTGCCCATGCAGGGCGAAGTCTTTGCGGACAAGAACCACTTCGGACGGATCTTCTACAACCAGGCGCGGATGTCTGCTCTGGGTATTCCGCAGATCGCCGTGGTCATGGGCATGTGTACCGCGGGCGGCGCCTACGTACCGGCGATGTGCGACGAGAATGTCATCGTGAAGGGAACCGGCACCATTTATCTGGGCGGGCCGCCTCTGGTGAAAGCTGCGACCGGCGAGGAGGTCACCCCTGAAGAACTCGGCGGCGCCGATCTGCATACGAGACTGTCCGGCGTGAGCGACCATCTGGCCGAGGACGACCAGGACGCGCTGGAGATCTGCCGGTCGATCGTTGCCACGTTGCCTCGACGGCCTGCGAGACGGCGTGAATGTGAGAGCGAAGAGCCGCTCTACCAGGCCAGTGACCTCTATGGACTTATCCCGAGCAATCCTCGGAAGACGTCCGAGGCGCATGAGGTGATTGCCCGGCTGGTGGATGGAAGCAGATTTCACGAGTTCAAGGCGCGCTACGGCCAAACACTGACGTGCGGATTCTCCCGCTGGACGGGCCATCAGGTCGGCATCGTCGCCAATAACGGCGTGCTGTTGTCGGAGGCCGCCTTGAAGGGTGCGCATTTCGTCCAGCTCTGCGCCCAGCGACGAATCCCGCTCATCTTTCTGCAGAACATTACCGGGTTCATGGTCGGCAAAGACTATGAGGCCCGCGGGATCATCAAAGACGGCGCGAAGATGGTGCAGGCGGTGGCGACCGCCGACGTGCCGAAGTTCACGGTCATCATCGGCGCCTCTCACGGCGCCGGCAATTACGCGATGTGCGGCCGTGCCTATGGGCCGCGATTCCTCTTCCTCTGGCCCAACGCGCGGACCTCAGTGATGGGAGCGCAGCAGGCCGCCCATGTGCTGGTGGCCGTCAAGCGGGAGCAACGGGCGCGGGAGAAGGCCATGCTTTCCGAGGACGAGCAACGGAAGATGAGTGAGTCCACCTTGTCCCAATATGAGCGGGAAGGCAGTTCCTATTTCAGTACGGCCCGCCTCTGGGATGACGGGATCATCGACCCAACTGACACGCGACGCATCCTTGGCCTGTGTTTGGACGTCGCCATGACCGCGCCGGTCCGTCCGTCGCACCCGCCGGTGTTTCGCATGTGAGGAGCGCATGAAGAACCCTGTCGCCATCCTGGTTGAATCGAACGGCGGCGTGGCCCGCGTGACGCTGAACCGTCCCCATAGGCGGAACGCGTTCGATGCCGGTATGGTCGAAGAACTGTGCCAGGCCTTCGCCGAGTTGGGCCGGAATCCCTTGATCCGAACGATCGTCTTGACCGGAAACGGTTCTGCGTTTTGCGCCGGCGCAGATATCGATTGGATGAAATCGGGTGGGACTCTGTCCACGTCGGAGGCGCAGAAGGATGCTGAGCGGCTGATGAAGATGTTCCGCGCCATCGACGAATGTCCCTGCCCTGTCATCGCGCGTATCCAGGGCCCAGCCTTTGGAGGTGGAGTCGGCATGATCGCAACCTGTGACATCGCCGTGGCGGTCGAGGACGCCACGTTCGCTCTCAGCGAGGTTCGATTGGGGATGGTGCCGGCGGTGATTGCTCCTTTTCTGCTCCGCAAGACCGGCGAATCGTTCCTGCGACGATTCTGCCTGACCGGCGAATCATTCTCCGCATCGGCCGCCAAACAAGGCACCCTCGTTCACGATGTCGTCGAGAGGAATCACCTCGATTCCCGCGTCGATGAGGTGATTCAGATGGTCCTGCGCCTCGCGCCGCAGGCGGCACGGGACACCAAAGCCCTGTTCCACCGACTGCCCGCCCTGTCCGACGATGAGCGATGGAGCACCTGTGTCGAATCCAACGTCCGCGCCCGTCTCTCGGCCGAGGCGCAAGAAGGACTCCGGGCTTTTCTTGAACGACGCGCTCCCGTCTGGACGGCAATGCCCGAGAAGCCAGGGCAAGGGAATGCGCTTAACGAAGGGAAGCCGCACGATGTCGCTCGGCAACGGACATGACAGGACTGCAAGACCGATCCGCATTATCGAAGTCGGTCCGAGAGATGGACTCCAACATGAACCGGCCATCGTGTCGACCGGGGACAAGGTGTCGTTTGTGAACGCTCTGTCTCGAACAGGCGTGACGGAAATCGAGATCGGGTCATTCGTGTCCCCCCACGCAATCCCGCAGCTGGCCGATACAGACGAGGTGGTTCGCAAGATGGAACGCCGACCGGGCGTGACCTATTCCGCCTTGGTGCCCAACGAGAAGGGATTGGAACGGGCGAGGGCCGTGGCGATGGAAAAGATCGCGGTCTTCACCGCGGCCTCGGAGACGTTTGCTCGACGCAACATCAAATGTGGGGTCCTCGAATCGATCGACCGGTTCGCTCCGGTGGTGGCCGAAGCCAAACGGGACGGCATGACCGTGCGCGGCTACATTTCCACCGTGACCCACTGCCCCTTTGAAGGGACCATTGATCCGAGCCGCGTCGTCGAGGTCATACAACGCCTGCTCCAAATCGGAGTCGATGAAATTGCCCTTGGGGACACCATCGGGAAAGCTGCTCCGAACGATGTGCGGAGGCTGTTGGATGAAACACTACCGCACATTGAGCGAAACCGGATCTCGTTGCACTTCCATGACACGTACGGCATGGCCGTGGCCAATGTCCTGGCAGCCTGGATGGACTACGGCATTGAAGCCTTTGATACGGCCGCCGGCGGACTGGGCGGCTGCCCCTACGCGCCGGGAGCATCGGGCAACGTGGCAACGGAAGACGTGGTCTATGCCCTCAGGGCCTCCGGAGCCGCCCTTGCGGTAGACGAGCAGAAGGTGGTCGCGGCAGCCGGACGGATCGCAAAGGCGTTGAATCGTCCCCTCGCTTCTCGACTGTCGCGCATCCAAACCGACCGAACCTCGTACGAGCCTGTGAGATGACTGCCTCAGTTCTACGCCTATCCCGGCGGGAGATCGCCGATCTTGCGGCCTTGGCTGGACAGGTCAAGGCCGGTGATGTTCGTGCCGTTTCGCGTCTGATTACACTGTTGGAGAATCGAGACCAAGACGGTGGCGCCGCGCTTCGCCTGCTAGATCCAGGCTCGCACCATGCGAACGTGACGGGCGTTACCGGCTATCCGGGAGCCGGCAAGAGCACCGTGATCGCTCAACTTGTGGCTGTCTATAGGCGCCTGGGCAAGACAGTCGGAGTGCTAGCCGTCGATATCAGTAGTACGGTCACGGGCGGTGCCTTGCTCGGCGACCGTATCAGGATGGGAGACCATGCGCTCGATCGCGGGGTGTACATCAGGAGCATGGCCACCCGCGGACACCGCGGCGGACTCGCACCCGCGACACGCGAGGCGACTCTCGTGCTGGAGGCCGCCGGGTATGACGTCATTTTGATCGAAACGATCGGGGTCGGTCAGGGCGAAGTCGAGATCATGGACGTTGCCGACACCGTGGTCGCGGTCGTGGCGCCCGGCTTGGGTGACGAGATCCAGGCCATGAAAGCCGGTCTGCTGGAGATCGCTTCGATCATTGTCATCAACAAGGGTGATCACGCCGGTACGGACGCCGCCCTCCGCGACATGCGGACGTGGTATCCGCACGTGCTTCGGACGGTCGCGACGACAGGCGATGGGATTCCGGAGCTGGTCGCTGCCATCGCCGAGCACGAACGGAGCCACGAGACGGCTGATACAAGTGTCTCTCCACCGGCGCCCTAGCGCCCGGCCCTAGCGAAGCTTGGTATGGAGGATGTCATGTCGCACCAATTATTCCTGACCGTTTCTCACCACGTGGCACGAATCACGCTCCATCATCCGCCGGCGAACGCCCTCAATCTTTCCGTGATCAAAGAGATGGAGCGCGTGTTGAACGAGATAGAGGAGGACGAGTTCGTCCGGGTCGTGATCGTGACGGGCTCCGGACGTTTTTTCTGTGCGGGAGCGGATATCACCGAACTGGCTCATCTCAATACCACCCATAGCGGCGCCGCATTCGCCATTCGCGGCCAGTCCCTGTTCAACCGCATCGAGCGATCGGAAAAACCCGTTCTTGCCGCCATCAACGGCACCTGCGTTGGCGGAGGTCTGGAGCTCGCCTTGGCTTGCCATATTCGACTGGCCGCCAACGAAGCCGTTATGGGATTGCCGGAAGTCAAACTCGGCCTCATCCCCGGATTTGGAGGAACCCAGCGATTGCCGAGAGTCGTGGGAGCGGCGCGAGCGGCGGAGATGATTCTGACCGGTGAAAGCATGCCAGCCGAGGAAGCGCAGCGAATCGGCCTCGTCAGCCGGGTCGTGCCGCGACACGAGTTGATGACGCACGTTGAGGCGGTTGCAACTGTGATCTCGATTCACGGCAAACCTGCCATCGAAGCGGCGCTGCATGCGATCAGAGGAGGACTCGACATTCCCCTGTCCGAAGGGTTGGACAGGGAGGCCGAATTGTTCGGCCGGTTGTGCGCAACAGACGAGAAAAAAGCAGCCGTGCAGGCGTTTCTCGAAAAGCGCCACGCGAAGCTCGCGGAGACGAACGCATGATGCCGCAAACGGGTGACGCGCCGCGCACGAGAACCGAACAACGCAGAGAGACTCGAAGAGAGCCGTCGATGCTCGCAGACCGTCTCGCCAGATATAGCCGACATCTCCGATACGAAGACTTATCTGACGCCGTCGTGCACGAGGTCAAGCGGCGGGTCCTGGACAGTCTCGGCTGCGCGCTGGGAGCCTGGAATGCACCGCCGTGCCGGATCGCGCGCCGCATCGCGGAGTCCGCCAGGGTCGTGAACGGCGCGACGCTCTGGGGCACGCAGCATAAGACCCTTCCCGACCTCGCGGCCTTCGCCAACGGCGCGCTGGTCCGGTACCTGGATTTCAACGATACGTACCTCGCCAAGGAACCGGCGCACCCTTCGGACAACCTTGCGGCTGTCTTTGCGGCCGGAGAGGCGTCCCGCGCGTCGGGCAAGTCCGTGATTCAGGCCATCGCGGTCGCCTATGAAGTGCAATGCCGCCTCTGCGACGCGGCGGCGCTGCGGCCGCGCGGATGGGACCATGTCACCTACGGGCCTTTCTCCTCGGCTCTGGGAGCCGCCAAGGTCATGAACCTCTCAGATGCGCAGACACGGCAGGCCGTCAATCTTGCCGGCATCGCGAACATCGCGCTGAGGCAGACGCGGGTGGGAGATCTGTCCATGTGGAAGGCCTGCGCCTTTTCCAACGCGGCACGCAACGGGGTGTTCGCCGCTATGCTGGCGCAGCGGGGCATGACGGGCCCCTCCCCGATCTTCGAAGGAGAGAAGGGATTCATGAAACTGGTCTCGGGCTCGTTGGATCTCTTTCCGTTCGCGGGGGAGCGGGGACCGGCACCCGCCATGGCCGGGAGCCGGTTCCCTTCGTTCAAGAGTACGTTCAAGATCTTGGACACCTATATCAAACACTATCCGGTGGAATATCACGCGCAGACGGCAGTGGCGGCCGCACTGGCCGTCCGGAACGACCTGCTCAAAGCAGAAGGCGACGACGCGCCGGCCTTCATCACCGACGTCGAGATCGGCAGCTACGACGTCGCCATCGAAATCATCGGGCGCGATCCGGAAAAGTGGCGTCCTCTCACGCGGGAAACCGCCGACCACAGCTTTCCCTACTGCGTGGCGGCCGCGCTCCTGGACGGCAAGATCACGCTACGCTCCTTTGAAACCAGGCGCCTCACCGACCCGCGGCTGCACGCGTTGATGCAAAGGATTCGCGTCGTTCCGCAGTCCGACTTCGTCGGCCGCTATCCGCAAGCCATGCCGACACGCGTCACCGTAAGGACGGCGGCGGGACACGTCTATCGCCAAGAGATGGACCATCCCCTCGGACATCCCAGAAGTCCGATGTCCGACAGTCAAGTAGAAGAGAAGTTCCGCGTTCTGGCGGGAAAAAAGCTGGATCGCGCGCGCATAAGGAAGCTGATTCAGTCGGTCTGGACACTCGAGCGGCTCAAAGACATTGGCGCATTGATGCCCTTGCTGAGAATCCCCACCGGATAGGAGCAATGAGCGACACGCGACGAACCAGACGAACGCGCCGCTTCCGCGAGCTGTTGGATACGCAGACGCTCGTCCTCCCCGGAGCGTTCAATGCTCTGACGGCCATGCAGATCGAGCGCGCCGGATTCCACGCAGTGTACGTCTCGGGCGCCGGTCTCTCGGCTGCGCGAGGACTCCCGGATATCGGCCTCCTCTCCTTGACGGAGGTGGTAGCCGACGCCGCCGCCATTACCAAGGCCGTATCGATCCCGGCGATCGTTGACGCGGACACGGGCTTTGGTCATCCCCTCGCTGTGATGCGCGCCGTGCGGGAATTCGAGGAAGCCGGGTTGGCGGGAATACAGATCGAAGACCAGGAGCTGCCCAAGAAATGCGGACATCTTTCGGGAAAACGGCTTGTTTCTACCAGTGATATGGCCGGCAAAATCTCCGCGGCGAACGACGCCAGACGGGATCCGGACTTTTTCATCATCGCTCGTACAGATGCGCGCGCCGTCGAAGGATTGGAGTCGGCCGTGCGACGGGCGCGGACGTATATCGACGCCGGCGCGGACGCGATATTCCCCGAAGCCCTCGAATCGGCCGACGAATTTCGCGCCTTCGCCCGGCAACTCGCCGAGGAAGGCGGGAAGGTCCCGCTCGTGGCCAACATGACCGAATTCGGCAAAACTCCTTATATGAGCGTCAGCCAATTTGAAGATCTCGGCTATCGCCTGATCCTGTTCCCTGTCACGGCCTTGCGGATGGCCACAATGGCGATCGAGCAGATGTTGTCGGAACTCAAACACCAAGGTTCTCAGCGCAACCTGCTGGAGCGGATGCATACCAGAGAGCAGCTCTACGACCTGCTGCGGTATGCGGAGTACGAGCAGCGCGATCGGCGGTTTCACCAGATGGGAGAAGATCATGGCCACGGTTGAATCTCACAAGACTCCCGCATACACCGCGGGACTCGACGGAGTCCTCGCCGGTGAAACGGCTCTCTGCCATGTAGACGAGGACGAAGGCGGCCTGAGATATCGCGGCTACGCGGTCGGCGATTTGGCGGAGAAGGCGACATTCGAAGAGGTGGCCTATCTGCTGCTGTTCGGCAAGCTCCCGACCGGAAAGGAATTGAAAGGTTTCGCGGACCTGCTTGCGGCAAGAGCCGTGCTGCCCCGTCCGGTCGAAACGTTTCTCGCCACGATTCCTTTCTCTGCGCATCCCATGGACGTCCTGAGGACGAGCATTTCCTTGCTGGGGATGATCGACGAAGACGCCGAGGATCATTCCCATGAGGCGAATCTCAAGAGATCGATTAGCCTGCTGGCGCAAATCCCCCTCATCATTTCGACCGCGCATCAGGTCGTGAGCGGAAACCCTCACATGACGCCTCGGTCTGATTTGAGCTTCGCCGACAATCTATTGTGCCTCTTGACCGGTCAGACAGGCGGCGAGGAAGAGCGCCTTATGGCACGCGTGCTCGACGTCTCCCTCACGCTCTATGCCGAACATGAATTCAATGCGTCGACGTTCTCCGCCCGCGTAACCGCTTCGACCATGACGGACCTCTACTCGGCCGTCACGTCGGCCATCGGCACGTTGAAGGGCCCGCTCCACGGAGGGGCGAATGAGGCCGTCGCGGAAATGTTCCTCGAGATCGGAAGCCCTGAGCGGGCCGAGCGATGGATCAGGCAGAGGCTGGCCGCCAAGAGTCGCATCATGGGCTTCGGCCATCGCGTCCTCAAGAACGGCGATTCGCGCTCGGCGATCATTCAGCGGCACGCCGACCGGTTGAGCCACACCTGCGGCGATCGCCGATGGTACGACATCGCCATGATCGTCGAGCGCGTCATGCGGCAGGAGAAAACCCTCTATCCGAACCTCGATTTCTATACGGCGGTGGCCTATCTCCTGATGGGCATCCCCCGGCGGCTCTATACGCCGGTCTTCGTGTGTTCTCGCATCACCGGCTGGTGCGCCCACGTGATCGAACAGCAGGATCATAACCGGCTGATCCGTCCACGGGCTCTGTATACGGGACCGGCGCGAGAGGTCTATGTCGACATCGATCACCGTGGCTGAAGAGATTGCGCAGGCTCGGCAGACGGGAGACGGCGCCCCTGCCCTCCCATGGAGTTCGTTCGATGACTTCTTCCGTTCCCGTGTCTATGATCGGGACCTGGTCAACCGACCGTTCCTGACCTACTACGACGACGACCGGCAGCTTTCCTGCACGCACAGCTACGCCGAATTCGGTGCCCTCGTCCGACGGATCGCCTCGTTTCTCCACGACCGGATCGGGCTTCGGCGTGGAGACCGGTTGGCGACGATCCTGTTCAACCATGACGTGACCGTGGTGCTGTACTTTGCCGCCTGGACGGCAGGAATCACGGTCGTGCCGATCAACATCGAAGAGTCGCCCGATAAGAAACGGTTCATCCTGGATCATTCGGAGGCCTCCGCCGTGTGCTGCTGGCATAGTTATGTCAAGGAAGTCCGAGCGCTGCAGAGAGACCTCCCGGCCCTGCGGCACGTGGTTCCGCTGAATGACGATGGCTTTCAGAATGATTTTGGACTCGGAGCCGGCGGCTTCAAGGAAACGGCCCCGCACGCCGTTCGCATCGCGCCTCACTCTTCCAGCCTGAGCGATGAAGCCTTCATCGTCTACACGTCCGGGACCACGGGACCGCCAAAGGGAGTGGTTCTGACCGTCCGGAATCTCTTGACCGACGCCGACGCCATCGCCGCCTGGCATCGCTTCGACGCGAACGACCGCTTCATGTGCGTGCTGCCCATCCACCATGTGAACGGCACCGTCGTCACGCTCCTCACCCCTTTCCATTGCAAAGGAAGCGTGGTCCTGAATCGTAGATTCAAGAGCGGCACCTTCTGGCGGAGACTGCACGAGGAACACGTCACTTGTGTCAGCGTCGTGCCCACCCTCCTCGAGTTTTTGCTCGACGCCGACGAGGATCTGACTCCCTACCGGCTTGAACGGTTTCGGGGCTTGATCTGCGGCGCAGGCCCACTCTTGAAAGAGACGGCCCTTCGCTTCGAAGCGCGGTTCCGCTTTCCCATCCAACACGGTTACGGCCTGTCGGAAACGACCTGCTACTCATCCTTCCTGCCGAACGATCTGTCGCCCGAAGAGCACCGTCACTGGCTGAGCGACTATGAATTCCCCTCCATCGGCGTGCCGTTGCGGTACAACACGATGGCCATCCTCGACGAACAGGGGCGGTCGCTGCCGGAGGGGACGAGGGGAGAAATCTGCATCCGCGGGGGAACCGTCTGCGACGGCTACTACAAGCGCGACGACGCGAACCAAGCGGCGTTCAAATGGGGCTGGTTCCGCTCCGGAGACGAAGGATTCTTCCAGCGAGACCAGAAAGGGAGGCCATTTTTCTTCATTTCGGGCCGCCTGAAAGAATTGATCATCCGAGGCGGCGTCAACATTTCTCCGCTGGAGATCGATGATGTGCTGAAGCGTCACCCGCTTGTCCGGTTCGCCATGGCCGTTCCGTTCGAACACCGCTACTATGGAGAGGAAATCGCGGCGTACGTCGTTCCGCGAGAGAGTGCCACCCAACCGAGCGAGCGTGAGCTGCTACAGCACTGCCGGCGATTCCTTCCGTTCTCCAAGAGTCCGAAAGTAATCCTCTTGGGAGAAGAGGTCCCCTACACCTCCACCGGAAAACCCAAACGTCTGGAGCTGAAAACCCGCCTCGCGTCCACACTTGCCGCCTACCGCGACCATCAATTCAGCGAGAATGGCTGAATAGCCGCCTCGAAACCTTTCCGGAATGTGTTTCAGACGATGCACCAGAGGAAGGCCGCACAGACAAACCTGCATCAGAATTGACAGCTGCCGGAGGAGCGATCACGTCAATCGTGCTGCACCGGAGGGGCGCCGTGATTGCCGAGTTTCGTGAACTGTGGTAACTTTTTCCCCAATGTTTGAAAATCCCTCCCGATGGATCCGCAATGCGCTCCTGCCTTGGGTATCTTGCTGGATGCTGCTGATTCCGCTCGTCCACACCCATCCCGACATCGTTCATGAGCATGGAGCAGGGAAGCATGTTCACCCCGCCATAGTCCACTCGGTCTTCTCTCTCGATACGGAGGGAGAATTCGGAGATCGCGGAGATGCGGAGAGGCCGGACGTAGGTGAGCATCACACCGCCGTGAATGGTTCGTCGCACGAAGGGCACGAATCAACGGAATTCGGTTTCTCAGTGCTCACGGATTCAAGCGATCGAAAATCATTCAAATCACTGTCGATTCAACCCGCCCTCTCATCAGTTGACATCGTTGCCGCTCCGGCGACTCGGAGCTGGGCCGACCAACGCGGTAGTCCGGTAGAGACCGCACCACTGTTCGTTACCCAGCGTCCTTCACGTGCACCACCCGCCCAGTTCGCTTAGACATCGTTTCGTTTCCCATCCATAGCCATTCCTCGAGTCGGTAAGGGTCATCCGCACTGACGAGAGGTGACGTCTGCAGCACAGGAGGCTCCTGATGAGTCCTCGAATCTTATTCTGTGTGCTAATCGTGCTCAGTTTCCCAGGTCGATACCAACCGGATGAGGCTGCCTGGGCCGGTGATTCAGGCACACACGCCTATTCATTGACCGAAGTCCTGGATCTTGCGGTGCAGCACAGCCCGACCCTCAGCGGAGCTGAAGGATTGGTCAAGCAAAGCCGAGGAGAACAAATTGCCGCAGCCGCGTATCCAAACCCCATTCTCTCGGGTGGAGCGGGTAAGGGTTCCATCCGGGATCCGAGTACGGGCGTGTCCATCATCGAACATACCGTCACGGTTGAGCAGCCATTTGAATGGTCGGCGAAACGGCGTGCGCGGAAAGAAGCCGCAGATGCAGGCCTCGCCGGAGCAGGCGCCGGTCTTCAAGAAACGAAACTCAACGTCCTGAGCGACGTCAAAGTCGCCTTCTATCAACTCTTACTGGCACAGCGAGATGCTGAGCTGGCCATCCAGAATACGGCCGCAGTCGAAGAGGTGGTGCGGACCGTCAAATTGCGGGTGGCGGCTGGTGAAGCGACCTCCTTCGATACGATGAAAGCGAATGTCGAACTGCAGAAGGCCCGGAAAGAGGCGGCTCGAGCACACAATGGTTTAATCGTCGCACAATCTCGGCTAAATACGGTCACGGGCGGTGCCCTTGGAAAGCAATTTGCGATCCAAGGAGACTTTCAGCTTCTCAATAAAGAAATTGACCAGGACCACTTGGTCACACAAGCCTTTGAACAGCATCCTGGACTGCGCCGTCTCACCAAGTTTGCCGAACAAGCTGAGCACTCCATTCAGTTCGAAAAGGAATCTCGTGTACCCAATGTGGGGGTGTTAGGGCAATACCACCGAGAAGCTGGAGACGAATCGATCATTGCCGGCCTGAACATCCGTCTGCCTCTCTGGTATCAGCGGCAGGGAGAAATCGAGACGGCGCTTGGCATGAAACATCGCGCCGATGCCGAACGATTACGCGCACAAAACGAATTAGAACAATCCATCACCCAACATGTGCAGGAGGTCAGAACAGCACAGGAACAACTTGCAGTCTTTGAAACGGGATTGCTGAAACAGGCTGAGCAGACCTTGACGGTGGCCCGAACCAGCTTTCGACATGGCGCGGCCAGTTTGCTGGACGTGTTGGATGCGCAACGGGTGTACCGCCAGACCTTGTTGGAATATGCCCAAGTGCGCGCCGACCTCTCCATCGCCCTCGTTCGATTGGAACGATCCATAGGAGTGTCGCTGTGATTATGACTGGAGTATGCCGATGAGAAATCGAAAGACCACGGGCATAACGATCATGGTCGCTCTCATGCTTCTTGCCGCGTGCGGGGAACGGGATCCTTCTCCTCCCACGCATCCCACTCCTGTTCAGGAGAAGCCCCCAGAAGGGACACATCTCTTGGAACCGCCGGGAGCCGTGCGCGAGCGTCTTCGGGTTGAACCGGTCAGGAGGCGTTCCATTCCGGACACCGTGAGGGCTCCGGGCGAGGTGGCTCTCGATCTCAAACAGGTCGCCAAGATCACCTCGCGCATCGAAGGTCAGGCCGAGAAAATTCACGTTCAGCTGGGTGATCGCGTGAAGCCTGGCCAGCCGCTCGTGGCGATCCGGAGCCTGCAATTTGACCAGCTCATTGAAGAATATCTTGTCGCGAAGGCGCAGGCTGACGTGGCCGAGAATGCGTTTCGTCGCACGGCAAAACTGCGAGTTGATGACATCGTGCCTGAGCGAAAACTGATTGAGGACAAGGGCCGGCATCTGGAAGCACAGGCCCGATACCAACACATCCGAGAAAAGCTGCTGAACATGGGACTTTCCAATCAGGAATTAGTCGGGCTGGAGCACGGACAACATGAGGACATCCATCGGTATGTCTTGACCGCGCCCATCGCGGGGACCGTGGTGTCCCAACATGTGGTGCGCGGGCAGGGCGTGGCGCCCGGGCTCGAGCTGTTCGAAGTCGTGGACACCAGGCGCGTATGGGTGTTCGCCAATTTACCCATCGAGCAGGCGAGAAAGTTCAAGGAAGGCGATATCGGGACGATCACCCCCAAAGGCGCGGAACCACTGACGGCGCCGCTTACCTACATTGCACCCGTCGCAGATGAAACCACACGAACGATCCAAGTCCGATTAGAGGTCGACAATCCTCAGGGTCGATTGAAGCCACGAGAATATGTCGAGGTCACACTCGTGTTCCCTGGTCTCCTGACCCTGGCGGTCCCGGTCTCGGCCGTCACCACCGCAGAGAAGGTCAGGGGCGTCTTCATCGAACGCGATGCCGGCTATGCCTTTGTTCCAATTGCCGTCGGGCAAGAACGTGGCGGATGGATTGCCATCACGAAGGGGATCACGGAAGGCGATCGAGTCGTGGTCGAAGGAGTCTTTGACCTGAAGAATCTCCTGTTGAAAGACCACATTGAGTCCGGAGACGAAGGATAACTATGGAACGACTCTTTGATCTGTCGCTACGTTATCGGTTCTTTACCGTGATAGCGGTGACGCTGGTGATCGTCAGCGGTCTCTGGTCTTTCAGCCACCTGACGATTGATGCCATGCCGGACCTGACCCCGGTGCAGGTGCAAATCCTGACTCGGTCTCCCGCGCTCGGCCCCGTTGAGGTGGAACAGTTCATCACATTTCCCATCGAAGCCTCTCTCAATGGATTGCCCGCGCTACGTGAGCTGCGGTCGGTATCACGATATGGGCTCTCAGCAGTCACCGTCATCTTCGAGGATTCCACAGATATCTACCGCGCCCGCCAGCTTGTCACCGAACGGCTGAGCCGTGCGATGGAGCTGATCCCGACCGAGTACGGGCGTCCCCTCATTGGTCCCCTGACGACCGGATTAGGCGAAGTGTATCAATTTACGGTGAAAGGACCCGGTTACAGCGCCATGGCCCTTCGCACGCTGCTGGAGTGGGATATCGGAATGCGGCTGCGATCGGTGCCTGGTGTCGCGGAAGTCAACATTTGGGGAGGCGAACCGCAACAATTCCAAGTTGTTGTCGATCCAGCCAAACTCCTCTCCTATAAGCTGTCGCTTCGTCAGGTGTTTGATGCACTCGAACGGAATAATGCCATCGCAGGTGGCGGCTATATCGAACGGCACCGCGAACAACTGCTTATCCGTGGCGAGGCTCTTGCCACGGATGTGGCAGACCTGGCTCGAATCGTCGTGACGCATGGGACTGGGGGAGTGCCGATCTATATTTCGGACATCGCCGACGTGAGGGTCGCGTCGGCGCTTCGGATTGGCGCGGCGACCGCCATGGGAGATGGGGAAACTGTTATCGGGATGGTGCAGATGTTGGCCGGGCAAAATGCTCAGGAAGTGGTTGAACGAGTCAAGGGGCGCGTGCGAGAGATTGAAGCGCTCCTTCCACCCGGCGTGGTCATCGAAGGGTACTATGATCGGACCCTCTTGGTCTCGGAAGTCATTCATACGGTCAGGAACAATCTGATTGAAGGAGGTCTGCTCGTCATCGCCGTGCTGTTCCTCTTCCTCGGCGATCTGCGTGCCGGCCTGATTGTGGCGTCTGCCATTCCGTTATCCATGTTGATCGCGTTCAATGGCATGGTGTGGGCCGGACAGTCAGGAAATCTCATGAGCCTTGGGGCCATCGATTTTGGCCTGCTGGTCGATGGCTCGGTAGTGATGGTCGACAACATTCTTCGACGATTGGCGAAGCAGGGCCACGCAAGTCCAGAGGTTCGCCTACGTGAAGTGCGGCCGGCCGGCCGGGAAGTCCTTCACCCGATGACCCTCGCTGTCAGCATTATTATTCTGGTCTATATTCCAATCTTGTCCCTGACCGGGATCGAAGGAAAGATGTTCAGGCCAATGGCCGTGACGGTCATCTTCGCCCTGGCCGGCTCGCTCGTACTCGCCATCACCATGACGCCGCTTCTCAGCTATTGGTTTCTGGGCGGGACGGGGCGGCACGAGAACACGCGTGCCGTTCGCATCCTGCGAGGCGCGTATGAACCGTGCCTCCGATGGGCAATGACGCATCCACGCTGGGTCGTGACACCGGCTGCGGGCTTGTTCGTGCTGAGTCTTGGCATCGCCTCCTGGTTGGGTATCGAGTTCGTGCCTCGTTTGGATGAAGGAGACATCGCCATGCAAGTATGGCGATTGCCCAGCGTCTCGCTGAGCGAATCGGTTCAGACGGCACTCGATACTGAACGAGTGCTTCGGCAATTTCCGGAAGTCGTTCAGGTGGTGACCAGGACAGGGAGCCCCGAGGTGGCGACAGATGTCATGGGGGTGGAGTTATCGGACGTCTTCGTGATTCTGAAGCCGAAACAAGACTGGACAACGGCCCACACACGGGACGAGCTCATCGCCAAAATGAAACCCGCCATTCTCGACAAAGTTCCGGGTGTCGGGCTCGGCTTCACGCAGCCCATTGAAATGCGGTTCAACGAACTGATTGCAGGAACACGATCCGACCTTGCCGTGAAGATCTTTGGACCAGATCTGGAGATCCTGAAACAGCAGGCCGAAGCCGTGGCCCGAGTGTTGGAAACGGTCCGCGGCGCGGCGGACGTCAAAGTCGAACAAGTGGCTGGGCTCCCACTGCTCCGTGTCATTGTCGATCGGGAACAAATCGCACGCTATGGACTCACAGCTGATGACGTGCTGACGTTGGTGCAAACGACACGCGCAGGACGCGTCGTCGGTACCGTTGTCCGAGGCCCCCGGCGGTTTGACCTGGTCGTACGCTTGGCTGAGAGTGCCTCTGCCGATCCCGTGACGTTGGGCAATCTATTGATCCCGACTACTCATGGCGAACTCGTTCCGCTGGGACGAGTAGCCGATATCCAAGTGGACACCGGACCGGCCCAGATCAGTCGAGAACATGTTCAGCGCCGGATCGTAGTAGAGACCAACATTCGAGGGCGAGACCTAGGAAGCTTCGTCGCTGAAGCCCAGCGTCAGGTGGCACGAGCGGTCTCGCTTCCCACGGGGTATGAAATAGCTTGGGGCGGACAGTATGAACATCTTCAAGAAGCTACCGGCCGACTGGCGGTCGTCGTACCTATTACACTCCTGCTGATTCTCGGGGTGCTGTCGGTGATTTTCGGAGCCATGAGACCGGCACTGCTGATTTTTCTTAATGTGCCGTTGGCTCTGTCCGGCGGTATCTTGGGACTTTGGATCCGAGGCCTCCCACTGAGTATTTCAGCGGTGATCGGATTCATCGCGCTGTTCGGTGTTGCGGTGTTGAACGGTGTGGTGATGGTCAGTCACATCCGCCAACTTGAATCTGATGGGATCCCGACGGACCAGGCCGTGAGGCAAGGAGCCATGGACCGGCTCAGGCCAGTGCTCACCACAGCGCTCGTGGCGAGCCTGGGCTTTCTCCCGATGGCAATGGCTACCACGATGGGAGCCGAAGTCCAGCGACCTCTGGCCACAGTCGTTATTGGAGGATTGGTGACCTCAACCGCATTGACGCTCCTGCTCGTCCCCACAGTCTATGGTCGGGTGTGTCGCAGAATGGAATCTGGGCATTGCGAAACACACTGATACCACCCCCTATTCGTGAGACTCGACGCGGAGGAAGTGTCCTGCGAGCCCGACTTGGCAAAGGCGAAGATAAAACGCATCAAGGTTGAAGCGGTTGATTTCCACGCGCTTTTAGAGTATCGCTCTCTTGGTCAATAAAGAAATATCTTCGACTGGCAGCCGAGTGAAAACCATGAGGTAGGGCGCAATGGCCATTGAACTATCCAAGAAGTTGATTGTGGTCGCGATGGTCCTGGCAGGCGGGGGAGTGCTGGCCTACCAACACTGGAAGTCGACGCAGGACGCGCTCCCACCGGGAATCGTGTCGGGCAACGGCCGTATCGAGGCCACGCAGGTGGATGCATCCGCCAAGGAGCCGCTCAGGATCAAGAAAATTCTGGTGCAGGAGGGTGACCTCGTCAAACAGGGTGACGTGCTGGCGCTGCTCGATACGGCGACGATCGAAGCGGAGCTGGCGAGGGATAAGGCCGGCGTGGCCAGCGCCAGGCAGGAGCTCGCGGCCGCCAAAGCGGCCGTCGTCCAGCAACAAGCCCGGGTCCGGCTCGCGCGGATCGAGGAGGAGCGCGACCGCAAGCTACTCCCGGAGCAAGCAGTCTCACAGCGCGAATACGACGTCAGCAAGACCGCCCTCGACTCGGCGTCGGCGACGCTCGTGGCAGCGCAGGCGCGGGTGGAAGCTGCTCGGGCGCAGATCGAAGTATCTCAGGCAAGTGTGGCCAAGATCGAATCTCGCATCCGGGATGCAACGCTCGTCTCGCCGACGACCGGCCGCGTGCTGTATCGCCTGGCCGAGCCTGGCGAGGTCCTCGGCCCCGGCGGCAAGGCGCTGACGATCGTGGACCTGAGCAACGTCTACATGGAGATCTTTCTCCCGGCCGAACATGCTGCAGCACTCAAGGTCGGTGCAGAGGCGCGCATCACCGTGGACTACAATCCGACCAGATCGGCGATCGCGCACGTCAGCTTCGTCGCCCCGGAGGCCCAGTTCACGCCGAAGCAGGTCGAGACCAAGAGCGAGCGCGAAAAGCTGATGTTCCGCGTCAAGATTCAAGTGCCTCCGGATCTCGTCGAGCAGTACATCGAACGCATCAAGACAGGCATCCGCGGCGTCGGCTATGTGAAGGTAAACGACGCGGCCGTCTGGCCGGACTGGCTTCAGAAGGATGTGGTCAACCCGCCGAAGTCCGGAAGCGCTCAACCCGCTGCGCCCAATGCACCCGGGACCACGGCGACCTCCAAATAGGATTGCCGATGACCGTGACTGCGCAACCCTCGCCGACCGGCAAACAGGTTGCCTCAATTCGAAACGTCACCCACCGCTACGGCAAGGTGCTTGCGCTCGATGGAATCTCGCTCGACATTCCGAGCGGCATCAGGGTCGGCATCATCGGTCCGGACGGCGTCGGCAAGTCGACGCTCCTGGCGCTGATCGCCGGATCGAAGAAGCTGCAGCAGGGACAGGTTGATGTGCTCGACGGCAACATGCGTGAGGTCCGGCACCGGCGTGCCGTCTGCCCGCGGATTGCATATATGCCGCAGGGGCTCGGCAAGAACCTCTATCTGGAGCTGAGCGTCCACGACAACGTCGACTTCATGGCGCAGCTCTTCGGGCTCTCGCCAAGCGAGCGACCGGCAAAGGTCAAGGAACTGCTCGATGCGACGGGACTCGGTCCCTTCCCCGATCGCCCCGCGGGAAAGCTCTCCGGAGGCATGAAGCAAAAGGTGGGACTGTGCGGCGCTCTGGTCCACGAGCCGGATCTGCTCATTCTCGATGAGCCGACGACGGGCGTCGATCCCCTCTCGCGGCGCCAGTTCTGGGCGCTCATCGACGACATCCGGAAGAGTCGTCCGAGCATGAGCGTCGTCATCGCCACGGCCTATATGGACGAAGCACAGCAGTGGGACTGGATCGTCGCGATGGACGCCGGCAAGGTCCTCGCGACAGGCGCCCCGGCCGACCTCATGGCTCACACAGGCTCCACAGACTTGGAGCAATGCTTCATCAGACTCTTGCCGGAAGAGAAGCGCAGGGGCCACGCCGAGCTCGTGATCCCGCCGCGCCCCACAATCGATAAGCCGGAAATCGCGATCGAGGCACATGAACTGACGATGCGTTTCGGCAGCTTCACCGCGGTCGATCATGTGACGCTGAAAATCGAACGCGGCGAGATCTTCGGTTTTCTCGGCTCGAACGGCTGCGGCAAGTCGACGACCATGAAGATGTTGACGGGCTTGCTGCCTCCCAGTGAAGGCACGGCGACTCTTTTCGGCAATTCCGTCGAGGCCGGCAGCATGGAGGTCCGTCGCAACCTAGGGTACATGACACAGGCGTTCTCGCTCTATGGAGAACTGACCGTCCGTGAGAACCTCGTGCTGGATGCACGCCTTTTTCACATGCCTCCAGACAAGGCCAAAGCCCGCATTGCCGAGCTGATCGAGCGCTTCGGACTGGGGCCGTATCTCGACGCGCTGGCCGACTCGCTGCCAATGGGCCTGCGCCAACGGCTCTCACTGGCGGTGGCAGTGCTCCACGAGCCCAAACTCCTGATCCTCGATGAGCCCACCTCCGGCGTCGATCCGGTCGCGCGCGACAGCTTCTGGGATCTACTCGTCGATCTCTCGCGCAACCAGGGGGTGACGATCTTCGTCACGACGCACTTCATGAACGAGGGCATGCGCTGCGATCGCATCTCGCTCATGCACGCCGGCAAGGTGCTCGCCTGCGACGCTCCGCAGAAGCTCATCGACCAACGCGGCGCGGCGAACCTGGAGGATGCATTCATCGGTTATATGGAAGACGCGATCGCGCAGGTGCCTGCGGGCCCAGCCCCGGCCAAGGCGGCGAGCGTCGCAATCCCCGCTACACTGTCTCCCTCTGCCCTCAAGCGCGGGAAAGGGGGGCTGCCGTTGCCACTGCGACGGATGCTCGCCTACTCCCGCAACGAATCGATTCAGATCATGCGCGATCCGGTACGGCTCGCGTTCGCCTTCCTGGGATCGGCGCTCCTGATGCTCGTGTGCGGCTTCGGCATCACGACCGACGTAGAGCGTGTTCGCCTTGCCGCCTTCGATCGCGACCAGACTCCGGACAGCCGGACGTACATTGAGCAGTTCCGATCGATCTCCCGGTATTTCCGATGGGAGGCCCCGGTCTACTCCGACACCGAAGCCCTGACGCGCCTGCAAGCCGACCAGGTCTCGACCGTGATCGAAATCCCCCCGAGCTTCAGTCGCGATCTGCGCCGCGGCGCCAGCCCCGAGGTGCTCGCGCAGGTTGACGGCGCCAATCCGTTCCGCGCCGAGACAATTGCGCAGTACGTGCAAGGCGTCCAGAACAGGCTCATGACAGACCCCGTCAACGGCCTGGAGACCCGGCTGAGCAAGTCCTCGCCGACGTTCCAGGAGCGCTACATGTACAATCCCACGTTCGAGAGCATTTACTCGATCGTGCCGAGCGTGCCGGCGCTGCTGCTCATCCTGATTCCGGCGATTTTGATGACCGTGAGTATCGTACGCGAGAAGGAGTTGGGCTCGATCATCAATTTCTACGTCACACCGACAGGTCGACTCGAGTACCTGGTCGGTAAGCAGCTGCCTTATGTCGCGATCGGCATGATCAACTTCTTCATTCTCGTCACACTCGCCCTCCTCGTCTTTGGCGTCCCGATCAAGGGCAGTTTCCTGTTCCTGACGTTGTGCACGCTGCTCTACATCATCGTGACGACGGGCATCGGCATGGTGACCTCGACGTTCACGAGCACGCAGGTTGCGGCGGTCTTCGTCACCGCGATTCTTACGATTCAGCCGACCATCCAGTTCGCCGGGCTGCTGCAACCGGTCTCGACGCTCGAGGGCAGCGCGCGCGTCATAGGCTCGATCTGGCCCACAACCTACTACATGCACGCGAGCCTGGGTGCGTATACCAAGGGGCTCGGACTCGATCTCATGCTGACGGACATGATCTACCTCCTCGGCTGCATTCCGGTACTCCTCGTCATCAGCACCTTCGCGCTGAACAAGCAGGAGAACTAGCCGTGATCTCACTCGTCAACATCTTCTGGCTCGGCATCAAGGAGCTCAAGAGTGTGCTGAGCGACACGGTACTGGTCCTGTTCGTGCTCTATGCCTTCACCTGGACGATCTACCAGCAGGCGACCGGGACGTCGAACGAGGTCAACAACGCATCGATCGCTTTCGCCGACGAGGACAATTCCGTGCTGTCGAAAGAGCTCTTCGGTGCGTTCTACCCGCCCCGGTTCCAGCACCCTGCGATGATTCAAGCCGGTGAGATCGAGCGGTCCATGGACGAAGGGCGCTACATGTTCGTCGTCGTGATTCCGCACCGGTTCGAGCGGGATCTGCGGGAGAGACGCCGGCCGGAGATCCAGCTGAACATCGACGCGACCGCCATGCAGCAGGCGGGCATCGGGG